>Ga0209903_1000608_pt1 | contig 12371 bp, 10 predicted proteins | sample OrgsoiDNA2013051_FD_185801 | JGI IMG/M metagenome (GOLD analysis project Ga0209903, IMG submission 185801) | Permafrost soil microbial communities from the Arctic, to analyse light accelerated degradation of dissolved organic matter (DOM) -... | ecosystem: Environmental > Terrestrial > Soil >...
TGGTCATGCGGAAGAAGCCGTCGGTGTCGCCGCTGATCGTGAAGCGGTATTCGCCGCCCAGGGTGGCGTTAAACTTCGGCACGCCCGGCACGCGCTGGCCGGCCGCCGAACCGAGCGCCTGGTTGGCGTCGACCAGGTAGGCGTCGGAGTAGCCGGTGCTGAAGTCGATCGTCAGGTCGGCGGTCGGCTTGGCCTTCACCTCCAGTTCCAAGCCGGTGCTGCGCGCCTTGCCGGCATTGGTCTCGTAGTCGAAGGTGCAGTTCAGCGTGCGGTCGACCTGGATGTTTTTCCAGTCGATGTAGAAGACGTCCGCGTTCACCGACAGGCGGTTGTTGAAGAAGCGCGACTTGTTACCCAGCTCGTAGCTCCACAGCGAATCCGGACCGAAGCTGGCCGGCGCCTGCGACAGGCCCATGCTGTTGAGTTCCGCGCCGCACAGCGACAGCGGGATCTCGCGGTTCTGGCTGCCCAGGCGGAAGCCCTTGGCGGCGTTGGCGTACAACATATCGGTCGGGTCGACGTTCCAGGCGACGGCGAACTTCGGCGTGAAGGCGCGCGTGTCGACATTGTTCGGCAGCTGGATGGTCTCGCCCGGCGTGGACGTGAAGTAGTTGCTGCCTTCGCGCGCCAGCGAGTCGGTGGCGTGCACTTCGCGCGCGCCGACGGTGGCGGTGACGTCCGGCGTGACGTGGTAGCTCAACTCGCCGAACACGGCTTCCTGCTGCGTGCGGTAGTGGCGCACGCTGTAGTAGGCGCTGTCGTTGGCGAACGCGCCGGGGAAGCTGCCGGCGATGATGTTCGGGTCATCCGGGCTCACGCCGTAGGATTTGAACAGCGCGCCGATGCCGGGAATCGGCTCGGAATCGTTGACGGTGGTGTGCAGATTCGAGAAGTACAGGCCGCCCAGCCAGGTCAGGCGGTTGTCGCCGCTTTTCGGGTCATACGACTTGGACGAGACGCGGAATTCCTGCGACAGCTGGCGCACCTGGTTGTTCAGGTAGACGTAGCCGGGCAAGACGCTGAGCGCGCCCGCCAGTCCGGCCGGCGCGTTGTTGGTGATGAAGCAGCAGCCGATGAAGGAGCTGTTGGCCTGCGTGCCGTCCTGCGTGCGGTCGAAGCTGCGCTGGTAGTAGCTGGTGACCGAGATCAGGTCGGCCTTGCCCATGTCGTAGTTGACGGTCAGGCTGGGCGTGAACAGCTTGTCGGTGCCCGGCTCCAGCACCGGCTTGCTGATCTGGTAGGGCTGCAGCGCGGCGCCGGTGGTTTGCGAGGTCGGATATTCGGTGCCCAGGTCGCCCGTCTTGACGCGCTGGTAGAACAGCGACGGCGTGATCGTCAGGTCGCGCGTCATCGCCCATTTCAGCGCGGCGCGCAGCACCAGGTCGTTCTCGGTGTTGGTGTGGTCGTGGACGGTGGCCAGCGTGTCCGGGTCGACCTGCGTGATGTAGCCGCCGATATGGCTGCTCTGCACGCCGATGCGCAGCGCCATCTCGTTGGGGATCAGCGGCACGTTCAGGACCGCGTTGGCGGTCTCGTTCAAACCGCCGGCCTTGTCGGTCGACGACACTTCGGTCATGAAGGTATTGCTGGTGTGCTTCAGGTCGGGCTGGTTCATGATGACCTTCAGCGTGCCGCCCATCGAGCTGGCGCCGTACAGCGTGCCCTGCGGGCCGCGCAGCACCTCGATGCGGTCGACGTCGAAGAACTTCGGCTCCGGGCTGCCCAGGCTGTACAGATTACGCGTCGTCATCGACACGTCGTCCATGTAGATGCCGACGGTGCCCGAACCGGCGCTCGACGAGATGCCGCGCATTTCGATGTTCGACAGGCCGGCGCCGTTGCCCTGCGTGCCGCCCGAGAAGGAGATGTTGGGGATGTTGCGGGTGATGTCTTCGAGGCCGGTGATGTGCTGCTCGACCAGGTCCTCGCCCTGCATCACGGAGACGCTGATCGGCACCTTGTTGACGTCTTCCTTGCGTTTCTGGGCCGTCACCACGACCGACTGGATTTGATCGCTGCGCGGCGCTTTTTTGGCGGCGGCGTCGGGCGTTGCCGCTGTGCTGTCTGCGGCCACGGGTGCCGCGGCGGCGTCGGCCGCCTGCTGGGCCCAGGCCGGCGCGCTGATGGCGGCGCTGGCCGTGAACAAGGTGGCGATCGCCACATTCAATCGAGTGCGTTTCATGGTCATCTGCGTATCCCCTAATTGGAAGTAAAAGTGCCGGATGCGTGACGGTGGGGGCGAAGGTTGTTCGCCGCCGCTGGACGGCCGCGCGCCGGTGGGCCGCGGACGCCGCGCCGCTTCCGGGAGCCTCGGATGGGGATGGTCCGAGAGGGCCGGAAAGCTGACGGCCGCGCCGTCTGTGCATCGTGCTGGGCTTAGACTATCTTGTATAGACAACAATGGTCAAGAATAAACATTGTTTGTTGTATTTTGCGTCGGGCGGCTGCACAGCGGCGGTGCGCAACTGTGGTTTTTTGGTTCGATGCGCCAGGATGGGGGCGCGCTTTGGTGCAATTCCGGACGGCTCGGGGAGCGGGCTTGAGACCGATAAGGTGCCGGAGCGGGCTGGTATAATGCGCGTTGCACCGCTGCGGCGCCTTAGGGCCAGTCCGCCAGCCCCTCATTTCACCGATAGATTCCATCCCATGTCTTCTTCCGATACGCCTTCGAACGGTCCCGCGCGGCCGATGTTATACGACCCGACCGAACACCGCATCCGCAGCTTCGTCACGCGCGCGGGACGCTTGTCGATCGCCCAGGCGCGCGCGCTGGAGGAACTGGGACCGCAGTATCTGCTGCCGTATGCGAAGGCGCCGCTGGACTACGCGGCCGCCTTCGGCCGCGTCGCGCCGGTGGTACTGGAGATCGGCTTCGGCATGGGCGATACCACGTCGCACATCGCGCGCGCCATGCCGGAGAAGGATTTCATCGGCGTGGAAGTGCATACGCCGGGCGTGGGCAGTTTGTTGAAACAGATCGGCGAGCAGGGTCTGGGCAATCTGCGTTTGATCCAGCACGACGCCGTCGAAGTACTGAACCAGATGATACCCGACGCCTCGCTGGCCGGCGTGCACGTGTTCTTCCCGGACCCGTGGCACAAGGCGCGCCACAACAAACGCCGGCTGCTGCAGTCGCCGTTTGTCGCGCTGCTGACGCAGAAGCTGGCGCCGGGCGGCTATCTGCATTGCGCCACCGACTGGCAGGACTATGCGGAACAGATGCTGGAAGTGCTGGGCGCGGAGAGCGGTTTGCAGAACACGGCCGAGGGCTACGCGCCGCAGCCGGCCTATCGTCCGCTGACCAAGTTTGAAAACCGCGGCCTCAAATTGGGGCACGGCGTGTGGGATCTGGTGTTCACCAAAAAATAAAGTTTGTCGCCGGCCGGGCGAATTGACCGGGCTTATTCGAACGGTTCGATGTCGAGCACCACGACATAGGCGAGGTGCTTGCCCTGCCAGATACCGCCGCCGCGCACGATGGCGTCGCACGAGGTCAGCGCGGCCGGCATCTCCTTCTGCGCCAGCCGCTGACGGAAACGCAGCGCGTCTTTAGTCGCAAGGTAGCCGGCCATGCGGCCATTCAAAAACACCGCCACCGCTTTGTCCTCGTAGGCGTTGCGATCGTCGGCGACCAGCAGCGCCGTGTAGCGCGCGTCGGCCGCCGCGTCGCCGTGCGCGCCGGCCAGCTCCTTCAGCGTGCCTTGATAGCGCGACTCGTTGACCACTTCCACGATATAGCGTGCGCCGTCGGACCAGTGCAGCACAGGCGCGCCTTCGGGCAGCGGCGGCACGTAGGCCACGCCGGAAGGCTTGGGCAGGTCGACCGTGCGTACAGGTCCGCTTTTAATGATGGCGCGCACCACCAGCGCGGTGACGATGATGATGACGAGGGCGAGAAGGTAGTTCATATCGGGCAGCTTAAAAGGTCACAGCGAAGATCGCAGCGAAGGTCACAGCATCTCGGCGATCATCGCCACGATTTCGTCGCCGTAGGAGGCGAGCTTTTTCTCGCCGACGCCGGACACGCCGCGCAAATCATGCAGCGAGGTCGGCTTGGCCTTGGCGATTTCGCGCAGCGTGGCGTCGACGAAGATCACATACGCCGGCACGTTGTGGGCGCGCGCGGTCTCGACGCGCCACCAGCGCAGCTTGTCGAAGATGGCCTGCTCGGAGTTCGACAGATCGGTTTCGACATAGCCTTTCGAGGCCGTCGTCGGGCGCTTGGCCTTGACCGGTTTCTGGTACTGGCGCAGCTGCACCTTCTGGCCGCCTTTTAAAACCGGGCGCGCCGCGTCGGTCAGCTTCAGCGACGAGTATTGTTCATGGTCGACCGTGATCAAGCCCAGCGCGATGGCCTGGCGCAGTATCGCGCGCCATTCCTGCTCGCTGCGGTCGGCGCCGATGCCGAATACCGACAGCGAATCGTGGTGCCAGGTCTTGATGCGCTCCGTCTCGACGCCGCGCAGCACCTCGACCACATGGCCGGCCGCGAAGCGCTGGTCGACGCGGTAAATCGCCGACAGCAGCTTCTGCACCGGCACCGTGCCGTCGAAGGACACCGGCGGTATCAAGCAGGTGTCGCAATTGCCGCACGGTGAAGAGCGCTCGCCGAAATAATCGAGCAGGCGCACGCGCCGGCAGCTCAGGGTTTCGCACAGGCCGAGCATGGCGTCGAGCTTCATGCCCAGCACGCGCTTGAAGGTTTCGTCGGCCTCCGACTCGTCTATCATGCGCCGTTGCAGCACCACGTCCTGCAGGCCGTAGGCCATCCAGGCGCTGGCCGGCGCGCCGTCGCGGCCCGCGCGGCCGGTCTCCTGATAATAACCCTCGATCGATTTCGGCAGGTCGAGGTGGCAGACGAAGCGCACGTCCGGCTTGTCGATGCCCATGCCGAAGGCGATCGTCGCGCACATGACGATGCTCTCTTCGCGCAGGAAGCGCGACTGGTTGGCGCTGCGTTTGGCGTGGTCCATGCCGGCGTGATAGGGCATGGCGCGGATGCCGTTCTCGTTCAGGAACTCGGCGGTCTCCTCGACCTTTTTGCGCGACAGGCAGTAGACGATGCCGCTGTCGCCGCCATGCTCGCTGGTGATGAAGTCCAGCAGCTGCTTGCGGCCGTTGGCCTTCTCGACGATCTGGTAGCGGATGTTGGGACGGTCGAACGAGGAGACGAATTGCAGCGCGTCGTTGAGTTGCAGGCGATGCGCGATCTCGGTGCGGGTCTGCTGGTCGGCGGTGGCCGTCAGCGCGATGCGCGGCACGTTGGGGAACTGCTCGTGCAGGATCGACAGCTTGATGTACTCGGGCCGGAAGTCGTGGCCCCACTGCGATACGCAGTGCGCCTCGTCGATCGCGAACAGCGCGATCTTCGAGTCGTGGAACAGGTTCAGGCAGCGCTCCGTCATCAGGCGTTCCGGCGCCACGTAGACCAGGTCGATCTGGCCGGTGCGTACCAGGCGCTCGATGCGGTTGGCTTCCTCGTAGGTCTGGGTCGAATTGAGGAAGGCGGCGCGCACACCCACCTCGGCCAGCGCGTCGACCTGGTCCTGCATCAGCGCGATCAGCGGCGAGATGACCACGCCGACGCCGTCGCGCAGCAGCGCCGGGATCTGGTAGCACAGCGACTTGCCGCCGCCGGTCGGCATCAGCACCAGCGCGTCGCCGCCGTTGGCGACGTGGTCGACGATCTCGGCCTGCTGCCCGCGGAAGGCCGGGTAGCCGAAGACGGTTTGCAGCTGCTCTAGCGCGCGGGCGAGGGTGTCCTGGTTCATGATGCTCAAATGTTTAGTCGGCCCAGACGATCAGGCCGGTGTACGCGGTGGCCAGCACCATCAGCCCGAAGGCGATGCGGTACCAGGCGAACGCGGTGAAGTCGTGCGAGCTGATGTAACGCAGCAGCCAGCGCACGCACAGGAAGGCCGACACGAAGGCGGCCACGGTGCCGATGCCGAACAGCGGCAGGTCGGCGGCCGACAGCAGCGCGCGTTCCTTGTACAGCGAATAAATGGTCGCGCCGAACAGGGTCGGTATCGCCAGGAAGAAGGAGAACTCGGTGGCCACCTGGCGCGACAGGCCGAACAGCATCGAGCCCATGATGGTGGCGCCGGAGCGGCTGGTGCCGGGGATCAGCGCGAAAGCCTGGGCGCAGCCGATCTTGAAGGCGTCCATCGGCGTGATGTCGTCGACCGAGTGGATGCGGGCCAGCGCCGGATGGTTCTTGGCGCGGCGTTCGACGGCCAGGATCACCAGCGCGCCGATGATGAAGGCCAGCGCCACCGGCACCGGCGCGAACAGCACGGCCTTGATCTTGCTGTTGAACAGCACGCCCAGCACGGCGGCCGGCAGGAAGGCGATGACGACGTTGAGCGCGAAGCGCTGCTGCTTGCGGTCGCTGAACAGCCCGCTCAACACGGCGCCGATGCGCACCCGGTATTCCCAGCAGACGGCGAAGATGGCGCCGGCCTGGATGACGATCTCGAAGACCTTCATTTTCTCTTCCATGCCCTTGAAGCCGAGCAGGCTTTCGGCCAGGATCAGGTGGCCGGTCGAGGAAATGGGCAGGAACTCGGTGAAGCCTTCAACCAGGCCCATGATCAGGGCTTTGAGCGCGAGAATGATATCCATGAATGCGTGTTCGTGATGGGTAGATTAGGGGAGTGTAGCGGCCAGCCGCGCGCAGCGTTCTGCGCGGGGTCGAAGCTTACCACGAGCGCGGCGCGGCGGCGGCAATCGGACGCCGGGTTAGGCAGTGTAAGCGGAAAATTTGTTGACGTGATGAGTGGACACCGCATGCCTAAATTTGCAGCAGTTATCGCATTGTGCGAGAATGAATCCATGAATATGTCAAAGCAGAAGGCCAAGCCAGCGCGCAAGAGCGCGCGCGCGGTGGATGCTGGCGGGCTCAATTCCGCGCCGTCGAAGACAGCCAATCCCTACGCCATGTCGGCGCAAGAGGCGGCCGAGGCCGTGCGTCGCGCCGGCATAGTGACTCCCGGCGGCAAGCTGACGCGTATTTACAAGTGACTGCCGGACAGCTGGTTCTGGCCTATCACGGATGCGACATCACGACGCGGGACGACTTGGTCAGCGGGCGCTTGCCGTATCTCGAGCAGAGCCAAAATCCTTACGATTGGTTAGGTCCGGGCGCCTATTTTTTCGAGGGTGATGTCGAGCGGGCATATATATTCGCCAGCGCATCTCACAAATATCCCGACAAGATGTATACAGCGAGGCCGGTCGGCACGCCGGCTGTGGTGGGAGCTGTGCTGAGGGTCCAGCATTGGCTGGATATGACCACGCAGACCGGAATCAATGAATTTATCATGGCGTATCCAGGTTTGCTCGTTGGTTTGGCCGAGACTGGCAGCCCCGTTCCAGAAAATAGCGCTGCCGGCGAAGATGATGCCGACACGATACTGCGGAAGCTCGACAATGCTGTTTTCGCTTTCATACATGACGTCCGGGCGAACCATGTTCCGCCATCGCTACCTTTTCAAGCGGTGCGCGGGGCCTTTCATCAAGGCGTGGAGGTAGCGCCCAAATCGGGGTTTCATAAAGGGACGCATGTACAGATTGCATTGCGCGATAACAGCTGTGTGGAGGGATGGTTTCTACCGATAGGACAGCGCTTATTGTCAGAGGAGGAATATCTGGCTGCGAAGGCGAGGCGGGACGCGATGGCGATTAACCGTAAGCCAAGAAAGCGGCCGGCGAAACCGGTATCAGGCGATTAACGGTGCCCTTGATGTTCATTTGGAGCGGTCAGTTTTTCTAATGTCATTAGCCAGCTTATCGCCTGTTCGCGGCTGCGGCCGCACATTTCTTCCGACGGCTGCAGCCCGGCGCAGAAGGCAGGGCGTTCCGGCTGGCCGAAGATGCGGCAGCGATTGTCGTCGGCCAGCTGGACGCAGCGCACGCCGGCCGGCTTACCGTTGGGCATGCCGGGAATCGGGCTGGTAATCGAGGGCGCCGTGCAGCAGGCGCCGCAGTCGCTGCGGCAGGACGGCGCGGTCTGGTTCTGATTCATGATTCTTTGAGGTGGTGACGCGGCCTTGCATGCCGGTGGGGTGCTTATTTTACAGGCAGCCGGATGCAGCCGCGATTTATTTGATGTTTTCCGACGACCACTGCGCGACGTTTTGCGCGACCCAATCGCCGTCATCGAGCGGCAGGTCGTGGCCGGCATTTGGATGTACGCGATACTCGGTTTGCCACGCCTGCGCCAGGCGCCGCGAGCAGGCCGGGTCGACAAGGCGGTCGCCGCCGCCCGATAAAATCAGCAGCGGCACGGCCGGCCGCACCGACGGCGCCCGGTAGCGCGCTGCCGACCAAAGCTGGCGCAGCGCGTTGGCGCGCGTGACGGGATGGTCGCTCTGGTAGATTAGCCAGCGTGGCAGCAGTGCGTCGCGAACAGCGGCGTCGTTGCTGGTCAGGCGCAGGATCAGGCGCTCCTGTCGTTCGGCGCCGCCGCGCAGCAGCAGCCCGAGGATGGCCGGGTAGTTTTGCCAGCGCAGCCTTTGGTAAAAGCGGCTGTACGGACGCATGCTGGTGTTGACCAGCACGGCGCCGGCGATCTCGTCCGGATAGCGGCTGGCCCATTCGACGGCAAGCATGCCGCCCAGCGACAGCGCCAGCAAGCGGTACGGCGGCCGCAGTCCGCGCGCGGCCAGATCGGCGCGGCAGAATTCGACGCTGTCGATCACCCGGCTGGCGCTGCGCATATCGTGGCGCTGGCCGTTGCCGGGCAGGTCGGGCGTGATGATGGCGGCGTCCGGCAGCGCCCGCGCCAGTCGCTGCGGGAAATCTTCCCAGTGGCGCTGCTCGCGCATCAGCCCGCGCAGCAAGACCCAGCGAGCAGTGGGTGCGGGCGCCAGCTCCGTCATACGTCGTACCAGCGCGCCAGCGCGCGCCGCTGCTGGGCCTTGCGCGCCAGCCCCTGCGGCGTCCACTGTCCGTGGCTGGCGGCCGCGCGCAGCAGGAAATCGAACCACACCAGATGGCTGCGCAGCACGCGCTGCAAGCGGTGCGTCGGCGCCGGGTTGAAGATGCCGAGGCGGTTGAACAGCTGGCGCGGATTCTTCTTGACCCACAGCCACGAGCCCATCTCCAGCGTCAGCGGCAGGAAGGCGCGTTCGCTCGGGCCGCTGTCGTTCAGGTAGAGATAATCCCACAGGTCGCCGTGGGTGCGGTATTGCCGGCTCTGCGGCTCGAACACGTAGTTGTGGTTTGGATAGCTGTGGCTGAACAATTCCTCCAGCGCGCCGATGTCGGCCAGGTGGGCGATCGGCGTCTTGGTGTGCGCGTGCGGAAACCAGATGCGGTCGCGCAGGCCGAAGCCGGAGTGACAATCGAGCGCCAGGCTGAAACGGCGCGACAGCAATTCGCGCTCGACCAGCTCGCAGACGGCGCGGCTTTCCGCCTCCATCGGCGCGCCCGCCGCGCCGCGATACCACGGCAGCCGCGCGCTGATGCGTTGCCCGCCCAGCAGCAGCGGCACGCGGCCGGCCGCCGTCACGGGCGCGTTGCGCATCAGGTCGACGCCCTGCGGATTACAGCGCGTGCCCTGCCACATGCCGCCCGGATTGACCAGCGGCATGAACACCAGGCGCATCGATTCGAGTTGCTGGTGCAGCGCGTGGTCCCAGCGCAGCCGGGTCAGCAGGCTGTGCAGATAGGACAGGATGACCTGGGTGCCGATCCGCTCCAGCCCGTGGATGCCGCCGAAGAAGCCGACGGCCGGCACGTCCGGGCTGGGATTGCCGAGCGTTAGCGTGTAGACCGGAAACTGCCTGCCGTCCATGGCGATGGTGCACGGCGTGCCGACGTCGAGATGGCGTCCGCCCTCGTCGATCAGACGCTTCAGGGCGATCAGTTCGGGCAGGTTTTTTTCGATCATAATGGCGCGCGTCGGACGGTGGCTGCCAGTGTAGCGCGGCGCCGCCCGCCGCGCGCGTCACGCAGGCGAAAAGAGTGGCCGCCGGATGACACGGCGGCCGCCGCCGCGTGGTCTGCGACCGGCGCGGCCGGCAGCGCCGCCAAGGAAGCCGGCCATCGCGCCGCGTGCGTTGCGGATGTGCGCCGGGGATTAGCGCCGGATAAGCGCCGGATGTTGGCCGGGCGTCGCCCGGCCTCAGCCGCGCCACTCCATGTAGACGTTGGCGCGCTGGTAGTGCGCCTCGGCCGACGCCGGCTTGGGCGTGTGCTGAAAGCCGGACCGTTCATACAGCCGCACGGCGGTCTCCAGCTTGCTGTTCGATTCCAGATACAGCAGCGTGCCCGGGCCGGCCTGGAAGGCGGCGATGGCGCGCTCGATCAGGCGCCGGCCCACGCCCAGCCCCTGGCAGCGCGGCGTGACGGCCATCTTCGACAGCTCGACGCGACCGTCGCCGGCCTCGATCAGCGCGCAGGCGCCGACGATGTCGCCGTGCAGCCGGGCCAGGAAGATGGCGCCGCCGCCGTCGAGGATGTGGGTCTGCGGATCGGACAGCACGGCGTTGTCGTGCTCCTCGACGTAGAAAAAGCGCTCCAGCCATTCGATGTTGAGGCGGTGGAAATCGACCGCGTGCTGCGGCGCGTAGTCGATGATCTCGACGGCGGCCAGTTCGCGCTGGCGGCGGCGGCCGGCGATGATGTCGGCGAACGGCGTTTCCTGCAGCCTGGTTTCGAGTCGCCCCAGCGTCGCCATCAGCGCGTCGGTATGGCCGTCCAGCGCGACGTCGACGGCGGCCAGGATGTCGTCCCACAGCGGCGCCATATTGTCCATCAGCGCGCGGCCGTGGTCGGACAGGGCCAGCAGGCGGCGGCGGGTATCGGCCGGGTCGGACTGCTCGCTGACGACGCCCGCCTCCAGCAGCTTGCGGCTGAGCTGGATCACGGCCGGATGGGTCTGGCCGATCTGCGCCGCCAGCGTGGTGATCGGCGTCGGGCCGTTGTCGCGCAGCAGCAGCAGCAGCGACGAGCAGCGCGACGGGAAATCGATGCCGGCCGCCTTGTAGCTCTGGTCGACGCCGTTGTACATCTGCTCGGACAGCTTGCGCATGCGGCTGGCGAGCATCAGCGCGCCGTAGTCGTTCAAATTGGCCATGGGGAACTTCCTAAGATTTTATGTAAGTACTTACGTATATCCTAACGCATGATTTTTGCAAAGTCCAATGCTGCGTGGCGTTAGGGTTCGCGAACCGGCTGCACCCGCCCTTGAATTGTTGAGCTGCATCGAATATTCATGTCGTGAATTGATAGATTATCTTCTCTTTCGCACTCAATAAAATGACTCCACTGGAACCGCGCCGGCATCCCGCCGACCCGGCATCGATCCACACCATTCAATGGAGTTTGCTATGACCACTACCAAACGTAAGATCCTTGTGACGGGCGCCACCGGGCAAATCGGCGGCGAGCTGATCCGCATTCTGGCTTCCGACGACAGCCTCGACATCGTCGCCGCCGCGCGCAATCCGGCCAAGGCGCAGAGCCTGGGCGTGCCGGTGGTGTATTTCGACTACGACCGTGTAGAGACGATGGCGCCGGCGCTGGAAGGCGTCGACAGCGTTTTCATGCTGACCGGCTACACCGTCGACATGCTCAAACAAAGCTACGCGCTGATCAACGCGGCCAAGAAGGCCGGCGTCAAGCACATCGTCCACCTGGGCGCGCCGGGCAACGACAACACCACCGTCGCGCACTGGGGCTGGCACCAGTTCGTCGAGCGCTTCATCGAATGGTCGGGCTTCTCGTTCACCCATTTGCGTCCCGAAATCTTCATGCAGAACCTGCTGGGCTACGGCGGCTCCGAAGCCGAGCGCGACGGCGCCATCCGCCACTATATCGGCGACGCGCGCATCAGCTGGGTTGATGTCCGCGACGTGGCCGCCGTCGCCGCCGTGGCCTTGCAGCATCCGGCCAAACACGCCGGCAAAACCTATCACCTCGGCTACGACGCCAAGACCTATCCGGAAGTCGCCGCCATCCTCAGCAAGGTGGTCGGCCAACCATTCACTTACGACGCCCGCCCGCCGAAGGAATTCCTCGACGCCATGCTGGCCGCCGGCGCCGACGTCGCCTACATGAGCTGCGTCTATCAGAACTGGATCGATTACGAGGCCGGCACCATCCCCGGCGCCGACGCGGTCTACGACAACTTCTTCGAACTGACCGGCCGCCAGCCGCGCAACTGGGAACAGTTCGCGCAAGAGAACGCGGCAGCGTTCAAGTACTAAGCGACATGGCCGGCGCGCCCGGCCATTCCCATCCCCAAGCGCATGACGAGGTCAACATGAGTTCCTACCGCTATTTCGACACAGAGAATTTCCCGCTCCAGCGCGGCGCCAGCTTGCCGCTGACGCGCCTGGCCTACCGCACCGTCGGCACGCTCA
>Ga0209903_1000619_pt1 | contig 12212 bp, 13 predicted proteins | sample OrgsoiDNA2013051_FD_185801 | JGI IMG/M metagenome (GOLD analysis project Ga0209903, IMG submission 185801) | Permafrost soil microbial communities from the Arctic, to analyse light accelerated degradation of dissolved organic matter (DOM) -... | ecosystem: Environmental > Terrestrial > Soil >...
TCCGCGCCAGCCAGCAGGAAGCCGATTACTGGCTGGACCCGGTGCACCTCGAGCGCGCGGCCGACGACGACAAAGACTCCTTTCGCAATGCGATGGCGTCCCTCCATCCCTACGTGGCGCAGCACCGCTTCCAGCCCTACACTGGCGACGTTGAGCTGTCACCCGGCATCCGGGCCATCGCCAGCGGTGGTCACACGGCCGGGCACACGGCCTATCTGGTCGTCAGCCACGGCCAGCGCCTGCTGGTTTGGGGCGACATGCTGCATGTGGAAGCGGTTCAATTCGCCATGCCGCAGGCGACGATGCGCTTCGACTTCGACCGCGAGGCGGCCGTCGCGACGCGCCGGCAAGCGTACGCGGCGGCGGCGCGGGACGGCGATCTGATCGCTGGCGCGCATCTGCCGTTTCCCGGCTTGGGACAGGTGCGGGCAACAGATGGCGGCTATCGCTGGATAGCGGTGAATTCCCCTCGCGCCGACGCCGACGCTGAGGCAAAATAAGCGCTTTCACCAACCACTGGGTAAGCGCATGTCTCTGTATATCGGTTTGATGTCGGGCACCAGCCTGGACGGCGTCGACGGCGCACTCGCCGACTTCACTTCCGGCGCGATCACGACGCTGGCGGCGGCCTATATTCCCTTCCCGGCCACGCTGCGCGCCGAGCTGATGGCCTTGCAGGCCAGCGGCCCCAACGAGATCGAGCGCGAAGCGCTGGCCGCCAACCAGCTGGCCGCGTTTTACGCGCAATGCGTGGCCGCGCTGCTGGCCGAGTCCGGCCACCAGCCGGCGCAGATCCGCGCCGTCGCCGTTCACGGCCAGACCATACGCCACCGTCCCGAACTGGGCTTTACGCGCCAGACCAACAATCCGGCGCTGTTGGCCGAGCTGTGCGGCATCGACGTCATCGCCGACTTCCGCAGCCGCGACATCGCCGCCGGCGGCCAGGGCGCGCCGCTGGTGCCGGCCTTCCACCACGCGCTGTTCGGGCAGGCGGGCCAGACGCGCGTGGTCGCCAACATCGGCGGCATCGCCAATATCAGCGTGCTGGGCGCCGACGGCGCCGTGATCGGCTTCGACACCGGTCCCGGCAACGTGCTGATGGATGCGTGGATCGCCCGCCAGCAGGGCAAGGAATACGATGAGGACGGCGCCTGGGCCGCCGCCGGCAGGGAAATTCCGGCGCTGCTGAACGCGCTGCTGACGGAGCCGTATTTCGCACAGCCGGCGCCGAAGAGCACGGGCCGCGACCTGTTCCACGAACAATGGCTGGACGCCAAACTGGCGCCGCACATCCACGACGCGCCGGCCGACATCCAGTTCACGCTGACCAAGCTGACCGCGCTGACACTGGCCGACGCCATCCACGCCCACGCGCCGCAGGCCGACGCCGTCTACATCTGCGGCGGCGGCGCCTACAACGGCACGCTGCTGCGCGAACTGGCGACGGCCTTGGGCGGCAAGATCAAGGTGGAATCAACCAGCGCGCTGGGCGTGGCGCCTAACCGCGTCGAGGCGCTGGCGTTCGCCTGGCTGGGCCACCGCTACATGGAGCGGCTGGCGGGCAACCTGCCGTCCGTGACGGGCGCCAGCGGCCCGCGCGTGCTGGGCGCGCTGCATCCACGCTAAAAGGGCTGGAAAACAGGGCCGACGAACGCGGCCCGCAAACGACTGCGGCGGAGCAACCGTAGTTGTCCGCCGCAACAACGCCGCCGGTGCAAGACCGGCGGCGCAATACCTAAAGACTTATACCGAGAACGAGGAGCCGCAGCCGCAGGTCGAGGTGGCGGTCGGGTTCTTGATGACGAACTGCGCGCCTTCCAGATCGTCCTTGTAGTCGATTTCCGCGCCGACCAGATACTGGTAGCTCATCGAATCGATCAACAGCTGGACGCCGTTCTTGACCATGGTGGTGTCGTCTTCGTTGACGATTTCGTCGAACGTGAAACCGTACTGGAAACCCGAGCAGCCGCCGCCCTGCACGAAAACGCGCAGTTTCAGGTCGGGATTGCCTTCTTCTTCGATCAGCTGCGCGACTTTTTCGGCGGCGCTGTCGGTGAAGATGATGGGCGATGGGATGACGTCGAGCGATTCGATTACAGCATTCATTTCAGACTCCTACGAGAAAACAGTTGGTTCATTATAGACCTTAGTCGGAACTCATGCTCCGGATACCGCTAAATGCTCGACGGCCGTGTGCGTATCGTCGTGGATCAGCTGCCCCAACACTTGCGCACCGCCGTGCATTTCCAGCACTTTATAGGTGACATTGCCGAAGATGCGGGCTTTTGGCTGAATTTCAAGCAGTTCAGCCGCATACACCGCGCCGCTGATCTCGCCGTTGACGATCAGGTGGTCACAGCGCACTTCGCCATCGATGCGGCCATGCTCGGACACCACCAGATAGCTGCCCTGCCCGGCCTCGGCCGTCACATTGCCCCGCACCTGGCCGTCGATGCGCATGCCGCCGCGAAACAGCAGGTGGCCGTCGATCCGGGTGGCCGGACCGATCAGACTATCCATCGTGCTGAGCACTTTAGGGCCGAACATGGCTATCCTTCACCGTGATTGACTGCTGGGCGACGACCTTGCCCTGCTCCAGCAGGCGGATTTGCAAGGCCTTGGCCGTCGCGCCCGGCGGCAACTCGCGCACGCCTTCGAGCCGCAGATAGCGCTCCAGCGTCACCTGGAACGCCGCGTCGTCGGGCTGCTGCGGCACTTCCAGCAAGCTATTCTTGCCGTCCTGCGCCACCATCAATTCGAGTTGCAGCCGCCCGGAAAACTGCGGCTTGGCCTGGTTGACGCCACGCGTCAGCAACACGACGTAGTGCAGCTGGGTCGGCGTCAGCATCTCGGCCTCGGCCGCGCGGATGGCCAGCGGCGCGTTCGGTTTTTCCGCCGGCAGCACGCTTTCGACCAGCGCCAGGTCCGCAGCTAATTTACTATTTTCAACTTGCTGCGCCTTGACCTGGCTCTCCGTTTGCTTGTTCGCCGACGATTTGCCGTCAGACGCGGCCGCCAATTGATCGCGCTCAAGGGTCAGCCTCGTCAATTCGGCTTGCGCCGCCGCCAGTTGCTGTTCGACGCTCGCCTCGCCATGGCTGGCGCCGAGCAGGCGCTTGCCGAGATCGATACCCCAGACCGCCAGCAAGCCGACCAGCGCCAGCGTGACGAGCAGGCCCAGCAGCCGCAGCGCGAGCGGCCGGACGGGCGGCGAGCGCCGCTCGGGCTGTTTGCGCTCAGCCACGGTGCGTCAAGGCAGCAGGGCGATTTGCATCAGGCCGGTGGTTTCTTCCAGGCCGAACATCAAATTCATGCACTGTACGGCCTGGCCGGAGGCGCCCTTGACGAGATTGTCCTGCACCACCAGCACGATGACGGTGTTGCCGTTGTCGGGACGGTGCAGCGCCAGGCGCAGCATATTCGAGCCGCGCGTGGAGCGGGTTTCCGGATGCGCGCCGAAGGGCATCACATCGACGAAGGCCGAGTCCTTGTATTGCTCCTCGAACAGCGCTTGCAACTCTTCGTTCGTCACGTCGCGGGTCAGGCGGCCGTACAGCGTCGAGTGCATGCCGCGTATCATCGGCACCAGATGCGGGGTGAAGATCAGGCCGACTTTCTGCTCGGTGAAGGTTTGCAGCTGGGCCGACGTTTCCGGCGTGTGGCGATGGCCCGACACACCGTAGGCCTTGAAGTTGTCGCCCGCTTCCGAGAACAAGGTGCCGATCTCGGCCTTGCGGCCGGCGCCGGACACGCCCGACTTGCAGTCGGCGATCAGCGAGCCGGCGTCGATCAGGCCGGCCTTCAGCAGCGGATAGTAGCCCAGCTGCATGGTGGTCGGATAGCAACCCGGATTGGCGACCAGCGAGGCGCCCTGGATGGCCTCGCGGTTCAGCTCGGCCAGGCCGTAGACGGCCTGCTCCAGCAATTCCGGCGCGGTGTGTTCGATCTTGTACCATTTTTCAAAGGTGGCGCGGTCTTTCAGGCGGAAATCGGCCGCCAGGTCGATCACCTTGACGCCGGCCGCCAGCAGCGCCGGCGCTTGCGCCATGGCGACGCCGTGCGGGGTGGCGAAGAAGACCACGTCGCACTGGCTCAGGTCGGCCTTGTCCGGCGCCGAGAAGGCGATGTTCACACGGCCGCGCAGCGACGGGAACATGTCGGCGACCGGCAAGCCATCTTCCTTGCGCGACGTGATCGCCGTCAGCTGCACATCGGGATGGACTGCCAACAAACGCAGCAATTCCACGCCGGTGTAACCGGTACCGCCGACGATGCCAACTTTGATCATGTTCTTTCCTTAGCTAATAAATGATGAAAAACGGGATAGTAATGCCGCATATTTTAACAGCGCCGCACAATCGCTGCGCCGCGCCATCCAGGCCAGCGCGGCGCCCGAAAAGCAAAAAGCCGCCAGGCGCGAGGCCGGCGGCTTTTGTCCAGCATGCGCCGGAGCGCACGCTGTAGCGTAAAAATTAACGCTTCGAGAATTGCTTTGCGCGACGTGCTTTGCGCAGACCAACTTTTTTACGTTCGACTTCACGTGCGTCGCGGGTCACGAAGCCGGCTTTGGCCAGATCCGGTTTCAACGCTGCGTCGTAGTCGATCAGGGCGCGGGTGATGCCGTGGCGAACTGCGCCAGCCTGGCCGGACTCGCCGCCGCCGTGGACGTTGACTTTGATGTCGAAACGCTCGACATTGCCGGTCAGTTCCAGTGGTTGACGAATAACCATCAGGCCGGTTTCGCGGGAGAAGTACTCAGCCGCTGGCTTGCCGTTAACGATGATTTGGCCAGTGCCAACTTTGATGAACACGCGAGCCACTGCACTCTTGCGACGGCCGGTGCCGTAATTGTAGTTACCGATCATGTCAGTTCCTTAGAGAACGAGTGCTTTAGGTTGCTGAGCTGCGTGCGGATGGGTTTCTTCCGCGTACACTTTCAGCTTCTTGATCATGGCGTAGCCGAGTGGGCCTTTAGGCAGCATGCCCTTGACCGCTTTCTCCAGCGCACGACCTGGAAAACGCTGTTGCATTTTCTGGAAGTTGGTTTCGTAGATGCCGCCTGGGTAACCCGAGTGACGGTAGTACGTTTTTTCGGTAGCTTTGGTACCGGTCACGCGCAGTTTGCCTGCGTTGACGACGACGATGAAGTCGCCGGTATCGACGTGAGGAGTAAATTCCGGTTTGTGTTTGCCGCGCAGTCGGAGTGCCACTTCGCTGGCAACACGTCCGAGGACTTTGTCCGTCGCGTCAATCACGAACCAATCGCGCTGGACTTCATGTCCTTTAGCGGAAAATGTTTTCATGTTGACTTCCTAAATAAATAACACACGCTCATATGGTGGTTCCGCCACTGCTTCAGCGGACTCGGCCTTTTTGTATATTCTTTCCTGAGCGAACGGAAAGCCGACAAGTATAAGCGCAATCGGGCCGCCGAGTCAAGGTCGATCTGGAGCAAAGCCTTGCCCAGACTGGCTTGCCGGGCCGCCCGCCCCCACGGCGGCGGAGTCCATTACAATATGGATAAAGTTTTTACACGGAGAATAGTATGGAATGCAAAGTCAGCTGGAACGGCCCGTCAGGCATGAGTTTTTTGGCCCAGACCGGCTCCGGCCATTTGGTCACGATGGATGGCGCGCCCGAGGGCGGCGGCCACAATCTGGCGCCGCGGCCGATGGAAATGGTGCTGCTCGGCACGGGCGGCTGCACCGCCTATGACGTCGTGCTGATCCTGAAAAAAGGCCGCGAAGACGTGCGCGGCTGCGAGTGCACGCTCAAGGCCGACCGCGCCGACACCGATCCGAAGGTATTCACCAAGATCAACTTCCACTTCACCGTGACGGGCAAGAATTTGAAACCGGCCACGGTGGAGCGCGCCATCGCCCTGTCGCACGATAAATACTGCTCGGCCTCGATCATGCTGGCCAAGACGGCCGAGATCACGCACTCCTTCGAGATTATCGAAGTCTGACAGTCGCGGCCATCAAGCGGCGATTAAATGTAATACGCGCTGCCGGTCATCAGCTTGCCCATGGCCGCCATCGCCGCCCGCACCGGCGCCGGCGTGGCGACCGCGCCCAATGCCTGGGCGGCCGCGCCGTGGGCCACCTCGTCGACCCGCATCTGCTCGACGATGGCGCGCGACTTGGCGTCCTGCGGCGGCAGCTTGTCGAGGTGGCTGGCCAGATGGGCCTCGACCTGGCGCTCGGTTTCCACCACAAAGCCCAGGCTGCGGGCGTCGCCCAGATAGGCGGCCACCGTACCCAGCGCGTACGCGCCGGCGTAGAACAGCGGATTGAGCACGCTGGTGTGCGAGCCCAGCTCGGCCAGCCGTTGCGCCGTCCACGCCAGATGATCCTCCTCTTCGCGGCCGGCCTGCTCGAACTGTGCGCGCATCGCGTCACTCTTGGCGAAGCGCGACTGGGCGTTGTACAGCGCCTGCGCGCAGACCTCGCCGACATGGTTCACGCGCATCAGGCCGGCGCTGTGGCGCTGCTCGGCCTCGCTCAGCACCGCGTCGGCCGCGCGCGCCGCCGGGGTCGGTCGCGACGCCGCCGCGACGCCGGCGACCACGCGCAAAGCTTTATCGGCACCGGCCACGAAGCGGTCCAGCGGGGAGTGGTAACGATGGTCTGCCATATGATGTTTGCTATCGGTCGGAAAACACCATTATAAAAGCTCCGCGACGGCTGTGGCGCTCAACTGCTCAGCCTTCTTCGGCCTCGCGCAGCAGACGCTGCCGTTCGATCCAGTCGGCCACCGGGCCGCGCACGTCGATCTTGGAAATATCCTTGGCCACGCCCAGGTTCAGGCCCAGCAGGAAAGGGATGGTGTCGAGCGGCACCTCGACGCAATGCAGCCCGAACGCGGCCGAAAAGCGCGCCGAGGCGACCACCTCGACCGCTTTTTCACCGCTCATGAATTGCAAGATGCTGGTGATGCTGTGGCCCTTGCCGAGACTCTGATAGATGAAGCGGTTGTAGTCGCGGTCGATGTGCTTGAAGTCCAGCGTTTCCTTGGTCATCAGCCCGGCCAGGTAATACAGGCCCAGGGCGACGCGGAAAAAACCGCTCGCCTCGCTCTTGCTGGTGCCGCTGCGCATCACGGCCAGCACCTTGTCCTGCATCACCCCATCCATTGCCGCATCCTCATAGTCATCGCCGATCACGGTACGACTATAGCAAGCCGGCGCCCGTTTTGGCTTGCAAGGGAGAATTTTTACATGCTACCCTTAAAAATCTTTCAACCGGGGATACGCGATGATCGAGGTGATGGGACTGGCCAAGCGCTTTCCCCTGCCGTCCCGCCGAGCATCATCCATCGCCGCGCCGCACCATGCCGACGATGAGCGCGGCCATGACGGCTGGTTCCACGCCGTGCGCGACGTCAGCTTCCGCTGCGCGCCGGGCGAGGTGCTGGGCCTGCTCGGCCCCAACGGCGCCGGCAAGACCACCACGCTGCGCCTGCTGTCGACGGTGCTCAAGCCGGATGCCGGCCAGATCATCGCCGACGGCGTCGACCTGCTGCGCCATCCGCTGGTGGCGCGCCGGCGCATCGGCTTTTTATCCGGCACCACCGGCCTGTACGGCCGCCTGACGGCGCGTGAAAACGTCGAATACTTCGGCCGCCTGCACGGCATGCGCGCGGCCGACCTGCAGCAGCGCTGCGACGAGCTGTTCGACCAGCTGCAGATGCACGAGTTCGCCGACCGGCGCGCCGACCAGCTGTCGTCCGGCATGAAGCAAAAGTGTTCGATCGCGCGCACCGTCGTGCACCGGCCGCACATCGTCATCCTCGACGAGCCGACCACCGGCCTGGACGTGATGTCGGCCAGGATCCTGCTCGACTTCATCGCCAGCTACAAGGCGCTCGGCGTGCCGTTGATCTTTTCCACCCACCAGTTGCACGAAGTCGACAAGCTGTGCGACCGCGTCTGCATCATCGACCGCGGCCGCACCGCCTTCCACGGCGGCCTCGACGAGCTGCGCCGGCTCGGCGGCAGCGCCGACCTGTACGACGCCTTCGTCGGCGTCATCGGCCGGGACGGCTGACATGTGGACCATCTACCGCAAGGAATTGCTGGAACTGGCGCGCGACCGCAAGACCTTCGTGTTCACCATCCTGATCCCGATCTTCGCCCTGCCGCTGATCTTCGGCGGCTTCGGCTACCTGTCGACGACGATGTTCCGCCACGCCCGCGAAGCCGAGCTGACCTACGCCATCTTCGGCAAGCAATACGCGCCGCAGCTGGCGGCCCGCTTCGCTGCCGAGACCGGCTTCAAGGAAATCGCGCTGGCCGACCCGGCCGCCATCAAGGGCGCCATCGCCGCCGAGCACATCAAGTTCGCGCTGGTGATCCCGGCCGGCTTCGAGGCCGCGCTGCGCGGCGAGCGCCAGGCCAGCGTCGCCCTGCACTACAACAACGCGGCCGCCGTCGACATCACCCGCAAGCGCGTGATGGCCGTGATCCACGCGCAAAACAACGCCCTGCGCCTGGACGCGCTGCAAGCGCTGAACCTCAGTCCCGAGCAGCTGCGCTTCACGCTCGCCCCGATCACGCTGGACGAACACACGACGGCCGACCAGCGCGAGCAGACCGGCGCGCTGGTCGGCGGCTTCCTGCCCTACATCCTGCTGACGGTATGCCTGATGGCGGCCATGTATCCGGCCATCGACAGCGGCGCCGGCGAAAAGGAACGGGGCACGCTGGAGACGCTGCTGCTGGCGCCCGTCTCGCGCGGCGCCATCGTGCTGGCCAAGTTCCTGGTGCTGTTCACGGTCGGCCTGACGTCGGCGTTGCTGATGGTGGCCAGCATGGGCCTGCTCCTGCTGCTTGGCGGCCATCCGATCAACCACGAGCTGTCGCAACTGGTGCGCGCCATCGGCGTCGCCGACCTGGCGCTGGTGGCGCTGATGCTGGTGCCGACGGCCGCCCTGTTCGCCTCGGTGCTGCTGGCGATCTCGGTCTACGCCAAAAGCTACAAGGAGGCGGCCGGCCTGATCTCGCCGCTGATCATCGTCACCATCCTGCCGACGCTGGTGCCCTTGCTGCCCGGCGTGGAGCTCAACAGCTGGTGGGCGATGGTGCCGCTCAGCAACGTCTCGCTGGCCATGCGCGAACTGGTCAAGGGCACCATGGACTACCGCTTGCTGGTACCCATCCTGCTGTCGAGCACCGCCAGCGCCGGCCTGCTGCTGGCCTGGTGCCGCTGGTGGTTCAACCGCGAGCAGGTATTGTTTCGCAATTAAAGCCTTGATTACATTGCCCATTTGACTATCCCCGGCGCGACTGCCGCGCGTCGCCGTCCAGTCGCCGCTATGAGCACTCTGGCGCGCCCAAAACGCGGCCCATCGCAATGGCGCCCCTATTCTGTCGCAAATTCAATACAATGCCATCATGTGAAAAGCGCATGGGCGTGCAGAAATGCGCCGCAGCGCCGCATCTTAGGAGTCAACATGGAATTACGCATCCAAAATTTGTCCAAGACCTACGGCAACGGCGTCGTCGCGCTGGACAATATTTCGCTCACGATCCCGGCCGGCATGTTCGGCCTGCTCGGCCCCAACGGCGCCGGCAAATCGACGCTGATGCGTACCCTGGCCACGCTGCAGGAATGCGACGCCGGCTCGGTCTTCTTCGGCGACCTGGACGTGCTCGACGACAAGGACGAGGTGCGCCGCCTGCTCGGCTACCTGCCGCAGGACTTCGGCGTCTACCCCAAGGTGACGGCCTATGAGATGCTGGACCACTTCGCCGTGCTGAAGGGCCTGAGCCAGCGCGGCCGCCGGCGCGAGGTGGTCGACGGTCTGCTGCAGCAGACCAATCTGTTCGACGTGCGCCACCAGCGTCTGGGCGGCTTTTCCGGCGGCATGAAACAGCGCTTCGGCATCGCCCAGGCCTTGCTGGGCGACCCGAAGCTGATCATCGTCGACGAGCCCACCGCCGGCCTGGATCCGCAGGAACGCGTGCGCTTCCACAACCTGCTGTCCGACATCGGCGAAGACAAGACAGTGATCCTGTCGACCCACATCGTCAGCGACGTGGCCGACCTGTGCGCCAACATGGCCATCATCAACAAGGGCCACTTGCTGCTGTGCGGCCCGACCCAGGAACTGATACACGAGGTGGGCGACAAGATCTGGGCCCGCTTCGTCGACAAGAAAGAGCTGACCAGCTTCCAGCAGCGCCACGCGGTGATCTCGACGCGGCTGCTGTCGGGCCGCACGCTGATCCACGTCTACAGCGACAGCGATCCCGGCGACGGCTTCGAAGAAGCGCTGGGCGACCTGGAGGACGTCTACTTCGCCACCATCGCCGGCCGCCACCGCGCCGCCCTGAACTGCGATTAAGGCGCCCATGTTCGCCATAGCCTCCTTCGAAGCGCGCCAGCGGCTGAAACTGCTGTCGACCTGGGTGTATTTCGCCATGTTTTTGCTGCTGGCCATGCTGTGGACGGCGGCCGAGGGCGGCGTCTTCAAGCACGCCAGCGTCAGCTTCGGCGGCCGCCTGTTCGTCGACGCGCCGCGCTCGCTGATGCTGACGGCCAGCTTCCTCGGCTCGATGGGCGTGATCGTCATGGCCGCCATGATGGGCCGCTCGGTGCAGCAGGATTTCGAATACGAGATGCAGCACTTCTTCTTCAGCGCGCCGCTCAAGAAATACCAGTATATGTTCGGCCGCTACGCCGGCGCCTATGTGACGCTGGCCATCGTCTTCCTCAGCATTCCGCTGGGCGCCTGGCTGGGCACCTACGTGCCCGGCATCGACGCCGACCGCGTCGGCCACGTCTCGGCGCTGGCCTATCTGATTCCCTATTGCTGCTCCATCCTGCCGAATATCTTCATCTTCGGCGCCATCTTCTTCGTGCTGGCGGCGCTGACGCGGCGCATGCTGCCGGTCTACGTCAGCAGCGTCGTCATGCTGATCGGCTATATGGTGGCGCCGGAACTGGCGCGCGACCTCGACTTCAAAACGCTGGCCGCGCTGATCGACCCCTTCGGCACCTGGGCCGTGGTGCTGGCCACCGAATACTGGCCTATCGCCGAGCGCAACACGCGCCTGGTGCTGCCCGAGGGCGTGTATTTGCTGAACCGCGTCATCTGGTCCTCGTTCGCGCTGGCCGTGCTGATGCTGGGCTACTGGCGCTTCCACTTCGTCTCGACGGCCGACAGCGGCGCGTCGCCATCCGCGCGCGGCGACGATGCCGCGCCGCAGCGCCTGTCGGCCACGGCCAGCAACACCCACGAGGCGCCCGACTTCGCCGCCCGCAGCCTGGGCCGGCTGCTGCTCGGCATGAGCTGGCTGAACCTGCGCGAGACGTCGAAGAACATCTACTTCCTCGTCATCGTGCTGGCCGGCGTGCTGACCATGTACGCCGGCGCGCTGGACCTCGGCTCCATCGTCGGCACCAACACCTATCCGGTCACCTACCAGGTGCTGGACATGGTCGGCGCCACATTCTCGCTGTTCATGCTGGTCATCACCACCTTCTACGCCGGCGACATGATCTGGCGCGAGCGCGAAAGCCGCATCGGCCAGATGTTCGACGCGCTGCCCATCCCCAGCTGGCTGCCGCTGCTGTCCAAGCTGTTCGCGCTGATCGGCCTGCAGGCGCTGCTGCTGCTGGTGGTGATGTTGTGCGGCATGTCGATCCAGATCTTCCACGGCTACTTCCTGCTCGAACCGGGCTTGTACGTGCAGCAGCTGTTCCTGATCCAGCTGCCGCAGTACGCGCTGCTGGCCGTGCTGGCCATCGCGCTGCAGGTGCTGCTGAACCACAAATACCTGGCCTACTTCGCGATGATCTTGTACTACGCGGCGACCGCCACGTTCAGCTCGCTGGGCCTGGACCACCCGATGCTGCTGTACGGCACCTCGCCGAGCTTCATCTATTCGGCCATGAACGGCTACGGCCACTTCCTCGCGCGCGAACGCTGGTTCGAGCTGTACTGGGGCGGCGCCGCGCTGCTGCTGGTGATGGCCGCGCTGCTGTTCTGGGTGCGCGGCACCGACGACGGCTGGCGCCAGCGCGTGCGGCTGGCGCGCCACGCGCTGACGGCGCCGGTGCTGGCCATGCTGGCCGTCGGCACGCTGATCTGCGCCGGCGCCGGCGGCGTGCTGTACTACAATCTGCACGTGGCCAACGCCTACCAGTCGGCCTATCAAAAAGACGCCGACCGCGCCGACTACGAACGTCAGTACAAAAAATTCGCCG
>Ga0209903_1000631_pt1 | contig 12069 bp, 11 predicted proteins | sample OrgsoiDNA2013051_FD_185801 | JGI IMG/M metagenome (GOLD analysis project Ga0209903, IMG submission 185801) | Permafrost soil microbial communities from the Arctic, to analyse light accelerated degradation of dissolved organic matter (DOM) -... | ecosystem: Environmental > Terrestrial > Soil >...
TGGGCGCGAAATGAATGGGAATGAACGGGAATAAGGGCAAAATATTTTCACCATCGATATCGATGGCTGGCCCCAAATTCGATTAAATTGGCCAGAAATGAATCACGCGTTTGATTGTGGCGCATGCCATCGGCGGCGATAATTTGCCTCGGGAAGTAATGTGGGCGACTTGGAAAGTACGTGGGGTACGGGCTGGGTCGTTTAACCATATTATTTCCCGCCTACTTGTCGTGGGCCGGGCCGTGGTCGGCCTCGGCCATGCCTATCAGCGCCACAGCCTTGCCCATCGGACTGAGCCGGTTGCGCAGCCCGTGCGCCTGCATTTCCACCTTTCAAATAGTAAGAATCGCGTAGCCATCATGTCGCCGGAGGCGGAGGCGCTCTGGGCGTGAACTCACCAAGGCGCGTTGCCGATGGCCGCTGGCGTGCGCCTGCGGAGCCGCGCCCTTCGACATCGTTCAAGCGCTGCCGGCAGGGCAGGGAGCGACAAGCTCAGCACAAAATGTTGGTTGCCTCAGCCATGATTAGCGGTATCAGATTGACAGGCCAGTCCTACGTCAACAGCCACCGTGCTCCGATATGAAGAGACCGTTCATGAATCTACGATGGCGTCTCCTTGCAACGGCAAGGGAGACACTCACTAAACCAGATCGGAGATATATCATGGCAAGCAATCACAACACGCAAGGCAATCAAGGCAATCAGGGCAGCAACGACGGCCACACGAAATCGGCTAGCCAAGGTGGCCAGGGGACTCAAGGTAGCAACAAGCAAAGCGACACCAGCAATCGTGGCTTCGCTTCGATGGACCCTGATCAGCAACGCGAAATCGCCTCCGAAGGCGGCAAGGCGGCCCATGCGGCGGGCACTGCACATGAGTTCACGTCCGAGGAAGCGCGCAAGGCCGGCAGCATGAGCCATAAAAACGATGGCAACCAGCAAAGCGGCTCGTCCACGGGTGGTTCGCAAAACAGCGGCAACACCGGCAATACCGGCAGCAGCGGCAATCAGGCCAGCTCGGGCAGCACCCGTGGCGGCACGCCGGAACAACATGCGCAAGCAGGCCGCCAAAGCCACAAAAACGATCGTTGATAATCGTTGATGGCCGTCATCGCGCGCGACAGGCGCGTGCCGTGCGCGATGGCGGCTTGGTTATTGCAAGGATCAAAATCTGATTGACAGCTGGTGTGATCCGAAATTAGCATGGTTTCATTTTTATCAATGGAACCTTTCGATGCTCAAGCAACTGACGGTCGCCGCCGGCCTGATATTTTTATCGCTGCAAGCGAGCGCCGCCGACCTGCCGGCCTATCCCTTCATCCACGCGAACGGCCGGGCCTTCATCCACGTCGTGCCCGATCGCGGCGAAATCGATGTTGACATCAGCGCCTACGATGCCGATCCGGCGGCAGCGCGCGCCGTGCTGGACGCGCGCGCCACCGAATTGCATGCCTTGTTGGCAGCCAACGGGCAGCCCGAAGACAAGATAAAAATCCACGATGTGCGCAAGGAGATGCGCAAGACCACGGAGGCCGATCCGAAAGCCGAGCCGCTGTATGACTTCGTTTGCACGGTGCACATGGAAGTGAACGATCTGTCGAAATGGGCGCCCATCATGTCGGCCGTGCTGGACATGAAAAACCTGACGAATTTCTCGACCACGTTCAGCGTCAGCAACCGCGACCAGATCGAGGAGGACCTGTCGGTCGACGCGATCAAGGACGCCCGTCGCCGCGCCGAGGCGATGGCGCGTGGACTGGGCAAGCAACTGGGCGCGGCGACGGCGGTGTCGTCCGGGCCGCTCAAGAACCTGAGCAGCGCGATTGGTCTGCAGAATTCCAATTCCTACACCAGCGCCGGCAAGGCAGCGTCCGACAGCGGCCGCGACTTGCTGATGATCGTCACGCAGAATTTTCAGCAGGACGTCGATGCGATTTTCAAAATCAAATAGCGTCTACGCAGGACAGTTAAATTCATGAGCAATTTTCGGATCGACACGGACCGCGCGGCGCTGGATGTCCCCTTGATACATCGTTTCCTGAGTGAGGAATCGACCTGGGCCAGAGGGATTTCACTCGCCGTCGTGGAGCGGGCCATCGCGCATTCGCTTTGTTTCGGCTGCTATCTCGGCGATGATCAAGTCGGCTTCGCCCGCGTGATCACGGACTACGCGACATTCGCGAATCTGGTCGATGTGTTTGTGCTGCCGGAATATCGCGGTCGGGCTTATGGCAAGTCGCTGGTGCGGGCGGTGCTGGCGCATCCGCAGTTGCAGAATCTGAGGCGCTACACGCTTGCCACGGCCGATGCCCATGCCTTGTATGCCGGGTTCGGTTTTACCGCGCCCTTAAAACCGCATACCTTGATGGAGCGGTATTTCCCCGATATTTATAAGAGTAAGCCGGATGGCGGAAAGCAGTAAGAGTCGAACTTACAAGAGAGCGGCTGACGCCCTCTACCGGGTTTGAAGCCCGGCCACACCACCGGATGAGTGTGCTTTCCATGGGGACGCGCGGGCGTCCTGTGTTGCGATGTATCGATCAGGCGGCGCCGGCATCGCTGTCGTCGAGCCAGACAGCGTTCGGGCGCAGCAAGTGGGCGTTGCCGACGCGCCGAGTATAACCGACGCGGTCGAAAAATTCCAAGACCTGCACGGCGCGTTTGCGTCCGAGGCCGCTGGCGTCGCGGAAGGCGGCCGTCGTGACGGCGCCGGGCGGCAGGACTGCGGCAACGACACTGGCGGCAGCGTCAGCGATGTCAGCAGTAGCGCCATCGGCAGCAGCGGCATCAGTCGGCGCCGCGTGCGCGTCCACGTTCGCGCCGGCTGCCGCTGCGGCGCCCAGCGTCACCACGAGACGGGCCAGCGCGGCCAGCTGCGACGGATGGTAGAACAGGTCCGTCACCACCTGACTGAGCTGTCCGGACTTGCCCAGCTTGCGCAGCAGCGCGCGCACTTGCGCCTCGGGCACCAGATGTTCGCGGCCGAGGTCGCGCACCCAAGGCGGGTCGAAGGCGCCGCGCTCCAGGCTGGCCAACAGACGCTGCGCCAACGTCTGCTCCTCGGCCGTCAGTGCGACCGTGTGGCCGGGCAGGTGCAGCGAGCGGCCGCGTTGCAGCAGCGCTTCGCGTTGCGCCAGTCCGGCGACCAGATGGCTCCACAGCAGGTCTTCCATGGCCGGTTCGACGATGCGCTTCAAACGCCACAGCTCCGGTCCCGCTTCGTCCGGCGCGCGCTCGTGAAATTGCGCCAGCGCCGACAGCATGCGCTCTTCCAGCGCCTGCACGGCCTTGGGGGCTATCAGCAGCGCGTCGCCGCCGCGCAGCGCGATGCGCAGCGTGCCGGCCGGCGCGACGATTTGCTCAGGCGGCAGCAGCGACAGCCGCACCAGCTGCGTCAGCCGAATGCCGAGCGGGCTTTGCGCCAGCAGCGCCGTGTATTGCCCGCTGCCGATGAAGTCGGCCAGCGCGTCCAGCCAGGCGAAACGCGCCGCGCTACGCCGCTTGCTGGCCGGCGGGAAGGGATCGAGCACGATGCCGCCGCCGATGGTCGCCGAGGCCTGCGCGTTGCGTACGATAAAACGGTCGCCCGGCACGGCGTGCAGCGCCTCGTCGAAGACCAGCTGCACGCGGGCGCGTTGGCCCGGTAGCAGCGCCTCGCCTTCGAGTGGCACGACGTGGGCGACAAAGTGCGCGGCACCCAGGTGGACGTGCAGCGGCGACCATGATTTCAGCGCCACGCCGGCGTCGTCCATCAGCGTCAGTTCGGCGTCGAAGCGTGTGCCGCATTCGGCCAGCGCCGGTGCGACCATCCAGTTGCCGCGCACGATGTCGCGGCGCGGCGCGCTGGCGAGGTTCAACGCCAGGCGCTGGCCGGCGGTGCCGATGTCGGCCGGACGATTCTGCGCGTGGATGCTGCGCACGCGCAGCGGCTCGCCGTCGGGCGCCAGCTGCAGCAGGTCGCCGACGTGGACGCGGCCCGCCAGCGCCGTGCCGGCGACGATGGTGCCTTGTCCCGCCAGCGTGAACACGCGGTCTATGCCGAGCCGGAACAAGCGCCGTTCGTCGCGGGCGGGCAGGGTGGCCGCTTGTTGCGTCAGATGCTGGCGCAGCGCCGCCACGCCGGTGTCGCCGGGCACGGTGGCGCTGGTGCGGAAGATGGGCGCGTCGGCGAAAGCCGTGTGCGCCAGCAGATTACGGATCTCCTGCTCGACTTGCGCCATGCGTTCGGCGTCGGCGCGGTCGGCCTTGGTCAGCGCGACGGCGGCGCGGCCGATGCCGAGCAGGCGCAGGATATTCAGATGCTCCAGCGTCTGCGGCATCACGCCATCATCGGCCGCGATGACCAGCAGCGCGAAGTCGATGCCGGTGACGCCGGCGGCCATGGTGCGGATGAATTTTTCGTGACCGGGCACGTCGATCACGCCGAGCACGTCGCCGTTGTCCAGCGCCGTGTAGGCGTAGCCGAGTTCTATGGAAATGCCGCGCGCCTTTTCTTCTTTCAGGCGGTCGGTGTCGACGCCGGTGAGGGCGCGTGTCAGCGTGGTCTTGCCGTGGTCGATGTGTCCCGCCGTGCCGACGATCATGGCAGCAGCAGTTCCAATTGCGCTGTGAACGCGGGCTGCTGGCCGCTTTCAAGGCAGCGCAGGTCCAGCCACAGCGTGTCCTGGCCGATGCGGCCGATGACCGGCAGCGGCAGGCTGCGCAAACGCTGTTCGAGCCGGCCCAACGCGTTGCCGACATCGCAGCTGGCCGAGGCGCGCACGGCCAGGCCGAAGCTTGGCAGCTGGTCCACCGGCAGGGCGCCGCTGCCGATCTGGCTGAGCATCGCTTCGGCCGTCACGACGTAGGACGGGCCGAGTACGCGTTGCAGCAGCGGCGCGATGGCGTCGGCCTGCTGCTGCATGAGGGACGCGCGGCGGGTCAGCAGCCGCAGTGTGGTTAAGCGCTCGGCCAGCAGGTCCGGCGCGCGGTACAGCGCCAGCACCGGCGCCAGCGCGGCCAGCGTCAGCTTGCCGACGCGCAGCGCGCGCTTGAGCGGATTTTTTTTGATCTGCGCGATCAGGTCGGCGCGGCCGGCGATGATGCCGCATTGCGGGCCGCCGAGCAGCTTGTCGCCGCTGAAGGTGACCAGGTCGGCGCCGGCGGCGATGGTTTCGCGCACCGTCGTTTCGTGCGGCAGGCCGTAGCGTTCCAGGTCGACCAGCGTGCCGCTGCCGAGATCGACGACCAGCGGCACCTGGTGTTCGCGCGCCAGCGGCGCCAGCTCATCGACGCTGACGCTTTTGGTGTAGCCGGTGATGTTGTAGTTGCTGGCGTGGACCTTCATCAGCAACGCGCTGTGCGCGACCAGCGCGTTGGCGTAATCGGCCTTGTGGGTGCGGTTGGTGGCGCCGACTTCGCGCAGCGTGGCGCCGGCGCGGTGCATCACGTCGGGGATGCGGAAGGCGCCGCCGATCTCCACCAGTTCGCCGCGCGAGATGATGACTTCGCGGCCGATGGCCAGCGTGTTCAGCATCAGCAGCACGGCGGCGGCGTTGTTGTTGACGACGGTGGCCGCTTCGGCGCCGGTCAGTTCGATCAGCAGGTCTTCGACCAGGTCGTCGCGGTCGCCGCGCTTGCCGGTGTCGAGGTCGAATTCCAGATTCATCGGCCATTGCAGCGCTTCGACGACCGCCTGCACGGCGGCGTCGGGCAGCAGCGCGCGCCCCAGATTGGTATGCAGCACGGTGCCGGTCAAATTGAATACGGGCTTTAGCTGCGGGCGATTGGCCTGTTCCAGCCGTGCGCGGATTTGCGCGTTCAGGGCTGGAATGTCTTCTGCGGACGTGTCACCGCCGGCCAGCAGTTGCGCGCGTTTTTCCGCCAGCAGCGAACGCGCGGCGTCCAGCGTCTGGGCGCGTCCGTAGGTTGCGATCAGCGCGCAACAGCTGGGACAAGCCAGCATGCGGTCGACCGAGGGCAGGTGGATGGAGCGGGGTTTGCAGGCAGGCGATTCGGCGGGCAGGTTCATGGTCGCTTTAAATATCCCGGCACGCGGGAATATTTGGTTGGAGGTTCAGGTTGGTGCTTCAGCTAATGCAACAAGCTTGCAATAAGAATCCAATTTGATAGAGCTGGCGCAGGCCGCGCAAGCCTGCGCGCCAAAAAAACATTATCCTTCCGCGCTGAACCACAGCAGCGGGTTGCCGCTGGCGCGCGCGTAGCCGGCTTCCGACACCAGCAAATCGAGCGTCAGACTGGCCAGATCGTCGGCCAGCGGCTCGATATGGTAATCATGCTCCTGATTGAAGATTTTGCGGTAGGTACGGCAATCTTCGCATGTTTCCGCCCGCGCCACTTTTTTCGGATCATTGGCCTTGTTGCGCGGCTTGGCGGTCTGGGCCAGCGCCGACGCATCGATGGCGCCATCGACGGCGACCAGTGGTTCGGCGGCGTCGATGGGGTCCAGGCTGCGGTAGGCGATCTTGCTATTGCTTTCGCAAGTAGAACACTTGACCCGCACCATATGCCATTCGCTGGAGCAGATGCCGCATTGCAGATAGCGATAACCCTGCGACTGGCCGCCGATGCGGATCGCGCTGGCGACCGGATGCGAGCCGCAGACCGGACACAGCGTGCCGGTTTCCAGCACCGGCACTTCGAGCGCGTGCAGCATGCCGGCTTGCACCGTCCACAGCACTTGTAGCGCGGCGGCGACGAAGGGCGCGTGCAGCGGATTGACGGCGGCGCCATCCTCGGCCAGTACCGCGTCGGCGCAGGCGTCGAGGGCGCTGTCGTTCAGGTCGCGCAGTTCGCCCAGCACCTGCGTCAGCTGCGGCTGCGACTGGGCGATGGTGTCGAGGTGGTCGAGCAGGCTGGCGAAGATGCGCCGCCAGACCGGGTCGCGCTCGCCGTTGACCGGGATCAGCGGCATGTGGTGGGCGTGCGCCTGCTGCATGTCGGCCAGCGGCGGCAGCGTGACGGCGTCCTTCGGCAGGGCGGCGCTGACGACGGCTTGCGCGTCGACCAGCGCGGCCATCAGCGTCAGATAGCCGCCCAGCGTGGCGCCGACCGGCGTGCCGGTGACGTCGCCCTTGGCCAGCTGGCGCAGGCGCGCCGCGCGGGCGGTGAAGGCGCCGGCCGCTTGCGGCAGCAGCAGGCGCGGGATGGCGTTGTGATCCAGCGATTCGATCTCGCCGGCTTCCAGTATGCGTTGTACCAAGTAAATCCCCAGGCAAATGTTGCGGTAATACGGAGTTGGCGCCTAGTGTAATCGATCGCGATTCATTTCAGTCGTGATGTCCGCTGATGACTTTTTCGAACCAGCGTTCGTGGTGTTTCTTCGCCCAGCCGTAGGTGACCGTGCCGCGCACCATCGCGCCTATCGACCCCTTGACCCACAGGCCGGCGTAGACGTGGACGATGATGGAGGCGATGATCAGAAACGCGCAGAAGGCGTGCAGCAGCGCGGCGAAGCGGACCACGTCGATCGGGAAGTAGAACGCGAAATACGCGCGCCAGATCACGATGCCCGAGGCCAGCAAGCCCAGCATGCACAGGATCAGCACGAAGAACAGCAGCTTCTGTCCGCCGTTGTAGCGGCCGACTTTGGGCAGCTGGTCTTCGCGGTTGTTGACGACGTCGCCGATCTGCTTGAGCCACTGCACGTCGCCCTTGTCCATCAGGTTGTGGTGCCAGAAGCGCAGCACCAGCACCGCGAACGAGGCGAACATCACCAGGCCGATAAATGGATGGAGGATGCGCGTCCACTGTCCGCCGCCGAGGAACATGGCCATCCACGCCATCGCCGGATGGAACATCGCCAGCCCGGATACGGCCAGCAGCACGAAGCAGATGGCGGTGATCCAGTGGTTGCTGCGCTCGTTGGGCGTGTAGCGCAGGATCAGCGGCAGGCCTTCCTTGTTGTACTGACCATCAGCGTGTTTCATCTTGGGTCTCCCGGATGCGTTGGGCTTCCTTCAGCGCTGCGGCTTCCTCGTCGCTGCTGACTTCGTTCGGACCGATGCGCGTGTAGTGGAACAGTCCGGCCAGCGCCGTCACGGCCAGGCCGGCCAGCGCCAGCGGCTTGGCGACGCCTTTCCACAGGCCGACCAGCGGACTGATGCGCGGATCTTTCTTCAATCCGTGGTACAGGCCGGGACGGTCGGCGTGGTGCAGCACATACATCACGTGGGTGCCGCCGACGCCGGACGGATCGTAGACGCCGGCATTTTCGAAGCCGCGCGACTTCAAGTCCTCGACGCGTTCGGCGGCGTGGACGTGCATGTCTTCCTTGGTGCCGAAGGTGATCGCGCCGGTCGGGCAGGTTTTGACGCAAGCCGGTTCCTGGCCGACGGCCACGCGGTCCGAGCACAGCGTGCATTTGTAGGCGCGGTTGTCCTTCTTGGAAATGCGCGGCACGTCGAACGGGCAGCCGGCGACGCAGTAGCCGCAGCCGATGCAGTTTTCCTGATTAAAATCGACGATGCCGTTGGTGTACTGGATGATGGCGCCCGGCGACGGACAGGCTTTCAGACAGCCCGGGTCTTCGCAGTGCATGCAGCCGTCCTTGCGGATCAGCCATTCCAGATTGTCGTCGTTGTTGACCACTTCCGAAAAGCGCATGACGGTCCACGATTGCGGCGTCAGGTCGCGCGGGTTGTCGTAGACGCCTTCGTTCTCGCCGATCTCGTCGCGCAAATCGTTCCATTCCATGCACGCCGTCTGGCAGGCCTTGCAGCCTATGCACTTGGAGACGTCGATCAGTTTGGCGACCGTGCCGGTGACCGGGGTGCGGGCTTCCGGCGGCTGGACCGTGGTGGCCGACATCCGTTTGATGTCGAGTGATTGCAATGCCATTAGAGTTCTCCTCGCGCCGTCATGCTACGGCTTTTTCCACTTTGACCAGGAAGGACTTGAATTCCGGTGTCTGCGAATTCCCGTCCCCGACGCCCGGCGTGAGGGTGTTGATCAGATAGCCTTTCTTCGCCTGTCCGGTGAAGCCCCAGTGCAGCGGCAGACCGACGGTGTGGACCGGCTTGCCGTCGATGATCAGCGTCTTGATGCGCTTGGTCACCACCGCCTTGGCGATGATGTGGCCGCGGCCGGACGTGACGCGCACGCGCTCGCCCGCCACCACGCCGATGGAATGCGCCAGCTCCTCGCCGATTTCGACGAACTGCTCCGGCTGCACGATGGAATTCAGTCGCGCGTGCTTGGTCCAGAAGTGGAAGTGCTCGGTCAATCGATAACTGGTGGCCACGTGCGGGAAGTTCTCGTGCGTGCCGAACAGCGCCCGGTCGCCCGGGAACACCCGCGCGGCCGGATTGCTGGTCGCCAGTGGATTGTTCGGGTGCAGCAGGTTGTGGCCGATCGGATTTTCAAACGGCTCGTAATGCTCGGGGAAGGGCCCTTCGGCCATCGCCGCGCGCGAGAAGAAGCGCGCCACGCCTTCGGCCAGCATGATGAACGGACCCATGCCATTTTCCGGCGGCTCGTCGACCTTGAAGTCGGGCACGTCGGCGCCGCCCCAGGTGGTGCCGTTCCACGCGACCAGCTTGCGGGTCGGGTCCCACGGCTTGCCCTGCAAATCGCAGGAGGCGCGGTTGTACAGCACCCGGCGGTTGGCCGGCCAGGCCCAGGCCCAGTTCAGCGTATTGCCGATGCCGGTCGGGTCGCTGTTATCGCGCCGTCCCATCTGGTTGCCGGCCGGCGTCCAGCAGCCGGTGAAGATCCAGCAGCCGCTGGTGGTCGAACCGTCGTCGCGCAACTGGGCGAAGGACGACAGTTGCTCGCCTTTCTTGACCAGCAGCTTGGTCGCATCCTTGGGATCGAACAAATCCTTGAGCGCCTTGCCGTTGTATTCCATCGCCAGTTCTTCCGGCGTCGGGCTTTCCGGCTTCGAATAATTCCACGTCAGATTCAGAATCGGATCGGGGAAGCTGCCGCCTTCGTCCTTGTACAGCTTGCGGATGCGCAGGAACAGGCCGGCCATGATGTCCAGGTCGCTGCGCGTCTGGCCCGGGCCTTCGGCGCCTTGCCAGTGCCACTGCAGCACGCGCGAGGAGCTGACCAGCGAGCCGCGTTCCTCGGCGAAGCAGGTGGTCGGCAGGCGGAACACTTCCGTCATGATCTTGCTCGGGTCGACTTCGTGGAACTCGCCCTGCGGCTTCCAGAATTCGCCGGTCTCCACTTTCAGCGGGTCCATGACGACCAGGAACTTGAGCTTGGCCAGTCCCTCGGTGACCTTCTTCTTGTTCGGCGCCGACGCCAGGATGTTGAAGCCCTGCGCGATATAGCCGGTCATCTGGCCGTTGTGCATCATCTCGACGGCCTGCATCAAGTCGTACAGCTTGTCGAGCTTGGGCAGGTAGTCGTAGGCCCAGTTGTTCTCTTCGGTGGCGGCGTCGCCCCACCACGTCTTCATGAAGCTGACGTGGAATTTCTTGTAGTTGCTGTAGTAGCTGAGCTGGTTGGGGCGCAGCGGTTTCAGCGCGCGGGTGGCGATGTATTTGTCGAAGTCCTGCTCGGGCTCGTTCGGCAAGGTCATGTAGCCGGGCAGGGAGTTCGACAGCAGTCCCAAATCGGTCAGGCCCTGGATGTTGGAGTGTCCGCGCAGCGCGTTCATGCCGCCGCCGGCGATGCCTATATTGCCCAGCAACAGCTGGACCAGCGCACCGGTGCGCAGCGTTTGCGCGCCGGTCGAGTGGTGCGTCCAGCCGAGCGCGTACAGGATGGTGCCGGCGCGTCCCGGTACGGCGGTCGAGGCGAGCGCTTCGGCGACCTTGAGGAATTTATCGTGCGGCACGCCGCAGATGCGCGTGATCATGTCCGGCGTGTAGCGCTCGTAGTGCTTCTTCATGAGCTGGTACACGCAGCGCGGGTGCTGCAAGGTGGTGTCGACTTTGGCGTAGCCGTCGTCGCCCATCTCGTAGTCCCAGCTGCTCTTGTCGGCGTATTTATTCGTCTTGTGGTCGTAGCCCGAATACAGGCCGTCCTCGAAGCCGAAGTCTTCACGCACGATGAAGGACATGTCGGTGTAATTCTTGACGTAGTCGTGCTGGATCTTGTCGTTCGTCAGCAGGTAGTTGATGATGCCGCCGAGGAAAACGATGTCCGTGCCGGTCCGCGTGGCGCAGTAGTAATCTGCCACGGACGCGGTGCGCGTAAAGCGCGGGTCGACCACGATCAGCTTGGCCTTACGGTGCGCCTTCGCTTCGGTGACCCATTTAAATCCACACGGATGTGCTTCTGCCGCATTGCCGCCCATGACCAGGATGACATCCGCATTCTTGATGTCCACCCAATGATTCGTCATCGCGCCACGTCCAAACGTCGGGGCAAGACCTGCCACCGTCGGTCCGTGTCATACGCGAGCCTGGTTGTCGAACGTCAGCATGCCCATGCTGCGCACGGCCTTGTGCGTCAGGTAGCCGACCTCGTTGGTCGCCGCCGACGCGGCCAGCATGCCGGTGCTCAGCCATCGGTTGACGGTCTTGCCGTCGGCCGTTTTTTCGATGAAATTCTTGTCGCGGTCGGTCTTCATGAGGCGCGCGATTTTGCTCAGCGCGTCGTCCCACGAGATCGGCTGCCATTCCGTGCCGCCCGGTGCGCGGTATTCCGGCGACAGCAAACGGGACGGGCTGTGGATGAAGTCGATCAGGCTGGCGCCTTTCGGGCACAGCGTGCCGCGATTGACCGGGTGGTCGGCGTCGCCCTCGATGTGGATGATGCTGGCGGTGGCGTTCTTGGCGCCGTCGCCCAGGCCGTACATCAAGATGCCGCAGCCGACCGAGCAGTACGGGCAGGTGTTGCGGGTCTCGGTGGTGCGGGTGAGTTTGTATTGCCGGACTTCGGCGAGCGCCGTGCCGGGTGCGAATCCCAGCATCGCAATGCTGGACCCCGCAATGGTTGCGCCGGTAACTCGTAGAAACTGGCGTCGTGACATCTGAACCATATTGACCTCTATCAAGGATGTGAAGAGTAGTTCATACATCTTATATCATTCTGGACAAAGATGCGTTCGCTCAAGAAAAGTTATCGATATTTCAACTATGCAAGTCGCAAGGCGCGGTGGCCGCCGCCGGAGCT
>Ga0209903_1000635_pt1 | contig 12007 bp, 15 predicted proteins | sample OrgsoiDNA2013051_FD_185801 | JGI IMG/M metagenome (GOLD analysis project Ga0209903, IMG submission 185801) | Permafrost soil microbial communities from the Arctic, to analyse light accelerated degradation of dissolved organic matter (DOM) -... | ecosystem: Environmental > Terrestrial > Soil >...
GAATGCGCGCCATGCGGCGGTGGGCACGCCTGCAAGGATGAGTTACCATGGATAGTAGCCGTATGGCACGGCGACCTCACGTGCTACTCTATTGGTGTTGCTGTGCGCTGATATTGCTATACCCAGCTTTCGCGCACGCTGAAGTGCAGATGTATGTTGATGATGTTTCACCGTATTTTTATCGCGAAAGTGGCGTTGAAAAAGGTGTTTTTTATGAGGTTCTAAAAGATCTCTCCGCTCGGGTCGGTCATGTCGGCACGATATCGGAATTGCCGCTTGCACGGGAGTTGGAAATCGTCCGACGGACCCCGACGGCGCTTGGGATAATTGCTCGCATGCCCGAGCGTGAAGACTCCTACACCTGGATATTCAAGATACTCGACGAAAAAACCGTGTTGATCACTAGCAGCGGCTCCAAAATAGACATCTCTTCGGCGTCATCAGCGCAGCATTTGCGTGTCGGAGTGCTTCGTGGCAGTCCTTCGGAAAGTGCGGCTCGTAAATTAGGATTCACCAATATCTTCCCGGTGTCACATTCGGAAGAAAATGCCCGTAAGCTCGCCGTCGGACGCATCGACGCTTGGATTGCAGTATGGCCGGTGGCAGCATCTGCGCAAAAACAGGCGGGCCTAGACCTCAGCACCTTGCGTCAAGGCGCAGTACTGCCCAGTTTTGGATTTTATCTTGCTGCTTCAAGGCAACTTGATCCAAGGGAGGCGGAGAAATGGAAATCGACATTCAATGAAATGCTTGCCGATGGCAGCTATGCGCGCATACTCCACAATCACAATTATATGGTGCCGGCACTCTGTGGTCAGCGACAACATTGTGTAAGTGCGGCATCCCCCCGACGTATAAATCTTCACTGAAGGTGCACTTTCCAAAAGGTGACTTAGTCCGGCCTGAATAAATCGAAAATCACCCAAGACAGAGCCATAGCTGCGGGTGATCGTAGTCATGGGCATCGTCAACTAAGCGTGCCAGAGCTGCCACCGGTGCCGGTGTAGAGTGCAGCGATGCCAGCCACGCTGCGATAAAGGCGAAGAAAAGCCGCAGCTTTCGCAAGATCATGCGAAGGTTGTGACCGCAACCGCATAGCAGCGCGTTGAACGCATCGCCATCCGTGCCTTTGAGCCAATTGCGTCGTAGCCTGCCGTCGTTGTTCGTGTGCCCGATCGCCGGCTCGATGGCGCTGCGGCGCCGGATGTCGCGCCGTAGGCGCCCGGTGATGTCGCGTTTGAGCTTGTGGTGGTAGACCTTGGTGCCGGCTTGCACGTCGGCGCCGCGATAGCCGAAGTCGACAAACACTTCCTTGGGCTGGTGGTCGGTGAGGATCGCCACCTGCTCCAACGTTTCGTACAAGGTGTGGCCGTCGTACGGACTGCCCGGCATGCTGCGTATGCCCACCACCAAACCTTCCTTGTGCGTGGTGGCGATCGACACCTTCACGCCGAATTCATAAGGCTGGCGCGTCTTGCCCTTTGCGATGCACTCGGCCTCGGGGGGCGTGCAGGCTGTAGAGCTTGTTTTTGTCGCGCTGTTTTTGCGCGAGCAGGTGCTTGGCTTTGGCCAGCAGCTCGGACGTCTTGTCCCGCAACGCATCGGGTATCTTGTCGAGTTGGCGCTCTACGTCGCGCCAGACACGACCGACCACCGTCTTGAGTTTCTTCAGGCTGGCACGCATAAGCTTGTACTGTTTGGCGTGCGCGTAGCGTCCCACCTGCACGGCCAGCCTCGGCACCTCGCGATTGTAGTTCTGGCGCAGCACCAGTCCAGCCTCGGCGGCCAGTTTGACTAGGTGCTGCCTTGCCCGCTCCAGCAATTTGCTGTCGGTGGAATGGGCGATGGCCTTTTCCTGTACTGTGCTGTCGACGATCACCTTGTGGAAGCTCTGGGGCTTGACTACCCGCGCCGACTCGGCCGCCTTGATCGTTTGCGTCAGCATTCATTCCAGACCGGCCTCGCCGATGCGTTTGCGCCAGCGCGTCAACGAGCTCGGATCGATCGGCGGCCGGTGCTGGAACCAGGTCTCGCCGCAGAACAACTGCCAATACGGGTTCTCGACCCAGCCCCACACCACGTCCTCATCCGATAACGCGAAGGTGTGCTGGAAGTACAGCAGGCTGGCAATGAGTCTGGTGGAGGTGGCCGGACGGCCGCGCGACGAGGGGAAATGCCCGGCCCATTCACGTTCGAAGACGGCCCAGTCGATGTGGGGGGCAGCTGGACCAGCGGATGGTTCAGGTTGACCAGTTCGTCCAGCCGTTGCCGGAACATGTCTGCGCTTTGTGATCCAGCTTGTTGGCGCCGACCGAAAATTGACCCAGCGGGGATTCGTCCTGGATTCGGGAGCCGCAGTTTACCTGACCGGCCCGCCGGCATTCGCTAATGCGACAGAACCTCTTCGTTTTCCATTCACCTTCGCCCAACATCTTGATGCCGGTACTGTCGACCAGCAGGTGCAACCCTGTCGTCGTTGCGTTCGCCGAAATCTCCACGGCAAGATACTTTTGGCAGCGGCTAACGGTGCTGAAATCCGGAACCTCCCAATCCAATCCAGCTAGCTTGAGCAGGCTTTGCGCCATACCCGTCGCCTGTCGTAACGCCAGGTTGAACAGCCCCTTGATGGTCAAGCAGAATTGAATCGCGGCCTCGCTGTACTGCGTACTACGCCCACGCTTTCCGCTGGCACTGCCGTGCCAGCAAATGTCCTGGTCCACCCAGATAAGCAACGAACCGCGCTGCTTGAGCGCCGCGTTGTAGGCTTTCCAGTTCGTCGTTCGATACTTCTTCTTGGTCGGTGTGCTCATGCCGCCAGTTTACCGAAACCCTGCATCAACTGGGACTGACGGCGATTTGTGCAACAGAGCCCCTCAAACCGGTCTATTTGCTTTTTTTGTTGCAATCACCGATAGTTACATTATCCCTCCGCAAATCCGCAGCGGGACTAGAGAGTCCCTTCCCTAAAATCATGCAAGGAGCACAAATGAACGTATCGGCTATCAACAACAATGGCGGCATCGCTTCGGCGTCCGCAGCCAGCGGCGGCAACAGCGCCAGCGGCAGCGACTTCGCGTCGCAATTGAGCGCGGCGATGGGCGGTTCTCCTGGTGTGGTCGACGCCGACAGTCCGCAAGTGCAGCTGGCGGCCTGGGTCAAGATGACACCGGCGCAGCAAATGGTGTCGACCATCCTGTCCAGCATGGGCCTCAAGGAAAGCGACCTGGCCAATATGAGTCCAGCTGAGCGCAAGGCCATCGAGGATAAAATCCAGCACATCATCCAGCAGCAACTGCAGAGCGCCATGGAGAAAGGCAAGATCAGCACGGCGGTCTAGCGTGGCGGCCTTAACATAAGGCGACCTCTAAAAACCTGTCGACAATCGGCCTGACTCGGTAAAATTCCGACATCAGCCACGACGAGTGAGTACCTACGATGATGAAGCCCCGGATCAGCCTGTTTGCCGAGCATGAACGTGAAGATCGGCGTACAAAGATCGGCGATCCGCTGATCGGCCTGACCAAACACGTGGACTTCGAGGCACTGGCCGCCGGCATCGACGAGGCAGCACCAAGACCATCGCGGACCAAGGGCGGCCGTCCGCCATATCCAACGGTGTTGATGGTCAAGATACTGGTGCTGCAACAGCTCTACAACTTGGCCGACGACGCGCTGGAATACCAACTGCTCGACCGTCGCAGCTTCCTGCAATTTCTTGACTTGACCGAAAGCAGCAGCATTCCTGACGCCAAAACGATCTGGCTGTTCCGGGACCGCCTGGCCCAGGCCGGCGTGGGCAACCAGATCTTCGAGCAAGTCCAGCAGCAATTACAGCAGCACGGCTACATGGCGCGCTGCGGCCAGATCGTCGACGCGTCGCTGGTACAGGCTCCGGTTCAGCGCAACAAGCGCGAGGAAGCCGACACCGTCAAGGCAGGCGCAATGCCTCTGGCTTGGAAGCCGCACAAGCGCGCGCAAAAGGATGTCGATGCGCGTTGGACAAAGAAGCACGGCAAGAGCTACTTCGGCTACAAGCTGCACGCCAGCGTGGACAAGCGCTACAAGCTGATGCGCAAAATAGCCGTCACGCATGCCGCCGTGGCCGACACGACGGTGTTCGAGCCGCTGCTGGACCGCGCCAACACCAGCCGCGATGTCTATGCCGATCGCGGCTACCCCACAGCCGAAAGGGAGGCGAAGTTGAAACAGGAAGGCTGGCGCGTGCACATCCAGCGCAAAGGAAGCGCCACCACGGGCATCTCCGATACGCAAAAAAAGCGTAACCGCCGCATCGCCACACCGCGCGCCCGTGTCGAACATGTCTTCGGCGCGCTGGCGCAAATGGGCGGCAAGCTGGTGCGCTGCATGGGTATCGTCCGCGTCACCTTTGCCTTGCACCTCAAGGCTGCAAGCTACAACCTGAAACGGCTCGTGTTTCTGAAGGCAGGCGGTTTGACACCGTTCTGAACGATCCACGGCGGCCGGAACCTCCCGCAGATCGCCACGCTCATTTCCGTGCCACACCATTTCACTGTATCGTTAGCTCGGCCGACACGAGCACGAAATTCGTCGTGGACGGCTTACGTAGCGCCTCACATCGTCAAAAGCCGGTTATTAGAGGTGGCCATAAGTCAGACTCCGTCTTCGAAGCTCGAGGAAAGCCATGTAATTCAGATATGACCTGAAAACAGATGGTGCAATGCCGGTTCTAATGGAATGGACGCCCTCTTTTCAAGCGGCATCGAAGTGCCCAAATAGGGGTAATCCCCCCTGCAAACAAGCGTGGGAATGAGTAGAATTTTCTAAATATGATTTTTTGAAAGTTCTGCATGAAGCCTTCCCGTTACACCGACAATCAGATCATCGCTATCCTCCAGCAGGCCGAGGCTGGCTCCCCCATCCCTGAACTTTGCCGTGAACACGGCATGAGCACGGCCACGTTCTACAAGTGGCGAGCCAAGTTTGGCGGCATGGACGCCTCGCTCATGGCCCGTATGAAGGAGCTGGAGGAAGAGAACAAGCGCCTGAAGAAGATGTACGCCGAAGAACGCCTCAAAGCTGAGATCGTCGCCGAGGCCCTGGCAAAAAAAGTGGTAGCGCCATCTCAGTGCCGTGAGATGGCGCGCTGGGTGGTTGACCAAGGGCGCGCAACGATCAGCCTGGCGTGTCTGGCGTTTGACATCAGCCAGACCTGCTTCCGTTACCAAGCCAAGCTCAACGCCGAGAAAGACGTCATCGCGGACTGGCTGGTCCGTCTGACCACCAATCAGCGCAACTGGGGCTTCGGCCTGGGCTTCTTGTATCTGCGCGATGTGAAGGGCTTTCAATGGAACCACAAGCGTGTCTATAGGATCTACCGGGCACTCGAATTGAACCTGCGCATCAAGCCGCGCAAGCGCCTCGTGTGCGAACGGCCATTGCGTCTGGCTGTTCCCAAGGCGATGAATCAGGTCTGGTCGATGGACTTTATGCACGACCAATTGAGCGACGGTCGCAGCATCCGCCTGTTCAACGTGATCGATGATTTCAATCGCGAAGGCTTGGTCATCGACGTGGATTTTTAGCTGCCGCCCGAGCGTGTTGTTCGATCGCTCGACCAAGTCATCGAATGGCGCGGTCATCTGCGGAATAGGTCAAAAAGATCCGCGCGAATTCGAGTGGCACCGACTGCTCGTAAAGCAAGGAGGCGGCATAGAAGGTGCCGTGAGTTCGTGCAAGCTGTCTTGCCGCGAAGCAGAGGCGAATTTGAATTGGTTGCATTTCCCAAGCGTACAGTATGGAATAAATAACTGTTTGAGGTGAGTCAATACGGGGCGCGTTTGCTGAGGGAATTGTCATTGTGGCATCGCTCTGAGAAAGTTCTTCGCATGAAGTAGCACTTTGTCTGCTGACACGACTGTTACTCTGGCCAATTTCGTGTGCTCCTGCACAGCTTCGAAGTTGCGGTAAATCTGGCCCCTGATCGCTTCTAGTTCTTCTTTATACACTGTCGATTTGCTCGCCACATGCGCAATCGCCTCCAGAGTTCGCTCGATCGCTTCCTGGATTTCTTGCATTGTGGGTTCTGTTGGCCGTGCCCGCCTGAAGTAACGGGTATAGGCTTCGGTTTCGCCGACAATGAGGCGGATATCGATGGCGGCCTGCGAGGCGGTTTGTACCGCGTCCCGCGCATACTGAGCCGTCTCCCGCAGCATTTGACGGACTTTGGTATTTTCCGCCTCAATTGGCGTATCCCGGGGCAATTGCTGTTGGAGTACAATGAGCGACCTGTAGAAACTTTGAACGGAAGCTGTTCCTTGCGCACCAATGTGGAGGCAACGCTCTAGGAGCAATCCGCTCTTTTTGAGTAGCTCGCTAGTAGACTGGGCAATTATCAGTCCACAACTAAGTATCTCGTCCCGGGAGGCGATACTCACGCCGTTAGGCCTAGTGTTGGAAAACATTTGACCACCTTTCAGAAAGTGGATTGCTAAGCATACGCACCATACTTTATGTACCGGCGACCGAAACCAAGTACACTGAAACACACGAATACTCTTACACACGCTTTGCGAAGGCAGAACGAATCGACTTCCTCAATATGCCGGCGTGCGTGCTACAGGTCACCGAAAGCGCAAACCTTATCTTGTGCAACTGTCTTAAAATCTAGTGAAATGTGTGTCCTCCAGGTCAGTCCCCTGAGACGCCATTTTGTCGGCCGGGTAGCCCGCGTAGGCGCTGCTTTTCGTCACGGCTCGCCTGACCGGCGGCCGGGCCGCCTGCGCTCCCTCGCGGGCAGACTCGTTCAGCCGGAAGAACGCCATGATCTGTTGGAGTTCCTCGGCCTGGCCACTCATTTCCTCCGCTGTCGATGCCAGCTGCTCCGAACCTGCGGCATTTTGTTGAGTGGTCAGGCTTAATTGGCCGATCGCCGCATTGATCTGGCCGACGCCGGTTGACTGTTCCTCCGATGCTGCAGTGATCTCTTGCACCAGGGCCGATGTGCGTTTGATGTTGGGAACCATATGGTCGAGCAAGTTGCCCGCCTTTTCCGCCAACTCGACACTACTGCTGGCGACTTCGCCGATTTCCTGGGCCGCCACCTGACTACGCTCGGCGAGCTTGCGTACCTCGGCCGCGACCACGGCGAACCCTTTGCCATGATCGCCTGCCCGCGCCGCTTCGATCGCGGCATTGAGCGCTAACAGATTAGTTTGATAGGCGATGTCGTCAATGATGACAATCTTCTTGGCGATCTGCCGCATCGCCGCAACGGTCGAGCGTACGGCCGTGCCACCTTCGGTCGCCTCGGTGGCCGCCTTCCCGGCGATGGCATCGGTGGCGCGGGCATTTTCGGTATTCTGTCCAATCGAGGCCGCCATCTGTTCGGCCGATGCGCTGGTCTCCTCGACGCCGGAGGCCTGCTGCACTGCCGCTTGAGACAACAATTGCGCCGTCGTGGCCACTTGTATTGAGGCCGCGCCTAGCGCCACCGCGGCGCTCTTGACTTCGCTCACCACTTGGCCCAGCTTGGCCACGGTGCTGTTGGTATATTCCTTGAGTTCGGCGAACGCGCCGCTGTAGTCGCGGCTGATGGTCTGGGTAAGATCGCCGCCAGCAACGGAGCCCATCACGCGGATCACGTCGTTGATCGAGGCAGCAGTCGTGCTGACCATTTTGTTGGTGTAAGCCTTCAACTGGCCGAAACTGCCTTCATACTCTTTGCTGATGTTCTTGCTCAGATCGCCTTCGGACACTGCGCTCATGACCCGTACTACATCGGCGATCGAGGCACCGATTGTGTTAAGCAGCCGGTTCAGTCCGTCGGCTAGTTCCTTTTGGTAGCCCCGCAGACCATTCACGTCGGTGCCCATGCCGAAGTCGCCGCGATTGGCGGCCTCAATGGCGCGTCGCTGTCCTTCGATTACCTGGGTAAGCTTGCTCACCATGCTGCTCATGGCTTGCAGCAATTGTCCTATCTCATCCTTGGAGGCCGCATGGATCTGGATCGTCAGGTCCCCCGCCTCCAGCTGGTTGGCCGCCTGCACCGCCTGATGTAAAGGACGGGTGATGCTGCGGCTGATCATGGCACCGAGCAGGCTGACGCCTGCGATGGTTAGTACGGCAATCGCCGACAGGATCTTCTCGGCGCTCTTGATGATAGCGCCCGCTTCGCTGGCAGCGGTTTGGCCGAGCTCGACGTTATACAATCGGTGCGCCATGATAGCCGAATTCAGTTGTTGACTAACCGGGGTAACTACAGATTCGATCAGCGCTTGTGCCTCGACATTCTTGTTATCACGCGATAGCAAAAGTACTTTTTCACGTCCGGAGTCATACTCCTTCAGTAAGGAGCGGTCAGTGGCCAACAAGCCCTTGTCCTTCTCATCAGATAGCAAGGGTTCGTAATTTTTCAAAGCAAGTTCTATTCGGTCCCGCTCGACGTTGATCTTTTGGTCGAGCGCCATCATGATGCCTTTGTCCGTATTGAGGACATGCGAATAAGTGAGTACTTGCAGAGTGCTAAAGGCGTCATGCGCCTGGTCGAGTACCAAAATACTAGGTACAGTATTGACATTCGCATAGTTAGCCGCAGTATAAATTCGTCCCATCTGATTGAGCGCAAGCCCGGCCAACGCCAGAAGTCCGACCGCAGCACCGAGAATTAGCGTTAGCAAACGTTTTGAGACGGTCATGGTTTCTCTCTCCTATGAAAACTGGCGGATCCAACTAGATAGCCGCGAGTGCACGGCGCAGGGCAAAGGGTTCTGTCGCGTTGTTGATCCAAGGACGGATTTTCCAGGAAAGGAACTGCGGTTCCTCAAACTGGACGGACCTGTCCTGCCAACGCATAAAATTGGTCGGCGGACGACATCGCGTCGGCGCCATCTATCGCGAACTGGCCCTTGCTGATCATGTGCATAAGTGCGACGCCGGCCAGCACGCTGGCGGCGCAGCGGAACGATTTGAAGTTGAGCATCGGCCTGGTCACTCGCTTGATGGCACGATGGTCCTGCTCGACAATGTTGTTGAGGTATTTGACCTGGCATACCACAGTAGGCACATCCCGGCCGACGTTGATCGCATCGATGGCAGGGCGCCGCTCTTGTCCATCTAGACTTTATCGGGAACGCCGTTCGCGCCCATGGCCTTATCGAAAAACCGCTTTGCCGCAGCCATGTCCCGCTTTGCCGTCAACAAAAGGTCCACGATCTTTTCGTGCTTATCGACAGCGCGGTAGAGATATTTCCAGGCGCCCTTGACCTTGATGTAGGTTTCATCCATGCGCCAACTGGTGCCGACCGGACGCTTGTGTTTGCGGGCCATCTTTTCGATGAGTGGCAGAAAACGGATCGCCCATCGGTTGATCGACGAATGGTCAACCGACACACCTCGCTCTTCCATGGTCTCCTCGCGGTGCCGGTAGCTCAGCGGGTAAGCCATATACCAGCGAATGCAGACCAAGATCACGTCAATTGGAAAGCGCATCCCTTTGAAGTTGAGCATATCGATTCGTCCACGGTTCAAGCGTCGTAGGCTACCTGATCGGCCATCGACAGTTTGCTAATGCGACAGAACCACTTAACGGCATTAGGCACTGACCCTGCGGGGCTTGCTAAGGTGCTGCCGTCAAAAGAACCCGGGCGCTTCGACCGGCGCCCTGCAGCCGACGACGGCCTTGCGGCCAGGGCAGACTTATTTGCTCGCAACCGCAGCCGCTTTTTCAATCACGGCGGCGACTTCTTTTGGCCGCGAAATGTAGACCGCGTGGCTGGCCTTGATTTCGGTGACTTGCGCGCCGGCGCGCTTGTACATGAAGCGCTCAAGTTCGGGATTGATGGCGTGGTCTTCGGTGGCGACGATCGCCCAGGTCGGCTTGACTTTCCAGGCCGGGTTGTTGATCTTCTGGCCGAAATTGGCGCCATTGGTCAGCACCTGCGAGATGGCCATGAAGTGGGTCAGCGCGACCGGCAGGTCGGCGGCGAAGTCGGCCTGGAATTTGTCGGCCGGCAGATAGACGTAGCCGTCGGCCGTCGGGACGATGTCGTTTGAGACGGCGGGGATTTGCTTCAGCAGTTGGCCGGCCACTTCGCCTTCGTCCGGCATCAGGGCGGCGACATAGACCAGGCCGGCCACTTTCGGATCGGTGCCGGCCTCGGTGATGACCACGCCACCGTAGCTGTGGCCGACCAGGATGACCGGGCCGTCCTGCAGGGCCAGCACGCGCTTGACGGCCGTGACGTCTTCGTCCAGCGAGGTTTCCGGATGCTGGACGATGGCGACGTGGTAGCCGTCTTTTTCCAGGATCTCGGCCAGGCCACGCCAGCCGGAGCCGTCGGCGAAGGAGCCGTGCACCAGCACAATGTTCTTGACCGCGTTGGCGGCCGGCGCGGCCGATGCGCCGCTGGCCGTGAGCGTGGACAGGGCGGCGCAAAGCAGGGTGGCGAGGCGTTTCATATTATTCTCCTAGATAGTAGTGGAGGTGAAAAAACAGCGGCGACGAGCGACGTTCGCGGCGCCGGCATGCCGGCCCACGGACGCTTTCCCTAGCGCGAGCTCGGATCAGGGATGAAAAATACCGGTTTCAATCTATCCGTCCAGCCGCCGCGCCAGCTCTGCGGAAAAGGCGATGACTTGTTCATACGGCCGGTGGTAGAGGCGGATGCGGTCGATCTTGCCGCCAGCGTCGCGCGTCAAGAACGTAGCGCCGGCGATCGGCGCGCCCTGAGACACGCCTTCCGATTCAAGTTGGGTGCGCAGTTCCGTGGCCGTTTCGTAGTCGAAGGCGATGCTGTCGTACATGCGGCGGGTGGCGTCGAAAAAGCGCCGGATGGCGGCGGCGCCGACGATGGCCTTGCTGCCGGCCGACGTCTCCAGCAGCACCTGTGCAGTAAATGCGCTGGCGAATTCCGCGGCAGTGGCGCGGCCGATGATGTCCACCCAGCCGCTGCCGGGTGTTGCGCTGGGCCTGGACATGGATCAGCTCAGCGTGATGGCGCCGAAATCGAGCGACACCAGCAAGGGCTGCGGCACTTTATGTCGCGCGCCGTCGTAGGCGTAGATGCGGCGCCGGGTAGGCATCTTGATGCCCTGCACATCGCGGTAGTCGCTGACGTAGTTGGCGCCGGTGGCCCCGCCGAGGATGTCGACCGTGTAGTCGTGGCGCCGCATCAGGCCGTCCGGCCCGAAGTGCGTGACCTGGGTCCGCGTGTGGCTGGCGATGTGCGGCGGGAAGTTCACTTGCAGGCGGCGCCACGTCTCGCCGTTCTCCTGCCACGGCGCGATTTCCTCGCAGGCGAAGCCGGGTGTCACGTACAGGAACGGCGAGGTCAGGTAGGTCCACAACGCCTCGCTGGCGAAGTAGGCGACATGGAAGGCATCCCACGGCGTTTCCAGTGTCTGGCCGGCGAAGGCGGCGGCCGGCTCGTCGCGCGCGTCGAGCACACTGCCGTCGAGCGACTCGCGCGTCAGCCGGCCCGGCACGAACACGCTGCGCTGCTGCGGCGCGCCGAACGGCGTGATGCTGACGCGCTCGTGGTGGGTGTCGATTTCGATGACCTTGTCGGTCAACATGCCGGCCTGCTGCTTCAGATGCCAGATGGCGCCATCTATCGACACCTCGGCGCTCAGCTTGTTGTAGCTATTCCAGCGCTCAAGGCCGCCGTGGGCTTGGAGTGCGAAGGCGAGCAGATCGTTCATGACGGACCTTTCGTGGTGGGAACGGCGAGAGCGCGGCTGAGTGAGACGGCGCTAGGCAGCACGTCAAACGGAGACGCTAGATCTGCCTATGTTTTGCTAAACCATCACAATGGTAGAGGCTGGGCACCCGCCACGTAGGTCAAAATACCGACAAATTGCGCCGTCTTACATGCAAGCGACTACGCCTTGACGCCCGCCGCACAGTCGCGCCGCAAGGACTGCGGCGACTGGCCGTAGACGCGCAGGAAGGCGCGCCGCATGCGGTCGCGGTCGCCGAAGCCGGTTTCGGCGGCCACCATCTCGACCGAATGCCGGCCTTGTTCGAGCA
>Ga0209903_1000639_pt1 | contig 11972 bp, 8 predicted proteins | sample OrgsoiDNA2013051_FD_185801 | JGI IMG/M metagenome (GOLD analysis project Ga0209903, IMG submission 185801) | Permafrost soil microbial communities from the Arctic, to analyse light accelerated degradation of dissolved organic matter (DOM) -... | ecosystem: Environmental > Terrestrial > Soil >...
ATCGTCTGTTGCAGCATCCGAATACGTTGCTCCATATTCGACGCATAGTCACGGGTTTTCAACCGTTCCTGAGCAAGTTCGTGACACACATTCAGTGCCGCGATAAAAACTAACTGCTCTGTATTGGTGACTCTAGTGCGAACTTTCAGATCTTGCAACCGCTGATTAAGATCCTCAGCAGCCATGTTCAATGCTTCTTGTTGTTCTGGCGGACAATTCACTCGTAACGAGCGGCCAAAAATTTGAATATCTACCGGTTGTGCAGACATGCCACCTTCCTGCCTTCTTGGAACGCCGCCCCAACCTGACCACTGTATCTCGACACAGCACGTTGGAAGCGACCTCACTATAACTATCTCAATACCAGGTTACAACCCCATGACGAACTGATTGCTGGATGTTTGTCCAGTGCATTTGCCGGCCAAAGTAAGGCTCAACAACTGCCGTTCGCTGGTCTGCTAATCTGGTACTACGACTGACCTTGGTGGTAGCATAACACGAACTTAACCGGCCAACGATGGCGAATACGCATGTCTATTGATAATACTTATCCTACTTATGATTCGTTGGATCACGCGCTGAAACAACAATCGATCGCCCTGACGGCGGCAGAAATGCACGGACTGATCAGCGGCTTGCTGTGCGGCGGTAACCGTGACGGCAGCTGGCTGACACTGGTGCACGACCTGACCAACGAAGGGCTGGCCTTCCCCCACACCCTGGCTGATTTACTCCAACAGCTTCGCAAAATTACCGCAGATACGCTCGAAGATGACAGCTTTGAATTCAAAATGCTGATGCCGGATGATGAAAAACCGGTCTTTGAGCGCGCTGATGCACTGGCCGGGTGGGTCAACCATTTCCTGCTTGGTTTAGGCATGATGCAACCTAAACTCGCTAAGGTGAAAGGCGAAGTGGGTGAGGCAATTGACGACCTGCGCAGCATTGCCCAGCTTGGCTATGAAGAAGATGAAGATCAGGAACAGCTGGCCGCCTCGCTCGAAGAAGTTGTCGAATACGTCCGTGTGGCAGCGATTTTGTGCTTTGGCGAATTTAGCCATAGCCACCCGTTGGCACCGGAAAACCCGCAAACGTTGCACTAAACTTTTCATTAATGGCCTCAATGGCTTCATAACAATGAATTAAAACGGTTTCAGGAGATGAAGGGATGACTTTGCACGAATACCAGAATCGTCGTCAGGCGCTGTTAGCCAAGATGGCACCGGGCAGCGCAGCGATTATTTTTGCCGCGCCTGAAGCAACGCGTAATGCCGACAGTGAATACCCTTACCGTCAAAGCAGCGATTTCTGGTATCTCACCGGTTTTAATGAACCGGAAGCGGTGCTGATCCTGGTTAAGAGTGATGAAAATCATAACCATAGCGTGCTCTTCAATCGTGTGCGCGACCTGACGGCAGAGATCTGGTTTGGTCGCCGTCTCGGCCAGGACGCCGCTCCGGCAAAGTTGGGCATCGATAAGGCCCTGCCGTTTGATGACATCAACGAGCAGTTATTCCTTCTGCTTAATGGCCTTGACGTGGTGTACCACGCACAGGGGTATTACGCCTATGCTGATGAAATTGTAAACCGTGCGATGGAGACATTACGCAACGGCTTTAAAAAGAACTTGTCGGCCCCGGATACGCTTATCGACTGGCGTCCGATCGTGCATGAAATGCGCCTGTTTAAGTCACCGGAAGAGATTGCCGTGATGCGTCGTGCGGGTGAAATCACCGCTAAAGCACATACACGAGCCATGGAAAAATGCCGCGCAGGTCTGTTCGAATACCATCTCGAAGGTGAAATTCACCACGAATTCAACCGCCACGGTGCGCGTTATCCTTCCTATAACACCATTGTTGGCAGCGGTGAAAACGCCTGCATCTTGCATTACACCGAAAATGAATCCCAGCTGCGCGACGGCGATTTAGTGCTGATCGACGCAGGCTGCGAATATCAGGGCTATGCCGGTGATATCACCCGCACCTTCCCGGTGAGTGGTAAATTCAGCAAAGAGCAGCGTGAAATCTACGACATCGTGCTGGCAGCGGAATACAAAGCGCTGGAAATTCTTGGCCCCGGCAGCAGCATGCAGGCGGCGACCGAAGGTGCCGTGCGCGTGATGATCGCAGGGCTGGTGAACCTTGGTATCCTCAATGGCGACGTCGATACTCTGTTCAGCGAGCAGGCGCACCGTCCGTTCTTTATGCATGGTCTGTCGCACTGGTTGGGGATGGACGTTCATGACGTCGGCCACTACGGCAGCGTTGACCGCAGCCGTACGCTGGAACCAGGTATGGTGATCACCGTCGAGCCGGGCCTGTACATCGCACCAGATGCTGACGTACCTGAAGCCTATCGCGGTATCGGGATCCGTATCGAAGACGATATTCTGATCACCACAGACGGCATCGAAATCTTCACCGGCGACGTCGTAAAAGAAGCCGATGACATTGAAGCGCTGATGGCGGCGGCACGGAAATAATATGAGCATCATTATTGTTGGCGGCGGAATGACCGGTGCCACGCTGGCGCTGGCCGTTTCTGCGCTGACGAAAGGCCGGCTGCCGGTGCATCTGATAGAAGCTTCTGCACCGGCGGGCAATACACATCCTGGATTTGATGCTCGCTCAATCGCGCTGGCGCAGGGCACCTGTCAGCAGCTGGCGCGCATTGGGTTGTGGTCGGCGCTGGCGGATATCGCCACGCCGATCAGCGACATTCATGTCAGCGATCGCGGCCACGCGGCTTTCGTCAATCTCAATGCTGCGCATTACGGCGTTGAGGCGCTGGGGCAGGTGGTTGAGCTGCATGACGTAGGCCAACGTCTGTTTGCCCGGCTCGCGCAGGCGCCGGGTGTCACTGTGCACTGTCCCGCCAAAGTGGTGGACGTCAGCCGTTCACAGGACACCGCGACGGTTACCCTTGATAACGGGCAGCAGCTCACGGCGCAAGTACTGGTAGCGGCCGACGGCACTCATTCCCAATTGGCAAAAGCGTGCAACATCACCTGGCAGCAAGAAGATTATGCGCAGGTGGCGGTGATCGCTAATATCGCTACCAGCGAACCGCACCGTGGCCGTGCCTTTGAGCGCTTTACGGCGCATGGCCCGCTGGCGCTGCTACCGATGTCCAAAGGGCGCAGCTCGCTGGTATGGTGTCATCCACGCGACGCCAAGGCGCAGATCGATGGCTGGAGCGAAGAGCAATTCCTTACTGAACTGCAAACAGCCTTCGGCTGGCGGCTGGGCAAAATGCAGCAGGCGGGGACGCGGTTCAGCTATCCGCTGCAATTAAAAACGGCCAATAATCATATCAGTCACCGCCTGGCGCTGGTCGGCAATGCGGCGCAAACCCTGCATCCGATCGCCGGACAGGGCTTTAACCTTGGTTTACGTGACGTCATGACGCTGGCCGAAACGCTGGCCGCCGCGCATCATTCTGGTCAGGACGTCGGCAGTTACCGCGTGCTCAGCGGTTATCAGCAGCGCCGCCAGCCAGACCAGGAGGGGACGGTGGGCGTGACTGACGGTCTGATCCATCTTTTTGCCAACCGCTACGCTCCGCTGATGCTCGGGCGCAATCTGGGCCTGCTGGCCATGGAGGGCATTACGCCTTTGCGCGATGCTTTCACCCGTCGCACGCTCGGTTGGGTTAGTCGGTAAGCCCAGCTTGACGCTTTACAGGAAAAATTATGCAATCTTTTGATGTGGTTATCGCCGGTGGCGGCATGGTCGGCTTAGCGCTGGCCTGCGGATTACAGGGCAGCGGGCTGCGGATTGCGGTGCTGGAGAGCCAGCAGCCGGATCTCAACTCACCCTTACCGGAAAAGCCAGGCCTGCGCGTATCGGCGATCAACGCCGCCAGCGAGCGTCTGCTTACGCATATCGGCGCGTGGGATAATATCATCGCGCAGCGCGCCAACGCCTATCAGGGGATGGAAGTCTGGGACCGCGACAGTTTCGGTAAAATCGCCTTCCGCAGTGAAGAATATGGTTTCAACCATCTCGGTCATATTATTGAAAATCAGGTCATTCATCGTGCCCTGTGGCAGAAAGCGGAGCACGCCTCTGACATTACCTTGCTGGCACCGGCGACCCTGAAAAAAGTGGCATGGGGCGAAAATGACGCCTTTATTACCCTTAATGATGACCGCCAGCTCAGCGCACGTCTGGTGGTTGGCGCGGACGGCGCACAGTCGTGGCTACGTCAGCACGCCGACATTCCTCTGACTTTCTGGGATTACCGCCATCACGCGCTGGTAGCCACAATCCGCACCGCCGAACCGCATCAGTCGGTAGCGCGTCAGGTATTTCATGGCGACGGTATTTTGGCGTTTCTGCCGCTGGCCGATCGTCATTTGTCTTCCATTGTCTGGTCGGTCTCGCCGGACGAAGCACAGCGTCTGGCGTCTCTGCCTGAGGAAGGATTCAATAAAATCCTCGCCAGCACTTTTGATCTGCGCCTCGGCGTGTGTCAGGTGGAAAGTGAGCGTCAGACCTTCCCGCTGACCGGCCGCTATGCGCGCAGCTTTGCAGCGCAGCGCCTGGCATTGGTGGGCGATGCGGCACATACCGTGCATCCGTTGGCCGGGCAGGGCGTCAATTTAGGGTTTATGGATGCCGCTGAACTGGCGTCTGAAATCAAACGTCTGCAACGCGAAGGTAAAGATTTTGGCCAGCATATGTACCTGCGCAACTACGAGCGTCGCCGCAAACACAGCGCCGCGCTGATGCTGGCAGGTATGCAGGGTTTCCGAGAACTGTTTAATGGCGAGAATCCGGCGAAGAAATTGCTGCGCGATATTGGTCTGACGTTGGCGGATTCCCTGCCAGGCGTGAAGCCAAAACTGGTTCGTCAGGCCATGGGCCTGAATGATTTGCCAGAGTGGTTGCAGGAAGAGACGTTTCGATTGAAATAATCTAATTCCAGTGAAGATTTTCCATTACTTTTAATAATGCGAGGCCGGGGAGCTCATTCTGCAAATGGTGAGAAATTTGGCCTCAGCGTTATATAACATCGATATTTTTGTAGTTCATTTGTAGATTTTGCGCCACAAACCCCATTTTTCCAGTCAAAAACTCTGCACAATCCCCCTCTGACATTCCTGACTTTCCCGCGCTGTGTATATTTTATCTTATGGTTAGCCGGCGTGTTCAGTGATAAGTTCAGGCGAGGGTATCGTTTGCGCTCCCTGTCATTTTTGAATTTTCAGGCAGCATTTTCGTCATGAGGGATAAGATGGTTCAGCAGACTCAGCTTTATGAACAACACGTTGCGTGCGGTGCGCGTATGGTCGATTTCCATGGCTGGATGATGCCGTTGCACTACGGTTCACAGCTGGATGAGCATCACGCCGTGCGTCAGGACGCCGGTATGTTTGACGTCTCCCACATGACCATCGTTGATTTACACGGTGCCCGTACCCGTGAATTCCTGCGTTATCTGGTGGCAAACGACGTCGCCAAACTCACCGTTCCAGGCAAAGCGCTCTATACCGGGATGCTCAATGCGTCCGGCGGCGTGATTGATGACCTCATCATCTACTTCCTCACTGAAGACTATTTCCGCCTGGTGGTGAACTCCGCCACCCGCGACAAAGATCTGGCATGGATTTCGCAACATGCCAAAGCCTACAACGTTGAACTGACCGTCCGTGATGATCTGGCGCTGATCGCCGTACAAGGCCCGCAGGCCAAAGAGAAAGCTGAAACCCTGTTGACTGATGCGCAAAAAGCCGCTGTTGCAGGCATGAAGCCGTTCTTCGGCGTGCAGTCGGGTGACTTGTTTATCGCTACCACTGGCTATACCGGTGAGGCGGGTTATGAAATTGCCCTGCCGCAGGAACAGGCCGCTGATTTCTGGCAGAAGCTGCTGGCAGCGGGCGTAAAACCGGCGGGCCTCGGCGCACGCGACACACTGCGTCTCGAAGCCGGTATGAATTTATACGGTCAGGAGATGGACGAAGGCATTTCCCCGCTGGCGGCCAACATGGGCTGGACGATCGCCTGGGCACCGGAAGATCGTGACTTTATTGGCCGTGCTGCGCTGGAAAAACAGCGCGAGCAAGGTACAGAACAGCTGGTCGGCTTGATCATGACCGAAAAAGGCGTATTACGTAATGAGCTGCCGGTGCGCTTCACTGATGCAGCGGGTAATGCGCAGGAAGGGATTATTACCAGCGGCTCATTCTCGCCGACGTTGGGTTACAGCATTGCACTGGCCCGCGTGCCGGCGGGTATCGGCGAGCACGCCGTGGTCCAGATCCGTAACCGCGAAATGCCGGTGAAAGTCACCAAGCCAGGTTTCGTGCGTAACGGTAAATCGCTGGTTCAATAAAGAATTCGTCATTATAAATTAGCTAATTAACAATGAATTACCGAAATTATTGGAGAACGATATGAGCAATGTTCCAGCAGAACTTAAATATGCCGCATCACACGAGTGGGTGCGTTCAGAAGGTAATGGCGTATACACCGTAGGTATCTCTGAGCACGCGCAGGAATTACTGGGCGATATGGTGTTCGTCGATCTGCCAGAAGTAGGCCGCGTTGTCACCGCCGGTGAAGACTGCGCTGTGGCGGAATCAGTGAAAGCCGCGTCTGACATCTATGCACCAATCAGCGGTGAAATTATCGCGGTAAACAGTGAACTGGAAGGTTCACCGGAGCTGGTAAACAGCGCACCTTACGGTGACGGTTTCCTGTTCCAGATTCAAGCGTCTGATGAAAGCGAAGTTGCAAAATTGCTGGATGCAGATGCGTATTTAGCTTCTACCGAAGACTAATGTTTTACCCGCCCCGCCTTTATTGGCGGGGCGATATTTATCGCCCGTAGCTTTGTCAGTATCCCCCGACACCTCCATGCAGATTTCAGGAATGCGTAGCAAATGACTCAGACTCTCAGCCAACTCGAAAACAGCGAAGCGTTTATCGGCCGCCACATTGGCCCGTCTTCACAGCAGCAACAACACATGCTGGAAACTGTCGGTGCCGACTCGTTAAATGCCCTGATCCAGCAAATTGTGCCGGTGGATATCCAACTGCCGGGGCCTCCGGCCGTCGGCGATGCGGCCACTGAACATCAGGCATTGGCTGAGTTGAAAGCGATTGCCAGCCAGAACCAACGCTACAAATCCTATATCGGTATGGGCTATACAGCGGTACTGATGCCACCCGTGATCCAGCGTAACATGCTGGAAAATCCGGGCTGGTACACCGCCTATACACCTTATCAGCCAGAAGTGTCACAGGGTCGCCTTGAAGCGCTGCTGAACTTTCAGCAACTTACCCTCGACCTGACCGGTCTGGACTTAGCCTCCGCTTCTCTGCTCGATGAAGCCACCGCCGCCGCTGAAGCGATGGCGCTGGCAAAAAGGGCCAGCAAGCTGAAGAATGCCAACCGCTTTTTTGTGGCTGACGACGTGCATCCGCAAACGCTGGACGTAGTACGCACCCGCGCCGAGACATTTGGTTTCGACATCATTGTCGATAAAGCTGAAAAAGTGCTCGAGCTGGAAGGTGTATTCGGCGTACTGCTGCAACAGATCGGCACCACCGGCGAGGTACACGATTACCGTGCGCTGCTGGCTGAGCTGAAATCCCGCAAAATTATCACCAGCGTTGCCGCCGACATCATGGCGTTAGTGCTGTTAGCGGCACCAGGCACACAGGGCGCTGACGTGGTCTTCGGTTCGGCGCAGCGCTTTGGCGTGCCGATGGGCTACGGTGGTCCGCACGCGGCCTTCTTTGCCTGTATTGATGAATTCAAACGCTCTATGCCGGGCCGTATTATTGGCGTTTCGCGCGACGCGGCGGGCAACACGGCACTGCGTATGGCGATGCAGACCCGCGAGCAACATATCCGCCGCGAAAAAGCCAACTCCAACATCTGTACCTCGCAGGTTCTGCTGGCCAATATTGCCAGCCTGTATGCGGTATTCCATGGCCCTGAAGGCCTGAAGCGCATCGCGAGCCGCATTCACCGCCTGACTGACATTCTGGCCGCTGGCCTGAAAAAAGGCGGTCTGAACCTGCGTCATGACACCTGGTTCGATACGTTGACCGTGGAAGTGAAAGACAAAGCCGCCGTGCTGGAACGCGCGCTGAGCTTCGGTCTCAACCTGCGTACCGATATTCACGGTGCGGTCGGTATCACGCTTGATGAAGCGACCTCACGTGAAGATGTGCAGATCCTGTTTGCTGCCCTGCTGGGTGACGATAACGGTCTGGACATCGACCAGTTAGATAAAGCTGTCAGCACCGACAACGCATCGATCCCGGCCGCCCTGCTGCGTGTGGATCCGATCCTGACTCATCCAGTGTTCAATCAGTACCACAGCGAAACCGAGATGATGCGTTACATGCACCGTCTGGAGAAAAAGGATCTGGCGCTGAATCAGGCGATGATCCCGCTCGGTTCGTGCACCATGAAGCTGAACGCCGCCGCCGAGATGATCCCGATCACCTGGCCGGAGTTCTCCGACCTGCACCCGTTCTGCCCGATCGAACAGGCGGGCGGTTATCAGCAGATGATCGGCCAGCTTTCCCAGTGGCTGGTACAGTTGACCGGTTATGACGCGGTTTGTATGCAGCCAAACTCTGGCGCACAGGGCGAATACGCGGGCCTGTTGGCTATTCGTCGTTACCACGAAAGCCGTAATGAAAGCAGCCGCCACATCTGTCTGATCCCAAGTTCTGCGCACGGTACCAACCCGGCGTCGGCGCAAATGGCCAGCATGACCGTGGTGGTTGTCGCCTGCGATAAACAAGGCAACATCGATTTAAGCGACCTGCGTGAGAAAGCGGCGCAGGCCGGTGACGCGCTGTCCTGCATCATGGTGACTTACCCGTCTACCCATGGCGTATACGAAGAAACCATCCGCGAAGTATGCCAGATCGTCCATCAGTACGGCGGTCAGGTGTATCTCGATGGTGCGAACATGAACGCCCAGGTCGGCATCACCACGCCGGGTTACATCGGCGCAGATGTCTCGCACCTCAACCTGCATAAAACCTTCTGTATCCCTCACGGCGGTGGCGGCCCGGGCATGGGCCCAATCGGTGTGAAATCGCATCTGGCCCCGTTTGTTCCGGGCCACAGCGTGGTGCAGATTGACGGCGTACTGACTCAGAACGGTGCAGTCTCTGCGGCACCTTTCGGCAGCGCGTCGATTCTGCCAATCAGCTGGATGTATATCCGCATGATGGGGGCTGAAGGTTTGAAGCAGGCCAGCCAGGTGGCGATTCTCAATGCCAACTACATCGCAACGCGCCTGAAAGATGCCTATCCGGTGCTCTACACCGGCCGTGATGGCCGCGTGGCGCACGAATGTATTCTGGATATCCGTCCATTGAAAGAAGCGACCGGTATCAGCGAAATGGATATCGCCAAGCGTCTGATTGACTTCGGTTTCCATGCGCCAACCATGTCTTTCCCAGTTGCTGGTACGTTGATGGTTGAGCCAACCGAGTCTGAAAGCAAAGTAGAAATCGACCGCTTTGTGGATGCGCTGCTGGCTATCCGCGCTGAAATCGAGCGCGTTGCGAAAGGTGAATGGCCGCTGGAAGATAACCCGCTGGTTAATGCCCCGCATGTTCAGGCCGAACTGGTCAGCGAATGGTCACACCCGTACACCCGTGAACTGGCGGTCTTCCCAGCAGGCAGTGATAACAAATACTGGCCAGCGGTGAAGCGTCTTGATGACGTGTACGGAGACAGGAATTTGTTCTGTTCCTGTGTACCGATGAGTGATTACGAGTAAGGCTCGTTTTTTCTGACTGAGTCAGTCTGAGTCAATTCCGGTTTTTTAGGTGCAATGATCACATCACTCACCGCGCCGAAACCGAGCAAAGGGGGAAGTGCTTTCCCCCTTTGCATTCCCCCCGCTTTTTTCACTCCGCGCTACCGCTAAATTGGGATGGACGTGTTTCAGGCATTTCTGTTATAGCCGCAAAATGTCGCCGCTTAGGCGGTTCCCGAATTTCAGGTTTCGAGCCTTGTGGTCTCGAACCATTCATTCGGCGTCATTTTTGAATGCGGCCCTGGCTTTTTAATTCACAACCTCGCCACTTTTGACTTAGTGTTTTGATTTAAAAAACTAACATGGCGCGCTCAAAAATCTTACTGAATGGAGCGGCTTCGAGACCTGTGGCTCGAAGACCGAGTGAAGGTACCGCGAAGCGGCAAGATTTTGCGCCACCCACGATAATTACAGAATGCGTCCTTCGTCCCAGCGGTAGCGCGCAGTTAAAAAAGCTCGGATTGTTAAGGCCCGAGCGATTGCGGGCCTTGACGCGGGTTTGGGCGGCAGCCCAAGGTTTGCCGGTGTGGGCCGGCGCCCACGGTGTTGACGTTGATTTAAGGGGTTTTAAGGACGCAACCTTAACTATCGTGCTCTACAATTTGCTCACTTTCCAATAAGGAGTCACCTATGAATCGCGTAGCGTTAGTCACCGGCTCCAGCCGTGGCATTGGCCGTGCAACGGCGATATTACTCGCTGAACAGGGTTACGCCGTCGGCGTCAATTATCTGAGTAATGACGCCGCCGCGCTGACCGTCGTTGATGAAATCACCTCCGCAGGGGGAAGGGCTATCGCCCTGCAAGCTGATATCGCCGATGAAACCCAGGTCGTGGCGATGTTCAAACGCCTGGCTGCCGAACTCGGCCCGTTAACCGCGCTGGTTAACAATGCCGGTATTTTGTTCCAGCAAACGACTATCGAAAACCTCAGCGCCGCTCGTATCAACAAAGTGCTGTCCACCAACGTGACCGGTTATTTCTTATGTTGCCGGGAAGCAGTGAAAATTATGTCGCATCGTCATGGCGGGAATGGCGGAGCGATTGTGAATGTCTCTTCGGCGGCTTCCCGTCTGGGGGCTCCGGGTGAATATGTGGATTACGCGGCATCGAAAGGCGCGGTTGATACCCTGACCACCGGCCTGGCACTGGAAGTCGCGGCCTACGGTATCCGTGTTAACTGCGTGCGTCCCGGTCTGATCTACACCGACATCCACGCCAGCGGCGGCGAACCGGGGCGCGTGGATCGCGTGAAGGCTAACCTGCCGATGCAGCGCGGTGGCCAACCGGAAGAGGTGGCGCAGGCCATTGCTTGGCTGCTGTCAGATTCCGCTTCTTATGTGACTGGCAGTTTTCTTGAGCTGGCGGGCGGAAAGTAAATCCCCTTTCGCAACGCCTCAAGCGCCTCAGGGCGCTTTTTTTATGCCCAAACGGTCACGTCCACATAAACGGTCATTTTCGGTCATTGTTGGGCGCGAGGATTTGTGACCGTTTACTGAAATCTCCCTGTCTGCTTGCAAGCCAAAAGACGATTTAATGGCGGCCCCGCCACAGATCCAAAATTTAACATTTCATCTCATCTCATCTTTTCGTGACAACTATCGCATGACCAGCGCAACGCCAAGAGTGCGCGGTCGCCTTTGAGGCACCCCGCATTCCGCTTTCTACGGTCTGCGTATCCTATTGAACATCGGGAAGAGGAAAAAACATGCTGCCTGTAGAACGTCATCGTTTTATTACTGAAGTCCTCGCACAAAGAGGGCGTGTGCTGGTGCAGGAAGTGGCCGAGCTGTGCCACATCTCGCTGGAAACGGCTCGGCGGGATCTGGCACTGCTGGAAAAGCGCGGAATGTTATTACGCAGTCACGGTGGGGCGGTGTTTGTGGAACATCAGCTGGCTGAAAAGCACTACGTGCCCTCGCAGATTGAGCAGGGAGAATCGTTCCGCGACCGCAGCAATCAGTCGCCGGACAGCAAAACCCGCATTGCCAAAAGGGCATTGCAGTTAATTAATTCCGGCGATTGCCTGCTGCTCGACAGCAGCTCGAGTAGCTGGTTTCTGGCGCGGCAGCTGCCGGATATCCCGCTGGTGGTGCTGACTAACTCGCTGCATATCATTCAGACGCTGGCGGTGAAAGCTAACGTCAGAACCATCGGCCTCGGCGGCGAGTA
>Ga0209903_1000642_pt1 | contig 11921 bp, 17 predicted proteins | sample OrgsoiDNA2013051_FD_185801 | JGI IMG/M metagenome (GOLD analysis project Ga0209903, IMG submission 185801) | Permafrost soil microbial communities from the Arctic, to analyse light accelerated degradation of dissolved organic matter (DOM) -... | ecosystem: Environmental > Terrestrial > Soil >...
CATCATCTTGCCGGCGGGCGAGGTCAGGTCCAGTTTGCCGAGCTGCAGCACGATGACGCTGATCTTCCGGCTGGCCAGTAGCTTGACGGTGGCGCCGACGTCTTGTGCATCGCGGCCAAGGCGATCGAGCTTGGCGACCACCAGCGTTTCGCCGTTGCGGATCTGGCCAAGCAGCGCAGCGAACTGCGGACGCTGGGTGGCGCTGGTCTTGCCGCTGATGGTGTCCGCGAACCAGTAATCAACCAGGTGGCCGGCGGCTTCGATTTCCAGCTTCTGGTTGTCAGCGCTCTGTTCTGTGGTGCTGACGCGGCCGTATGCGAAAGTTGCCATGCTGATCTCCGGTTAAGACTGTTAGAAAACACTGTTAGAATATACCTACCTGTTGGAAATTGCAAACCCTAATTTGCTAACATGGGCGTAGATGGGCAAACATAGGTGTTAGTAATCGTTCGTTTTCTAACAGGCGAATCTTGAGAGACGTGAATTGTCATATTGAAACAATTGGTGAGTTTTCCATTAGGTAACTTTTGTAAAATACACTATTGGTCAACATGGATACCTGAGATAGATATGGCAGAGAAAAAGGAAGTAGGGAAGGCGCAGGCCATCGGTTCTGTTCTAGCGCTGGCAGCATTGGGCTGGTATTTCTTTGGTGGCGGCGTGGAGCACGAAGCAGCCAAGGAAATGACGAAAATTGAAGACCAGGTGGCCAATGATTCCGTGACTCAGTACCAGATTGCTAAGCGCAACGGTAATGCTACTGACGTATGTGTCGCGGCAGGCATGGTGACTGCCGCGTATCTTCAGGCGAAGGACGAGGCCAACTACGCAGCATGGAAAAAAACGCAGAGCTCTGACTGTGCTGCCGCTGGCATGCCCACTATGTAAGCCATGTTGGCGCTGGTCGGCAACCAACTCAAAACTGAGTCGGTTGAATCGTCGACGACGAAGAGCGCACGAAGGGAGCGAAGGGAGCGCAGAAAAAACAATGCTCCCTTCGCTCCCTTCGCGCTCCCTTCAATTACTTGTTTCTGGAAGGCACCATATCCAAGCGCCGCCCATGCTGAGTTTCTTGGCCTCGATGCCGAGTGATTTTTTTAGGCGCTTGGCGGCGTCCCATGAATGCCCGGCGTCGCGCACCTCAGCCTGTAGCGCTTTGGTGGCCATCTTACCGCCCGCCTCCATGAGTGTGTCCATCAGCATCCGCTCCAAGTCCTGGCGGGCGTCGCCATCCTCGCCGCTATCGTCGTGCTCGACGTCGCCAAGGATTTCCCGCGCCGTGCCCTCGATGGCGCCTTCCCATACGGCGTGGGTTGCCTCAATGCCGCCGGCGATGGTCACCAGCTCCAGCGAATAGGCCACACCGCCATCATCCGGCGCGATGTTCGACTTCGCCCGCGCCATCACCCGGCGGTTGCTACCCTCCTCCTTGGCTGTGACCAGCACCATGCGCGCCAGCGCGCCGAATGCCTGGGAACCGATGACGCGGTCCTGTGGCGCTTTGCCTGCGCCGCCCTTGGCGAAGTGCGTGATGCCGATGACCGCACAGCCGTGGGCGTCGGCGAAGTCCACCACGGCCTGCAGGCTGCGGCGCACATCGTTGGCGCGGTGCATGTCGCCGGCGACGGCCGACACAATCGGGTCTATCAGCAGCAGGCTGACACCGCCGATGGCGTCGACCGCGCGGCGCAGGTCCGGGATATCCTGCGACGGGTCGAACGGTACGCTCTCACCGTCTTGCGCGATGCCCTCGATGAAGTGGCAGCGCGCGAGGTCGGCGCCGGAGGCAATCAGGCGCGGCACCAGCGTGTCGTCGGCCACGTCCTCGCTCGACCAAATCAGCACGTTGCCCAGGCTGTGGCATGTCGAGCCGTCTGGCCAGCGGCCGCCGGCGGTCAGCACCGCAGCCAAGGCGAGCGCCAAAGTAGTCTTTCCGGTACCAGCAGCGCCGGCCAAGATGGTCAGTTTGCCGGCCGGCACCCAGCCGGGCCACAGCCAAGTGATGGGCTGCGGCTTGATATCGGCGCCACACCGGATTTTGACAACCCGTTCGCCGCGCTGCATGGACCGGTCGAAAGGTCGTGTGTTTTCGCCGGCCTGCGCCAGTTCAATGCGCGCCGCCCGCGCGGCATCCTCTTCCCTGCCCAGCGTGAAGCCGGCCAGCCGGCCATCGGTATGCTCGTCAGCCATCATGATTCCGCCAGTTTCAGGAAAGCCGTCCGGCTGTGGTCGCTGTCGACCAACAGCAGCCGGCGTGGCCGGGCCTGATACAGCCGGTCGGACAGCGTGCGCAGCGCGCCGTACCTGGTCAGCTTGCCGGGGAACAGCAGCACCACGTCCAGGCCGGCGACCGCGCGGCAATCCAGCGCCGTGGGCAGATTGGCCGGGTCGATTTCGATGGCGTTGCGTTTGGGCGGCAGCATCCCGACGCCCAGCCACAAGACGCCGCCCACCGGCGCCAGACCCAGCTCGGTGCGGATACGAGCTAACTCGGCGAGGGTCGTCATAGGCCACCGCCAATCACGAGGCGCAGCACCGGCCGCTTACGCTCCGGGTAATTCTCAGCGGAGCCGGACATCAAGATAAGGTACCGGTCCTTTTCTCGGCGGTCCATCCTACGGAAAGCATCCAAAATGCGCTGCTCGTCGGCAGTGAGCCGAGGCGCTGCCGGCGGTTGAACTGGCTTCATACCGCACCTCCGACGACCAGTTGCAGGGCTGGCTTGGTACGGCGCGGATGCATCGCAGCCATGCGCGTCAGCTTCACGATGGCCTCCTGCTGCCGACGGTCGTCCAGCGTAGCGAACAGCTGGGCCACGCGCATCTGTTCGGCTGTCAGGGGTGGGGCGGTGCCGGTGGTGATGACAGGCTTCATTCTGTACCTCCTACGACGAGGCGCAACGCCGGCGCGACTCGGCGCGGACGGTCCTTCGCAAATCGCTCAACGATGCGCGTGCACATATCGCGGCTGTGGTCGTCAGCAGCCCTGAATGCTGCGAGAATGCGCTGCTCGTTGGCGGTGAGCCGAGGCACTGGCGGCGGTTGAACGGTCTTCATTTCGAACCTCCGGACACGAGACGCAACACCGGAACGTGATGGCCAGGGAACTTGTTCGCCCAAGCCTCGATGATGGGCATGATGGACCGCTTGCAATCGGCGTCCATCTGACGGTAGGCACTCAACAGACGCTGCTCGGCAGGGCTGAGCGGCGCAGTCGGAGGTGGTGGAAGGCTCTTCATTTCGCACCTCCCTTCACGATGCGCATGGCCGGCGCCGCGCTGCGCGGGAAGGCTTTGGCGATGTCGGTCGCGTAACGCAGCGCTTCATTCTGACGGCGCTCGTCCATCATGCCGAACAGCCGGGCGATGAGCAATTGGTCGGTCGTCAGCGGCGCGGCAGGGCTGGCGACGCGCTTCATGCTGCACCGCCTTCCGCAACCAGGCCCACGATGTTATCGGCCGCCTCGTGCATCAGCGACACGGCACGCGCGGCGCAGGTGGTGAAGCATTCGATGGCTAGCACGGCCGGCGATGTGCCGAGTCCCTCCAGCTTTTCGAATACCTCTTCCAGCAGAATGTCTGCGCGGCCGGCCTCCAAGATGACTTCGACAGCCTGTGCCTCGATGTCGAGCAGCTGCTGGCTTTGTCCCTGGCTCCTGGCGCTGGTGGGCACGGCGCCGGCCTGGGCTTCGGCCGACTCAATGACGGCAAGCCGCTCATTCGCGCGCGTCATGCCGTCGCCGGACACTCCGGCCTTGTCCAGTTGCTCATGGACCTTGGCTTTTTGCTGCGGCGTCATGGCGTTCAGCATGGCCTTGATGATGGCGTGAGCGTGCTTGAGCTCAGCCAACAGCGCCGGCGCGGCGCCGGTATGCATCGTGGCGGCGTTCATGCTGCGCCTCGCGTCAGTGCAGCCAGGTCGCCGGCGAGTTCATCGGCAAGACGCGTCGTCGTGTCGATGGTGGCCTGCTGGTCAGCGGCCGGCAGCAGGTGGACGGCTGAGAGCAGATTGGCGATGGCCTTAGCCTGCCAGCGAAGATGTTTGATGGTGTCGCGGCGCAGTTCTGCGGGCGTGGGGATGCTATTGACCATGATGGCCTCCAATGTCGGTTGATGAACCGCACATCCCGTCGCCAAACGGGGTGAGCAGCAAATGGCAGGGTTGGCGAACCGGTGACAAAGGAAACCGGCATACCCGAGGGTATCCCCACCACTGCCGCTCAAAGAGGACGCAATGGTGCAACGGACGAAAAAAAGCCGCCTGGTGGCGGTTGTCCGCCTTTGTCAGTTCCGAGTCGCCAAACCCGTGCCCCTTTTTCTCGGGGCCTTTTTAGGATAGGCCAGCGACCGGCAGACCGTCAAGCCTTTTCGTCGACCGGGAGAATAACATCGCTTGCGCCGTCAATTGCAATTTGGCGCAAACTTCCCCCCGAAGAACATTCGATTTGAGGAGGTGATTAAAATGACCGAAAATGACATTATCGAGATGCTGGCCGAAGCGATAGCCCGACACACCAAGCCTATCATTCCGCTATCCGTCGACCTGTGGGACATGGCCACGGTGGCGGCGTACTTCAAGCGCGACCCGCAGGTGGTGCGGCAGACGATTGCCTGTCTGCCGTCGTTTCCCAAGGCTATCCGCCTGCCTACGAAGACGCGCGCGCATCCACTCTACCCGGCTCAGGAAGTCATCGACTGGGCGCAAAAATATCGCGAAAAGAATTAGCGGAGTTGCAATACGCGAGCCCGTTGCAAGCCCCTCCGAAGCCCCTCCGAGGTCGGCGCCAGGGCGTGTTGCACTTTTTTATTCTGTCGCCTTGGTTCGCTTATATGGTTCTAACTCGCCAGCTATCGCATCCTCCATCACTGCCGAAATTAACGAGCCATCGGCGTTTTTCATCATCTCAGTTCTGACGAGTTCGCCTTGGAAATATGCCTTCATTTTAATGAAGTCACACGGCTCTTTGCAGGAGAAAATCTGTCGGGCCGCTCCGTCTGATACCTGGATGGAATAGACGCCGTCGCGCTCGCCAAGGTAGCGAATCATTTGGATAGGCTTTACGGCCACACCGCGATTCTTCTCCTCATCGCTGAGCGCGCTCTCATACCCATATTCACCGTCCTCAACCAGCGAATAAAAATGTGTTCGGTCTAAGGCCGGAGTTGGAATTGGTTGAGGTACCTGCTGCGCCTCGCGCGGTGCTGTCGCAACCACCGGCGTAGCTGGCACAGAGGTAGGATGCGGCGCGGATTGTACTTGTGCATCGACGTTAGAATGCCCATCGGAGGTTGCGAGGATACATATGAAAACGACCACAAAAGCCCCAATGAGTCCGGTCAACTTGTCCTTTTTAGAAGGCCGAGACTTCCCGTCTTGAGCTTCAATTGGCTCCGAAAACGAGACAACTAGAATGGCCGCCATAATGGCCACAAGAATTAATATCCAGAAAGTGTGCATACATTCCCCAAGCGGCGATTAGATTAGTCAATTGTAGGAAAATTAATAACTGGAAATCTATTCAATTGTTGCCGCCTCCTAAGGTACGGCAGGCCGGCGCGACGTGCGCAGTTTCGAGCAGGTTGTGACCTTCCCACCGTCTGCCGAGAATTGGGCAGGCGCCGCGTGCGCAGTTTTGCGCAGACGGTCATCGGCAGCAACGCTCTCAGTTTTTAGGCGGTCGGCGCCATAGATACCAGTGTGGATATCGGCTGCTGGATACCACCCTGGCCATGCAAACCTGCTTGGAAACCTGGCGCTGGAAACTGACGGATTTCCGGCAGTTATGAGCGATGGCGCGCGTCGGCCGACGCATCCGATTCTGGATTGGTCGCTGCCGTCCGGCGCCAGCACAATGCAGGCACTGCCAAGGTCGTGCCCAGCACTGTGCTTGCACGGTGCCGGCATGGTGCGAGCGCCGCGCGCCGGTGGGGCGTCGTCGCGCCGAACGACACCTGGCCTGCTTGCGAGTGACTTAAAGTCACCCGCAAATCTGCACCATACCCAAAGTAAGCCGCAGATTTGCGAGTTACCGATGTTCACTCACGCCAGGCGGTTCAGCTCGGTAGCCTATCGGTAACGCTCACACCGTTACTTTTGCCGTTACATCGGCGTTACACGGCCGCAACCGTTAAAAGTCCGCATCGTATACGCTTCCGGTGCGGACAAATTGCGGACAGAATGCGGACGCCGTGCGGACGCCGTGCGGATGCGTTCGCGCGCGTTCGCTTGCGTTCGATGCGACTGCCGACGAATTTCGTATGCAGTCGGCGCCGGCACTGCAAGGGCATCGTGAATCGCTACCCCCATGTCCATTCGACAAGGAGGCGCATAAACAGCGCCCCCTTTGAACTGCCAGCGACGTGGCTCTGCCGTTCACCAATGGTGTGCTTTGGTGCGACCGTCGGTCGGCGGTCCTCGCGAGGCGTCGCGAACCCTCGCGAGCGTTCCCGCGCCGCCGTGCGAGACGGCCCAAATCTTCGGGCCATCGAGATACGCTGAAATCTGAGCCTATCTCTGCCGGGGCACCCGGCGGCCGGCGCGGCGTTTGCGAGTAGGCTTGAGCGACGCGCAAATTTGCAAGTTACCGATGTTCACTCGCAATCGGCGGGGAAGGAGGTTAGCCCGATTAATGCCCTTCGCGGCATGCAGCCGCCCCCAATGTGGGATTATCTCACTTTGCCAAGGCGGCCATCCCGCGAGGGGTCAGGACGGAGCTGACCCCGAATTTCCCATACTGCCCAGCGCGCCGCCGCGTCTCGTTTCTAAATACGGGATTTTCCCGTATCTGCCAACACCGCGAGGGGCCACATCCGTTGTGACCCTTGAATGCTGGGCGCGGCGCCGGCGATATGGGCTTTCCCATATCGACTTGGTCGGATTTGAAATCGCGGCATGACTATGGTCAGCGCGCCGGCGCCATGCGATGCAGGATTTACCGCACCCGGCCGTCTCCTCAGAATTGAGGACACCCACGAAACTCTGTGCCGGCGCAGAGTTTGGCCATGCGACCGATACCAGATTTTCCGGTAATGGCGCAACGACGGTGCTATGTTCGTAGCATCGCCTACTGACCAGCGCCAGCAGCTGGCGTCGACGCGTGCGGCACGCGTGAGTGACGCGTCAAAGTGCCGACCAAGGCCGGCGCGCCATCCATTCCCGGCCGCCGGCGTCGAGCGCGACTGCGGCGACTGTCGGCGGCAAATCAGCAGTGCTCGTACTCCGACGAACATGCCATACTGCAATATAGAAAAATGGGAGCGGTTATGGATTATTCAGTTGCAGCAGATGAAAATGTTAATGGAAAATGGCGGTGGGTGTTCATTACCGCAGACGGGGTTTCTAAATCTAGCGGCTATGATTTCTCCACCGAAGCCGACGCGAAATGCGCCGCAGAAGTGTACCGCACCCAGGCTGTTACAGAAGGCGAACACACAGGCCCAATCTTATCGATTGACGATGGTATTGTCATACAAGATAAAGGACGGGGAGTGTCGGTACGCCATGCTCTGGCTCTGCTCAAAGGTGTAATGCCTACGGTGAATGCATCTTGCAAAATAAAGTACCGCGACGGCGTGGGTGTTGTTGCCGAGGAGAAGGTACAGAGCAAGGACAGGGGCAGATAACGTCTAGCTCGCCAGATGCAAAAATACAGCCGTTTTCGTGCGTACTCGTCCGTGCGTACCTGCCCATGCGTACCGCCCAGCCGGCGTTCGGCGATATGCCGCGCACGTTCGGCTTTATGAGCCGCCAGTTGCGAACCAAAGTGCGCACCTATCCGCGTCGGAATCGTTCAGATATCAGGCCGTTTCCTGCCCGAATATATGGTGATTTCCCCTATGAGCAAGCGCTTTCATCGGCCATCGCAAAACTGCGTCGAAAGTGCGCACTTATCTGCGAACTTATTTCGGCTGTATTCGGCGATATTCGGTCCCCGCAAGTGGCTCAGTTCGGGTAGCGCACTAGCTTTTGGAGCCGCCCGTTTAGCATCGAAATTGCTATGAGAATCGGTATCGTACTTTTGGGTCATCAGGTCGAAGCACTTCGCGGCAATCGCCATCATAAAAACATATCGCCTCGCCCGGGCCCATGTCCTCAGGTCGCATCCAGATAAGTAAGCCTTGGCTTTCTACAACCACGCACTCCTCAAGACCAGGTGGCGGCAAGAGCTTCGCCAAGACATCCTCAAGTTCAGGCAAGTAATTTTCAGTGTTCATTTAAGATGCCTCCCTGCGGTATTCAAATTTCAAACTACGTGAGATGCGCGCCCAAACTTGGTGCTGAAGCTCCCACTGACAATCCCTACTGGACAGCTGCCCACTTTGCATCATCGCACGCACATCGGCGTGTGCGCGGTGCGTTTCCGCACGAATCGCGGCAATAATCGCAGCCGGACTCGGCCAACTCGCAATAGGTCGCATGATGTGGCGCCAATGAGGCGAAACCGCTCGCAGCTCCACAAGCCGGTATGCAATCGCTAGCTGGACGTCTTGGGCCGAAAATGAAAGTCCGTCGGGATGGTTATGCGAAAACAGGCTTCCCGTTGCCTGATTGAGCTCCGATAGTGAAAACGGGATACGGTCCGATAAGCCGACCTTCTGCAAAATCACCGCTCCGTCATGCCGAAAGAAGGCGCCGTTTTCGACACAATCATTCCTGACAGAAGCCTCAAAGACGACAGCTGCCTTTCTGGCTGGAGTCGAGATGTCCGTAGCGTGGCGGGGGAACCCTATGTCGTATAGGTTGAAGTCCCACGTCGGCTGATTGTTCGACATCCCCACCTCGCATATCTAGGTAATCGTATGTTGCCACAAGAAAACTAATTCTGCTATTCAATTCATGATAGCGCCTATTTAATAAATTGCCATAAAAGTATGTTTTTATTCTCCATGGTGTTGGGTGCCTGCCACGACTGCTACCGCCTCACTTCGTACATGCCGCCGACTTCGTTTGCGGCCTGCTCGATAATGCGCATGGCCAGCTGCAGGTTGCCCATGTCTTCGGCCTGCAACGCAATCCTGCCCAGCACCTTCAGGCGGTACGACTGGCACGCAATGGGAATGCCGTCGAGCTCGGCCCGCAGCCGCATTCTCGTCCCGTAGAACACAGCCCGCCATTTGGAGTCCAGCCTGGCACCGGCCCTGCGCTCCGGGTGATGCCCCTCGACGCACTGGCGGCTGACTTCGATGTCGAATTTCTCCTTGACGGAGGCGGCCACCTGCTGAGGCGTCTCGAAGCACGCCAACGCAGTGAGGATATGCAGTTTTACAGCAGTTGGAAGTTTCGCCATCAGTTCAATCCGTCAAGCTGTGTCAAGGTAAGTCGTCTTCATCCAGCGGCCACCTGCCGTGGTAACCGCAGTGGTAACCGACTCTGGTAACTGGACCAGTTTCCACCGTTTCCGTGGCAACCACCTTGGCAACCTGTCGTTTGGCAACCTCCGGAAGCCGGCAATGGCACCGGCTCACGCTGCCAGGCGGATGCCATTGCGTCGCATCGTGGCAACCATGCTCTCAACGCCCAGCCCAGCGATGCCTGCGATGCGCCGGAAGTAGTCGGTCATCGCCTCATCGCGATAGGGACGCTCTCCCAAGAAGTCGACAGCGGCCCGCCGGAAGCGCTCCAGTGCGATTCGAAAATCGTCGGCGACTATGCTGGCGCCGGCAGACAGCGCGGCATCGTAGCCGTCAGGTGCGCCATGCAGGTGCACGCCGCCGGCGCCAGCCAGCAATATTTCGTAGGCGGCGTTCTGGTACGGTATTTCGGCGCCGACCTCGGCGATTGCGTCGTGAAATTCATTCGCCTCACGCTGTCCCACGGTTCTGTGTTCCATGTAATTTCCTTTGTTGACGTGGGTTTTAGTATCCATAGTCCGGACGAAGCACGCTCATTCTGGAATCGAACCCGCTGGTACCGGTCGATGGCCGGCTTGCTTCGCTTCCCATGTGGTCGGTGACGAGGCGCCCGACCTGCTCACCCTCCATCACGACCTTGGCGCCATTTAATTTCTTCGCCATGATTTCGCCCATGGCGGCGGCCCATGTCGCATCACGCGGGTCGGCACCGCCGCCGGCGGCGGCCCATTGGGTCGCGTTGCGCTTCCATGAGACGATTTCGTGGGCAGCGTCTGGCTTGGCCGGGCCGGTGCGCTCATTCACGTCCAGCGCCTCACGCGCGCCCTTGTTGCCGAACGCGGCCAGAACGTGAGCCTCCATTTTCCCAATCCAGTCGCCCAACTTCGAGCCACCGATAACGTTGTCGTAAATCCACTTACCCAGTTCCCAGCCGGCGAAGGCGGCGGCGGCGACGCCGGCGGCGACTCCAAGCTTGCTGACTGCGGTAACGGATGCGCCCAGGTTCGGGTTCATCGCTCGCAGAGCTCCCGACAGCAAATCAACGCCTTTGCCCCTGGTGAGCAGATTCAACGCGACACCCAGCCCTTCAAACCCGGCGCGCATCAATAGCACCGAGCCACCAAACACCATCGCCGCAGCGATGCCGGCAAAGGCGACTGCGAGGATTTTAGCTAGCGTCTGGTGCTCGCGAACCCAGTGGGCGGCCGACTTCATCAGCGGAATCAGCACCTCCAGTCCATGAATCAGCATCGGCAGCACGACAATGCCCAGCTCCATCTGCAGGTCCGCGTACCGCTTTTGCGCCTCCATGATGGTCTGCATCGGAGAGTCCCGTTGCCCTGCGTTGGTCTGGCCGGTTCCCTTGGAGGCGTTGAATGCATCCTCGGAGCGTTCCATCACCTCCAACTGACGCATCATCTTGTTGTAGACCTTGGCACCGGTGCGGCCGAGCAGAATCTCGTTTTCGCGCTCGCGGCCTTCCACAGTCGTGACGCCGTGCGTCTGGTAGGTCTGCATCAGCGCCTTGACGAAGCCAATGGTGTCGGTGCGCATCAGGCCCATGATTTCCGGGTTGGCCATTTTGTCGCGGTCGAGAATTTTGCCGATGCCGCCTTGGCTGTTGAATTGAATTTGCTTGCGGTCCCAAAGCCCCATCTTTATGGCCTCGCCGACCATCATCTTCGCCGGGTGAGCCATCAGGCCGGACAGGTTGCGGAAAGCCGTGTTCATGCCGGTGCCTAGTGCGCTGCCGCCGAACTCGCCCATCAGCGGCTCCAACCCGGCGAAGATGGTCGTGTCGTTGAGCGTCGACACGGCACTACCGCCCTGCGTCGTGAACATGCGGATGTCGCGCTCGGAAATCATCTTGCCGCTAGACTGGACAGCCTTGAACACTGAATCAACGATGGACTGCGCGCGCTTCGGGTCGGTCAGGCCGCCCATCAGCTCCACCACCTTGTTCAACTGGTTGAACGAGCCCTCGGCGGCGGCGTGCGACTTCTCGTCGAGAGTGGCCATTGCCACCTGGTAGCCGGCGAGCGCCGGCATCATGGTCTTGGCGGCCGTCAGCGCGCCGGCGCCAGACATGCCCGACTCGCGGAACGAGCCCTGCGCTTCGTTGAAAATGCGCGCTCGCTCGACAATCGACGTTCCGTAAATCTCCGTGGCGCGGACGAACTTCATCGCATCGGCGATTTGCGCGTCGCCGAGACCCTTCTGGCGCAGGCCGGCGGTGATGCGCTCCAGGTCCAGAGCCTTGTCAATAGGCTCCTTCATGCTGTCGAACATGCGGTCGCCGTAACCCTTCATCTTGCCACCGACATAACCCATACCAGCAGTCTTCATTACCTTGTCCGGGTTGTCTTCAGCCTCCGGACCGCCGATGCCTGGCGGAACACCGGTGCCGCCGCCTCCCGCGTCGGCGATGGAACTGCCGCCGATATCGCGCACGCGGCGCATGAAAGGCTGGCCATATGCGCCTGGTAGAGCCTGGCCGGGTGGAACGCGGCCTCCGCCACCGGCTGCTATCGCAACAGGGTAGCTCGAACCATTTTCGAACGTATTTGCGTCG
>Ga0209903_1000649_pt1 | contig 11853 bp, 8 predicted proteins | sample OrgsoiDNA2013051_FD_185801 | JGI IMG/M metagenome (GOLD analysis project Ga0209903, IMG submission 185801) | Permafrost soil microbial communities from the Arctic, to analyse light accelerated degradation of dissolved organic matter (DOM) -... | ecosystem: Environmental > Terrestrial > Soil >...
TCATCCGTGCCAGTTTATGTAGGACACTCAATTAGCAGTTTCTGAATGTAGACCACAGGCAGTCGCACGCGGGCTATTCTAGATGGGAAGACTGATAGTTGAAGGTGTCTTAAAGCCGATTTTGTCAAAACCGTTAGATTGTCAAAGCACAGTGCCAGTTCAACTTATTTTTATCAAAGTCATTTATCGATCTAGGCAGATGTTTTCGACACAGAGTAAAACGTTAGAATCAAACTACAGGTAAGCTCTATTTGCAGTAAGCGTAAAGTTATCATGCTTAATGACAGGCGTCTAGCGGACAATGTGAAAAACACGGCAGCCCGCTAAACACCTGGCTTGGGTCATCCCGACCGATTACAGATTAGCCGTTAAAAACTCTTTCAGCTGACCTTTCGACAGTGCGCCAACCTTCGTTGCTGCGACTTCGCCGCCTTTAAATAACAGCAGGGTAGGAATACCACGGATACCGTATTTAGGTGCAGTATTTGGGTTTTCATCGATATTCAGTTTAGCGATGGTCAACTTGCCTTCGAACTCAGTGGCAATTTCATCCAGAATCGGAGCGATCATTTTACATGGACCGCACCACTCTGCCCAGAAATCGACCAGTACTGGCGCAGAGGCCTTCAGTACATCTTTGCCGAAACTGTCATCGGTCAGGTGAATAATTTTATCGCTCATGTTTACTCCAAAGGATTATCTTTACCTTGTTGATGTAGCATTAACCAACATTAGGTTGACTTTATTTCACCGGATACACTTTCGTAAAGCAATAGTTAGCTGATATTCTACCACACTATGAGCAAAACACACTTGACCGAACAGAAGTTTTCCGACTTCGCCCTGCACCCGCTTGCAGTTGAAGCCCTTGAAAAGAAAGGCTTTCATTACTGCACTCCTATTCAGGCATTGGCATTGCCAATCACGCTCGCTGGGCGTGATGTTGCAGGTCAGGCGCAAACCGGTACCGGCAAGACGCTGGCTTTTCTAGCGTCTACTTTCCATTATCTGCTTTCTCACCCGGCCGCTGAGGGTCGAAAGATCAATCAACCGCGTGCGTTAATCATGGCACCAACGCGCGAACTTGCGGTACAAATTCACTCCGATGCAGAAGCATTATCTGAATCCACCGGGCTGAAATTGGGCCTGGCCTACGGCGGCGATGGCTACGACAAACAGCTTAAAGTACTGGAAAGTGGCGTTGATATTCTCATCGGTACCACCGGTCGCCTGATTGACTACACCAAACAAAATTATATTGATCTGGGTGCAATTCAGGTTGTCGTCTTAGACGAAGCCGATCGCATGTTTGATCTCGGCTTTATTAAAGACATCCGCTGGTTGTTCCGCCGTATGCCTCCCGCGACGCAGCGCCTAAATATGCTGTTCTCCGCGACACTCTCTTACCGCGTAAAAGAGTTGGCGTTCGAAAATATGAACAATGCCGAATCGATTGAAATCGAGCCGGAACAAAAAACAGGTCACCGTATTCAGGAAGAGCTGTTCTACCCTTCAAATGAAGAAAAAATGCGCCTGTTGCAGACGCTGATTGAAGAAGAATGGCCTGATCGCTGTATTATCTTTGCCAACACCAAACACCGTTGTGAAGACGTCTGGGGCCACCTGGCTGCCGATGGTCACCGTGTGGGGTTGTTGACTGGTGATGTGCCGCAGAAAAAACGTCTGCGTGTGCTGGAAGACTTTACTAAAGGTACGCTGGATATTCTGGTGGCAACTGATGTTGCGGCACGTGGTCTGCACATTCCTGCGGTAACGCACGTCTTCAACTATGACCTGCCAGACGACTGTGAAGATTACGTTCACCGTATTGGCCGTACCGGCCGCGCGGGTTTAAGCGGTCACTCCATCAGCCTGGCTTGTGAAGAGTACGCGCTGAACTTAACGGCTATCGAAACCTACACCGGTCACAGCATTCCGGTTAGCCGCTACAACAGCGATGCTCTGCTGGAAGATTTGCCTGCGCCAAAACGCTTGGCTCGCGCCCGCAGTGGTAATGGTCCGCGACGTAACGGTAATAATTCATCATCGCGTCGTAGCAGCAGTGCACCTCGCAGCAACCGTAAGCGTACGGGCTAATATCATGCTGAGTTCCACCTCACTGTATGCAGCAATCGATCTTGGCTCAAACAGCTTTCACATGCTGGTTGTCCGTGAGGTGGCCGGTAGTATTCAGACGCTGGCGAGAATCAAACGTAAGGTGCGTCTGGCAGCAGGTCTGGACTCACAGAACCTGCTTTCTCAGGAAGCCATGCAACGCGGCTGGCAGTGCCTGAGGCTGTTCTCGGAACGTCTGCAAGATATTCCAAAAGAGCAAATCCGGGTGGTGGCGACGGCGACGTTGCGCCTGGCCAGCAATGCGGATGAATTTCTGCAAAAAGCGCAGGAGATCCTCGGATGCCCGGTGCAAGTGATTGCCGGTGAAGAGGAAGCACGTCTGATTTATCACGGCGTTGCCCACACAACCGGCGGCCCGGATAAACGTTTAGTGGTCGATATCGGCGGCGGCAGCACGGAGTTAGTCACCGGCATTGGCGCACAGGCAACTTCGCTTTTCAGCTTGTCAATGGGCTGCGTCACCTGGCTTGAACGCTATTTCGGCGATCGTAATCTGGGCAAAGAGAACTTCGATAAGGCCGAACAGGCCGCGCTCGAGATGATCACCCCGATAGCGCCCGCGTTGCTGGCGAATGGCTGGCAAATCTGCGTAGGTGCCTCAGGCACCGTGCAGGCGTTACAGGAAATCATGGTCGCTCAGGGTATGGATGAGCGTATTACACTCGCCAAACTGCAACAGCTCAAACAGCGAGCCATTCAGTGCGGAAAATTGGAAGAACTCGAGATCGAAGGGCTGACGCTGGAGCGTGCGCTGGTGTTCCCGAGCGGACTGTCTATCCTGATCGCTATCTTCAAAGCCCTGAATATCGAAACGATGACCCTCGCCGGTGGTGCACTGCGTGAAGGTGTGGTGTATGGCATGCTGCATTTGCCCATTGAACAGGATATCCGCCAGCGCACGTTGCGTAATTTACAGCGACGTTACTTGCTCGACAGCGAGCAGGCTTCACGGGTAGCACAACTGGCAGAGAATTTCTCACAGCAGGTGTCGAGTGAATGGCAGTTGGATGCACGCGCCAGGGAGTTGCTAAACAGCACCTGTCTGATCCACGAAATTGGTCTCAGCGTTGACTTCAAGCTGGCATCTCACCATGCCGCTTACCTGATCCGTCATTTAGATTTACCCGGTTTTACCCCGGCACAGAAAAAGCTGCTGGCCACGCTTTTGCAGAATCAAGGCAATGCACTTGATCTGCCATTATTGAGCCAGCAAAACGCCGTTCCTCCGCGTCAGGCAGAACGTTTATGCCGTATCCTGCGACTGGCGATTATCTTTGCCAGTCGTCGTCGCGACGATACGCTGCCCGCAGTGCGTCTGCGCGCCAATGAGGACGATCTGAATGTAATTGTCCCTCATGGCTGGCTGGAACAGCATCCGCTACGTGCCGAAGAGCTGGAGCAGGAAAGCCACTGGCAAAGTTACGCCCATTGGCCGCTGTATATCGAAGAGAGCGGTAAATAAGCAACCTATCCGTTCATTTCTAAAAGCATCAGGGCGGCAGCAATGTTGCCCTTTTTTACCGCTATTATCCGCTATTTTTAGCTTTCGCTAACTGTTCGCGGATCTTCTCTAAGTGGCTTTGCCCTTTGACCATCCTCTCCTGCGCACTGACCACTTTACGCTCTGTTTCCCATTCCAGATCATCCTGCGGTAACTCCATCAGGAAGCGGCTGGGTTCCGGGCGCAGCAGCTCACCGTACTGACGTCTTTCGCGGCAAAGCGTGAAAAACAGCTCTTTCTGGGCACGTGTGATGCCGACATAGGCCAGACGACGTTCTTCATCAACATTATCTTCGTCAATGCTGCTTTGGTGTGGCAACAAGCCCTCTTCCATCCCGACCAAAAATACATAGGGAAACTCCAGCCCTTTAGAGGCGTGCAAAGTCATCAGTTGGACCTGATCCAGCTCTTCGTCACTCTCGCCACGCTCCATCATGTCACGCAGGGTAAACCGCGTGACCACCTGAGTGAGCGTCATCGGCTCGTCAAGATCGGTGCCTTCGAGCATTTCCGTCATCCAGCTAAAAAGCTGGTTGACGTTTTTCATGCGCATTTCGGCGGCTTTCGGGCTGGGCGAGGTTTCAAACAGCCAGCTCTCGTAGTCCACACCGTGGATCAAATCACGCACCGCCGCCACCGGTTCCCGCTCAACACGCTCGGCAATGGTGCCCATCCAGTGCGTGAAGCGTTGTAGCGACTCAAGGCCACGACCGGTCAGAAACTGGCTCAGCCCGAAGTCAGAGCTGGCTTTAAACAGCCCTTTATTACGTTGATTTGCCCACTCCCCCAGCTTCTGTAACGTGGCGGCGCCAATCTCACGGCGTGGTGTATTCACAATACGCAGAAAAGCGCTGTCATCATCCGGGTTAGTCAGCACGCGCAGGTACGCCAGCAAGTCTTTGATTTCAGGCCGGGAGAAGAACGACGTTCCGCCAGAGATGCGATAAGGAATGCGGTTCTGCACGAGCATCTTTTCAAACAACCGCGACTGGTGGTTACCGCGATATAAAATGGCGTAGTCGCCGTAGTCGGTTTTATTCATAAAGTGATGCGCGATAAGTTCACCGACCACCCGTTCAGCTTCGTGATCTTCATTATTGGCGGTGATCACTTTGAGCGCTTCGCCGTAACCCAGTTCGGAAAACAGACGTTTTTCGAATACATGCGGGTTATTGGCAATCAGAATGTTGGCGGCTTTCAGAATCCGCTGTGAAGAGCGGTAGTTCTGCTCGAGCTTGATCACCTGAAGGGCGGGAAAATCCTCTTTCAGCAACACAAGGTTCTGCGGACGGGCGCCGCGCCAGGAATAAATCGACTGGTCATCATCGCCGACCACGGTAAAACGCGCACGGCTACCCACCAGCAATTTCACCATCATGTACTGGCTGGTGTTGGTGTCCTGATATTCATCCACCAGCAGATAACGCAGCTTGTTCTGCCAGCGCTCGCGGACCTCTTCGTTACGCTGCAACAACAGCGTCGGCAGCAGAATCAGGTCGTCGAAATCGAGAATATTACAGGCGCGCATATGGTCGTGATACAGACCATAGCAATGCGCAAAAATCTTATCGCGCTCGGATCGTGCAATATTTGTCGCCGCAGAGGGATCGATCAGATCATTCTTCCAGTTGGAGATCGTCGAGACCAACTGCTGCAACAACGTCTTGTCCTCTTCCAGCCAGGTTTCACTCAACTCTTTCAACAGCGCCAGTTGGTCCTGGTCATCAAACAGGGAGAAGTTCGACTTCATGCCAAGCGCAGCATACTCTTTTTTGATGATCTCCAGACCCAGTGTATGGAAGGTGGAAATCAGTAATCCGCGCGCTTCTTTGCGACCAAGAGTCTGCGCCACACGCTCTTTCATCTCGCGGGCGGCTTTGTTGGTAAAAGTGACGGCGGCGATATGGCGCGCCTGATAACCACATTGGCGAATCAAGTGTGCGATTTTATTGGTGATGACCCGGGTCTTGCCGGATCCAGCACCGGCCAGAACCAGGCATGGCCCGGTAACGAATTCGACGGCGTGTTGTTGGCTGGGGTTTAATCGCATGGCGTAATTTTGCTCACTTGATGGACAAGGACGGCGATTGTAGCAGAAAGCCGGGGGGAGATTGTCAGGCTTTACGGCGCATATTGTTATGTCTGGAATACAGGCTGGATTCCACTTAGCCGGTTGCAGATGTTACATTACGCCTCTGGAAACTCTCTCGTAAAAAGGTCTTATCATGGCAAAAACAGCCGCAGCAATGCACATCCTTGTAAAGGAAGAAGCACGGGCACTCGAACTTCTGGAACAGTTGAAAAACGGTGGTGATTTCGAGAAGCTGGCGAAAAAACACTCTACCTGCCCGTCAGGCAAAAAAGGCGGTCATTTAGGCGAATTCAAGCAAGGCGCAATGGTTCCCGCTTTCGATAAAGTGGTGTTTTCCGCTCCGTTGATCGAGCCACAAGGCCCGCTGCACACCCAGTTTGGTTACCACATCATTAAGATCCTGTACCGCAACTGAGTTTCCGTTTCGGCGCAGTAAAAAGAAAGGGCACCGCATTTTCATGCAGTGCCCTTTTTATTCTATTTCAAGCCCAGCGGGTTTAGCTGATTAGCTGGCAACCGCGATACGTTTCATATCAGTCATGTAACCACGTAATTTATGGCCGACTGCTTCAATTGGGTGGTTGCGGATGGCTTCGTTAACGTCACGCAGTTGCGCGTTATCAACGTGGGTGCCCGCCACAGATTTACCCAAGTCGCCCGCCTGCAGCGTGGTCATGAACTCTTTCAGCAATGGTACAGCGGCGTTAGCAAACAGGTAGTTACCGTACTCTGCAGTATCAGAGATCACCACGTTCATTTCATACAGACGCTTACGTGCAACGGTGTTAGCGATCAGCGGCAGCTCGTGCAGTGATTCGTAGTAAGCGGACTCTTCGATGATGCCTGCATCCACCATGGTTTCGAATGCCAGTTCAACACCCGCTTTCACCATCGCAATCATCAGAACACCGTGGTCGAAGTATTCCTGCTCTGCAATTTTGCCTTCGAACTGAGGTGCGTTCTCGAATGCAGATGCGCCGGTCTCTTCACGCCAGGTCAGCAGGTTTTTATCGTCGTTTGCCCAGTCAGCCATCATACCGCTGGAGAATTCGCCGGAAATGATGTCATCCATGTGTTTCTGGAACAGCGGTGCCATGATGCCTTTCAGCTGCTCGGACAGTGCATAAGCACGCAGTTTAGCCGGGTTGGACAGGCGATCCATCATCAGCGTGATACCGCCTTGTTTCAGCGCTTCGGTGATGGTTTCCCAGCCGAATTGCAGCAGTTTCTCTGCGTAAGCTTCGTCAACACCGTCAGCTATCAATTTGTCGAAGCACAGCAGTGAACCGGCCTGCAGCATGCCGCACAGAATAGTTTGCTCACCCATCAGGTCAGATTTAACTTCTGCAACGAAAGAAGATTGCAGAACGCCGGCACGGTGGCCGCCGGTGGCCGCAGCCCAGGCTTTAGCAATCGCCATGCCTTCGCCTTTCGGGTCATTTTCCGGGTGAACGGCGATCAGTGTCGGCACACCAAAACCACGTTTGTACTCTTCGCGTACTTCAGTACCCGGACATTTCGGTGCCACCATCACGACGGTGATGTCTTTACGGATTTGCTCGCCCACTTCAACGATGTTGAAGCCGTGGGAGTAACCCAGGGTAGCGCCATCTTTCATCAGAGGCTGAACCGCTTTAACCACAGCACTGTGCTGCTTGTCCGGCGTCAGGTTAACCACCAGATCAGCCTGTGGGATCAATTCTTCGTAGGTACCGACTTTGAAGCCGTTTTCGGTGGCTTTGCGCCATGAAGCACGCTTCTCAGTAATCGCTTCTGCACGCAGGGTGTATGACACATCCAGGCCGGAATCACGCATATTCAGACCCTGGTTCAAACCTTGTGCACCACAGCCGACAATCACCACTTTTTTACCTTTGAGGTAGCTGGCTTCGTCAGCGAATTCATCGCGACCCATAAAGCGGCATTTGCCCAGTTGTGCCAGCTGCTGACGCAGGTTCAGTGTGTTGAAATAGTTAGCCATGTCTTGCTCCGTTCTATCGAGGTAAGTGCTGTTATTTTTTGTTTCACCGGTGAGCCGGTGAACGCCGTGAATTCACTATATGTCATGCGACACATTGCTTAAATTGATATATTGCGAAGATGACGTTGCAAAATCTGCAACATGACCTGTAAAACCAAAGAGCCGGGTAATCTTTATGGACTTACGTGATCTGAAACTGTTTTTGCATCTGGCGGAAAGCCGCCATTTTGGCCGTTCATCGAAGGCCATGCACGTCAGCCCGTCAACGCTGTCGCGCCAGATCCAGCGACTGGAGGAGGAACTCGGCCAGCCGCTGTTTCAGCGTGACAACCGCACCGTGCAACTGACCAGTGCGGGCGAACAACTCAAAAACTTTGCCCAGCAAACGCTGCTGCATTACCAGCAACTGCGCAGCGGGCTGGATCAGCATGGCCCGACGCTGAGCGGCGAGCTGCGTCTGTTTTGCTCGGTAACCGCCGCGTACAGCCATCTGCCGCCGATCCTTGACCGCTTCCGGGCGCAGCATCCGCTGGTCGAAATCAAATTGACCACCGGTGATGCCGCCGATGCGGTCGAAAAAGTGCAATCCACCGAAGCGGATTTAGGTATCGCCGGTCATCCTGAAACATTGCCGGGCAGCGTCGATTTCACCAAAATCGGCGAAATCCCGATGATTCTGATTTCCCCATCCCTGCCCTGTGCGGTGCGGACCCAGGTCAGCGAACCGCATCCTGACTGGTCGCAAATCCCGTTCATTCTTCCCGAACACGGCCCGGCGCGAAAACGCATCGACATCTGGTTCAAACGTAACCGCCTGAGCAATCCGCTGATTTATGCCACCGTGTCCGGCCACGAAGCGATTGTCTCGATGGTGGCACTCGGTTGTGGCATCGCACTGATCCCGTCGGTCGTGGTCGATAACAGCCCGGAACCGGTGCGTAACCGTATTTCGATTCTGGATAACGTCACGCTTGGCGCACCCCTGGAACTGGGTGTCTGTGTGCAGAAAAAACGGCTCAACGAACCACTAATCGACGCCTTCTGGCAGCTTTTATAGCCCCTTTTGCGACAAACGATGGCAAAGAAAAAGGGCCCATGGGCCCTTCAGTTCTTCACCCCGCCAGGAAGAAGCGGAAAGCGGGATTATCACTCTCGTTGTGGCAATCGAAGCCCAGGGCCGAAAGGTTTTTCTCGAATTCAGGTTCCTGATCGGTCAGTTCGAAAGCAGCCAGGACGCGGCCAAAATCAGTGCCGTGACTGCGGTAATGGAACAGCGAAATATTCCAGTGCGTACCGAGTGTGTGCAGGAACTTCAGCAGTGCGCCCGGTGATTCTGGGAACTCAAAACTATAAAGCCTTTCACGCAATGGCTTGCTTGGACGCCCACCGACCATGTAACGCACATGCAGTTTGGCCATTTCGTCGTCAGATAAATCCACCACCTGATAGCCGCCGTGGTGCAGTTCGTCGAGAATCTCCTGGCGTTCAGCATGACCACGGGTCAGACGCACACCGACAAAGATGCAGGCACTTTTGTCATCGGCATAGCGGTAGTTGAACTCGGTCACTGACCGCCCGCCAAGCAGCTGGCAAAACTTCAGAAAGCTGCCTTTTTCTTCTGGAATGGTCACTGCCAGTAGTGCTTCGCGTTGTTCGCCAAGTTCGCAACGTTCTGATACATAGCGCAAACCGTGGAAGTTAACGTTCGCGCCAGAAAGCACATGCGCCAGACGTTCGCCCTGAATGTTGTGCTGCTGAACGTATTTCTTCAGCCCGGCCAGCGCCAGCGCACCGGAAGGCTCAGCGATAGCGCGCACGTCTTCGAACAGGTCTTTCACCGCAGCGCAAATGGCGTCGCTGTCGACGGTGATCACATCATCAAGATATTCACGGCACAGGCGGAAGGTTTCATTACCGATGCGCTTCACTGCCACGCCCTCGGCGAACAAACCAACGCGCGCCAAATCAACCGGTTCACCCGCGTCCAGCGCGGCACGCAGGCAGGCAGAATCTTCGGCTTCAACACCGATCACCTGAATTTGCGGCATCAACTGTTTAATCAACACCGCCACACCAGCGGCCAGGCCACCGCCGCCGACGGGGACGAATACGCGGTCAATATGCGCATCCTGTTGCAACAGTTCCATCGCCAGCGTGCCCTGCCCGGCGATCACCGCCGGATGGTCAAACGGCGGCACAAAGGTCATGCCCTGCAGTTGTGCAAGCTCGATGGCCTTACCTTTGGCTTCATCGAAATTCGCGCCATAGAGCATCACTTCACCGCCAAAATTACGCACGGCATCGACCTTGATGTCTGCCGTGGCAACGGGCATAACGATAAGCGAGCGAATACCCTTTTTGGTGGCTGACAGCGCGACGCCTTGCGCGTGGTTACCGGCCGAAGCCGTGATCACGCCGCGAGCCGCCTGTTCTTCGGTCAGGCCGGCAATCATGGAATAGGCACCGCGCAGTTTAAAACTGTGAACAGCCTGACGGTCTTCCCTCTTCACCAGAATGGTGTTGCCCAACCGGGTGGAGATTTTTTCCATGACCTGCAAAGGCGTAACCTGCGCCACTTCATAAACCGGTGCCCGCAGTACAGCGCGAAGATACTCCGCGCCACACGGCTGGTCGGGTAGAGGTTGTGATACCGCCATGACTTTTAGCCTCCCAGCTTGGACTTGTCGCGAACGGCGCCTTTGTCGGCACTGGTCGCCAGCATTGCGTAAGCACGCAGCGCGTAAGAGACTTCACGCACGCGGTTTTTCGGCGTCCACGCTTTGTCACCGCGGGCCTCTTCTGCTGCATGACGCGCAGCCAGTTCTGCTGCCGGAACGTCCAGCACCATGCTGCGGTTTGGAATGTCGATGTCGATGAAGTCGCCATCTTCAACCAGCGCAATCATGCCGCCGCTGCCCGCTTCAGGAGAAACGTGGCCGATAGACAAACCTGAAGTCCCGCCGGAGAAACGCCCGTCGGTGATCAGTGCGCACTCTTTGCCGAGCCCCATGGATTTCAGATAGGTGGTCGGATAGAGCATTTCCTGCATGCCCGGACCGCCTTTTGGCCCTTCGTAGCGGATAACCACAACGTCACCTGCAACCACTTTGCCACCGAGGATCGCGCTCACGGCGTCGTCCTGGCTTTCATACACTTTGGCAGGACCACGGAAAATCAGATTATCTTTATCCACGCCTGCGGTTTTAACGATACTGCCCGCTTCGGCGATGTTGCCGTACAGCACGGCCAGACCGCCTTCCAGACTGAACGCATTATCCAGCGAACGGATACAGCCTTCGGCGCGGTCATCGTCCAGCGTGTCCCAGCGGCAATCCTGTGAGAATGCCTGCGTGGTACGGATACCGGCCGGACCGGCGCGGAACATTTTTTTCACGGCTTCATCTTTGGTCAGCATGATGTCGTACTGATTCAGTGTTTCCGTCAGGTTCAGTCCAAGGATGTTTTTGACGTCGCGGTTCAGCAGGTTGGCGCGGTCCAGTTCGCCCAGAATCGCCAGTACGCCACCGGCACGGTGAACGTCTTCCATATGATATTTCGGGGTGCTCGGTGCCACTTTACACAGATGAGGTACGACGCGTGACAGACGGTCGATGTCGATCATATCGAATTCGATCCCGCCTTCCTGCGCCGCAGCCAGCAGGTGCAGAACGGTGTTAGTCGAGCCGCCCATTGCGATATCCAGCGTCATGGCATTTTCGAACGCCGCTTTGCTGGCGATGTTGCGTGGCAACGCCGTTTCGTCGTCTTTTTCGTAATAACGTTTAGTCAACTCAACGATGCGGCGACCGGCATTCAGGAACAACTCTCTGCGGTCGGAGTGGGTCGCCAGCAGTGAACCGTTGCCCGGCTGGGACAGGCCCAGCGCTTCGGTCAGGCAGTTCATGGAGTTGGCGGTGAACATACCAGAACAGGATCCGCAGGTTGGGCAGGCGGAACGTTCGATCTGCTCGCTGTCGGCGTCGCTGACGTTCGGGTTTGCGCCCTGAATCATGGCATCAACCAGATCAAGCTTGATGATTTTGTCAGACAGCTTCGTTTTACCGGCTTCCATCGGGCCGCCGGAAACAAAGATCACCGGAATGTTCAGGCGCAGTGACGCCATCAGCATTCCCGGGGTGATTT
>Ga0209903_1000661_pt1 | contig 11666 bp, 10 predicted proteins | sample OrgsoiDNA2013051_FD_185801 | JGI IMG/M metagenome (GOLD analysis project Ga0209903, IMG submission 185801) | Permafrost soil microbial communities from the Arctic, to analyse light accelerated degradation of dissolved organic matter (DOM) -... | ecosystem: Environmental > Terrestrial > Soil >...
GGTGATCACCCGGCATTTTTTCGCCACCAGAATCAGATCCTGATTACGCATCAGCTTACTGACAGCCGCAGCCATTTCCGGGGTAATACCCGGCGCGACGCTGGCCAGTAAGGCGCTGTCGGTTTTTTCACTCAGCAGCCAGTCGCGAAAATCCCCCACGGTAAGGTGTGAAATCGGGGAAAATGCCTGGGCGTTGTGGCTGTCAACAATCAGCCGGGTGACTTCATCCTTTTCATAAGGAATCAGTAGCTGTTGCAGGAAGGTTTTCAGCGGCAGTTCAGCCAGCGCCATTTTGGCAGCCATGCGCTCTTCTGCGCTGCCGGCCGCCACTTGCGCCAGATAATCACCGGAACGTGCCGGAGACGCTTTCGCCATCAGATCCTTAAGGTCTCGAAACTGATAGCTACGTTGGCTCAACGTGATTTGAAACATAACGCTCCTCGGGCTGGCGGATAGGAAAATCAGCGAACAAAAAGCAGTCAGACAAAGACAATAATAGTCACGTTCGCGACACACAGTACAGCGTCGCCAGGAGACTTATCCCGGTATCTGCGTTTTGTCATGGTACTGGTTTACACTCTACGCATCAGAAACGGGGAGAAAAAACAGATGACCGGGCAACAACAGCAACAAACTATTATTGACTGGATTGAGCAGGATCCCATGCGCATGCTGGCGCTGCGTACGGCGCATGAGTTGGGGCTAAACGACTGGTGTCTGGCGGCGGGGTTTGTGCGTAATCTGGTATGGGATCGCCTGCACGAACTGGCCGAGCCGACGCCGCTCAACGACATCGATGTGATCTATTTTGATTCGCAAGATATCTCGGGAGCGACGGAGAAAAGTCTTGAAGAGCGTCTAAGAATCGCAGCTCTGCTTCCCTGGTCGGTGAAAAATCAGGCCCGTATGCATGTTCTGCACGGCCATGCCCCTTACGCGTCCAGCAGCGAAGCCATGAGTTATTGGGTGGAAACAGAGACGGTTATTGGCGCGATGCTCAACCGGAGCGGCAAGGTAGAACTGGTGGCGCCATTAGGCACCACTGAGCTGTTTGAATTCAGCATCACGGCTAACCCACGCCATGGAAACCCAGAGGTGATGCTGGAGAGAGTAGAAAGTAAAGGTTGGTTAACCCGCTGGCCGCGCTTGCAACTGAAAATGTAAGGATTATGAAAACAGGGTAAAGATCCTCAACCGGCCGCCGATACCAGTTACGCACAATCACGTGCAAAGCAGGTGACCCCATAAGGGAGGCAATAATGAGTACTATCAGCGTAACCAGTGGTAGCTCGGCGGGTGTAGCGTCATCCAGCGGCGGTGGACAGATTGCTCAGTTGAATCAACAGATCCAAAAGCTGACTCAGAAAATTAAAGACCTGAGCCAGGGTGGCGGAGATTCCGATGCGATTCAAAAGCAGGTGGAGTCTATCCAACAGCAGATTTTGATGCTGCAGGCGCAAATCCAGCAAATTCAGCAGCAGCAGGCGCAAAAAGCCGAGCAGAAAGCTGAACAAGCGCAGATTGCTGCCGCTGTCGCCGATGATAAATCGGTCAACAAGCCGTCCTCATCCAACCAGATTGATATCTACATCTGATCCCTCTGCAGACAGAACGACTTTACAGTAAACCTTGCAGGCTGCGCTTTTGCGTGAGATACGTGGCCTGCTGTTTCACTACCTGCCAGATGGCCTGCGCCGCCGGTGAGAGAGAACGATTTTTTCGCCGAACCAGCATCAGGGCCCGGTTTATTTCCGGCGTAAGGGGTCTCACCACCAGCTGACTTCCCTGCGGCAATGGCAACGCCAGCGCGGGGATCACACTGATACCAATTCCCGCTTCCACCATCGGAAACAGCGTGGCCGGATGACCAATCTCCTGCGCGATCTCCGTTTCGACCCCTTGTTGCAGCAATGCCTTATCGATCAGCATCCGGCTTCCCGATGCATAATCCTGCAATACCAGCGGACGGCCACTTAGCTGAGCCCAGCTCACTGAGGGTTGCTCAGCGAAGAGGTGATCTTCACGGCAAAGCAGCAGAAAGGGCTCGTACAGAATCGGCTCGCACTCCAGGTCGGCGCTGATACCCGGATCAATCACGATACCAAAATCCACCTCTGCATTTCTCACACTATTGAGCACCAGTCGCTGGGCCTGATCGCGCAGCAAGATACGGATGTCCGGAAATTCCCGTTCTCCGCTGGCGATACACTGCGGCATCAGCTGGGCTGAAATGGTCTGGCTGGAAGCAATCCGTACCCTGCCATTATGTTGGGTACCAAAACTTCGGGTATCGAGCAGCATGCCGTGTAACTCATCCAGCAAAGGCTCTACCCGGTTAGCCAGCCGCTGACCCGCATCCGTAAGCACGACTTCGCGTGTCGTGCGATCAAGCAAGCGCACCCCCATCTCAGATTCCAGCTCTTTCATGCTGTGGCTAACGGCTGACTGACTCAGGCCAATGGCATCCCCTGCCCGGCTGAAACTCTGATGACGGGCTACTGCCACAAATATACGGAGCTGTTTGAGTGAATAATTCATGAATTTAGTTCATCAATGCATTAAATAAATCAATTTTTTAATTGTATACCCACAGTTCACAATAGCTGCATTGATTTCTGCATTGCTCTTCTGCCTGGACCCCTATGCGATTCATCCCTGACCGTTTTACCCTGACGCTAATTGCCACCGTGCTACTAGCCACCTTCTTTCCCGCCAGCGGCGTCTTCGTGGCTTTCTTCAATAATCTGACGATTATCGCCATTGGTCTGCTGTTTTTCATGCACGGTGCCAAGCTGTCGCGCGAAGCAATTTTCGCCGGAAGTAATAACTGGCGGCTGCATTTATGGGTAATGTGCAGCACCTTTATTCTGTTCCCGGCGCTGGGCTTATTGTTCCAGTGGTGGCATCCGGTGGATGTTAGCCCGCAAATCTACAGCGGCTTTGTCTACCTGTGCATCCTGCCCGCAACGGTACAGTCGGCTATCGCCTTTACCTCCCTGGCAGGAGGGAACGTTGCCGCCGCTGTTTGCAGCGCTTCGGCATCCAGCTTGTTGGGTATTTTTGTCTCACCGCTACTGGTAAGCCTGTTGATGCACGTACAGGGTTCTACCGGTGACAGCCTGCAGCAAATCTGGCATATCGTGTTACAACTGCTGGTACCGTTTGTGGCCGGGCATCTGCTACGCCCGCTGATTGGCGGATTTGTGGAGCGCCACCGTAAGCTGATCGGTAAAACCGATCAGACCTCAATTCTGCTGGTGGTCTATTCCGCCTTCAGCGAAGCTGTCACGCAGGGCATATGGCATCAGGTGGGGTTGGGGTCGTTACTGTTTATCGTGGTCTTCAGCCTGGTGCTGCTGACGTTTATTCTGGTGATCAATACCTATATGGCCCGCTGGATGGGATTCAGTAAGCCTGATGAGATCACCATCGTGTTTTGTGGTTCGAAGAAAAGCCTGGCGAATGGCATTCCGATGGCCAACATTCTGTTTCCGGTCAGCGCTATTGGCATGATGGTGCTGCCGCTGATGATTTTCCATCAGGTTCAGTTGATGACCTGTGCGGTGCTGGCAAAACGTTATAAGGGCAAGCAGGAAGCGAAAATCGCACAACGGCAAAACCGGGCACAGGCCAAAGCTAACTAAAATTTGGTGAATACCGGACAAAGAAAAGGCGCTGAATTCAGCGCCTTTTTTGTCACTCGTCGGTGCCGGAAAGCCCAGGTCCACTGCGCCGCAGCGGATTAATCAGGCTTTGCAAACCTTCACTTTTAATCGCCAGCGTCAGCTGCATCAGTTCGCCTAATTTACCTGCAGGGAATTCGTCTTTGCGGGCAAACCACAGCAGATATTCCTCAGGCAAATCGATCAATACGCGCCCGGCATATTTACCGAACGGCATCTTCATGTTGGCGATGTCAATCAGATCTTCTTTTTCCATGGCGTTTACTCACCCAGCAGACGGATCATTTCCGCTTCGTCGATCACTTCTATCCCCAGTTCCTGCGCCTTCACCAGCTTGGAACCGGCGGCTTCACCGGCAATCACCAGATCGGTTTTCTTCGATACACTGCCAGAGACTTTCGCACCCAGTGCCGTCAGGCGATCCTTGGCCTCGTCACGCGACAGCACGGTCAGCGACCCTGTCAGTACCACGGTTTTACCGGCAAATGGGCTATCGATCTCTTCCGGGATAATAATATGCACTTCAGGCCAGTGAATATTGATTTCGGGGCTTAGCAGCTCGTCAATTACCTGCTGGTTATGCTCTTCAGCCAGGAAGTTCACCACGTGTTTGGCAACCACGTCCCCAACATCAGGTACGGATTTGAGCGACTCAATGTCCGCTGCACGCAGGGCTTCGATCGAACCATAATGGGCTGCCAGATTGGCGGCCGTAGACTCACCAACTTCACGGATTCCGAGTGCATAGAGGAATCGAGCCAGGGTCGTTTCTTTGGCCTTTTCCAGCGCATTCACCACATTTTGCGCTGATTTCGGCCCCATGCGGTCCAACCCAGTCAGCTTACCCGCCGTCAGTCGGAACAGATCGGCCGGATTTTTGACGTACTCTTTCTCCACCAGTTGGTCGATGATTTTATCGCCCATGCCGTCAACATCCAGCGCGCGGCGGGAGACGAAATGTTTCAGCGCTTCTTTACGCTGTGCTCCGCAAATCAGACCACCAGTGCAGCGGGCCACGGCTTCGCCTTCAACACGCTCAACGTCAGAATGACAAACCGGGCAATGGAGTGGAAATACCACTTCCCTGGCATTGTCAGGACGCTCGGCCAGCACGACTCCCACGACCTGGGGAATCACATCACCTGCCCGGCGAATGATCACCGTATCGCCAATGCGCAGCCCCAGGCGCTCAATTTCATCCGCGTTGTGCAACGTTGCATTGCTGACCATCACACCTGCGACTAATACGGGTTCCAGACGTGCTACGGGGGTGATTGCACCGGTACGGCCAACCTGAAACTCTACGTCTTTCACCAGCGTGATTTGTTCCTGAGCCGGGAATTTAAACGCCGTTGCCCAGCGCGGCGCGCGGGCGACAAATCCCAGGGTTTCCTGAATATCCAGCGAATCAATTTTCACCACAACGCCGTCAATATCGAAACCCAGTGTCGCGCGGTCGGCCTCAACCTGACGGTAAAACGCCAATACGTCTTCGCTGCCGGTACATAAGCGGACGCGGTCGCTGACCGGTAATCCCCACTGCTTAAACTGGTGAAGACGGGCAATATGGCTGCGTGGCAACTCCCCACCTTCCAGCACACCGACGCCATAGCAGAAGAAAGTCAGCGGACGTTTGGCCGTAATACGGGGATCGAGCTGGCGTAATGATCCCGCTGCTGCATTACGCGGGTTAGCAAAAACCTTGCCACCGGTGCGGCGCGCTTCTTCATTCAACGCTTCAAAACCAGGCAGCGGCATAAATACCTCACCGCGGACCTCAAGACGCGCCGGAATGTTCTCACCGCGCAGCCGCAAAGGAATAGCGCGGATGGTACGTACGTTGGCGGTAATATTCTCGCCGGTAGTGCCATCGCCGCGCGTGGCGGCCTGAACCAATTCACCGTTCTCATACAACAGGCTGACGGCCAGGCCATCGAGTTTCAGCTCGCAGCAAAAGGTCAGAGGATCGGTAGTTTTAAGGCGATCTTGCACGCGCTTATAAAACGCCAGATAGCTCTCTTCATCGAAAACGTTATCCAGCGACAGCATAGGAACCTGATGTTTTACCTGCTCAAAAGCGGAAATTGGCGCAGCGCCAACGCGCTGGGTCGGCGAATCAGCGGTCACGAGTTCGGGATGGGCGGTCTCCAACTCGCGCAGTTCACGCATCAGCCGGTCATATTCCGCATCAGGCACTTCAGGGGCATCCAGCACGTGGTACTGGTATTCATGATGGCGCAGTTGGGTGCGTAATTGATTGATTTGATTTTCGATTGTGGCCATGACTCACCATGAAGATAAAAACCCCCGGCAAGCGGGGGTCATTGGAAAGCAGATAACAACTGGATACGCGCAGAGCCGTGTCAGGCAGTGGCGTCGAGAACCTCGCGGATCCGCGCTTTATAGGTTTCCAGTTTTTGTGGTGTGATCATCCGGCGCTCATCATCAAGCACCATCCCACCCACATCATCAGCAATACGCTGTGCTGACTGTAACAACAGTTTGAAGTTCTGATGCGCGTCGCCATAACAAGGCACCATCATAAATAGCGTGATACCTGGCGTTGAGAAGTCAGACATGGTGTCAGGGTCGAAAGAACCCGGCTTAACCATGTTTGCCAGACTGAACAGAACCGGACCACTTCCCGCCGGACTGACATGACGGTGGAAAATGTTCATTGCACCAAACTGGAAACCAGCCTGAAGTACGCTGTTGAGCAAGACTTCCCCACCGATCACCCCACCCTGATGGGCTGAAACGTGCAGCACCAGAACGGTTTCTTTCAGTTTCTCTTTCACTACAGGCTGTTCTTCGGCCGGAGCAAAAGGCGCATCATTATGAGGTTCGGCCTTGGCAGCTGGGGCTGCATCAGCATGAATTTCAGCAGGAGGGACCGGTGCTTTACGCTGTTCATCGTGCCCGTGAGAGAAATCAGCAACGGGTTCCCGGCGCGGAGCATCGGTCGGATCAGCAGCCGAATAGCCGCTCAGCAAAGGATCACCCTGAGGTGAAGCGGGTTGCTGTACAGGCTGACGTGGCGCAGGCGCTGATTGCACAGGCGGAGCCTGTGGCGGGCGCTGCGGCTGAGTGCGAGCCGGAGCAGATTGCTCAGGTTCGTCATATTGGCCCAGTGAAGGTTCATCTTGCGGATACGCAGGACGCACACGCACTTCACCAACCCCGTCGACGAAATCGTCGGCAGGAGATTGCTCTCGTTCTTTTTTCACACGTTTAGCTGGACGATCGCGAAAAAGCGAAGAGCGTTCTTTACGGCTGGTCCACAAACCGTGCAACAACAACGCTATTATGGCGATCGCGCCAACAACGATTAATATCAGACGCAAATCCTGCATCATTGCTATCTCTAGGTTGTTCTAATCCATTGCCACTACGGCAAACATTCACATTTCTAACTCTATTTGCCTGAGTTGATAAGTGCAAGTCTCGACTCTACTTTCTGCTAATAAACATGATTGCGGCACCTCTTTTTGCTGTTTTTTCAGCCAACAGTCCGCTAGCCAGCGTAAAATCATACCGATATGATAGCCCACGTCCTTCAACTCAGAGAGAAAATTTCGTTTATGGCATCTTCGCAACACGCTCATCAGGTCAATGGCGTGCACTATTTCAGCCGCGGCTGGTCGTTGATATCCCTGCCCGGTATCCGTCGCTTTGTCGTTTTGCCACTGCTGGTCAATATTATTTTAATGGGTGGTGCGTTCTGGTGGTTGTTCGCGAAGTTGGGTGAGTGGATCCCCGCGATGATGAGTAAAATCCCGGCCTGGCTAAGCTGGCTGGATTACCTGTTGTGGCCGATTGCAGTGCTTTCTGTATTGCTGGTATTCAGCTATCTGTTCAGCACTATTGCCAACATTATTGCCGCGCCGTTCAGTGGTTTGCTGGCCGAGCAACTCGAAGCAAAACTGACGGGCAAGCCTCTGCCCGACACCGGCATCTGGGATATAATGAAAGATCTACCGCGTATCATGAAGCGCGAGTGGCAAAAACTGGCCTATTACCTGCCCCGCGCCATCGTACTGCTGGTGCTCTATTTTATTCCCGGAATTGGCCAGACTGTCGCGCCTGTGTTGTGGTTCCTGTTCAGCGCCTGGATGCTGTCAATTCAATACTGTGACTACCCGTTCGATAATCATAAAGTAAGCTTCCTCGACATGCGCCGTTCACTGGGGCGTGACAAAGTGGATAACTTGCAGTTTGGCGCACTGGTGAGCCTGTTTACTATGGTGCCGGTACTTAATTTAGTGATTCTTCCGGTGGCCGTCTGCGGTGCAACGGCCATGTGGGTTGATCGCTACCGCGCGTTGCACGTCGCAGGTGACAGAGACATATCCAACACCCGTCGCTCATAAATCCTTACCTCCTGCCAGCCCTCTATCCGGATGGCTGGCGTCATGCTTCCGGCCTTGCACCTGAAACATATTTCTTAATAACATATAATATATCAATTCCTTACTTCACTGGAAAAACCGATCGCGTATGCTTTTGTGATCCTCACTATTTTCATAGTGTTGAAAGTTTCCGCACAGCGAAACGTTTCACGCCGCGAACTATCCTACAGTCAAAGGCCTACAGTCAAAGGACGGGTTATGAGCAAGATCTACGAAGACAATTCATTAACAATCGGCCACACGCCGCTGGTTCGTCTGAACCGTATTGGCAATGGTCGTATTCTGGCGAAGGTCGAATCCCGTAACCCGAGCTTCAGCGTTAAGTGTCGTATCGGCGCGAACATGATTTGGGAAGCTGAGAAAAGCGGCATCCTGACCAAAGAGAAAGAACTGGTGGAACCGACCAGTGGTAACACCGGAATTGCTCTGGCCTACGTGGCAGCTGCGCGGGGTTATAAATTAACCCTGACCATGCCTGAAACCATGAGCGTTGAACGCCGTAAGCTGCTTAAAGCGCTGGGTGCCAACCTGGTTCTGACTGAAGGTGCCAAAGGTATGAAAGGTGCCATCGCCAAGGCTGAAGAGATTCAGGCCAGCGATCCGCAGCGTTATTTGATTCTTCAGCAGTTCAGTAACCCAGCTAACCCAGCTATCCACGAAAAAACCACCGGTCCGGAGATCTGGGAAGATACTGATGGTGAGGTGGATGTGTTTATTGCTGGCGTCGGCACAGGCGGTACTATCACAGGCGTTGGGCGCTATCTGAAAGGCAAAAAAAGTGACATTACGCTGGTTGCCGTAGAGCCTACAGATTCCCCAGTCATCACTCAGGCACGCAATGGCGAAGAAATTAAACCTGGCCCGCATAAAATTCAAGGTATTGGCGCGGGCTTTATCCCAGGCAACTTGGATCTAACACTGATTGATCGCGTATCCCTTATCACCAATGAGGAATCCATCAGCATGGCACGTCGCCTGATGGAAGAAGAAGGTATTCTGGCAGGGATTTCTTCAGGTGCCGCCGTGGCAGCGGCAGTGAAACTTTCTGAAGAACCGGAATTTGCCGACAAAAATATCGTCGTTATCCTTCCGTCCTCAGGAGAACGCTACCTGAGCACTGCATTGTTTGCAGATTTGTTCACTGAAAAAGAATTGCAACAATAATGCCACATTCTTGTAAATGGTGATCATTCGCTTAAAAAAGCACCCATTCGGGTGCTTTTTTGTGGGCTACATCAAACTTTGCACCACTCTGTCATTGATTTTACCCGCCAGGTTTAGTATTTAACCGTTCAATTATTTCGGTGCGCGAAATTAATCGCCTTTATGCCGCCTCCCGCTGAATCGATTTACCGATTTGTTACATGAGGGAAAAAGACGGCATAATGGGGAGATAACAGAAAAGCATAGATCTAGGGCAAAGAGTTTTATCGCTGAGTGCGCTATTTTCTCTTTTCTGTTGCATCTGAACCTGCCCCTGAACCATAGTCAGGCGCTAATCTCTACAGGCTAAAGTGAAGCCAATAAGCTAAACTTTAGCTCCACAACATTACTTTAATAAGTTGGGGAAACAACAATGTTCCAGCAAGAAGTTACTATCACTGCACCTAATGGTCTGCACACCCGCCCTGCTGCACAATTCGTGAAAGAAGCGAAAGGTTTTGCTTCTGACATCACCGTGACTTCTAACGGTAAAAGTGCCAGCGCAAAAAGTCTTTTCAAACTGCAAACTCTGGGTCTGACTCAGGGCACAGTGGTAACCCTCTCTGCAGAAGGTGAAGACGAGCAGAAAGCCGTTGAACACTTGGTAAAACTGATGGCAGAGCTCGAGTAACTAGCCCGGTCCTTATTAGTTTAAACCAGTCAAGAGAAAGGTAGGGTTATGATTTCAGGCATTTTAGTATCTCCCGGTATCGCTTTCGGCAAAGCGCTTCTGTTGAAAGAAGATGAGATTGTCATCAACCGGAAAAAAATCGCTCCTGAAGAAGTTGATCAGGAAGTAAAACGTTTCCTGTCAGGCCGTGCGAAAGCTTCAGCACAGTTAGAGACGATCAAAACCAAAGCAGGCGAAACCTTCGGTGAAGAGAAAGAAGCCATCTTCGAAGGCCACATCATGTTGTTGGAAGACGAAGAGCTTGAGCAGGAAATCATAGCCCTTATCAAAGACGAACACGCCTCCGCCGATGCGGCTGCTTATTCCGTCATTGAAGGGCAAGCGAAAGCATTGGAAGAGCTGGATGATGAATATCTGAAAGAACGTGCGGCTGACGTACGTGATATCGGTAAACGTCTTCTGCGCAATATTTTGGATTTGGCGATTGTCGATCTGAGCGCCATTCAGGATGAAGTTATTCTGGTTGCCACCGATCTGACCCCGTCAGAGACCGCACAGTTGAACCTGAACAAGGTCCTGGGCTTTATTACCGATTTAGGTGGTCGTACGTCTCACACCTCCATCATGGCACGTTCCCTGGAATTACCGGCCATTGTCGGTACCAGTGATGTGACTAAACAGGTGAAAAATGGCGACTATCTGATTCTCGATGCAGTAAACAATAAAATCTACGTCAACCCGACGGCCGATATTATTGACGAGCTAAAAGCGGTGCAGAATCAGTACATCACTGAAAAAGACGATCTGGCCAAACTGAAAGACTTACCGGCTATCACCCTGGATGGTCATCAGGTTGAAGTCTGTGCCAACATCGGTACCGTGCGCGACGTCGCCGGTGCAGAGCGCAATGGCGCCGAAGGTGTAGGCCTGTATCGTACAGAATTCCTGTTCATGGACCGTGACAGTCTGCCTACTGAAGAAGAGCAATTCCAGGCTTATAAAGCAGTGGCTGAAGCGATGGGCTCCCAGGCGGTTATCGTACGTACCATGGACATCGGCGGTGACAAAGACCTGCCGTACATGAACCTGCCAAAAGAAGAGAACCCGTTCCTGGGCTGGCGCGCAATCCGCATCTGCCTGGACCGTAAAGAAATTCTTCATGATCAGCTGAAGGGTATTCTGCGTGCATCTGCTTTCGGCAAACTGCGCATCATGTTCCCGATGATCATTTCTGTTGAAGAAGTGCGTGAACTGAAAGCAGAACTCGAAATGCTGAAAGTTGAGCTGCGTGAGAAAGGCCAGGCCTTCGACGAAACCATCGAAGTAGGCGTAATGGTTGAAACTCCGGCAGCGGCTGTGATTGCTCATCATCTGGCCAAAGAGGTCGATTTCTTCAGCATCGGCACTAACGATCTGACCCAATATACTTTGGCAGTCGATCGCGGTAACGAGTTGATCTCTCATCTTTACAACCCAATGTCACCTTCTGTACTGGGTTTAATTAAGCAAGTCATTGACGCATCTCATGCTGCTGGCAAATGGACTGGTATGTGTGGCGAGCTAGCCGGTGACGAACGTGCTACACTTCTTCTATTGGGCATGGGCTTAGATGAGTTCAGCATGAGTGCTATCTCTATCCCACGCATCAAGAAAATTATACGCAATACAAACTTCGAAGATGTGAAAGCGCTGGCAGACCAGGCCTTGGCCCAACCTACGGCGCAAGAGTTGATGAACCTG
>Ga0209903_1000673_pt1 | contig 11500 bp, 9 predicted proteins | sample OrgsoiDNA2013051_FD_185801 | JGI IMG/M metagenome (GOLD analysis project Ga0209903, IMG submission 185801) | Permafrost soil microbial communities from the Arctic, to analyse light accelerated degradation of dissolved organic matter (DOM) -... | ecosystem: Environmental > Terrestrial > Soil >...
CAACTCGCTGCCGAAAACTGCATAACTCTTTGTTTACCAAGGAGTTTTCCGTTTCGACTGCGCCGGAAGTGGGGCGAATTATAGACTTCCAGAATCTGCCGTCAACCCCTAATTACGCCTTTCTTGCAGATGGTGCCTTTTTAGACGTTAAACGTGGAATTCGACGGGTTACAGGCGGTAGACGTAGCGCTATCAGCAGCGCACCTATAGAAGCATAGACAGCCCACTCCTTCAGATCCGCGCGAACAATCCACAACATATGCAGCAAGCCGAGTCCGAGAATCACATAGACCAGTCGATGCAGCTTCTTCCAACGAGAACCCAAACGCCGCTGACTGTAGCGATTGGACGTCACGGCCAGCGCCAGCAAACAGAGAAACCCCAGCGTCCCGACGATAATGTAAGGCCGCTTGCGCAACTCGACGCCCAACTGCGACCAGTCAAAACCGAGAATGAACGCGGTGTACCCGCTCAAATGCAGCACAACATAAGCAAAGCACCACAACCCCAACTGGCGCCGGACAGCAATCCACCCCGCCCAACCAGTCAGTTTCTGCAAGGGCGTCATACTTAATGTAATCAGCAGAAGGACAAGCGTGCCCAACCCCAAGCGATCAACCAGTACTTTACCCGGATCAGGCCCGAGCACATCCGCCCAGGCCTGATACAACCAAAGCAGCGGCCAGACCGCGATAACTATAAAGACAAAAATACGCCAAACAGCAAAACGCATCAGTAGTACTTCCGAAGATCGAGACCCGCATACAAAGAAGCGACTTCATCCGAGTAGCCATTGAACATCTGCGTGTCCCGCACATTGGGCTTGAACAGACCACTCGGCAAACGCCGCTCCCGCGCCTGAGTCCAGCGCGGGTGATCAACCGTAGGATTCACGTTCGCATAAAAACCATACTCATCCGCGGCAATGCTTTGCCAGGTGGTTTTCGGCTGCTCGCTGACCAGGCTGATCCGCACGATGGATTTGATGCTCTTGAATCCGTACTTCCATGGCACCACCAAACGCAGAGGCGCACCGTTCTGATTCGGCAACTCGCGCCCGTACATACCCACCGCAAGAATCGCCAACGGGTTCATTGCCTCATCCAGACGCAACCCTTCTATATAAGGCCAATCGATCAAGGCAAACCCTGAACGCTGCCCGGGCATGCTCTTGGGATCCTGTAGGGTTTCGAATCGAATGTACTTGGCTTTGGAGGTTGGCTCGACCTCCTTGAGTAACGCCGAGATGGGAAAGCCGACCCAGGGAATGACCATCGACCAGGCCTCCACACAGCGAAGACGGTAGATCCGCTCCTCCAGCTGGTAAGGCTTCATGAAGTCCTCCAGCGCGTACCGCCCAGGCTTGCCCACCTCCCCGTCTACCACCACGCTCCATGGCTCGGTCTTCAGCGCGCCAGCATTGGCCGCCGGATCACCTTTGTCAGTGCCGAACTCATAGAAGTTGTTGTAGTGGGTTGCATCCTTGAACGGTGTGATCGCTTCATCCTTGACGTTGACCGCCCCCCACTTTGTAGAAGGAAGCTTTTCGGCGAACCAGGACGGCGCCTTGCCAGGCTCGACGTCGGCGTAGCGCGCAGCATCGCCAGCATTGGCCCATCGAGGAAGGCTGCTCACGGCCAAGCCGGCCACGGCAGCACCGAGCACATTGCGACGAGAGAGATAGAGGGATTCAGGCGTCACGTCCGACTCATGACAGTCAGACGCTTTGGGGAATTTGATCAGCATGGCTACTCCGCAGCATTGGAGGACAGATGCACCAATAGACTGCGGAGTATGAGGGAAATTACACGTTTTTATTCCGACGAAGACGTAACAGGTATTGAACCGGGCCTGAGGCCGCATACCCGAGGAACACCAGCAACAGAATGCGCGGCGGATCACTGAATACAACGGCAAACACCAACACCACGGCAAGGATCGCCACAAAAGGCACACGCCCTTTCAAGTCCAGCTCTTTGAAGCTGTTGTACTTGATGTTGCTGACCATCAACATACCGGCGGCCGCCACCATCAGCGCCACCAGAAACGACATCTTGGAACCCTGGATGCCGTAATCGCTGAATGCCCAGACGATCCCAGCAACAACACCCGCCGCCGCCGGACTGGCCAGGCCAATGAAGTAGCGCTTGTCCGCCGTACCAACCTGGGTATTGAACCGGGCCAGACGCAACGCCGCGCCCGCCACATAGATGAAGGCAACCATCCAGCCGACCTTGCCCATGTCACCCAGGGCCCAGCCGAATGCCAACAATGCCGGTGCGACACCAAAGGCGACCATGTCCGACAACGAGTCGTACTCGGCACCGAAAGCGCTCTGGGTATTGGTCATCCGCGCAACCCGACCGTCCAGACCATCGAGCACCATGGCGACGAAAATCGCGATGGCGGCGAACGCAAAATACTTGCTGGCACTGACCGAGTCACCGGCGCTCAATGCAGCCTGTGCACTCATCGAGTTGATGATGGAATAGAACCCCGCGAACAGATTCGCAGTGGTGAAAAGATTCGGCAGAAGATAGATACCACGATGCCGGACTTTACGACCTTCAGCGTCATGCCCTTCTTCGATGTGCTCATCGATGGGCAGTAGACTTTCGGCGTCAGGAGCCTGGTTTGGCTCTTCGGGACGTTCGCTCATGGACATTACCTTGCAACAGGATGGAAAGTTTTCGACAGGTGTCTGGGACGACAGTTCGGCCACAAACGATGCAGCTTTATACCAGAACCGGTGACCCAAACGAAAAAACGCGGCCTAGGCCGCGTTTTCTCGTACAAGCGTGCGACTTAGTTTTTGGCTTTGTCGACGATCTTGTTGGCACCGATCCACGGCATCATGGAGCGCAGTTGCTCGCCGATGATTTCGATACCGTGAGCGGCGTTGTTACGACGCTTGGCGGTCATCGAAGGATAGCCGGTAGCGCCTTCGCTGATGAACATCTTGGCGTATTCGCCGTCCTGAATACGTTTCAGGGCGTTACGCATAGCCTGACGGGATTCGGCGTTGATCACTTCCGGACCAGTCACGTACTCGCCGTATTCAGCGTTGTTGGAGATCGAGTAGTTCATGTTGGCGATACCGCCTTCGTACATGAGGTCAACGATCAGCTTCAATTCGTGCAGGCATTCGAAGTAGGCCATTTCCGGCGCATAGCCAGCTTCAACCAGGGTTTCGAAACCGGCTTTAACCAGTTCAACGGTACCGCCGCACAGTACGGCTTGTTCGCCGAACAGGTCGGTTTCGGTCTCGTCCTTGAAAGTGGTTTCGATGATGCCGGTACGACCGCCACCAACGCCAGCAGCGTAGGACAGTGCAACGTTTTTGGCGTTGCCCGAAGCATCCTGGTAGATAGCGATCAGGTCAGGAATACCGCCGCCCTTTACGAACTCGGAACGTACGGTGTGGCCCGGTGCTTTCGGCGCGATCATGATCACGTCGAGGTCAGCGCGCGGAACAACCTGGTTGTAGTGGATCGCGAAGCCGTGGGAGAAGGCCAGGGTGGCGCCTTTCTTGATGTTCGGCTCGATTTCGTTCTTGTACAAAGCAGACTGGAACTCGTCCGGGGTCAGGATCATGACCAGGTCGGCAGCCGCAACAGCGGAAGCAACGTCAGTCACTTTCAGGCCGTGAGCTTCGGCTTTGGCAACAGTGGCCGAACCTTTACGCAGGCCGACAGTAACGTCAACGCCGGAGTCTTTCAGGTTGCACGCTTGAGCGTGGCCCTGGGAACCGTAACCGATGATGGCAACTTTCTTGCCCTGGATGATCGACAGGTCGCAGTCTTTTTCGTAATAAACTTTCATGAAATTCCCCTATATATCCAGGCCGTTCAGGCCATTCGCTAATTTGGTTTAGATGCTGAGTACTTTGTCGCCGCGGGCGATACCGGTTACGCCGCTACGGACGGTTTCCAGAATCGAGGCGGTGCCGATGGACTGAATGAAGCTGTCGAGCTTGTCGCTGGTACCGGTCAATTGAACGGTATACACGCTGGCGCTGACATCTACGATCTGCCCACGGTAAATATCGGTAGTGCGCTTGATCTCGGCGCGCTGGGCGCCGGTGGCCTTGACCTTGACCAGCATCAGTTCGCGCTCGATGTGAGCACTCTCCGACAGGTCGACCAATTTGACCACTTCAATCAGCTTGTTCAGGTTCTTGGTGATCTGCTCGATAACTTCATCGTGGCCGACAGTGGTCAACGTCAGGCGCGACAGGGTCGGGTCTTCGGTTGGTGCCACAGTCAGGCTTTCGATGTTGTAGTTGCGCTGCGAGAACAGGCCGACTACACGAGACAGAGCGCCCGGTTCGTTTTCCAGAAGCAAGGAAATAATGTGCCGCATGATTAAGTACGCTCCGTCTTGCTCAGCCACATATCGCGCATGGAGCCGTCTTTGATCTGCATCGGGTAGACGTGCTCGCTGGTGTCGACCGAAATATCGAGCACCACCAGGCGATCCTTCATGGCAAACGCTTCCTCCATCTTCGACTTCAATTCTTTCGAGTCGGTGATGCGCATGCCTACGTGACCATAGGCCTCTGCCAGCTTGACGAAGTCAGGCAACGACTCCATGTAGGAATGCGAGTGACGACTGCCATAGCTCATGTCTTGCCACTGGCGAACCATACCCAGAACACCGTTGTTCAGGATGACGATTTTGACCGGCAAACCGTATTGCAGACAGGTGGACAGTTCCTGAATGTTCATCTGGATACTGCCCTCGCCTGTCACGCAGACGACGTCGGCATCCGGGAAGCTCAACTTGATACCCATGGCCGCCGGGAAACCGAAGCCCATGGTGCCCAGGCCACCGGAGTTGATCCAGCGGTTAGGCTTGTCGAACTTGTAGTACTGCGCCGCGAACATTTGATGCTGACCCACGTCGGAGGCTACAAAGGCATCGCCCTTGGTCACTTCGCACAGGGTTTCGACCACGGTTTGCGGCTTGATGATGCTGCCGTCGCCCTTGTCGTAAGGGAACAGGCCGCGGTCACCGCGCCACTCGTCAACTTGCTTCCACCAACTGGCAACGGACTCCTTGTTCGGGGTCTCGCCGATTTCCTTGAGGATCGCGACCATTTCGGTCAGGACGCTCTCGACCGGACCAACGATAGGCACGTCGGCCTTGATGGTCTTGGAGATCGAAGCCGGGTCGATGTCGATGTGAATGATCTTGGCATTCGGGCAGAACTTCGCCGGGCCGTTGATCACACGGTCATCGAAACGTGCGCCGACTGCCAGGATCACGTCAGCATGGTGCATCGCCAGGTTGGCGGTGTAGCTACCGTGCATGCCGAGCATGCCGATGAACTGACGGTCGGTGCCAGGGTAGGCACCCAAACCCATCAGGGTATTGGTCACTGGCAGGTTGAGCATCTTCGCCAATTCGGTCAGCGGCGCGGAGCCGCCACCCAGAATCACGCCGCCGCCGGCGTACATCACCGGACGCTTGGCCGCCAGGAGCATTTCTGCTGCCTTGCGAATTTGCCCGGAGTGACCGCGAACGGCTGGGCTGTAGGAGCGCAGCTTGGCTTTTTTCGGGAAGATGTATTCGAACTTCTCGGCCGGGTTGGTCATGTCTTTCGGAATATCGACAACGACCGGACCAGGACGACCGGATTGCGCCAGGTAGAACGCCTTCTTCATGACTTCCGGGATTTCCGAAGCGTGCTTGATCATGAAGCTGTGCTTCACGATCGGCCGGGAGATACCGATCATGTCGGTTTCCTGGAACGCGTCGGTACCTACCATGTTGCTAGGCACCTGGCCGGAAATGACCACCATCGGAATGGAGTCCATGTAGGCCGTGGCAATACCGGTGATGGCGTTGGTTGCGCCCGGGCCGGAAGTCACCAGTACCACACCGGCTTTACCGGTGGCACGGGCATAACCGTCAGCCATATGGGTCGCAGCCTGTTCGTGACGAACCAGGATGTGGGTCACTTCCGGTTCTTTGAACAGGGCATCGTAGACATGAAGAAGAGCACCGCCCGGGTACCCGTAGATATATTTGACGCCTTCGTCACGCAAAAAGCGGACGAGCATCTCACCGCCAGATAAAAGCTCCACGTTGTTCACCTCTAAAACGCCAGAATACCGTCCACACACAAGGGGACGGGTCTTAATAGGTTTACTTCTCGGCAGAGCATGAGCGACGGTGGTCGCCGACTACGTCAGCACTGACTGAGCAAGTATTGGGATCGTCCCAAGTGTTGCGGGCCTTTCCCACCCAGCGCGAGGTAACGCGTTGCGGGTGTAACAGGTCGGCGCGGGTATGCGCCTCATGATCTACCGAGTGGGTCTGCTTCTGGCAGTCCCTCTACAGCGGACTTTGGATTCTTCTGTTTCGTCCTCTGCAAGTCAAGCCGTCTATGTGCTTTATTGTGAGTAAGCGCATGAGAACGCAAGAAAAAACCCGTAAACCGCAAGTGTGTTAGCTTCAATTGCGCAACTTATGACAAGGAAATGGCATGCGAACGTTCTTCTTCACCGCCAGTCTGCTGATCACCCTGAGCCCTTTGTGCATGGCGGCTCAGATCTACAAGTGGGTGGATGCCCAAGGGGTGACCCACTTCGATGCCCAGCCACCTCAAGGACAGCAAACCACCACCGTGGTCACGCCCGCTCCGCCTGTCGGCAAACCCACCGCACCCGCACGCAGTAGCGCCATTGGCGATCAACAGGCCATCGATAAGACAGTGAAAAAGCAGGTCGCCGAGCAGCAAGCCCAGCTCAAGACATTCTGCGAGCAGGCTCGAACGAACCTCGCTCAACTGCAGAACAACCCGCGACTACGGGAGGATGTCGACGGCGAGATGCGCCGCCTGACTGACGAACAACGTCAGGAGCGCACCACCGAAGCACAAAAACAAATTACGCAGAACTGCCAGTAACCACCCTACAAGGGATCGGCATTAGCGGGAGGCAACGATCAGTTGATCGAACTCTTTGAGCAGGACCTGCAGATACCGATCCTTGCCCTGGATATTGCGGGAGGCAAAGACCATTTCGGCCATTTCCTGAATCCCTGACGCATTGGGCAACGGCAGATCCTGTTCGAGGATCACTTTCATGCGCGGCAAGAAGATCCATTGCAGCCATTGCTCAAAGTCCAGGGTGTCGACCGAGAACGGCTCGACACTGGACAGTGCTTCAGCACTGGGCGAGACCTCGTCCCACCAGCCCTGAATCCGCAGCTCACGTTCGATCAGCAGCAACTGCTCGGCAATTTTCGGGAAACGTGCATCCATCACAGCGCAACCTTGGCCTTCTGACGGGCCAGTGTGGCGCCAGCGGTATCACCCTGCTTTTCACGAGCTTGAGCGATCAGTTCCCACAGGTTGGCCTGCAGATCCGGACGGCCACTGGCAAAGGTCAGACCACGACGAGCGAACTGCTCGGCTTGTGGTGCATCGCCTTGAGCCATACGCACCTGCGCCAGACGATAAAGCACTTGCGGCTCACGCGGAGCCACTCGCTGGGCGCGCTCCAGGCTGGAGGACGCACCGTTGAGGTCGCCACTGGCCTGTTGCTGTTGAGCGGTAGTCAGCAGCGCCAGCACCGGACCATCCAGTTGCTCGTCGGCAGACAAGCCGCCACCGGTGCTTGCCGACGGAATCCCGCTCGGGGTCGATGGCATGCTGTAGCTGCCCTGATTGATTGGCGCGGACTGAACCGGCGAGGTATCAATCGGACCCGGCGTGATCGGGCCCGGCGTGATCGGCGAAGTGCTGATCGGGGCCGAAGTCACGGCGCCACCACCCGGTACCATCACCACTACGCCGCTATCACCTTGCGGGATGGCCTGGGGCTGACCTTGCACCGGACGTTTTACTGTCGTCTTGCGGAAACCGCCATTCGCCTGAATCCGCTCACTGTTAGATACAGCGCTGCCGGAGTCCACAACCGGAATCGAACCGCGCTGTACGGTGGAGCAACCGCTGAGCAAAGCCACGGCGGTAACCGCTGGAATCAACCACTTATTCACTTGAAACCCTCTTTGCTTAATTCATCCAGCCCTTGACCCAATCCATCACCGTTTCACCGGAAGCAGGGGCTTGACCACCACAAGCGGCGCCGGGAGGCGGTTCACTGCCGCGAATATACGGCATCTGCACCGCACCTGGGCAGTTGGCATCAGAGCCTTGCCCGGTGCGCGAATCTACCCAGGCCTGAACAATGTTGTCCGGCTGCGGCATGTCCAGCGGCAGCGGATCGGCCTTGCGCATGAAACTGGTCCAGACCTGCAACGCACCGGTAGCGCCGGTGAACGGTGTCTTGCCGTTATCGTCGCGACCCAGCCAGACCACCGCCAGCAGATCCTGACTGAAACCGGCGAACCAGCTGTCCCGCGAATCGTTACTGGTACCGGTCTTGCCCGCCAGCGTCAGGGTTTTGGGCAGCACGTTATAAACCGAGCTACCGGTACCTTCACGCATGACGCGCTGCATGGCGCTCTGGATCAGGAAAATAGAGGCCGGATCGAAACGCTGCTGAATCTGGAACGGATAACGTTTAAGTGGCTCGCCTTCGGCAGTCAGCACGCTGCGAATCCCGCGCATCGGCGTATTGAACCCGCCGTTGGCCAGGGTCTGATACATGGTTGCCACTTCCATCGGCGTCAGACCACCCGCGCCCAACAGCATCGACGGGAACGCCGGGAACTCTCGACTCACGCCCAGGCGCGCCAGGGTCTTGAGGACGTTCGGTACACCCAGCTCCAACCCGAGACGCGCAGTCGACAGGTTGTAGGAATGCGCCAACCCTTGATACAGGAACACCGTGCCGTGGGAACGTCGGTCATAATTCTGTGGTTTCCAGACCTGACCGTCTGCACCTTTCACCGAGAAGGATTCATCCGATAGCCAACTGGTCAAGGTGTACTGGCTTGGTTTCTCAAGAGCAGTCAGATAAACCGCAGGCTTGATCAACGAGCCGATCGGGCGTACCGCATCCAAGGCACGGTTGAAACCGGCAAAACTCGCCTGACGGCTGCCGATCATGGCCTGGACTTCGCCGGTTTCCGGATTGGTCACGACCATGGCCGCTTCGACATCATCCGAACCTTTGCGCCCGGCCAGTCGTTTAAAGGTGTCGTTGACCGAGGCTTCGGCCTTCATCTGCAGGATCGGGTCGAAACTGGTGAAAATCCGCAGGCCTTCTTCGGTCAAGTCTTCGTCGCGATAGTCTTCACGCAACTGACGCTTAACCAGATCGATAAAGCCCGGGAACGAGCTGTCCGCCAGTTTGCCGCGAGTCGTCACGCCCAGCGGCATGGCCTTCGCGGCAGCGACTTGTTCGGCAGTAGCAACGCCTTGTTGCTCAAGCACATCAAGCACCAGGTTGCGCCGCTCAAGCGCCCGCTCCGGGTTGCGACGCGGGTTGTAATAGGACGGCCCCTTGACCATGCCCACCAGCAGCGCGACTTGATGCAGTTTCAGTTCGGACAACGGCTGCCCGAAGAAGAACTGACTGGCCAGGCCGAAACCGTGCACCGCACGCTGGCCATCCTGACCGACGAACACTTCGTTGAGGTAAGCCTCAAGAATGTCCTGTTTGCTGTAATGCAGCTCAAGCAACATCGCCATCATGGCTTCGGTGAGTTTGCGGGTCAGGCTGCGTTCGCTGGTCAGGTAGAAGTTTTTGACCAACTGCTGCGTCAGCGTGCTGCCACCCTGGGTCATCTTGCCGCCAGAGGTGTTGACCCAAATAGCTCGGGCAATCGATTTGGGAGACACACCCCAGTGGCTGTAATAATCCCGATCTTCCACCGCGACCAGGGTGTCGAGCAGGTACGGCGGAACCTGATCGAGCTTGATCAGAATGCGGTCTTCGAGGTTTTTCGGGTAAATCCCGCCGATCATCAGCGGTTCCAGCCGCACCACAGAAAGCTTCGAACCGTTGGTCGCCGAGAGTTCGGCCACATAGTCACCGGAGAACCGCACCCGTACGGGCTGGGGCTTCTCCATACCTTCATAAAATTGGAAGCCACGGGTGTTCAAGTCGACGGTATTGCCGCTGACCGCTGCTGCGCCGGGACCGTTGCTCACAGCTTCGCGCCGGTAGCCCAAGGCGTCGAGTTCGGTGAGGAAGTCGTCCTTGCTCAGCTTCTGGCCGGTAAACAGCTCCAGCGGGCGCGCATACACCTTGGCCGGAATGGTCCAGCGCTTGCCGGAAAACTTCTCCTGAACGATGGCGTCCAGATAAACCGCGAACCCGGCAAGCACGACAAGGCCGACCAGGCTGAGTTTAAGGGCCCAGCCCAGCCAGGGGCGCAGGCCGCTGGACGGTGGTTTTTTTTTGCTGCGAGGGGATCGAGTACGAGTCATGGCGGCGGATTATACGCACTTTATTCATACTCAACAGGAGCCTGCCAAGGTTTGCGTCCGGCGGAGTTGCGGCCATAATGGCGACCTTGAATTTCCCCCGACTCTGAAGGATCGCCTGTGAGCCAGTCCCTGATCGCCGCCCTGCAAAACCCGGCCCTCTACCCGCATCCCGTCGATGGGTTCCAGGTTATCGAGACCCATATCTCCTGGGTCATCCTCACGGGTCCCTTTGCTTATAAAGTGAAGAAACCGGTGAACTTCGGCTTCCTCGACTTCACCAACCTCGATGCTCGCGAACATTTCTGCGGTGAAGAACTACGCCTGAACCAGCGTCTGACCAATGATTTGTATCTTGAAGTGTTGCCGATCACCGGCAGTGCCGAAGCCCCACAACTGGGCGGTGACGGCCCGGTTGTCGAATACGCGCTGAAAATGCGTCAGTTCCCGCAAAGCCAATTGCTCAGCACCCTGCAAGCCAACGGCGAACTGACCACCGCGCACATCGACGAGATGGCCGCGCAAATTGCGCAGTTCCACCTCACTGCGCCGAAAGTACCTGCCGAACACGAAGCAGGCACCCCGGACAGCGTCATGGCACCGGTACGCCAGAACTTCGAACAGATCCGCCCGTTCCTCAGCGACAAGGCTGATCTGTTGCAACTCGACGCCCTGCAAGCCTGGGCCGAAAGCAGCTTCGAGCGTCTGAAGCCGCTGTTTGCCCAACGCAAGGCCGACGGTTTCATTCGCGAATGCCACGGTGACATTCACCTGGGCAACGCCACCGTGATCGACGGCAAGGTCGTGATCTTCGACTGCATCGAGTTCAACGAGCCGTTCCGCTTCACCGACGTCTACGCTGACACCGGTTTCCTGGCAATGGACCTGGAAGACCGCGGCCTTAAGAGCCTGGCGCGCCGTTTCATCAGCCAATACCTGGAACTGACCGGCGACTATCAGGGCCTTGAGCTGCTCAACTTCTATAAAGCCTACCGTGCACTGGTTCGCGCCAAGGTCAGCCTGTTCAGCATGCCGGCCGAGGCCGATCCGGTGCAGCGCGCCACCACCCTGCGCCAGTACCGCAACTACGCCAACCTGGCGGAAAGCTACAGCACTATTCCTTCGCGCTTCCTGGCGATTACCCACGGCGTATCG
>Ga0209903_1000680_pt1 | contig 11445 bp, 14 predicted proteins | sample OrgsoiDNA2013051_FD_185801 | JGI IMG/M metagenome (GOLD analysis project Ga0209903, IMG submission 185801) | Permafrost soil microbial communities from the Arctic, to analyse light accelerated degradation of dissolved organic matter (DOM) -... | ecosystem: Environmental > Terrestrial > Soil >...
CTCGACAGCGACACCGCGCAAACCTTCGGCGCCTACGTGGACGCGCTGTCCGAACTGGGACTGCTGTATATCCACGACATCGAAGGCGTGACCCAGCTGAGCCGCGAAGCCTCGGACGGCGTCAGCTACACGGCGCTGCGCCGGCGCTTCAGCGGCGCCTACATCGCCAACAACCAGTACACGCTGGCCCTGGCCGAGCAGACACTGGCGGCCGGCGATGCCGACCTGTTCAGCATCGGCCGGCCGTTCATCGCCAACCCGGACCTGATCGAGCGGCTGCGCAGCGGCGCCCCGCTGGCCGAGGCGCCCAAGGAATACTGGTATGGCGGCGATGCCACCGGCTATTCGGACTGGCCGCGCATGAACCGCACAGGCCCGGCCGCAAAATGAGCCGGCTGGCATATCGCGCCGGAACTTGAACGCTGGTCCGCCATCCTCTTCGGCATCGCGTTGCTGGAGCCGCCACGACTGCTCTTTCGATATCCCGCCTGATCGCGCCGCAGTTCCGGCATCGCATCAACAACAGCCACCCAGTTTCCTCACGCCTGACACACGTGGTCGGCCAAGTGCGCGGCGGCACCCACACCATCGCCACCGCCTCCAGCGAAATCGCCACCGGCAACCTCGACCTCTCTGCCCGCACCGAACAGCAGGCCAGCGCGCTGGAACAAACCGCCGCCGCAATGGAGGAGCTGACCGGCACCGTCAAGCAAAATGCCGACAACGCCCATGCCGCCAACCAGCTGGCACTGGGTGCCGCCGACGTCGCGCGCCGGGGTGGCGAGGTGGTGGCGCAGGTGGTGGCGACCATGGGGGCGATCAATACATCATCCGATAAGATCGTCGCCATCATCGGTGTAATCGAAGGCATCGCCTTCCAGACCAATATAAGTGGTCGGCGTGTTTCATTAGCATGAGGCGGAGCGCCGGGCCGCGCCGGCCGCGCCGCGAAAAAAGGCGCTCAACACCGCGCCGCCGTTGAGGCTACACTGAGCACCTGGCGTAGAATTTCCATCGCGCACGCTCACGGATAGACTGCGGCGCTCGTTCCCGCGATTCGCGTCGCAGGCGGAGATGGTCGACTCAGGTGCCGCTGGTGGGCATTTGTGCAGCAGAGCCGCTCAACGGCAAGCCGGCAGGGTATATGCCGTCATGCCATCGCGATAAATTGGGCTACTTCGCTGCCTCAAATTTTAACGAAACCCGCCCCGCCCAACGGACCGAACGGCAGCGAAGCCAGCGGGCCGCCGACGTCCAGCGCACCCAGATCCACGCCATGGAAACCGGCCTGCTGCAGAAGCGCACCGATGGCCTTTTTGGCATCCGCATCGTCGCCTGAATAGAACAGCACGCGGCGTCCGCCCGACGTCTCCGGTTCGACAAGGGCCTCAGCGCCGATGTGGTTGAAGGCCTTGACGAGGCACGCGCCTGGAAGCATTTCGAGGACCAGGCTGCTCGAATGGCGGCCGCCGAGATCAACTGCCTTGATGCCATACGCGGCCAGCGGATTGCTCGTATCCTTGGCGTCGGCAGACTCGGGATCTATCCATTCGACAGGGTTGGTGGCGTCGATGACGATGCGCCCGTTCCACGCAGGCAGTCCGCCAAGGACGCGCTTGCTATCCACCCAGCGAATGGCGACGATGACGATGTTCGCCTCGGCAGCTTCTTGCGTCGTGGCGGCCTTGATCGTGGGGCCGAGTTCCTTGACCAGGCCCGCAAGAGACTCCGCCCCCCGGCTGTTTGAGATGACAGCCGGGATACCCGCCTTCGCGAAAGCCCGTGCAATGTTGGATCCGAGCGCGCCTGCGCCAATAATGCCAATGTTCATGATTTGCTCCTTAAAGTTAATCCGGCTTAGGCCGCCGTGGCCATTACCACCCCATGGTCGAGGCGATTAATTAAATATGTGTCATTGACACAGCGACATTTAAATCAAAAAAAACTCAACCCTTGCCCGGCAGTACAAACTTGCCAAGCCGGGCAACCTCGATCGCGATATCGGCAATCGTGACCTTGGATAGCTCTGCTTCAAGCGCCTTTCTGGCCTGCTCCAGTACCGGGCGCATGGCTTCCTGGATATTGCCGCCAACCGGGCAATCCGCATTGGGCGGCACTCGGTGCAAGGAGAAAAGCTGCGTATCCTCAACCGCCTCGTAGACGTCGAGAAGACGAATCTTCTTGGCCGGTTTCGCCAGCAAGGCCCCGCCACCGGAGCCCAATTGCGACGTCGTCAAACCGGCGTTAGAGAGCCGCGACAACAAGCTCCGAATCACCACCGGCCCGGTGTGGACCGAATTGGCCAGGTCTTCCGAACGCAGCGGCTTGCCGCCACTCACCGCGAGTGCGGCGAGGGTGTGGACGGCAACGGCAAATCGAGTACTGGTTGGCATATGCAGCATTCATAAATGTAAATGTGTAATATACATCATGACTCACAGCGTCCTTATCCTGCCCGTCCAAGTACGCCCTGCTCGTGCAACTGCTTGCCGATCTGCGCGATGTTGCGCTCGCCCTGTTCAAGCGCCATAACATTGGTGTGCACGGAATAGTGACCGCTGACCAGGTCATATGGGTGCTTGATGGCCGAGCCGAGAACAAAGCCGGCGTCCACAATGGCCGTAAAGTTAATGTCGCCTTCGGATTCCTCGAACACAAGCAGCTCGCCTGAGGATATGCGCTCAGTGGCCGACACCGCGCCCTCGTGAACCGCGACCCATGCCACGTCGTGCCCTTGGGGTGGCGTGAAACTCCAGCGCTCGCCAGCCTTCAGCCGCACATCGAGGTAAGTCATGCCGGCCGGCGCGGCGACGATGCTTGTATGCCCGCCATATTCACCCATGATGATTCGGGCGGGACCAACGGTTTGAAAGGCCGAAGCGTCGAGATACTGGCTGTGCGGCTCGGCCAGTTCGAACTCCGGCGGCATGGCGACCCAAAGCTGGAATCCTTTTCCCCGTTCCTTGCCGTGCAGCCCTCCGGTATGCCACACGCCGCCGCTGGCACGCATCCATTCCACGCCGCCGGTGTCGATAATACCTTCGCTGCCGCTGGTTTCCTTGTAGAAGGCCTGCCCCGACAAGATCAGCGTCAGTGTCGCGATGCCGGAATGGGGATGGAAGCCGAATCGTGGCGCGTTCGCCGCATCGGCTTCGAAATAATCGAGAAAGACGAATGGCTTGATCAGCTCGCCGACGTCGCCCGGACTTGCCAGCCGGGTAATCGCGCCGTGCGGATGTCCGCGGGTACGGAATGCCACTTTGCGCTGTTGTAGACCGTCACGTGCGGCGAACGTGGACTGTGGGGGAGCAGTTCTCATTTTCTTTTCCATATCATCAGTTTCATCATCGGGATTGCCGCCTCGTCAGTCCCAGGCGGGAGCGAGGTCGGAAGGATGGACTATCCGGCTTCCCGGGCTGCGAAGCATCGCTATCGCCTGCATGTCCTCCTGGGAAAGCTCGAAATCGAAAATGCTGGCGTTATCGGCGATCCTTTCGAGTTTCTCAGTACGCGTCAGGGCGACGACATGCGCTTGCTGGACCAGCCACCTTAAAACGACCTGGGCAACGGTGCGCTTGTTGCGCATGGCGATTTCGCGCAGGACCGGGCTGTCGAATACGCGCCCGACCGCCAAGCCACAATAGGCCATCAGGCTGGTCTTGTTGGCATCGACCGCCTTGAGCAGCGTGCTCTGGTCCAGGAACGGGTGATACTCGACCTGGTTGGTCACAATCGGATATTTCGAGAGTTGGACCGCCGACTGCATCATCTCGACGTTAAAGTTGCTGACGCCGATATGCCGCACTTTGCCCGCATCGACCACCCGGTTCAGGCCTTCTACTTGCTCGGCAATGGAGACACTTCCGCGCGGCCAATGCAGCAGCAGCAGGTCGATATGGTCGGATTGCAGCTGCTGCAAGCTTTGATCGACCGATGCCGCGAATCGTTCCGCAGGATAGTTGGCAACCCATACCTTGGTCGTCACAAAGATGTCGCGCCGGGGAATTCCGGAGGCGCGGATTGCGGCGCCGACGTCGGCTTCATTTTGGTACATCTGGGCCGTATCGATATGCCGAAAGCCTTGCCGCAGCGCGGCGACCAGGACTTCCTGAAGGCGCGGGCCGGACATGCCATAGGTGCCGAACCCGAGGCGCGGCAGATGCGCCCCGCCGACGGCCATGGTTTCAGTCCCGACAGGTGCATATGTTGACGCAGTGGACATTGCTCCCCTCCTCGATTCGATCATTCCAATTCATGACGGAATGATCGCCCGTGAAGGCGGACGGCGCCAGCCGGAATATTTCGATGTTGTCCATCGGTATCCACGATGGATGCGAAGCAGGCTGCCGGTGCGCCAATTGGCAATCGGCCCTCGGCCTACCCTTTGCCGGCGGGAATTGTGCTTGGTGGAGCGGGTATTTGCTTCAGCCGCTCAATAAACCAACGTCCGGCCGGGCCTGGCGGCAATGACGTTTGCCAGATGGCGGACATGGGCAAAATCAAACCCTCCGGAGGCACGTCTTCGATGCGCAATACGGACAGCCGGCCATGTTCGATATCGTCGCGCACGATATGCAGCGGCATACCGCCCCAGCCCAATCCGTTCAGCAGGAAATGATGCTTCGCAAAGAGATCACCCAGCCGCCAGGTCAACGGCGACATCACGCCAAACTCACGTCCACTGGACAGATCCGAGCGGTCCGTCAGCACAATCTGGGTATGCTGCGCCAACACGTCCTTGGGAATTTTTCCCTGGTGCCGGGCCAAGGGATGATCGCTGGCACAGACCATCAGAAAAGTAACGCCGGCAAGCCGTTCATATGCCAGCTTGGGCGGAATATGCGGCAGCGAGCCGACTATCCCCACACTGCAGCGCTCATCGAACACGGGCTGCACCGCCCCGCCCAAGGCTTCCACATACATGCGTAGCGCGACGTCGGGAAAGTGTTGGCGGAACTCTTTTGCGACCATCGTCACCGCGCCGATCGGATACATGACGTCCACCACGACGGATAACTCCGGTTCCAAGCCGGCCGCGATGCCTTTCGCGCGGGCCTTCAGGAGATCGACGTTGGTGACGACATTGCGCGCATCGGCTAGCAGTACCACGCCGGCTGGCGTCAGTTTTGGATAGCGGCCGGACCTGTCGAACAAGGCGACGCCGATCTGCTCTTCAAGGTTGCCGATGGTCTGGCTGACGACCGACTGCGCCCGAAACAGTTTGCGTCCGGCCGCAGAAAAGCTGCCCTCGTCGACGGCAGCGATAAAAGTGCGCAGTTGATCCAGCGATACGCCGTCCAGCATGGGGAATCGATATCGTCATAATAGATGGAAATTGATCATATCGGGTTTGCGGCAGATGGACAATCGTCAACCGTTGCTTATTTTTGCGAGCCGATCGAAGGTTGCCAGGCACTCTAGACCAGCTCGGCTGCCAGGAAATCGAGCAAGGCCCTGACGGAGGGCATCATTCCTCGCCGTGAGGGAAACACGGCGTGCATGATGCCCGAACGGGCGCTCAGATGAGGCAGCACCCTGATCAGCGTCCCGGCTTGTAACTCCTCCATCACCGCCAGCAAGGGCACGTAGGCCACACCTATGCCTAGCAGCGCGGCCGAGCGCAATGTGAGCAAGTCATCCGTGTGCAGGCGTGGCGTGTGTACCAGTTCCCTGGGCTTGCCCTGCTGGTCTTGAAACCGCCAGCTGACCTTGTCGCCGGCATAGCCCATGGCGACGATGGGCATGCGCGCCACGTCCGCTAGGTCGGCGGGCATGCCGTGCTGACGCAGCAGCTGCGGGCTGGCCACGAGGATCATTTCCGACGGTCCAAAAGCACGCATGGCGAGGTCTGAATCTTCCAGCGGCGGTACCCGGACGCGGATGGCGATATCGATGCCTTCATCGACCACGTCGACGCGGCGGTTGGTCGCGTCGAGCGCGAGGCGGACCTGCGGCTCGGCGGCAAGAAACCGGGCGAATATATCGGCCAGGCCGCCTTGCAAAAGGCCGACGGGACAACTGACGCGTATCAGTCCCTGCGGCGTCGACAGCGTTTGCTGCACGGCGTCTTTTGCCGACTGCGCCTCCTCAATCAGCGCCAGGCAATGACCATGGAAGGTCTTGCCGATTTCGGTCAGCGAAAGTTTGCGCGTGGTGCGGTTGAGCAAGCGCACCCCCAGCTCCGCTTCCAACGCGCTGATACGCCGGCTCAGCTTGGATGTCTGCATGCCGAGCGCTTCCGCCGCAGCGGAATAGCTGCCGGCATCGACGACCTTGGCGAAAAAGACGAGGTTGTTTAAATCATTGATCGATGTCATGCCAGCCGCCCTCATTGAGATCCCATTATTTTTCTATTTTCGACAAAGATCCATTCTATTTCAACCCATTAATCCCGGTTTGTTGTTGGATTATGCTGTATTCATCACTCCGCAATGCACAGTAATTACAAATCCTGGAGAGCAGCATGCTGCAACTTAGAAATAGTGACTCACTCGCAGGAAGCGACTTGGGCTGGTTGAAGTCCAAACACCACTTCGCGCTACATGGTTACAACAATGCGGCCCATCGTCCGCTCGGCAGCCTGATCGTCCTGAACGACGACGAAATCGCACCGGGAACGGGATTCCCCATGCACGGCCATCGCGACATGGAGATCGTCACCTATGTTCGGGAGGGGCTGCTCGAACATGCCGACAATGCCGGCGGACGCGGCCAGATTTCGGCGGGCAATGTGCAGGCATTTTCTGCCGGCACCGGTATCCGTCACGCGGAGAGCAACCCCGGCGAAACGCCGTTGAAGATTTTCCAGATCTGGCTGCGCCCGCGCCGCCTCGGTGTCCAGCCCCGCTGGTCCACGCAGCCCTTCCCCAAGGCCGAACGGGCCAATCGCTGGGTGGCGCTTGCCAGCGGCATGCCCGGCGACGAGGAGGCGATCCGCATCGAAGCGGATGCGCGCGTGCTCGGCGCGACAGTCACGCGCGGCGCATCCCTCAGATATGACATCGGCGCTTCCCGCTATGGCTACCTGGTGGTGGCGCGCGGTGCCGTTTTGGTCAACGAATTACGCCTCGATGCGGGTGAAGGCATCGCGGCCGAGGAAGTTTCCAAGATCGTCGTCGTGGCAATTGACGATGCGGAAGTTGTTCTTGTCGATGCAGCTTGATTTTCTCATTTCTTTTTTATTTTCTTTAAGGAGCACATCATGTCCACACCCAACAAATACCTGCCTTTTATCGGCCGTTTCCTCATCGGCGCCCCCTTCATCATGAGTGGACTGGGAAAACTGGCGGCCCCCACAGCCACCATCGCTTACATCGCCAGCACAGGCTTGCCGATGGCCGGATTGGGCATGGCGCTCGCGGTGCTGATGGAAGCCGGTGGCGGCGCCCTGCTCTTGCTCGGCTACCGCACACGCTTGGTTGCTCCGTTGATGGCCTTGTTCACGCTGGCAACCGCCGTATTCTTTCACCATGACTTTGCGGATCAGAATCAGATGATCCATTTCCTCAAGAACATCATGCTGATCGGTGGTTTGCTCAACATCGCTTACTTTGGTGCTGGTCCCGTTAGTCTGGACAGCCTGTCCGGTCGTCAGGTATTAGCGGCTGCGGGGCAACGCATCTGAACGCCAATCTGGCAAGTCAGAAAAATCATGGGGGAGGCGGACCAGGCCTTGGTCCCTCTCCTTGCGCAGCATTTGCAACGCCAACTGTTAAATCGAGCACAGCCATGGCATACGCCGACTCTCTACAAGAAAACGCCCATAACGATGCATCCGGCCAAGCAATCGCACCACTGGATCAAGAGCAGATGCATCGCGGTGATCTGAATCAAGCCCAATTGAAAGAGGATTATCTTGCGATCGTAAGGGCACGTAGAGCGCACCTCGTTACCGTAAAAGCCAAGTAGCGCGGGCGCATGGATTTCCAGCCCGCGTTGCAGTGGGGTGGCATGGGTGCGCCAAGCGCGCGTGGCCCGCTGGACGGCAGCGCATCGGTGCTGTCCAATCGGTGCGCCGAGCGCACGCTGATGCCGACCTTGGCCGCCGCGACTTCCTGACCGAGCTTGGTTCTGAATTTCTTGTAGATACCCACTTGGTGATCTCCAATGCGCTTGCCGGCCACTCGTCGCCTCCCCAGCTCCATGCTGAATGAAAGCACTGTAAGCCCCGCTTCCGCACCGGACCGGCTTCAGGTGACAAACCGGCAAAGATAGTTGTCGTCTACCGGCCGACATAGTTGTCGCTCACCATCAATGCCAACACAGAATCAGCTAATGCGGCAGAACTGCATTGGCGTGCCAGATTGCCCGGTACGCTTGCTGGTAAGGGATGCGGAACTCGATATTGTTTCCATTGACGGACGCTAACAGCGGTGCGGTCACCAGGATCGCCTGACTAACGTAACCGCTGGGCATTCGGCCGGAGAAGGCCCGGTTGAGTTCGTCCGCTAATTGCCACCCCTGCAAACCGCTAGGTTCGGCCACGGTCGCCACTTGCTGCGACATGCCCGAGCCGATGCGGCTGATTGCCACCGTCGAACCATCGCCTGCGGAAACGTTGCGGATGTCGGTGCGCCCATGTTTCACCAAGGCCACATTCATAGCATCGAAATACGCATCGTTCACCGCCAGGTTATGCGTCCATGCCCGTCCATATAGCCGATTGAGCTTGTCGACCGCCGGCGGCACACCAGAGCGCGCCTGTTCAATCATGATATTCTCGATCGCCAGTACCTTGCATCTGCCACATTCACCGATAATTTGAGCCATACGCGCAGCCTTTGCGTTGGCGATGGCAAACCGGTCGTCGCTGAAAATAACGACGCCGATTTGCCCTTGCGCACCAGCAATAACAAAGTCGGAGGCCAGCCGCGCCACGTCGTCCGGATCACTGCTGACATTGGTGAACAGTGCCTTATTCGGCCCCGGATTGGCGGCCGCGTGCCAACCAACCAATACGATACCGGACTGTTTGGCCAACTGAAGCGCGCCTGGCAGCGTCTCGATTTCAAAGCCCCCGATGACGATGCCGTCGCGACGTTCTTCCACCGCCCGAGCGAAAGCCGTGCGTATGACGTCCAGATTGCCGCGGCCATCTACTGCTTGAAGCTGCCAACCGAGTTCCTTTGCCGCCGTGAATAGCCCGCGGTACGCGCCGGTAATGCCGCTGTTACGGAAGTCGTAGGAGATAAAGGTAATGCGTTTGTTCCGCTGACCCGGCGGGCCGTCTGTGGGGCCATTCCAAGCCTGTTGAGCATGGGTGGGGACGAAAAGCATCAGCAACCCACACACCAGGACCCGACTGGCCACGCGTCGGCGCCCCAAGCTGAAGAAGTTTTTCCCATTCATGGCCCGGCCCTCGATGCCGACTGTATCTTACTTAACAGGCAGTCATAGCTGATGAGCCTACGCCGTCCGGACAGATCGTGCAAGTTCGGACCACACGGAGACTGACTAGAGGACAAGAGCGCGGGACGCATCGCCCCATCATTCATTGACACGTTCGTCATTATGAAGTGATAATTATAATGCAGTAGACACCGCAGTTGGGAACATTAGGGTGATTGCCTGAACCATTGCTGGCAGCTACTGTCTTGCCTGCCATCCGGCCTACAGAAAGGAAATTGTATGTCGTCTTCAAAGTGCGCCGCTATTGCTATCGCAAAGGTAGGGCTTGCTCCGAGAAGGCGATTGCTACTGAGGCCTGCTCCGCGCCTTTATCCGTACGGGATAGGAATCAATAGAGCGGAGGCGCATTTGGTGCTGTCCCTGTCGCTGGTGCTGGCATCTGGCGGTGCCGCCGCAGTCGACATCAGCATGGCTTTCGGCGACAATCTACCGCCATACATCCTCTCCGCCAGCGACGCCGGTATCGAAGTTGAGATCGTGCGCGCGGCGCTGGCCTATCGCGGCCATGTGCTGCGGGCCCAGTTTTTGCCGATGGGACGGATACCGGTTGCCTTCATTGCCGGCAAGGTCGATGCCATCATGATGGACGTGGGCATCAACATGGCGCCGCATGGAGGTTACTATGCCATGCCGCCCGTCCTTTACGACAATGTGTTTTACACGCTCAAATCGCACCACTTAAGCATCAGCAAGCCCGAGGATTTAAAAGGCCACAGCATCATGGCCTTCGTCGGTGCAGCGCAGCGTTATCCCGAGTGGCTTGGGGGGCTCAGCCACGTACCGGGCTACTCCGAGCGTAACAAACAGGCAGTCCAGCCACTGCTCCTTGCGCTAGGTCGCTACGAAGTGGTTCTGAGCGATCGCGCGATCTTCCGGTATTACACGCTGCTGTATCAGCGGGCCAACCCGGGCTTCGTCATGCCGGCGCTGGACGAGCACGTATTTACCCGCGCTAATCCGAACGACTATCGGCCGGTATTCCGCGATGCATCCGTTCGCGACGACTTCAATGCTGGCCTGACCTATCTGCATAAGATTGGGTTCGATCGCGCCATTTATGACCGCTATCTAAAGAACTAGTTTCACAACACTATCAGGCCGGTAGTCTAGCCCAGGCGGTCAGCATGTCCGAGGTTGCGACGGCGCAGACATGGTCCAAAGTAGCATTGCAGGTGCTCAGACGTCCAGCGCCGCTGGCGATCCACTAGCTGTGAGCTCTCAACGGAATACTACCCAAGTCTAGCGTCTAATCTCATGGCCAGCTTACCCCGTTCCACTGCGCCGGCTGCCGGTTCTTGTTGCAGACTAGTTCGCAAACGCTAGTATTCACAAGAGGCGCGCAGCGCCCCGCTGCGTGCAGCTGGCTCAGCTGTCTTGGCAAGATCGTCAGCTGCATAAAAGTCGACGCGCACTCGCCATTCCGACCACTATATGGAAGGATTATGCTCAACAACACCCACCCATCATGGATAGGGCATCACTCGGTTCCGCCCGCACTCTTTGCCGCGATACAGCGCCTTGTCGGCTCGGGCGAGAGCTGACTGCCAGGGTTCGTCTTTTTCAACCTGCGCCACTCCGAAAGTCATCGTGACAGGAATTTGCGCGTTGTCGACGATAATGATCGACTCCTCCACACCTATCCTCAACCGTTCCGCCACTTTCATGGCCACAACATGGTCCGTGTCAGGAAGCATCACGATGAATTCTTCCCCGCCCCAGCGGGCCACGCTGTCGTACCCCCGCAAAGTATTGAAGATTTTGCCTACGCTCTTGAGTACTTGATCGCCTACGTCGTGTCCGTAGCGATCGTTAATCTTCTTAAAGTAATCAATGTCGCAAATAATGAGTGACAGCGGTCGGAACCCGCGCATGCAACGCGCATGCTCTTGGCGTTGTTGCATAAATCGAGTCTAACTGGGACTTTCCCCTTTCCCCATGAATTCACGCGATACGGACGGACTGAGGGCGCGCCAGCGAGGTCATGCGATTGAGCACGCCCGCGCGGATGGCTACCTCGGTGGCCTGGGCGCCAATCGT
>Ga0209903_1000686_pt1 | contig 11373 bp, 14 predicted proteins | sample OrgsoiDNA2013051_FD_185801 | JGI IMG/M metagenome (GOLD analysis project Ga0209903, IMG submission 185801) | Permafrost soil microbial communities from the Arctic, to analyse light accelerated degradation of dissolved organic matter (DOM) -... | ecosystem: Environmental > Terrestrial > Soil >...
CAGCTTTAACTGCGGGCAATCGCCAGTAATACCCCGAATCCGACTAGCAGCCCGCCGAACGCGCGATCTATCCAATGGCGCGCGGCCAGCAGCCGTTCCCGCACGACTCCGGCCGAGAAACACAAGGCTACTAAGCAAAACCAGGCCATGTGCGCCAAGGAGATGAAAGCGCCATACCCGATCTGCACCACCAGCGGCGTTTCGGTCCGCACCACCTGTACGAACAGACAGACGATGAACACCGTGGTCTTCGGGTTCAGCGCATTGGTCAGGAAGCCGGTACGCAGCGCCGCCCCATCCGACAGCGGCGCAATGTGGCCATCAGTTGCCGTGCCGCCGGACTTCGCCCGTAACATCTTAACGCCGAGGTAGATCAGATAGATTGCGCCGATCAGCTTAATTGCGTTGAACAGCCAAAGCGACTGCTGGATCAGCAGGCCCACGCCCACGAGGGTGTAGGTGACATGCACTAGCACGCCCAAGCCAATGCCTAGGGCCGTCAGCACGCCGGCGCGGCGCGATAACATCAGGCTGTTGCGTGTGACCATCGCGAAATCCGGCCCGGGGCTGATGACTGCCAGCAATGTGATGGTGATGACAGCTATCAATTCGGTCATGGTGTATCCTTTCAGGAATCAATGAAAAATCAAAATACTATCGACAACACGCTCCGATGAATAACGATGTTTTCTGACAAGAATGGTGAGTCCAGCTCACAACGATCCGATGTGCGCGTGCCCTCGCTGCTGGCCCTGCGCTGCTTCGAAGCAGCGGCCAGCCGTGAGAACTTCAGCAAGGCGGCGGCCGAACTGCACCTAACTCACGGCGCGATCAGCCGCGCCGTGCGCCTGCTCGAAGACGAACTGGGCGTGGCGCTGTTCGAGCGGCGCAACCGGCGCGTGTTCTTGACCAATGCGGGCCGCACACTGGCCCGGGCCGTGAGCGATGGAATGGACCTGATGCGGCAGGCCGTCGGCGAACTTCGCGCCAGCGCCCGCCTGGAACGGCGCTGGGTTCTGTCGTGCGAACCCACGCTGCTGATGCGCTGGCTGATCCCCCGCTGGCCGGACTTCCAGTCCCAGCATCCGGGAATCGACGTGCATCTGGTCGCCGGTGGCGGGCCGTTCTCTTTCGGCAGCGGCATCGACCTGGCGATTCGCCGTGACGACTTCCCTTGGCCCGACAACTACCACGCCGAGCCGTTATTCGCCGAGAAGATCGGCCCGGTCTGCCGCCCGGACAAGGCGGCGGCCTGGTTTTCATCGAAGAAAAGAGGGGCGGCGCTGCGAGCAGGCGCACCACGCCTGCACTCACGCACGCGGCCAGGTGCGTGGCAGGAATGGGCCGCTGCCGCAGGCCAGGAGGCCATACCGGAAGCGCCGGAACAGACTTTCGAGCACTTCTATTTCAGCTTGCAGGCAGCCGTGGCCGGCCTGGGTGTGGCGATTGGCCCCTGGCACCTGGTGTGCGACGATCTGGACAGCGGCGTGTTGGTCGCGCCGCTGGATTTTGTCGAGGATGGCTCTCGCTATTGCCTCCTGGCTCCCCAGCCCTTGCAGCCCGGCAGCGCACAGGCGGCCTTGCTGGCATGGCTACGGGCGATGGCCTGATTAGGGAATGCCAAAACGCTGGGTATCGCGTCAAGCTCATTTTCTTACAATTGGCGAGTGCCGATGAGGCCATCATGCGCGTGGCGCAAAGGGTCAAGCAAGGCAACGGAACCTTGATGTTGGCGCGCTGCGACATGCTCGCGGAGCAAGTTTATGTCGATTGATGTGGTAAAGTTGCGAGAATGATCTCGCTCTGGCCGCACCGGTTGCGCGATTGACGTTTTAGTTTTTTTGGGACGAACAATATGTCGGAAAAGAGTTTAGCGGCGCAGGCTGCACCTGAAACCTTGGCCAGCTTTCAAGATCGGGTGGCACCGTGGGTTGTAGCGTGTTTTGGCCCGGAAGCTGCGCTTGACGCGGACGAACGCAACCACCGTTTCCTTGAGGAGTCGATTGAGCTAGCTCAGGCTTGCGGCGCCACGGTTGACCAAGTTAAGGCCATGGTCGATTATGTTTATTCACGAACGGCCGGAAAGGTGGCGCAGGAGGCCGGAGGAGTGCTGACGACGTTGGCGGCTCTGTGTGAGGCGCAGCACATCGACATGCATGCCGCAGCGGAAGCCGAGCTGACTGCCATCTGGCAGAAAGTTGATGCGATCCGACTCAAGTGGCAAGACAAACCAGCGCACATCCGGGCCGGTTAAGCAGGCTGTTGCTCAGTTGGACAGATGGGTGTGCGTTTGCTCGCCGAATTGCCCAAGTCCGATTGACCCGCCTCCCACTGCCTGGCGAACGCCGTCACGCGGTCGTATGAGACCTCCCATAGTCCAGCTCTTTAAGGTCCTCGTGGATATGCTTTAAGTTGCGCTGCTGCTTGCGCTGACACTGGGCAATCCCAGGAAAACACTCAGCGACTGTGTGAAGGCCGAAATCCACGGCACCATGACCAACAAACAAACCCAGCAGCAGCAGCAGCAGCAGCAGCAGCAGAGCTCAGGCCGCAACCATCGCCCAACTACGGCAAGAACTGGCGCAAAGGACGCTGGAGCGCGACATGCTGGTCAAGGTCATCGTGCGGCTGGCACGGATAGCGGAATGAACGCACTCGCCCCGGCGCTGATTACGAAAATAAATGCTAACATGCAACTTCTTTTTCATAAACACCGACAATAATTCACCATGATGAAAAACATTTCCAATAAGAAACCATCGGCAAGCGCGACGCCGAAACCAGCACCGACACCAGCCCCCAGCAATCCACGGGATGGCGTCTTCCCGACGGATTGGGCGAACACCCGCAAAAGGTAACAACCTCCCAGTTCTATCCCGAATCGACGGCGATTTCCCGCATATATCATTCTGATGGTTGATCCCGACCAAGCCCAAGCCCTCACAAGGTCTTGGGCTTTTTTCATTCCAACACAGAAAAGGAAATCCCATCAATGATAAACCTCACGGCAAAGCCGACCTGGCAATGGTCAGGCAAGAACGCCCTGCCACGCTCCCCCGGCGCACGACCCAGCAACACGGGAGCGTCAGCCCTCAAGCAAGCGCTCATGCCGCGCAGCTTGGATTTGGAATTCTCGCTGAAGTACAGGCGCTGACCGGCTAGCAACACCCCGCACCAATACATTCCAATCCCCATGACTGCCCGTCATGGGGATTTTTGCTATCTGAAGCAAATACATTCAACATTGGAGAAGCACATGACCAAGTCCCCCACCACGGACGCGTCCGCAACAAATAACGAACCAACCCGGCCAGCCGACACGGCGGCGCTGGACAGCGCCATCACGCCATCGTTCTGGCTGCTGAAGGACGGCACAGCCCCCAAGCTGGGCGCACGCGCCGAAGGCGGAATCCGCTATCAGGTGCTCGCCGACCACGATCGCCAGCATCTCTACATCGCCATCACCGGCAACGAGAGCGGCGGTTACTTCAGCCGCGAGCGAGTGCCGTTCGACAAAATCGAAGCCTGTCTGGACGCGTTGGATGCTGACAAGCCTTTCCCGTCGAAAACGTTCAAGGAAGCATTCATAGGACGCAGCAGTAACAACGCTGGCTTCCTTGTCGCTGCGATGAGGAAAGAAGGCTTACTGGCTGCAGCGCCGGATTCCGAAGCGCAGCACGTGCGACACGGCGACATGGCGACATGGAAAAAAGAGATGCTCGCTGAACCCGGAAAACTGATCGCCCCCAGCGTGGAAAATGGCGGTGAAAAGCAGGGCGAAAGCGCTGCCTTACCGGATCACAAGGAACCCAAGAAAACGCTGGCAATCCCGACCAAAAAATCGCCGTAGAGCTCAGAACGAGCTACTTCTTCTTGCCCGCTCGCCAGTGCTGCGCGTACTGCACAGCAAATCCATAAACGAACTCTTTTTCCCTGAGCGGCAAATCCCTCACCGCCTCACCCAGCAAATCTCCGAATGCTTCTTTTTCGGCCGGGTCGGCCAGCAGCATCGACAGTGACACCTTCAACAGTTTGGCTATTTCATCCAGACGATCGACGGATGGAAGCTGCGCACCTGTCTCGATGCGCGACACGGTAGGGTTCTCGATATTCAGGGCCTCCGCCATGGTGCTCTGGGTCATGCCCAGCCGCACCCTGGCAACCTTGATGTTACGACCGATACGCACGCCAAGCGCAACGCCTTCTCCGGTCTTGGTCTTTCTCGGCATGTGGCATTCCTAAAAGCCTCACATGATCCGCTGGCATGTCGCGCGTTTAAATGCTGTAATTTCGCATCACTAGTAATGTAAAATCGAATTTATGCCTATCTATTTCGTATCCAAATACGACGAAAAGCTATCTCCGCTACACAAATAATCTTCAACTAAATCAAAGGAAATAATCAAATGGCAATGGTATTTTGTAGAGGCTGTGGGAAAGAAATTCACGAAACGGCTGTAGCGTGTCCGCATTGCGGTGCAACGCAAGGGCAATCACGATTGAAGAACGGCGGCGGCATATCCGACAAGGATTATTGGACCGCTGCGCTGCTGTGTTTCTTTCTCGGCGTCGTGGGCGCACACCGTTTCTACGCAGGAAAAATTGGCAGCGGCATTGCACAACTTCTCACCTTCGGCGGCCTTGGTCTTTGGACCTTCTACGACCTCATGATGATTTTGATGAGCAAGTTCGAAGACGCCGATGGAAACAAAATCGTCAACTCGAAATAAATCTATCCAGTCCGGCGCAAGGCAATGTCTTCGCCGTGACGATGCCCAACGAGTCAATCATTTATCGCAAAAAATCACCATGAACAAAACCAAACTCGCCTTATTCGCCGCCGGGCTGTCGCTTCTTTCCACATCGGCGCTCGCGGCAACAAACCCATGCATCCCCTACGCAACCGAGGCCAACACCGCAATCGCCAAGGCGCTGGCTGCTGATGCAGTCAGGACGTATAACGATACTCGCTGGTCCTGCCGCCACTACCCTCCGCCGACATCGCCACGCTAAAGCCGCAGTATTTCGCGCTATACCGCCGTCTGGGTCGGCGCCTCGTGCTGCGCGAAAACCTCAACAGCATCCATCCGCTCGATTTTGGAAATCTAACCTTCGGACATAGCGGCATCGTGTTCGTCGCCAAGGCGCTATGTTTATCCAGCCGCTACCTCTCCACCGTGGACTGCATCGGCCATGACATCGTGCAGGACACCGAACGGCTGGCGCATTACCTCATGAATGAACCGCGCCTGTATCTGTTTGGCGGCTTCGTCAAGCATCTGCTCGCTCCACGGGTTCACCCAGAGTTTTCGGATATCGACCTGATCTCCCTGACCACCGACACGATGAGGATTCTTGAGGACCAATTCGCCTACACCTTCAAGGACGTATCGCCGTCAGCGACCAGCTACCCGCGCTACTACCTCGGCAAATCAACGCTGGCAGGAAAAGTCATCCAGTTCATCTTAATGAGGTCAGCCGCAGATGCAATGAAATTCATCGCCAGCGCTCAGTACGACGCTGATCGCGTGGGCTACAGCGCTGGCCGGTTCGAGTTTAATGAAACGGTCGGCGAACAGGCCATACGAAACGCCATCAGCACCAAGCAGGTCAATCTCGTTAGCGGCACGCGGGATCTCAGCCTGTTCAGCATCAATCGCCCCCTCGTAGAACAGCGTCACAAACTCAAGCTGCTGCGAAAGGGTTTTACCATCAACGCGTAAAGGAAATTCAACTATGCAGGCCACCGTTTTCATCAGCACCAAAGCAATGGCGACCGTCAACGCCATCATCAATTTGGACTACTATGATCGCGTATCTCTCAGCGACAGTCCTGCCACCGACCTGTGCACCTCGCCAGGGTACTACCTCAATACCAACGAACTCCACCTCGCCGAACTGCCTGCCGAAGCCGACGTCGCCATGCACATCACGCCGGCCGACGCGGCAGCATTCCATCATCACGTCAGCATCCCCGCCAACTTACGCGGTCCAATTTTTTCCGGCGCACCGAATCTGCCACACGACTATGCAAAGATCATCACCTACTGGTCGCCTCTGGTTCCAACGGCCCAGCATAGAGGAGCCGTGTTCCATCAAAACATTCTCAATTCCTATTGCGTTAACCTGACCGACAGCGATAAGGCTGGCGACACCTTCGCCGGGGATGCAGGCGGGGCTGACGATACCCTACTCAGCGATGGCGTCGTTGTTATTGTTACGGGGCTGGCGGCAGCGATCTCGGAGATGGCTCCCCATCAGTTCATCGCGCTGACCGTCCCGGTCAACACGGACATGCTCGGCATCGAGATGGAGGGGTACCAATCTGCGCGGGAATACCTGACCGGGTCCACCCAGCAATCGGAAACGCTGTATCTGAAGATCTCCGACGTGCTGGCATCGCCCAATCCCGACATTGTTATTATTTCAGCAATAAGAGGCGAGTTGTTCGACTACGGGTACACGTATTGATTGCACCGCGAGACACCTTCCAGCGCTTTCGATGCCAGGCGCACGCTGGAAGAAATTCCGGGCAGCCGCACTCGATTTCCCAGAAATCGAAGCGGCGTATCAACTGGCAATATCGGGGAACGGAAAAAATCAGCGAAAGGGCTAGCGACACGGCGACACTGGCGACATGCCAGAATTTCATTTCCCCAATATCCGCCAAACCATCCCCGCACCACTGTCTCCAGTGTCGCCGTGTCGCCAAGGCATCCTGTAGACCGAACTCGACTTTCCGAAAATCAGCGCGGCATATCGCCCAACAATATCGGATAACCGGAAGACATGACCGTCAGCGGCTACCCGCAGACTGTCCTACCTAATAGAAAAACACCAGCTGGTGCAGTCTAATGTTCAGCAGGATCCTTGTGCTTAAGGATGAATCGCTTCCCTGAGTCCGTCAGGAAGTAGCCCATCATCCCGCAAGACAAAAATTCATACTTAACCAAATTGGCGGCGGCCACCTGCGCGGCAATCGGTTCCGGTCCATCAACCATACCATTCCGCTCTAGCTGGTTCTGTAACCGATCTAGGAACAGGTTCCCACTGTTAGCGGCTGCATACCCGAGCAGAAATTTCTCATCTTTACTGAGGTGCTGGATTCGAACCGGGAACATGGCCTTGAAAAGGCTCACAGCACCTCGCTTCAGCACACCACTTACTCCGGCGACACTCCACCATGCACATTGGATAGCAGTGAAAACCATGATGGCCCACACCAGCCAGAGCCAGCCATCAGGGACAGTCGGCCCCCATGTAACATATCGCGATGCGAAGATCAGAAAACCGGTTGCGGCCAAAAGCGCCACGCTCGCCAGCCTTGAACCCTGAAAGTGCTTAAAGACTTCGGACACGCCCTCCAGCATCGCTCGCCCTCCAATATGTATGAAGCTAAGATTATATCGTCGGCGAGATATCAGCCGGAAATATCGGAGATCGCGACGACATGAAGAATGACGGCTGGTGGCGACATGGCGACATCGGCGACATGCTGGAATCCCCATATCCGCCAGGCATTCCCAGCATTCGTGTCGCCAGTGTCGCCGTGTCGCCCAGGCCCGGTCACTCAGCTACAGGCGCACCATCACCGGGGAGGTTCTCAAAGTTCTCATATTGCCGCTCAAAGAAACGTACCTCACGCAAGGTATAAGGCTCCAAGGCATAGCCATGCTTCATCAATCGTGTTTCGAAAGGCGTCTCAGACACTTCCTTCTTCTGATTCCAGCGAAATAGTCTGAGTCGCTTTTCGGCCGCATCATGGAATTTGCCCAACATCGTATCCAAAGCTGCCCGAGCAGTCTCAAGGCGCGGCAAGGCCTTGGCCTTGTTATGCCGCTTGACCAGATCCGACAAATCAGCGGTCAGTTTGGTTGCATTCGTCGTGCTGCACCAGTCAATAAACGGATGATCGCCGTCCAGGGTCGCGTACGGCAGCTTGCTGCCAACGTTACACAGCACTTCATTATCGCCGCCTTCATCGCCTGGAGTCCTAAAGACCACTTTACCGTCAGTGAGCGACAGGAAAGCAGACTTTCTCGTCACCGGCTCGAAGTCCATAAGATGTTGCGTCAAAAAAATCTGCTGTAGCGGCAGTCCAACCATCCGGCCACATTCCTTCACGAAGGCCGCTACCGTGGCGACGGGGAGCACCGCAATCCCCTCTAGGCCGTGCTCAATCTCATGCGCCTGCACATCAATATCACCGCCTCGATAGACCCGGAAATGTATCAAGTGAGAACAGACCTCATAGCCCAGCAATACGATTAGCTTACGCTTCTTGCCAGCACGCACATCCCGACTGAAATGCGTCTCCAGCGACACCACCCGCAAGCGTAGTTGGCAACTCATCGGATAGCTTCCCATGCGGCACGCGTCGATCATCGCAGGCTCGCTCTCCATCTCCCAGCCATCACTTTCCAGGTACGTATAGAACGTCTGCCTCGCCCGTGGCACCGGCAGGCCCAAATCCTTCCCCCATTGATACAGGCGCGATGGATTCGTGCCCGTCAGCTCGGAAAGCTCCCTCGCCAGCGCGATCAGCAATTTTTTATTTTCAGAATTAGACAAATTCGTATCTCTTCAACCCGGTTCCTGAACGACACACCTGACGCGAGCCACCAGCGCCAATCGCAAATTATAAGCCATTGATTTTAATAGAAAATAGCTCACTGAATAGATGCAGAACCATCTCTAGAATCCGCCTCACCAAAACATTTTTTGGCTTAACTGGAGAAAGAAAATGAAGCAAAAACCAAGTATGAAGGAAATGATGGAAAAGATCAAAGCGCGTCGCGCTAACCCTGCACAGGTCAATGACGATGCAAGCGAAATCGTCCCGCCATCGGCAGATGACGGGGACGATGATCACCAGTCCATGGCGCAGCCCGTTGACGATAAGGAGAAGGAAATAGCGCCCCGTCCTGCCATCGCTACCGACATCAAACCGAAGAAGTCGAAAACTATGAAGGATTACCTGACCGAGAAACTCGAACGCGAACAGCGTTCTGCGATGCGGAATGCTTTGGCAAAAAAATCACAGGAAGCCAATCAGGCACAGGAAAATCAGCAAGCCGATAACGGCGTGAGCGAAATCGCTCCGCCATCAGCTGATGATGAGGTGGGCGACGAAGACGACGATAACCAGCACCTGCCACAAGCCAATGACGAACAGCAAGCCAAGGACGACGGTTGTCTGGCCGAACGCCAGCCCCCGACGAGAGCCAAAATCAGCATGATGACACTCATGCAAGAAGATATTGAACGCCAAGAGCGGCGTGCTTTGGCGCGGGCGAGTATTGACAAAATTCAAGCACAGGAAGATGAGCAAGCCGATGACAGCGCGAGCGAAATCGCCCCGCCCCCGGATAATGACGAGGCGGACGCCGAAGCCAACGACAAACAGCCCCTGACGCACGCCGTTGGCGATAAACCGCCGGAAATAGTACACCGTCCTGCCATCGCTACCGGCATCGTACCGGGCCACAGAAAGCCTTATCCCGTACACGCCTTTGGCAACATGGCTGGCGTCATTACGCTGATCGCCAAGGCCGTTCAGGTCTGTCCGGAAATGGTTGGATCGTCTCTGCTCGGCGTGCTGGCGGCGCTGCTTCAGGCGGTCATCAACGTCTCCGCCAAGGCATTCGGCACCGGCTGTCCGGTCTCACTCAATCTATTCATCATCGCCTCGTCGGGCGAGCGTAAGTCCACCACGATCGATGCTATCGCCAAACCTGTCTACAAGGCGATCAGCCACGCCACCGACAGCCGCCGCCAAATGATCATCCAGGATGTGACTGTCGATGGCATGATCATCGGTCTAATCGACCGCTGCCCGTCCCAGTTCCTGCTGGCCCTTGAGGGCGCATCACTGCTCGGCGGACATGCCATGAAGCCGGAAAATCTAGGCCGCTTTCTCGGTACTGTTTCCTCCCTGTATTCGGGCGAAATCATCTCGCGCACAAGGGCCACGGGACATTACTACGCGGAAGATCGCCGCCTCAGCCTGACGCTCTTCACGCAGCCACTCGTAGCTATGGAATTCCTCAGTTCCTCGATGGTGATGCAGCAAGGTCTGGGAAACCGCTTCCTGTATAGCCAGCCTTCATCGCTACTCGGGTCGCGCCAGTTCGACGAAATCGAACTGGATGACGCACCGCTCTACCAGCAATATTGTCAAAAAATTACCGAACTGGCGAGCCTGCCATGGGAAACCAACCCGCACACGGAAGGCGTGCAGACGCGGACGATACGAATGAGTCCCGGCGCGAAAGCAACCTGGGTCGCCTTCTACAATGCGCTGGAACGTGCTGCCGGCCCCAATGGTGATATGGCCGGACACGCCGGTTACGTTACCCGCTACCCAGAACAGGTCATGCGCATGGCCGCCTTGCTGGCCATGCTCGATGACCCCCATGCGGAAACCATCAGCGAGGATGTCATGCAGCGTGCGACCGAACTGGGTCATTACTACCTGGACTCCGCCATGCACGCCTTCAATGACGTACCGGCCAGTATGGACGAACACAATGCGGAAATCCTACTGGACTGGATGCGCAGCAAGCTCAGTGCCCTCAACATCCCAGCCATCCCCGTCCGCATGATGTATCGGCATGGTCCCCGCTGTGCGCGCCCCACGGATCGCACCAAGGCGTTGCTATCCATCCTTGAATCACGCGGAGAAGTGACCCAATACACCAAGCCTGTCCCGTTCGACGGCAAGCGCTCTTTCGACAACTACGCCGTGACCAGCATGTAATCCGCGCCGACTGCGACATCCATCCCCAGTGGATGTCGCCATGTAGTCCAGGTCGCCATGCCCGCTACGACGGAGCCTGTGGCGACACGGCGACACTGGCGACGCGCCCCGGCCTGCCCGTGGCGACATGGCCACACTGGCGACCCAGAACTAACCCATGCCATTTCCGACGTTTCTATGATCCGGCCCCGTCATGCGATATCCGGCAAGCAGCACGTTATGCCTATCCCCACCTTGGCGACACGGCCTGCGCAAGCAGGGCCATGTCCGCCGCAACCTGAAAGCAAACCATGAATACATCAGCCAATCACAAGCCAACATTATTCCAGCTGGGCCAGCTCGTCGCCACGCCCGGCGCTCTCCAGCTACTGGAACAACACAACATTGTCCCGATGCAGCTCATCGCACGCCATCGCAGCGGCGACTGGGGCGACATCGACCCGGCCGACGCCAAAGCCAACGCCGACTCCTTGCGGTTTGGCGCACGCATCCTATCGAGCTACCGACTCGCTGACGGCGGTGAAATCTGGATCATCACCGAGGCCGGGCGCACAGCCACGACGATCCTGCTGGCCTCGGAATATTGACCCTCCAGCCGGCGAAAATGCGCTCCG
>Ga0209903_1000689_pt1 | contig 11338 bp, 9 predicted proteins | sample OrgsoiDNA2013051_FD_185801 | JGI IMG/M metagenome (GOLD analysis project Ga0209903, IMG submission 185801) | Permafrost soil microbial communities from the Arctic, to analyse light accelerated degradation of dissolved organic matter (DOM) -... | ecosystem: Environmental > Terrestrial > Soil >...
CCAATTGCTGAATCTGTTTATAGCCATCGTGCAGCACCGGATCGAAACTCAGCGCATCCAGTCGTAACAGACGCACATCATGCCCGGCACTTTTTGCCGCCTCGACATAGGTCTCAGTCAAGGCACCACAGAAACTGTCGGTTGAAGGGTGACCCAGAATCACCAGTACTCGCTTGCTCATCTTCACTGCATCCTGAAAGTGGAGCGTTGAGGGTAGAGTGTGCCCCTAACGGGAGAGTCAATGGTCGGTTTGGCCAGGGTTAAGGAAAATCGGGTTTGCGACAGTTCGTGGCGATCTTGACGCGCTCGCGAGATCCGGCCCGCGCCGCCAGGTGGCCGACGCTCATGCAGTTTTTAACAATCATTAGCAATGTTCATAAAGTCTGGACGCAAGCCGCTTGTTAGCGTGGGCGGCTTGTATTCCAGGGGTTTGAACGCGTCATGAAGACTGCACGGTTTGTTTTGTTGAGTACCTGCCTGCTGGGTTCTGGCGCCCAGGCCACCAGTTTTGTCATCAGCACCGATATCACCATGAGCCTGATTCTGAGCTCAAGCAAAGGCACCAGCGGCTCATTCAAGGACGATAAAATTGTACTGGCGGCGAAGGATGATGCGGCCGCGTTTGTAGCCAGTGACGGGGATATTCGCGGGGTGAGGATTGAAGCGGCGTTTGCGCGGATTCGTAGGGTAATTACAGAGAACTCCTACACAGATCAGCAATTGGCGAACGCCATCTTGATGCTGTGAACCCGATCCCGGTAGGAGCTGCCGAAGGCTGCGATCTTTTGATCTTCGCTGTTAAAAGCAACGTCAAAAGATCGCAGCCTTCGGCAGCCCCTATACGGGAATCGTGATCAGCCGTCAGTCTTGTTTGTAACCACGCACATCATCCACACCACGGTTGGCCAACTGGTCGGCCCGTTCGTTGCCGTGGTGGCCGATGTGGCCGCGGACCCACTTCCAGGTCACGTTGTGGCGGTTGACCTGTTCGTCCAGCAGTTTCCACAGGTCGGCATTTTTAACCGGTTCCTTGGCAGCCGTTTTCCAGCCACGCTTCTTCCAGTTATCCATCCACTCGTTGATGCCTTTCATCACGTACTGGGAGTCCGTTACCAGCAGCACGTCGCAGGAACGCTTGAGTTCTTCCAGGCCTTTGATCGCGCCCATCAGTTCCATGCGATTGTTGGTGGTGTTGGCTTCGCCGCCCCAGAGTTCCTTTTCGACGCCCTTGCACACCAGCAGTGCGCCCCAGCCGCCGGGGCCAGGGTTGCCTTTGCAGGCGCCATCAGTGAACAGTTCTACGCTATCGCTCATGCCAATCTATCCAGAAAATGCGGTGGCTCGCCGATCCAGGATCGACGATGCCCGAGGCCGGGCAAGCCCGGCCGGGAAATAAAGAGTGTTTATGGCTCGATGTGGCGACGATTGACCTTGGCCATAGGCAATGGAATCAACTTGCCCATCGGTTCGCGCCGTTCCTGGCGCACCGGCCGCAGGCCGACCACGATCTTGCGCGCGACCAATAAATAGAAGCCGCCGCCCGATAGCTGCCAGTCACCAGCCTTGCGCTCCCAACCCGCCAGACGGGCCTGCCATGTGGGCGACGCAAGCGGCGGACGATAGCACCCGAAGCGGCGTTTCTCCAGCGCGAAGCCCAGCAGGTTCAACCAGTCGCTGACCCGCGATGGCGAAATACAACGGGCCTGGCGCATGGCGTCGTTGGCAAAGACGTGGCGCAAGCCCCAAGCGCTCCATGGATTGATACCGACGATCAGCAAATGCCCGCCGGGCCGCACACTGCTCGCCGCTTCGCGCAGCAAACCGTGGGGCGACAGGCAGAAATCCAGCCCATGCTGCAACACCACCACGTCCGCGGCGTGCTCGCTCAAGGGCCAGGCCTGTTCTTCGCAGACGATCTCGACGCCGGGCAATGGCGCGCCGAGGCGTACGTTACGCTGCACTTGCGGCGCGGACGGCGGTGTCTCGGCCTGCGGGCCGTAGTGCACCAGGTAGCCGCCGAAGAACCGACCCAACTCGTCTTCGAGCATGCGCCGTTCTTCGTCCAGCAGAAATTGCCCAATGGGGCCGGACAGCCATTCACGGGCCGCGCTGATCAATGCCAGCCAGTCAGGATCAGCCTGAGCGAACGCTTTATCGGTCATTGCATTCTCCAAAGCGCCAGGAAGTTCTAAGATGCGCCATTGTTTTCCGCTTGGCGAATCCGACGATGATACAGATCAGTGCCCTACCCGCCTTCACCGACAACTACATCTGGTTGTTGCAGGACCACCGCACCCAACGCTGCGCCGTGGTCGATCCGGGCGACGCCGCGCCGGTCCAGGCCTGGCTGGCGGCGCATCCGGGCTGGGTGCTCAGCGATATTCTGATCACTCACCACCATCATGACCATGTCGGCGGCGTCGAACAGCTGAAAAAAGCGACTGACGCAACTGTCTACGGCCCCGCCAGCGAAACCATCCCGGCACGGGACGTCGCGCTCAAGGACAACGACCGCATCAACGTGCTCGGCTGGGACTTCGATGTGTTCGCCGTCCCCGGCCACACTCTGGGGCACATCGCCTTTTATCACCACGGCCTGCTGTTTTGCGGCGACACCCTGTTCGCCGCCGGTTGCGGCCGGTTGTTCGAAGGCACGCCGGAGCAGATGCACACCTCGCTGACGCGCCTGGCGTCCTTGCCTGAGGATACGCTGGTCTATTGCACCCACGAATACACCCTCAGCAACCTGAAGTTTGCCGCAGCAGTCGAACCGGGTAATCCGGACACCGCCGAACGGCTGGCCAAAGTCACTGCTCAGCGCGAAGCCGGGGTCATGACATTGCCTTCGACAATCGCCCTGGAAAAGCTCACCAACCCATTTTTACGTGTCAGCGAAACATCCGTTAAAGAAAAAGTGGACGAACGGAATGGAACCAATAACCGGGTCCCGAGTGCGGTTTTTGCTGCCTTGCGAGCGTGGAAAGATAAGTTCTAAGCAGGCTACCTATTGGTACAAAAATTCTGAATGGTTGACCGCGACGGGTACGCTTTCTAGAATCCCCCGACATTTTTGCCCGGAACTTACTTCCAGCCAATGTCGTCATCTATTCGTAAAGCCATCAATTCAGACGCATTGACCCGCTTGGCTCAAGCCATAGCGGTGGCTGTGTCCGCCACTTTGGCGGGCTGTTCAAGCCATGTGCCGCAGACCGACGCGGCCCACACTCCGAATATCGCCGCTCGATCCAAGCAAAAACCTATCTGGCTCAGCGAAAAACCTACTCCACAAGTACCTCAGGACGTCTGGGAGCGCATGCGCCAAGGCTTCCAACTGCAGGATGGCCTGGGCGTCAACCCGCGTATCGAGCAACAACGACTGTGGTTCGCCAGCAACCCGTCCTTCCTCGAAAACGCCGGCGAACGCGGCAGCCTGTACATCCACTACATCATCGAACGCCTTGAAGAACGCAACATGCCGCTGGAACTGGCGCTGCTGCCAGTGATTGAAAGCGCCTACAACCCGATGGCCTATTCCCGGGCCGACGCGGTGGGCCTTTGGCAATTCATCCCTTCCACCGGGCGTTACTACAACCTGCGTCAAACCCGTTTCTATGATGGCCGTCGCGACATTACCGCCTCGACCACCGCGGCCATGGATTACCTGACCCGCCTGCACGACATGTTCAACGGTGACTGGTTGCTGGCCCTCGCTGCTTATAACGCCGGCGAAGGCACGGTCAGCCGGGCCATCGAGCGTAACGAGAAGCTTGGTTTGCCAACCGACTACTGGAACCTGCCGCTGCCGGCCGAAACCCAGGCCTACGTGCCGAAGTTGCTGGCCCTGTCGCAAGTGGTGCTGTCGCCGGAAGCCTACGGCGTGAACCTCAGCCCGATCGCCAACGAACCGTACTTCCAGGTCGTCGAAATCAACCAGCGCATGGACCTGTCCAAGGTTGCCGCGGTGGCCAACATCGACGAAGACGAACTGTTCCAGCTCAACCCGGCCTTCAAGCAGCGCACCACCATCGACGGTCCCCAGCATTTGCTGGTGCCGACGTCCAAGGCGCAACTGCTGACTGCCAGCCTGTCGACCATGCGCCCCGAAGAGCTGATCAGCTCGCGACCACTCAAACCAGTGTTCGAAGGTGCCGACGACAACGAAATCGCCAAACTCAAGCGCGCCTATCGCGTCAAACGTGGCGACAACCTGGCGACCATCGCCAAAGCGAACAAGGTCGATGTCAAAGACCTGCAACGCTGGAACAAGATGACCGGCAAGAACCTCAAGGTCGGCCAGACCCTGGTCATGCGGGACACCACCAAACGTAGCGCCGGTCGCGTCAACACCGTCGTGGCAGCCAACTCCAAGGCGAACGGCAAGACCACCAGCAAGACGGAGCAAACCCAATACAAGGTCAAGCAAGGCGACTCGCTGTACATGGTCGCCAAGCGTTTCAACGTTGAAATGCAACACCTCAAGCGCTGGAACCCGCGGGTTGGCCAGGCGCTGAAGCCAGGTCAGATGCTGACGGTGTCTTCGCCACGCTAAAAAAAAGCCCCTGGATCCAGGGGCTTTTTTTTGCCTGCGATTTGAGGGTTGTGGTGGCTTTTGTGGCGAGGGGGCTTGCCCCCGTTCGGATGCGAAGCAGTCGCTAAACCTATTAGCACGGTTTAATTGAAAGAATGCCGGGGCCGCTTCGCGACCCAACGGGGGCAAGCCCCCTCGCCACAGGCAAGCTCGCTCCCACAGGTTCTGCGAGTCGCCGGACCTCCACGCCAGCAATTAACAGCGCATTACCCCCCTGTCTTTTTCCTGTCGATACAAGCTGTTACTGTACGGCCCACAAAGCCCAAGCCGCCTGGATCGGATCTCTGACTTGAAGCGCGCCCTCCTCCTGCTCCTGATCAGCCTGGCCTTGAGCTCACCCGCAAGCGCAACGATCAGCGAAAGCCATGGTTATGCGCAGTTCGGCACGCTCAAGTACCCGGCCAGATTTACCCACTTCGACTGGGTCAACCCGCAAGCGCCCAAGGGCGGTACGTTGCGGGTGATGGCGTTTGGCACCTTCGATACGCTCAACCCTTACACCTTCAAGGGCTCAAGCCCGGTTTCCACCCCGAATTTCCTGCAATACGGCATCAACGAGCTCAACGAACCGCTGATGGTCGGCACCGGCCAGTACGCGCCGTCCGGCGACGAGCCAACGTCCAGCTATGGCCTGATCGCCCAATCGGTGGAATACAGCGAGGACCGCAGCTGGGTGGTGTTCAACCTGCGCCCTGAAGCGCGTTTCCACGATGGCACGCCGATCACCGCTTACGACGTGGCGTTTTCCTACCGGTTGCTGCTCAAGGAAGGCCATCCGCAGTACCGCACCGCCCTCCAGGAAGTGCTGCGGGTCGACATCCTAAACCCGCAACGCATTCGCTTTGTCTTCAAGCGCGCCGGCAATCCGTTGCAGATCCTGCGTCTGGGCGAGTTGCCGGTGCTGCCCCAGCATTACTGGAAAGGTCGCGACTTCAAGGCCACCACCTTCGAGCCGCCGCTGGGCAGCGGGCCGTATCGCATCACCTCGGTGCAACCGGGGCGGCAGATCATCTTCGAACGGGTCAAGGATTACTGGGGCAAGGACCTGGCGGTCAATCGCGGCAAGTACAACTTCGACCGCATGGAAGTCGAGTTCTACCGCGACAGCGACGTGGCCTTCGAAGCCTTCAAGGCCGGCGAATTCGACATCTACATCGAGCATCAGGCGAAGAACTGGGACAACGGTTATAACTTCCCGGCCGTCACCCGTGGCGATGTGATCAAGGCGCAGATCCCGCACCAGATCCCGACCCAGAGCCAGGGCCTGTTCATGAATACCCGGCGCCCGACTTTTTCCGAGGTCAAGGTCCGCGAAGCGCTGGGGCTGATGTTCGATTTCGAGTGGACCAATCGCACGCTGTTCAGCGGCGCCTACAAGCGCGCCACCAGTTACTACCCCAACAGTGAATTCGAGGCCACCGGCCTGCCGGTTGGTCACGAATGGCTGATGCTCAAGCCCTATCGCGAACAGTTGCCCGCCAAGCTCTTCATCGAGCCCTTCAGCCTGCCGCAGACCGACGGCCGCGGCATCCCCCGGGAAACCTTGCGCAAAGCCTTGGGCCTGCTCAACGAGGCCGGCTGGAAGCTCAACGGCCAACGGGTCGAAAACGCCAAAGGCCAGCCGCTGCGGTTTGAGATTCTGCTGGTCAACCCAAACCTGGAACGCATCCTTCAGCCCTACGTCGAGAACCTCGCCAGCATCGGCATCGACGCCCGGCTGCGTACGGTGGATCGCGCCCAGTACAAACAACGCCTGGATCAGTTCGATTTCGACATGATCCTGATGACCCTCAACCAGACCCTCAGCCCGGGACTGGAGCAATGGCAGTACTTCCATTCCAGCCAGGCCGGGGTCAAGGGCAGTAAAAACTACGCGGGCATCGCCAACCCGGTGGTCGATCATTTGCTTGAGCAACTGCTCGCCGCGCAGACTCGCGATGAACAGGTCGCCGCCGGCAAGGCCCTCGACCGGGTGCTGCTGTGGCAGCACTACAGCATTCCCAACTGGTACCTTAATTATCATCGCCTGGCCTACCGCAACCGGTTCGCCTTCGTCACCACGCCGCCCTACACCCTGGGCATTTCTGCGTGGTGGCTGAAATCTTCGGAGAAAGGTCAATGAACCCCGTACGCGCCCTGCTCTTGCAGGCCAGCGGTCTGTTGTTCGCCGGGCTGGCCTGCGCCGCCCCGCAACATGCCCTGACCCTGTACAACGAGCCGCCGAAATACCCGGCCGACTTCAAGCATTTCGATTACGTCAACCCGGACGCGCCCAAGGGCGGGATCTTCCGCCAGGCCGGTTTCGGCGGCTTCGACAGCCTCAACCCGTTCATCAGCAAAGGCGTGCCGGCCGACGATATCGGGATGATCTACGACACCCTGGCCAAGCAAGGCCTGGACGAACCGTTCACCGAATACGGGTTGATCGCCGGCAAGATCGAGAAGGCCCCGGACAACAGCTGGGTGCGCTTCTACCTGCGCCCGGAAGCGCGGTTCCACGACGGTCACCCGGTGCGCGCCGAAGACGTGGTGTTCAGTTTCGAGACCCTGATCAAGGACGGCGCCCCGCTGTATCGCGGCTACTACAGCGACGTCGCGGAGGTGGTCGCCGAAGACCCGCTGACGGTGCTTTTCAAATTCAAGCACAACAACAACCGCGAACTGCCGCTGATCCTCGGCCAGTTGCCGGTGCTGCCAAAACATTGGTGGGCGACCCGCGACTTCAACAAGGGCAACCTGGAAATCCCGCTGGGCAGCGGCCCCTACAAGGTCAGCGAAGTGAAGGCCGGGCGGTCGGTGCGTTACGAACGGGTCAAGGATTACTGGGGCAAAGACCTGCCGGTAAACCGTGGTTTCTACAACTTCGACGTGATGACCTCCGACTATTACCGCGACAACACCGTGGCCCTCGAAGCACTCAAGGCCGGGCAGTTCGATTACTGGCTGGAGATGACCGCGAAGAACTGGGCCAATGCCTACAACATCCCGGCCGTTACCGAAGGTCGGTTGATCAAGGAACAGATTCCCAACGGCAACCCGACGGGCATGCAAGGCTTCGTGTTCAACCTGCGTCGCCCGGTGTTCCAGGACATCCGCGTGCGTCAGGCCCTGACGTTGCTGCTGGATTTTGAATGGACCAACAAGCAACTGTTCAACGGCGCCTATGCGCGCACTCGCAGTTTCTTCGAAAACTCGGAAATGGCCGCCACCGGCCTGCCGGACGCCGATCAACTGGCAATCCTCGATCCGTTCCGCAGCAAGCTGCCGGCCGAGGTGTTCAGCGAGGCGTTCCAAAACCCGACGACCGACGCCAGCGGCATGATTCGCACCCAGCAACGCAAGGCCTATCAGTTGTTGCAAGAGGCCGGCTGGCGGATCGTCGATGACAAAATGGTCGATGCCACCGGCAAACCGGTGAGCATCGAATTTCTGCTGGCCCAGACCGAATTCGAACGGGTGCTGTTGCCATTCAAGCGTAACCTCAGTGACCTCGGCATCGATCTGGTGATTCGCCGGGTTGACGTCTCGCAGTACATCAACCGCGTGCGCTCCCGGGACTTCGACATGATCGTCGGCAGCTTCCCGCAGTCCAGCTCGCCGGGCAACGAACAGCGCGAGTTCTGGATGTCCGCCGCCGCCGATAAACCCGGCAGCCGCAACTCCATGGGCCTGAAAGACCCGGTGGTGGACCAATTGGTCGAGGAACTGATCAACGCCGATTCGCGTAAAAGCCTGGTAGCCCACGCCCGGGCGCTGGACCGCGTGCTGCAATGGGGTTATTACGTGATCCCCAACTGGCACATCAAGACCTGGCGCGTGGCCTACTGGAACCACATCGGCCACCCAAAAATTTCACCCAAGTACGACGTCGGCATCGCCACCTGGTGGGTCAAGCCTGACGCAAAACCGGCTGTAGAAGTCGAAACCAAACTGCAAGCCGACCCTGCGGGCACGGAGTAATCAGATGCTGGCGTATATTTTTCGGCGACTGCTGCTGATCATCCCGACCTTGTTCGGTATTTTGCTGATCAATTTCCTGATCATCCAGGCCGCTCCCGGTGGCCCGGTGGAACAGATGATCGCCAAGCTCGAAGGCTTTGAAGGCGCCACCAGCCGCATCGCCGGTGGCGGTGCCGAAGTCTCGGTGGCAGGCTCGGCCTATCGCGGCGCCCAGGGCCTGGACCCGGCGCTGGTCAAGGAAATCGAGCACATGTACGGCTTCGACAAATCGGCGCCGGAACGCTTGTGGATCATGGTCAAGAACTACGCGACCCTGGATTTCGGCGACAGCTTCTTCCGCGACGCGAAGGTCATCGACCTGATCAAGGAAAAGATGCCGGTGTCGATCTCCCTCGGGCTGTGGAGCACGCTGATCATGTACCTGGTGTCGATCCCGCTGGGGATCGCCAAGGCAACGCGACACGGCAGCCATTTCGACGTCTGGACCAGTTCGGCGATCATCGTCGGTTACGCAATCCCGGCGTTCCTGTTTGCCATCCTGCTGATCGTGGTGTTTGCTGGCGGTAGTTATTTCGACTGGTTCCCGCTACGGGGCCTGACCTCGAACAACTTCGCCGAATTGAGCATGGGCGGCAAGATTCTCGATTACTTCTGGCACCTGGCCCTGCCGGTGACGGCGCTGGTGATCGGCAACTTCGCGACCATGACCTTGCTGACCAAAAACAGCTTCCTTGATGAAATCAACAAGCAGTACGTGGTCACCGCGAAAGCCAAGGGCCTGACCAATCACCGAGTGCTTTACGGCCACGTATTCCGCAACGCCATGCTGTTGGTGATCGCCGGGTTCCCGTCGGCGTTCATCGGCATTTTCTTTACCGGCTCGCTGCTGGTGGAAGTGATTTTCTCCCTCGACGGCCTCGGCCTGATGAGTTTTGAAGCGGCGATCAACCGCGATTACCCGGTGGTCTTCGGCACGTTGTTTATCTTCACGTTGTTGGGGCTGGTGGTGAAACTGATCGGCGACCTCACCTACACCCTGGTCGATCCGCGTATCGACTTCGAACACCGGGAGCATTGAGATGAACCTGTCTCCCCTCAATCGCCGTCGTTTCGAATTGTTCAAGGCCAACAAGCGTGGCTGGTGGTCGCTGTGGCTGTTTCTGATCCTGTTCGGCGCCAGCCTCGGTGCCGAGCTGATTGCCAACGACAAACCGCTGGTCGTGCATTACGACAACAGTTGGTATTTCCCGGCACTCAAGCGCTACCCGGAAACCACCTTCGGCGGTGAATTCCCGCTGGAAGCCAACTACAAGAGCCCTTACATCCGCGAACTGCTCAAGGCCAAGGACGCCTGGATTCTGTGGGCGCCGATCCCTTACAGCTACCAGAGCATCAACTACGACCTGAAAGTCCCGGCCCCGGCACCGCCCTCGGCGGACAACCTGCTGGGCACCGACGATCAGGGCCGTGATGTGTTGGCCCGAGTGATTTACGGCTTCCGGATTTCGGTGTTGTTTGCCCTGACGCTGACCATTCTCAGCTCGATCATCGGCGTGATCGCCGGGGCCTTGCAGGGTTTCTATGGCGGCTGGGTCGATCTGGCCGGGCAGCGTTTCCTCGAGATCTGGTCCGGGCTGCCGGTGCTCTATCTGCTGATCATCCTCGCCAGTTTCGTCCAGCCGAACTTCTGGTGGTTGCTGGGGATCATGCTGCTGTTTTCGTGGATGAGCCTGGTGGACGTGGTCCGTGCCGAGTTCCTCCGTGGCCGTAACCTTGAATACGTGCGCGCGGCCCGGGCGCTGGGGATGCAGAATGGCGGAATAATGTTCCGCCACATCCTGCCCAACGCCATGGTCTCGACCATGACCTTCATGCCGTTCATCCTGACCGGCGCCATTGGCACGCTGACGGCGCTGGACTTCCTCGGTTTCGGTTTGCCGGCCGGCAGCCCGTCGCTCGGCGAACTGGTGGCCCAGGGCAAATCCAACCTGCAGGCGCCGTGGCTCGGCATGAGCGCGTTTGCGGTACTGGCGTTGATGTTGAGTTTGCTGGTGTTTATCGGCGAATCCGCTCGCGATGCCTTCGACCCGAGGAAGTGAAATGAATCAGGACAATCTGATCGAAGTGCGCGACCTCGCCGTCGAATTCGTCGTCGGCGAGCGCGTGCAGCGGGTGGTCGAAGGCGTCAGCTTCGATATCAAGCGCGGCGAAACCCTGGCCTTGGTGGGCGAAAGCGGCTCCGGAAAATCGGTGACCGCGCACTCGATCCTGCGCCTGCTGCCCTACCCGCTCGCCCGGCACCCGTCCGGCACCATCGAATATTCCGGGCAAGACCTGCTGAGCCTGAAAGAGAAAACCATCCGTCACATCCGTGGTAACCGGATCGCGATGATCTTCCAGGAGCCGATGACCTCGCTCAATCCGCTGCACTCAATCGAGAAGCAGATCAATGAGGTGCTGGGCATTCACAAGGGTTTGACCGGCAAAGTCGCGACCAAGCGCACGCTGGAGCTGCTGGAGATGGTCGGCATCCCCGAGCCGCACAAGCGCCTCAAGGCCCTGCCTCACGAATTGTCCGGCGGCCAGCGGCAACGGGTAATGATCGCCATGGCCCTGGCCAACGAGCCGGAACTGCTAATAGCCGACGAGCCAACCACCGCTTTGGACGTGACCGTTCAGCTGAAAATCCTCGAATTGCTCAAGGAATTACAGGCCCGTTTGGGCATGGCGTTGTTACTGATCAGTCACGATTTGAACCTTGTGCGAAGAATTGCGCATCGCGTATGTGTC
>Ga0209903_1000698_pt1 | contig 11229 bp, 10 predicted proteins | sample OrgsoiDNA2013051_FD_185801 | JGI IMG/M metagenome (GOLD analysis project Ga0209903, IMG submission 185801) | Permafrost soil microbial communities from the Arctic, to analyse light accelerated degradation of dissolved organic matter (DOM) -... | ecosystem: Environmental > Terrestrial > Soil >...
CAGCGTGGCCGGGTCGCTGCCGTCGCGCGGGAACACGCTGATGCCGATCGACGCGCCCACCGACTGCCTTTCGTCGACGATGGTGAACGGCTGGGTGAACGCCTGCAGGATGCGCCCGGCGACGGCGGCGCTGTGGGCGTCCGAATCGGCCGGGCTGAGCACGACGACGAACTCGTCGCCGCCGAAGCGCACCACGCGGTCGCTCGGCCGCAGCAGGGAGCGCAGCCGGACGGCCGCCTGGCGCAGCAGCTCGTCGCCGGCCGCGTGGCCCTGCGTGTCGTTGACGTGCTTGAACTCGTCGAGGTCGATGAACAGCAGCGCCACGGCGTGGCCGGCGGCGGCCGCGTCGGCCAGCGTGTGCTGGAAGTATTCGTTGAGCCAGTGGCGGTTCGGCAGGCCGGTCAGCGCGTCCTCGTTGGCCAGCCTTTCCAGCTCGCTTTCATGCGCCTTGCGCTCGCTGATGTCGGTCAGCGTCACGGCCAGGCCATTCCCCACGCGCACCAGGCGGCGGTGGCCCCAGCGCAGGTTGAGTCGCTGATCGGGCGGCATCTCGCGGTCGTCTTCGAGAAAGCCGCGCTCCATCGCCGCCACATAGGTATCAAGCAGGGTCTCGCCGAACAGCTGGGTCGACAGGCTGGTCAGGCGACGGCCGATCAGGTCGCCGCGCGCCATGCCGTAGAAATGCGCACCGCGCTCGTTGCAGTCGACGATTTCGAAATCGACGATGCGGCCGTCGGCGGCGCGCAGCGGCGCGGCCATGTAGAAGCCGTCGTTGGCGCTTTCGGTGGCGGTGCGATAGGCGCGCCGCACCTCCTCTTCCGCGTGGCGGCGTTGCAGCGAGCGGCGCGTCCACACGCTGCCCCACGAAGCCAGCAGCGCCAGCGCCAGAGTCGACAGCAGCGCGTTTTGCAGGCGGCTGCGGCTGGCCGCGTCGGCCGCGCCCATGATCTCGCTCTGCGCCAGGCCGACGCAGGCGATCAGCGGATAGGCCGCCGATTTGTGCCAGCCGAGGATGCGCGCCTTGCCGTCGCTGAAGCCGTCGCCGTCGAGCAGGCGGGTGCCGTCGTCGGCCTTCAGGTCGGGCTGGGCCAGCAACAGCGACACGTCGTCGGCGCCGGCGCTGCCGCCGCCGTGCTGTTCCAGCCGCAGCGTGCCGCTCTGGCCCAGCAGCGCCACCATGCCGTCGCGGCCCAGCGTGTGGGCGCTGTAGAAGGCGGTGAAATAGTCGGCGGTCATGGTCAGGATGACGACGCCGGCGAAGGCGTCGTCGGGGCCGTCGAGGCGACGCGTGAACTCGATGGTGTTTTGCGTCGCCTGGCGCTGCTCGGCGGGCACGTTGATGCGCAGCGCGGTCGAATTATTGTCGCGGTGGTAGAGGAAGTAATCGGCATGGGCGATGTCGGCCGGCGCGGCGCGGCGGCGGGTCGAGCTGAGGATGGCGCCGTCGCGGCCGGCGATGGTGACGGAGATGAAGGCGGTGTCGGTGAACATGCCGTCGCGGTGCAGATCCTCCAGGTTCAGCGCGGCGCCCGACTGTTCCCAGCTCTGCTTGAGCTGCATGGTGACCTGGTCCATCTGCGCCACCGAGCGGGTGACGTATTGCTCGTAGGCTCCGGCGTAGGCGCTGGCGTCCTTCAGCGCGGCCAGCTCGGCGCTGTGGGTTTCGCTGCGCCCCTTGATCAGCGTGAAGGTCCACAGCGCGGCGATCAGCAGCAGGGCCAGGCCGGGCCACAGCAACACCAGGCGCCCTTGGCGCGCGTTCAGGGCAGCGGTCTGCTCGTGGATGGACATAAAAGTGGCGGAATCAGCGTAGTGTTCGCCTACTTTACGCGCCGATTATGACCATGCAATTACATTGAAGAAATAAGTATTTCCCAAGAAAAAATATCCACACGGCCGCCGCGTTGACATGCCGCGGACATATTCGGGCGCTAGAATTTCTTTCCAGCACGATAGAAAGAGCCGCCATGCCCACAGCCGAAGTGACATTTACCCGGCGCCCCGAAGCGATCACGATCACCCTGCGCATCGCCGGGCAGCTCGTGGCAGAGAGCCCCAGCCAGGAATCGATAGCGCGCGAGCTGCAGCTGCGGCAGGTGCGCACGCTGTCGATAGAAAACCGCTACACGACCCAGCTGCCGACGTCGGCACGGACACTCGAACAAGCCGGCCAGGTCGATTTCAGCGAGCCGATGGCCGCGCTGAAGCTGATCGCCGCCTGCGCCGCGTTCGGCGACGTCGCCCTGTTCCGCCATCCCGAGCGCCGCCGCAAGCCCCGCGCCGTCGTTCCCGCGAACCAAGCGCCGACGCGGTCTTGACGCGCGATGGCGTGCAATGGCTCGCTACCGATTGCTTATCGCCTGATACAGGCGCCCATCACCAGCCGCACCCGCTGCGCATGCAGGTTGCGGGCGAAGTTGGCGCTCATCTGGCCGAAGCGCGGCCCCATCACCAGCGCCACTCCCGGCGACGGCGACGCCGGCCGTGGCCGGCCGAACCAGGCGATGGACTCGGCGCTGACGTCCTTCCATATATGCGGCTGGAGGCCGGCCAGCCCCAGCGCCGCCCGCGTTTGCGCTTCCGTCAGCAGGAAGCTGGTGGCGGCGCTGGCGGACCATGGCACCGGGTAATCCGGCGCCGGCTGGCCTTCGACCGCCAGCACGTCGTAAAAGCCGAAAGTGCCGCCCGGTTTGAGCACGCGCGCGATCTCGCCGTACAGCCGCGCGCGGTCGGCGATGTTCATCACCACATGCTGGGTATAGACGACATCGAACTGCGCGTCCGGGAAATCGAGCGCCAGCAGGTCGCCGGTGCGGTAGTCGACCAGCTGGTCCATGCCGGTGCGCTCGGCCAGCAGCGTGGCGACGGCGACGAAGCCGGGCGTCAAATCGACGCCGCTGACGCGGCAGCCATGCGTTTCGGCGACATAGCGGGCCGGACCACCGAGGCCAGAGCCGGCGTCGAGCACGCGCATGTCCGCCGCGATGTCGAGCAGGCCGATGAAGTCGCGGGTGGCCTCCAGGCCGCGCACGTGGAACTGGTCCAGCCCGGCCAGCTCGGCGCCGCTGAGCGGGCCGGGGCGCTGCGCCAGGAAGTGCCGCACCTGGGCCACTGGATCGGCCTCGGCGGCCTGATAGTGTCGTCGCACCTGTTCGTCGTTCATGCCGCCGTCCTTATTTAGAAAATCCACAAAATCTAAATTTAGATTAAACTAAAACTCTAAATTTGACAAGCGGATTTTCAGCAAGGTGGCCTCAGCCTTCGCGCAGCTTGAACACGCCGACGATGTCGGCCAGCCGCACCGACTGTTGCTGCATCGATTGCGCGGCCGCGGCGGCCTGCTCGACCAGCGCGGCGTTTTGCTGGGTGGCGCCGTCCATTTCGGCGACGGCGTGGTTGACTTGCTCGATGCCGGCGGCCTGCTCCTCGCTGGCGCGGCTGATTTCCTTCATGATGCCGGCCACGCGGCCGATGCTGCCGACCACTTCGTGCATCGTCGCGCCGGCCGCGTCGACCAGCTTGCTGCCGGCGTCGACCTTGCCCACCGAGTCGTCGATCAGCAGCTTGATTTCCTTGGCGGCGGCGGCCGAGCGCTGCGCCAGGTTGCGCACCTCCGAGGCGACGACGGCGAAGCCGCGCCCCTGCTCGCCGGCGCGCGCCGCCTCGACCGCCGCGTTCAGCGCCAGGATATTGGTCTGGAAAGCGATGCCGTCGATGACGCCGATGATGTCGACGATTTTCTTCGACGAGGCGTTGATCGAGCCCATCGTGCCGACCACCTGGCTGACCACGCTGCCGCCGCGCTCGGCCACGTCGGCGGCGATCTGCGCCAGCCGGTTGCCCTGGTGGGCGTTGTCGACGTTTTGTTTGACGGCCGAGGTCAGCTCATCCATCGACGAGGCCGTCTCCTCCAGCGTGCTGGCCTGTAGCTCGGTGCGCGACGACAGGTCCAGATTGCCGCTGGCGATCTGATGGGCGGCGCCGGCGATGCTGTGGGTCGCTTCATGCACGTTGTTGACCATGCGCGCCAGCTGGTCGCGCATGGTCTGCATGGCGAACAGCAGGCTGTGGCGGTCGCCCGGCCGCAGCGCGATCGGCACGCACAATTCGCCGTGGGCGATGCGGCCGGCGATTTCGGCCGCGTAGTCCGGCTCGCCCCCCATCTGCCGCAGCAGGCTGGCCGTGATGCGCCAGGCCAGCAGCGCACCGAGCACGGCGGCGGCGGCCGTCAACAGCACCGTCTGGCCACGGCTGGCGCTGTGGGCGGCGGCGGCGGCGCGCGCGGCCTGCTGCATCCGCGCCTCCTCGTAGGCCACCATCTCGTCCATCGCGTCCAGCGTGGTGCGCTGCAGCGGCTGCAGCTCCTTGAGCAGCACGTTGACGCCGCCGGCCTTGTCGCCGGCCGCCGTCAGGTCGGCCATTTTTTTGACGACGGTGATGGAGGCCGAGCGCGTCGCGGTGATCTTGTCGAGCGCGGCCCGCTCGGCGTCGGCGGCGACCATCTTGTCGAGCGCCGCGTAGCGCTGGGCGTAGACGGCGCGGTTATCGGCCAGGCGGCGGGTTTCGGCGTCGACGTCGGCGGCCTCGGTCATCAACGCGATGTTGCGGGCGTTGAGGATGGCCTCCATGACGGACTGGCGCATGGCGACGATGTGGCCGACCTTGACGTTCTCATTGTTGACGATGTTGTCCAGCGTGGCCTGCATGGTGGCCATGCGCAGCAGGCCGACGACGGCCAGCACCACCATCATCAGCAGCACCAGGGCGAAGCCGGCGCCCAGCCGGGTGCCGATCTTGAAACGGGAGAGGTCCATGGGGATAGGCGTCCGCAAAAAAATCGCGACCCCGACCATCGGCGTCGCGTTGATGAGCAGGAAACGTACGCGATTTCCGCGCCCACCGCAATCAGAACCGCGCGTCCCTCCCTTATGGCCAGGCGCGCGGCGCGGCGTTTATTTGGAGATGCGCAGGATCGCCGAAGCCAGCTTGGAGAAGCACGGCGTGAGGTCGTTGGTGGTGGCGGCGTAGCAATACAAGCCGGTCGGCTGGCTCGGCGTGACGCAGCGCGCCGGTGCGTCGGCCGTGTTGGCCATGCACTTGAGCACGTCCTGGCCTTTTTCGTTGTCCGGGCCGGTGCCGATGGTCAGTTGCGCCCCCAGGCCCAGCGTGAACACCACGATACCCTTAGCCCGCATGCTGGCGGCCAGCGCCTCGACCATGTTGCGCGCGGCGCGGTTGGTGTTTTGCCAGGCGATGGCCTCGGTGCTCATGTCCGCCGTGACCACGCGCGGCGTGTTCGTCACCAGCGGAAACTCTTGCAGGGTCGGATCATTGGGGTTGCTGGCGGGATTGTGCGCGTTGTACCAAGTCGGCATGCCCGTCATCAGGTCGGTAATATTCTTGCCGTTCGGTGGCACGCAACCGCCCGTCAGCAGCGTACTGAGCGCATTGATGTTGTACAGTCCGCCGGGATAGTTGGCGCTGGTGCCGTCGTCGGTGGTCAAGGTGCCGGCCGTGGTGCAGGTGGTGCCGGTCTTGAACGAATAGTAGGACGCCACCGAGTTCGGCGCACCGTCGGAGAAGAACACCACCGCGCGCAAGCTGGAGCGGTTCAGCGTGGGAATGCTGTTGAGCTGGTCGCGCGCCTGCCACAGCCCCTCGGAAGATGCCGTCGAACCGGAAAAACTGTAGCCATTGATCTGGCTGATCATCGTCGGCCGGTCGAAGCCGCGCGTGGTGCCGGTGCGGATGGCGTCGTCGACCACGGAACCGTAGGCGAAGCGGGTCAGACCGACACGGTCGGTAGTCGGGTTGAACTGTCCCAGAAAGGTCACGGCAGCGCTTTTGACCGCCGGCCCCGACGCCGACAGCGACCCGGACACGTCCATCACAAACATCATGTCCAGATCCTTGCGGATAGTCTGCGAGGTCACTCCGGGCGCAAGAGGTCCGACGTTGAGCACACCTGCCAGCGACAGCGGCAGCGTGGCGTTGGCCGTGACGCCGATGGTGACGGTGCCACCGTTGAACACGACACTCGGCGGATTCATGGTCGCGGTGGCGCCCAGGTAACTACTAGGGAAGTTGACGTTGAAAAAGTTCTGGGCGGCGACAATGGCGTAATTGGTCTGATCGGCCTGGGTCGTGCCCTGGGAAACGGCCTTAGCCGCCTCGTAGGCGGCGGCGTCGGTGGCGGCGTTGAGTTTAGCCATCACCATATAGGCGCGGCCGGTATCGAGCGCCAGACCAACCATCCCCAGCAGCACCACCATCGACAGGGCGACCAGAACCGCGACGGCGCCGCGTTGGGACTGCATACGTATGAACATATCAGAACACCGTCATCGAATAGAGATCAGGGCCCAGCGTCGGCAAATGCACCCCGCCCAGATTGAAATTGCCAAACAACATACTAAAGTTGTAAAAACTTTCGGAAACGAATACCACCTGGCCGGCGGCAAGTTGGCCATTCATCACGGTCGAGTTGGGCGCGGCCGCCACTGCCGGTATCGTCAGACAGCTGCCGTCGACGCTGCTCCAGCTGGTGCAGCTCCAGACCTTGCTCGACGGCGCATAATGACTGTTGCGGTAGCCGACGTTGTTGACGGCATCGTCCCAGCGGTATTGGCCGATAACCACGCTGCGCGTGGTCGACCCGGTGCCGACGGCGACCCCCATGACCTCGGTGATATAAATCATGCCGCGGTCGTTCATATCCAACGGCGGCGCGGACGCAGACACCGCCGACATCGCGTTTTGCATCGTGGTGGAGTTGTTGCGTGCCGTAATATTGGCCGATTCCCGGCTCAGGTTGATCAACACCAGGTCTGCTTGCAGCCCCCGTGCCAGGTCGATCAGGCCGGTCAGCAGCAGCAGCATCACCGGCAACAACAAGGCCAGTTCGACGGCCGCCAGGCCATCGCTGCGGCGCCGCCGCTCTATGCGCCGGCCCCTCATGATCCGTACTGCTCGTTCTGCATGGTGGCTCCGACTGTGAACTTATAAACGCCCCCCGCGAACATCATGTTCAACACCGGCGTCGCCAGCTTCCAAGTGCACAACACTTGCAGCACAACGATATCGCCTGGTCCACCGAACATATTCGCGTTATAGCTGGCCGCCGTGCTGTAGGTCGTGTTGTTGACCGTGATCACCGGACTAACCTTGGAATACAGCCCGGCCGAGCTGTCCTGCAGCTTCTGCAGGACAGCTAGATAGCGCTGCTGGTTGGCGGTGTTGGGGTCATCGTCGACCTGGCCGGTGACCGCATAGCGCGCTGCCTCCCGCACCGCGTATTGCATAGTCAGGCTGGCGAAGTAGACCAAGCTCATTTCCATCGTGCCGATCAACAGCAACAGCAGCACCGGCGCCACCAGCGCCATCTCTACGGCGGCCACACCGCCCTGACGACGGCGAGGCACGGGGCGCGGCGGCGGCACGCGGGGAACAACCGTATTGTGTTTAGTCATGATAAGACGCTCGCGTAGCTAAGGGGACGGCAGAAGGTAAGGCTGGCGGCCCGGCGCGCTGAGGGCGGGCAAACGTCGGCACAAAGGCGAGGTGACAGACGACGCTATTGTAGCGTGCGGAAATTTCTTTCACATAGTTATTTAATTTTTATTTTTAGAACCGTCGAGGCAACTGTTGCCGCCCAGCCGATGCTAGCGCGCCGATTTCGCCATAGACAACGCTACCCAGTATGCGTACACTGGGCATTGCATTGTATGCAACAGCAATGTTGTCATGCTATCATTTTACCAGTATGCCGTTAGTGGTAACATCAACCGACCGTCCTCAAGCCCGGATCAGACTCAGTGACATTAGTAAGTCAAGCAAGTGCTTCCCGACCCTCCCAACCCGACGACGCCGCCGGCGCCGAAATGGTGTTCGGCATGCGTTTGCTGCTGTCGGTATCGGCGCTGCTGACACTGTTTGTGGCACCAAGCGACATCGGCAGCCTGAACACCTTGACATGGGCCGTGTTCAGCGCCTATGCCTTACACAGCCTGGCGCTGTTCATCGCTACCTTACGCCGCCACAATCCCTTTTGGCATGGCAAAGTGGTGTACTGGCTGGACGTAGGCTGGTACGCGCTGATGGTCTATTGCAGCGGCGGCAGCAACAGTTTTTTCTTTCCTTTTTTCTTTTTCGCCATCCTGGCCACCTCGTTCCAATGGGGCTTCGACGAGGGTGCCCGCATCACACTGGCCTCGGCCAGCCTGCTGACGCTGGGCGTGCTGGCCGCCAACTGGCAGGCCGACGCGGCCCATCTGCTGCTGCGCACAACTTTCGTGCTGGCGCTCGGCTATATGATTGCCTACTGGGGCGGCCTCGGCCTGATGCAGCGGCGCCGGCTGGCGCTGCTGCGCGGCGTCAGCCGGCTATCCAATCCGCGCTTCGGCGTCGACCAGACGCTGGCGTCCATGCTGGAACAGACGCGCCAGTTCTACCGCGCCAGCAGCTGCATCTTGCTGATGCGCGAACAAGACGCCGGCGACTGGCTGTTACGCTCGGCGAGCACGCACACGGCGGGCCGGCCGCTGACGGTCTCCCGCATGAGCGCGGCATCGGCTGCGCCGCTGCTCGGCTTCGCGGCGCAGCAGACGGTGCTGTATGCCGCAGCGCTGCATGCGCGCCTGCCCTGGAGCCGCATCTCGCTGGGCCTGCTGCCGGCGCCGGCGCCAGCACGCTGGCGTAGCATCGATTGCGACGCTTGTACCGGCCTGGCCGATCTGTTCGACGCCCGCGCCTTTATCAGTGCGCCGCTGCCGCTGCGGCGCGGCGAAGGCCGCATCTACGTCGTCTCGGCCAAGCACCGCTTCACCCGCAGCGACGCAACCTTTTTACACCACCTGGCGGCGCAAGCATTTCCTGCCATTGAAAACATCGAGTTACTGGACAGGCTGGCGTCCGACGCCGCCTTCCGCGAGCGTCAGAAAATCGCCCGCGACTTGCACGACACGGCGATTCAGCCCTACATCGGCCTGCGGCACGGCCTCAGCGCGCTGCGCCAGCGGGCCGAGGCCGACAACGCACTGCTGCCCGACATCGACAAGCTACTGTCCATGACCACCGAAGTGATCGCCGACATGCGCCACTTCGCCCGCAATGTCCGCGTCGGCGACGCCCGCGAGGTACCGGAACTGCTGGTGGCGCTGCGGCTCCAGGCGGCCCAGGTACGTGATTTTTACGACATCGACATAACCATCGAATCGAGCGACAAGCTGGCCGTCAGCGACCGCCTGGCCGCCGAAGTGTTCCAGATCGTCAATGAAGGCATGAGCAATATCCGCAAGCACACCGATGCCCGGCGCGGCTGCATCACGCTGAGCCGTAACGACAATATGCTGCAAATCCGCATCGAAAACGACAATCCGGAGCACCTCGTGCCGGACTTCCTGCCCGGCTCCATCGCCGAGCGCGCCGCCGCCCTCGGCGGCACGGTGGCGGTGACGCTGAGTCCGGCCGCCATGACCGTGATACAAATTGATATTCCCCTGTAAGCACAAGGTATTTTTATGACGCAGTCCACTGTCACCTCGCCGCCGATTCGCATTATGCTGGTCGATGACCACAAGACCATGCTGTGGGGCCTGGAAAAACTGATCGAGGGCGAGCGTCCGCAGATGGCTATCGTTGGCACCGCCGGCGACGGCCCGGCCGCCGTGACGCTGGCGGCCCAGCTGCAGCCCGACGTCATCGTACTGGACCTCGACCTCGACGGCCACAGCGCCCTCGACTTCCTGCCCGAGCTGCTCGGCAACGGCATCTCGCGCGTGATGATACTCAGCGGCAACCGCGACCAAGAGCTGCTGGCGATGGCCGTGCGCTGCGGCGCACGCGGCGTCGTTGGCAAGGAGGCGCCGGCCGAGGTCGTGCTGAACGCCATACGCAGCGTGCACCGCGGCGAACTGTGGCTGGATCAAGGCTTGATGGGCAGGCTGCTGGGCGCGTTGACCAGCCCGGCGCCAGCGCCGGCGCACCATCCAGAGGCCAACAAACTGGCCACGCTGACGGCCAAGGAGCGCAAGATCATCGCCCTGATGGTCGAGGGCAATGGCGCCAGCAACAAGGACCTGGCCCTGCGCGCCTTCGTTGCCGAACATACGCTGCGCAACTATCTGACGTCGATCTACCAGAAACTGGGGGTAGCCAACCGGCTGGAGCTGTACGTCTACGCCACCAAACACTGTCTGGACCAGGCGGAAGACTGAGCCGCCTCAGCCGTCCGTGTAATATTCAAGCAATAAGCAATAATAAAATTAAACTATTATTTTGCATAATTAATCTATCCCAAGTACAATTTCGAGTAGCCGCTTGAAACAGCGACCAATGCTGACTGATCCCACGCCCCAGCCCCGCGACAGCCAGTCCCAACGCGCCCACAGCAGCGCCACAGCCTCCGCCTCGCCCTGCGGAATGATCATGACAAATGTCATGCTCCTGCGATTCAAATAAGTCCTTTTGTCATTACCGAAAAGGGCTTTTGTCTGATGCGTATCAAAGTTTGCCCACCTACAATGACCTCCATCAGCACAGAACTTGAAACGCTGAGGTAGCAAACAGACAAAAGGTACGCATCGGGAGCGGCAACATGGACATATATCGGTTGGTACCAGTAAAATTAAAATGTTTTCTCCGCGACAATGCTGGCACCACCGTAATGGAATATGCAGTGCTCGGTGCACTGGCCTCAGTAGTCAGCGTTTTAGCGCTGTTGGCCATCGCGAGTAAGTAAGCTCGATAGTCGGCAACAAGTATCAGCAACAGATTACGCAGCAGAATAAGGCCACCCGGCCGGCAGCACACAGCAAACTTTTATTCATACATACAAGGATATTTATCATGAACGCCATCAAAAACTCCATCAAAAACTTCATCAACGACGAAGCTGGCGTGACCGCCATCGAATACGCCCTGATGGCGGCTCTGATCGCTGTCGCACTGGCTGGCGTCGTCGGTACGCTGAACGGCAAAATCAGCGCCGGCTTCGTCGCCGCCGGCAACGCCATCTAAGATGTAATCGTTACGCGCCGCAGTTGCGACGCCCAAGATCCGGACCGGCTCGCCGTGCCGGATCTTGTCGCATCAGAACCATGAGAGTAACAGTGCGCGTATTTGATAAAAAAAAATCAACACTACCGTACATCAATACGGCATACTATCGATATGGCATATCCGCTGTGCGGCACACGCTGCGGCGCACATCGTTCCAGTCCATTTTTTTTC
>Ga0209903_1000700_pt1 | contig 11227 bp, 11 predicted proteins | sample OrgsoiDNA2013051_FD_185801 | JGI IMG/M metagenome (GOLD analysis project Ga0209903, IMG submission 185801) | Permafrost soil microbial communities from the Arctic, to analyse light accelerated degradation of dissolved organic matter (DOM) -... | ecosystem: Environmental > Terrestrial > Soil >...
CCCATTCAGGCCTCTGAAATTTGCAAGGAATTGCCACCATTTTAGCGAAAGCTTGCAAATCCCAGCTACTGTTTTTTGGTCTTTCGCCAGCAGAATCAATCGGTTAGGATTTTTTCATACCCGACTAAATAGTGAACTCGCTGGGATCGATTAAAAGGGCTGTCAGCCGCTCGAAATCGAATTGTTCAGCGCTTCCCTAGGCTTAGGCCGGACCGCATAGCTGGTGACTTTCAAGGGCGAGTAGGTGTCTTTGTCAGCCCAATCAATCTGGTAGGAAACTACAAGCCGGAAGCGGCTATAGAGCTTTAAAAGTTTTCACCTGAGCAAGGCCTTTGTTGCCTCCGCAGGTGTCAGGTAGTGTCCCAAGATGCTTCGCATGGTGCCATCTGCGCGCAGGGTGGTTACCATGGCACTCCATGCCTCCAACTGGTCGCCGTTGAAATTGTGGCGCGATAAGGCGAGATTGCGAGTAGTCGGTGGCTGGTTCGGAAACCAATCGACGATATGTACTTGGTCGCGCAAACCGATGTCCTGCAGCTCTTTTTCGTACTGCAAAGGAATGGAAAACAAGGCGGCGAGGCGATTGCCCTTGAACATTCGGTAGAGAATGGCAGGATTTGGAGCGATTTCGAGCCGCCTTTCAGTCGAAATGTGCTCGATCCAGTTGTCGCGCGGAGTGTCGTAATTTACTCCTCGCACCACACCGAAATGCAAGCTCGGATCGGCCGTAAATGCATCCAGCGTAGCTTTGGCGCGCGGTACGTCAGGATGGATGATGGTGGCAAAACGTTGCTGGAGGTACGGCGCAAAATATGCATAACGCGCACGGGAAGGTGTGTTGATGGCTGCTACCACGATATCGATTTCCCCAGCTTCCAACAACATGTAAGCACGTACCCTCGGCATTATTGAAGTTTCCATGGCGCAAGATGAACGCCGCTTAAGTTCTTGTACCAGATCGACGTCGACACCCTTTCCCTGGTAGTAGAAAAGCCCACTTTCATAGTATGCCAGGCGAATCGGGTGGCCTAAGCAAAGGTTGGCGGCCAAAGCAAAATGGCTGACCATGCTCAATACGCCTGCGGAGATTGCTAATAGGATTTTCATCGTGATCAATATGACAAAGTGCCCAGCTTGAGCGTGATCGACACGGCATGGGCAAGGTTATTGGCTGTCAAATTATGCAGTATCCATTTCATACAGCTCTTGACTGGCATCGCAAAATTTCCAGCACGCCAGCATCTTGGTCGTATTGATTGCCAATGATGATACTACCAAGCGAGATAATATCTCTCGGTCAAAAGTTCGCTATCCCAACGGAGGAAGATCTCAAGGACAGCCTCACGCTTGATGCTACGCTGGCCAGCGTGAACCCCCGGTTGCGTTTCCAGCACGTCATTTAGGAGTGAGAATCCCCGCTGCCTTAAAGCCATGACGACACGACACGACATCGATTTTGATATCGATACGTCATATTGACAGCGTCAGTATCTCGCGAATTTTGAGAAGAGGACGATGCGCGACCATTCTCGTCTATCTCCTATAATTTTAGACGCATAGTCAGCATCTCATCGCAGGGTTGCATCTACCAGTAGTTCCGCTTGTAACAGACGCATACGTTGATCGAAAAAATACCCGCCCGCCTCGGTATATCGGAGAAAGACCCGGCAACATAGCCGACACTGTACTAACTCGCAGCGATTGTACGGGAAATATTTTGGTGCAATTGGCGCATCCATGCTCTCGTACCGGGTTTTATTTGGGTGGTATTCGTAAAATGTAGGTTCGACAAATGGGTCATCGACCAGCGTACCGATAGCGGTGAACAAGGTTAGATCAAGTGATGCGGGAACACTTTCCCAACCAAGTAAAGGCCGCATGTTGCAGCTGCAGTTCTGAGCAATCTGGGACGAAGTGGCAGCAACTCTAGTCAGAGCTGAATAATCGAAGGCTGGCATCATATCAATATGTAATTTTATGCGCTCATCAAAACTCTATGTGAAGCTACTGCCATTAGAGCACAGTGTTGGGAGGTGGGAAGTGCCTGGGCGGCTCTTACCACAGCATTTTTTTCAAAAAAATCGTTCAACCTTACAAACAGCGGCATTTCATTTCATGAAACTTCTCGGCGTCGCTTGTGGAAAACGTTCGTCGGATTTGCTGCCGTCAGATCGATCGTCACAGCGAAGGCAAGAGCACCCGCCGCGAGCAGGAATAGCAACCGATGGTTGGCGCCGCTTGCGTTGAGAATGGCCGAGTAGGTATAGCCGGCCAGTGCCTGAAATAGGGCGAACATAGTCGTAGCATGGCCCCATGCAGCGTTCTGCCGTTGCACCTGATGAGGTATCAGTTCGTGTATGCGCGCTAAAGCTAAGGGTACTATCCCAGGCGGGAAAGTTCCGATGATAACTGTGACGATGCCAATCAGAGTATAGTTACTGCTCGACCCTAGGACCGCCAATGCCAGAATCTGGATCGATAAAAGCAATCGAAACGCTCGCTGACCTCCAAGGCGGTCTGCAAGGAAGCCGTACGCGGGCGGGCCGAATATAGCGCCCACCCCATACAGCACCCAGAATAGTGAGGCGATGCGCTCGCCGGCTCCGAGCCCCCGCGAAATGTAGTCGACTAAGAAGACCATGGCGGGAACCAGGCCGACGGCCATCAATGCATATTGCGCATAGAATAACTTGAGGTGCTTGTTGTGGTTTGACGCAACATGAACTGGTGGCTGTGGCACATCAAGGGAAATCCGATGTTCAACGGGCGGCCAGGCAAACCAGCTTGCGACGGTCAGCAACGCTGACAGCAAGGCCAATCCGATCCAAGTTTGGCGCAGGCCAAGGTTCAGTAGCACTGGCACGAGGGTCCCCGACGCAGCGATTCCAACACCGATGCCGAGGAAAATGGCTCCGCTTGCTAGGCCCTTGCGGTTCCCCGGCATGTGGGGGAGTATTGTCGCCGCCACCAATACCATAATAGACCCGCCAGCGACTCCGGAAATGAGTCGCCAACTGAAGAACCAGGCCACAGAGAGTGGAAAGGCGCAGGCAAGGAAAGAGAGGGTTACCAATAGCGTCATCAGGCGTAGCGTATGTGGGTTCGATAGCCGTCCGGCAATCGGGCGCCCTAACAGCGCGCCTACAAGGTAACCGGCCAGATTCGCAGCGCCAAGGTATACGACATCTGCGGCTGCAAACCAGTGTGCCTGGATCAGTGGCGGAATCAGCGGTGTATAGGCGAAGCGAGCCAAACCAATACCGATCAGGCTGGCGCTGAATCCAGCAAAAATATAGCGCCACGCCTTCATTCGGTCGGCGCGGACAGGCTTCGCATTGTTGAAATGAGTAGACATCGATGTTCCAAAAGAAGAGGGAGGGGGGCTTATTGCAAGTCCATCGTGAGGATAATCTTGCCGATATGTTTGCTGGAATCCATCAACCGATGGGCATCCTGCGCTTGCTCAAAGGCAAAAGTTTGGTACACCTGCGGTTTGATCTGACCAGATTCAATCAGTGGCCAGACATGGGTCTTCAATTCGCCAATTAACGCCGCTTTTTCCTCCTGGGTACGTGAGCGCAAGGTCGAGCCCGTGTGGGTGAGACGCTTGCTGAGCATGGGGAAAATGTCGAGTTCTCTCGCAGGCCCGGCCATGACGCCGATTTGAACGATACGGCCGTTCATTGCGGCGGCGGCATAATTACGCGCCACGTAATCGCCAGCCACGATGTCAATGATTATGTCGGCACCATGGCCGGCGGTGGCCTGCTTGGTTGCCGCTACAAAATCCTCTTCCTTGTACAACACCGCCACGTCCGCCCCAAGCCTCATGCTGGCAAGGCGATGCTCTTCCGAGCCTACTGTGGTGATGATGGTGGCGGCGCCGAAGGCTTTGGCCAGCATGGTGGCAGTGGTTCCGATGCCGGAAGTACCGCCGTGTATCAAGATAGTGTCTCCAGCCTTGAATCCGCCGCGCAGAAACATATTCAACCAAACGGTCATAAATGTTTCGGGGAAGGCTGCAGCCTCCACCGGGTTGAGACCAGGTGGGAGCGGCATGGTGTTGCCTTCATCGGCCACGCTGTACTGGGCGTAACCGCCACCTGAAATCAGAGCGGCCACGTGGTCCCCTAGTTTGAAGTTTGTGACCTCGGCACCCAAAGCAACAATCTCGCCGGCCACTTCGAGCCCCGGAATGTCGGACGCGCCAGGGGGGGGGCATACAGGCCCTTGCGCTGCATGACATCCGGGAAGTTGAGCCCGGCTGCCAGATGCCGGATTAACACCTCCCTTGGCCCCGGCTCGGGGCGCTGTCGTTGCGTAAGGCGCAACACTTCGGGACCACCTGGAGCGATGATTTCGATTGCCTGCATCGTAAGTGGCAGAGATGGATTTCGGCTGTTCATAACGGTTCCTCGTTAGAAATGGCAAGTGGTGCTGCACGGTGATTGATACCGTAAGAAAGTATAGGTCTTCGGCGTGTTGCAAATTTGATTCATTTCTGATTTACTATGATTCAAATTTGAATCAAGGGGGTCGTAGTGAACTGGGATGACACGCGGATTTTTCTAACCCTAAGCCGGGAAAGGACATTGCGCGGCGCGGCGCGAAAGCTGGGTATGAACCAGGCCACTGTGGGACGGCATATCGCTGCGTTGGAGAAATCGCTGAGAACCACGCTGTTCCTGCGTAGTTCGGACGGTTATGAATTGACGACAGCCGGTGAGGCTGCCATGAGCGTGGCTGAGGGAATGGAGCGCCGCGCCAATGAATTGCAGCGGCTGATACAGGGGCTGGACCAGCGGCTGGCCGGAGAAGTGCGGGTCGCGACCACCGATTCGCTGGCGCTGGACTTCCTTATTCCAGCTATCAAGCGGTTGCATACAGATCATCCCGCAGTCAGCGTGCAGCTGCACGCCTCAACACAGATGTTGAACCTGGCGAAACGTGAGGCGGATATTGCCGTCCGTACCATCAAGCCGGATAACCCCGAGCTTATCATACGCCGCTTGGCTAAATGGCAGATAGGTTTGTTTGCCGCGCCAGTATATCTTGAGCGATTTGGCGAACCGGTACCAGGGACTTCTTTCGATGGGCACGACCTAGTCATTTATCAACCTTACGTCGATGGTAATCAGGCCGTCACGCTTGCAGGTGAGCCTATCCATAAGGGGCGGATCGTGGTCGGCGCCAATTCCAGCCTGATGCTGAGGACCCTGGTCAGGGAGGGATTGGGATTGGGCGAAATGCCAGTATATATGGGGGAGGCGGAAGGGCTGGTCCGAATCTGGCCTGACCGCACGCGCTCGCATGCTTATGAAGTGTGGCTGGTTACGCATCAGGATTTGCGCCACACTGCAAGGACGCGGGCTATGATCAACTGCATCGTACATGAATTCGAGCGCTGAGCATCCGTGTTGCCGGCTCGAACGGAGAGCACTAATAGGAAAATCAGACATGATCATTTACACTGTGCCGCTTTGAATAGGCCGCCATGAAACTCGACCCCCTATCTCTGCAGTTGTTTGTCAGCGTAGTTGAAGAAGGCACGATCGCCGCCGCCGCTGCGCGCGAGCATATTGCAGCGGCGGCTGTCAGCAAGCGGATCAGCGAGCTGGAATGCCAGCTCGATACGACGTTGCTGGTGCGCAGTAACAAGGGCATGACTGTCACCGCCGCCGGGGACGCTCTGGCCAACATGGCGCGCAGCGTGCTCAGCGATTTGGATAATCTGGCCCTGCAGATGAAGGATTTTTCGAGCGGAACGCGTGGTTCGGTGCGGGTACTGGCCAATATCTCTGCCATCACACAATTCTTGCCGGCGGAGCTGAAGTCCTTCCTGGCCGATCATCCAATGATTCAGGTGCAACTGCGCGAAGTGGCCAGCCGCGACGTAATACGCGGCGTTGCCGAGAACGGCGCCGACATCGGCATCTTTACCCAGATGCCATATCGCGATGATTTGCAGGTTAGCCGTTACCGCAATGACGAGCTGGTGCTGATCGTTCCGGCGGCCCATCCGCTGGCCGCGCTGGACGTCGTGAGTTTCGCCCAAACCCTCGATTATGAGTTTGTCGGGCTGCATGTGGGCACCAGTTTGAATTTCCAGATGCTGAGATCGGCCAGCGAACTAGGGCGCTCGCTTAAGCTGCGTATCGAGGTCAATAGCTACGATGCGCAATGCCTGATGGTTGAGGCCGGACTGGGTATTGGCCTGCAGCCCAAGATGAGCGCCCAGACCTATAAGTCGCTGGCTATCAAGTCTATCCCCTTGACCGACCCCTGGGCATATCGTCAGCTCGACATCTGCGTGCGCTCTTACGAAACGCTGTCGCCGGCGGCTAAGCTGCTTTATGACCACTTGCTGCAGCATCAATAAGCGCAGCACACTGCGCCGCCGTGCTGCGGTTTATTTGCGAGCCTTACCGGATAGCAGATAGCCAGCATTGGGAACCACTGGATCGAGCTTCAGTTCCTTGAGAATCTGGTAGACGGTGGCGGCGGCTGCAGTCAAAACCGGCTTGCCCAAGCGGTCTTCAACCAACTGGATGGCTGGCAGCGACGGCATCTGCACGCAGGCCGAAAGTACCACCGCGTCGGCTCGGCTAATGTCGAGCCTGCTGGCATGGTTGATCAGGTCTAACGGCTCGAGGCGGCCGACCGCCAAATTGTCCGATACTTCCAGGCTGATCGAATCGGTGACCTCGATGCCTTCGCTCTCGATGTAGTCGATCACTTGCTGGGTTAGAGGCTTCATGTAGGGGGTGATGATGGCGACCCGCTTGAAGCCCAACTCTTTGATACTGTCGACCAGCGCGCCAGCAGAGCTAATCACCGGTGTCGGCACCCGTATGTCCGCTACGACCTTGGAAAGCCGAGTTTCCGACACGCGGTGGTAGCCAGGTCCCTGGCACATGATGGCGACTAGGCAGGCATAGGCCATCACGTCGACGCGTGCGTCGCTGAGCTCGACCGCGCAGCGATCACTGTCAACGTCCATCTTTTTTAACTCTTCCGGGGTTACGTGCATCATACGCATGCGCGACGAGTGGAAAGTGAAGCGTTCTTCGGGGTAAAGAGCATAGCGGGACTGCAGCATCGCGGGAATTTCAGTTTCCATTGTGGTATTCGAGCTTGGCACGATCTGGCCGATGCGGAACGTTTTCATAATCAAATCCTTTCGTGGTTAAAACAATGTGTCAGTTACCGCTGGTTAGCTGGATGCCCTTGGTTTCCTGCAGGGTAAACACCATTACAGCGGCAAGTAGGTAGGCCACGGAGGCCATGGAAATGGTGGCGGCAAAGCCGATCAACGGGATCAGCACTGGCACTAGCTTGATACCAGCGATGGCGCCGACCCGGCCAAAATTGAAGCTGAAGCCAGCTGCGGTCGAGCGTATGCTGGTCGGGAATAGCTCCGCGTACCAGGCGCCAAAGCCGCTGAAATAGCCAGTGAAAAAGCCTAGTAGTGCGGCCAAGCTGCCGAGGATGATGACGTTTTTTGTGGTCAATATCAACTTGCCGTCGGTCAGCGGCATCAGGCCAGCCGTGATCGTGAAGATCGGTACCATCAGCGTCATGCCAAGGAAGAATAGCGCGAACGACTTGCGTCGCCCGATGCGCTCTGCCAGCGCGCCAAATACCAGATATCCGACCATTGCACCGATGCCGCTCCACACCAGGAACACTGGCGCTTCGTTGATGCGCACCTTGAGAATGTTCTGTAGGAAGGCAGGAGTGAAAGTGAGCAGGATCCAGTAACCCCACATGCCCAGTACCGAGACCGTCAATGCCAGTAGGGTTGAACGGAGGTGCTGGGGCTCGAAGATGGTGAGTAAGTTGCCCTTGGCCGCATGCTGTGCCATATAGTCGCGGTTGGCCAGCCAGACCGGCGACTCCTTGACGCATAAAAGCACGAACAGCAGCGTGGCGAAAGCAGGTAGGCTCGCCACCAGAAACATTGTGCGCCAAGCGTCAGGGGTGTTTGGTGTTAGCACGCTCCAGGCCAGCACTGCGGCCAGCAGATTGCCACCCGACCAGCCGGTCTGTAGCAGCGCTATGGCCTTGGCGCGGCCCGCCGGCGGTGATACCTCCGAGATCAGTGCTGCGGCTGCTGACCACAAGCCGCCGACCGCGAAGCCGACGATAGCGCGGTAGATGTTGAGCTCCAGCAAATTGTGCGCAAAGCCACACAGCAGCGTCGCCGTTCCGTAGACAAACACTGACAGTGCGATTGTAAGCTTGCGGCCTATCTTGTCGGAGATATTGCCGAGGAAGTAGCCGCCCACGCCAGTCGCCAGTAGAAACCAAGCCACCGTCGAAACCACATCGCCCAGTTGGACGGAAAAACTCTCAGCGATTGCCAACATCACGAAACCGAAGATGCCTGCATCTAGCGCATCGAACAGCCAAGCGATCCAACAACCGGCCAGCGTTAGATATTGCTGGCGTGCGGTGATATGAACCGGACTGCCCCCTGTGCTGATAGATGCGGTCTGCATTCTGTGCTCCGTTATAAGTTTTCCGCGCCTACGTGCCGGGTATGTCTATCATCATCCAACCTGCGAAATATGCCGTAAAGCAATGTATCGCGATCCTGCCATCGCCGTTTACGATGGCAGTGGTGAAGCAGGCAGGTGCTACGCATCGCCCAGATGAAAGACGCTGACTACGTCCACCAAACTGGCAGCCTGGTCCTTCAAAGCTGCAGCGGCGGCGCTGGCCTCCTCGACCAGTGCGGCGTTCTGCTGCGTCACTGTATCCATCTGGACGATGGCTTGGTTGATTTGCTCGATACCTTGTGTCTGCTCCATGCTGGCAGACGTGATCTCGCCCATGATGTCGGTTACGCGGCGTACGCTTTCGACAATCTGTTCCATCGTCGCCCCTGCGCGGTCGACCAGTTGGACGCCGACATCGACATTGTCGACAGAGTCGATAATCAAATCCTTGATCTCCTTTGCGGCGGCGGACGAGCGCTGTGCGAGGTTGCGCACTTCGGATGCCACCACCGCAAAGCCGCGTCCTTCCTCGCCAGCGCGCGCCGCTTCTACTGCTGCGTTCAGCGCCAGGATATTGGTCTGGAAGGCGATGCCTTCGATTACGCTGATGATTGCGACGATCTTATTGGAGGAGGTATTGATCGCGCCCATAGTCGCCACCACTTGCGCGACTACATCGCCACCTTGTCGAGCCACCTCCGAAGCGCCGCGCGCCAACTGGTTGGCGGAGCGGGCGTTATCGGCGTTTTGCTTGACCGTGCCGGTCAGCTCTTCCATCGCGGCGGCGGTTTGTTCTAGCGCACTGGCCTGCTGTTCGGTACGTGCCGACAAGTCGAGGTTCCCAACCGCGATCTCGCTCGACGCGGTGGCTATGGTGTCGGTCCCGCTGCGTACTTCGCTGACCACTTGCATCAGGCTGTCGTTCATCTCCTTCAGCGCATGCATCAGCTGGCCAGTTTCGTCGCGCGAATCGACGGTGATGCATGTGCGCAGATCCCCCGCCGCGACCGTCCTAGCGACAGCAATGGCCGCTTGCAAAGGGCGGGTGACTGACCGGGAAATCAGCACGGCGCAGGTCGCGCCAAGGGCCAGTAGTAGCACGCCCAGTAGCACCATCATCTGCAAACTGCGTTGGTAAAGCGTGGCGATTTGCTTACCTGTGACATCGATGTTCTTGCGTTGCATGGCCACGAAATTGAGCACGTGCAAGTCCAGATCCTTGGCCGCCGGTTCAAACTCAGTGCTGTAGACGCGCGCAGTTTCATCCGGATTGCCGTTCTGTTTAAATCGCACTGCTTCGTTTTTCGCCTGCACGAAGCGGGCGCGCACCGAGGTGACGTCTCGATAAGCTTGCTTTTCCTCATCTGAGGTCAGCAATGGTTCCAGCGAATCCTGCAGCGCAGCCGACTTTTCCAGGCCCGCTTTGATATCGTTTGCAAAGGCAGGCGCAAGAGTGTTATCCGCGCTCTTGACGATTAATTCGGTCCGCACGATTGCTGCGGTGATTAGCAAATACCAGTCCGCTGCAATACGTTCTTTTGCCAATGGTTGTTTCATCATCTGCTCGGTAGCAAGTGCAACCTGACGCAAGTTCAAAATGCCAGTTACCGTGATGACAGCAGAAATAGCTAGAACGGCAGCAAAGCCAATGCCCATACGAGTACCAATTTTAAGATCAGAAATTTTCATATTTGTATCTCCAAGAAGTAGGAACTGGGTAACTATTGCTGAACCTAGAGTAGCAGTGGCAGCTGCAAGGCAAGCGGAGGATGACCATTTGCTGCTTTCATATTTCCGCTTGCATGTAAGCTGAAAGCATCCAGCTAATGGCGTGAGGTTGTGATGAAATAGTAGAAATATATATGTTTGACGTAAAGCAACATATCGCTAGCTTGCCATCGTCTATTACGATGGTGATGACCCCTATTGAGTTCTGTTTGAAAAATTCAAGATCGGCCGCTTGGCGCAAGCCACTGGAAATGCCACAGACAGGAAGGTGACACATATCGAGCGGCGATCAGGGGCAGTTCACGCTACCGCGTTTTCACAGACTGCCGCGACTTGCCAACGTATGGATTCTTGCATGCCATTAACTCTTGTGCCAAACGAATTACTCGCATGAATTACTCCGGGCAGATGAATGGTGCTCTCTATTCCATTGACTTCGCGCCGATGTGATCGCAGCGATCGAGGCGTTGTTGCATAAATCCTGCGGCAACCAGGGCTGACGTTTACGCGCAACAGCTGGTGCCGCAGGGCTGTTAACTTTGGACGAACTTGCGTAGATTCTGGTCTTTTGCCTGAAACGATGCGCAAGGACGAACAACAGCGGCAAGAACCCAACTACAAGTACCGGGTTAAAAACTGGCCGGCCTACAACGCCGGGCTGATCGCCAGAGGTGACGTGACGATCTGGATGGAGCGGGACTTGTGGCAACGGGGCGCTGAGGCCGGGGCCGTCAAGCGTGGCCGACCACGCGTCTACGCCGACGCGGTGATCCAGATGCTGCTCGGACTCAAGCAGGTGTTTCGCCTGCCACTGCGCGCGCTGCAGGGTTTCGCGGCGAGCATGAACAAGCTCGCCTTCGCCGATCTGCCGGTGCCCAACTACACGACGCTGTGTCGCCGCGCCCGGGATCTCGACGTCGTGCTGCCGACCCTGCGTAGCGGCGCACCGCTGCATCTGGTGGTCGACAGCACCGGTCTGAAGGTGTTTGGCGAGGGCG
>Ga0209903_1000704_pt1 | contig 11191 bp, 11 predicted proteins | sample OrgsoiDNA2013051_FD_185801 | JGI IMG/M metagenome (GOLD analysis project Ga0209903, IMG submission 185801) | Permafrost soil microbial communities from the Arctic, to analyse light accelerated degradation of dissolved organic matter (DOM) -... | ecosystem: Environmental > Terrestrial > Soil >...
CACGGCGACGGTGGCCAGCGACAGCGTCGGATAATAGCCGTCGCCGATGCGCATCACCAGCGCCGAGCGGCGCAGCGTGCCGTCGGCGTCGGTGATGGCGGTGAAGATGCCGCCGGTGGCCGCCACTTTTTGCAACCGCTCCAGGTTGGCCAGGTAGCCGTTCGACTCGATGGCCGGCACGGTGCGGCCGTTGAGCGTGTCGGTGGTGAAGAAGGGCGCCGGCAGCATGCCCTTGCGCTGGCCGTCGGCGATGTTATAGCCCAGCACCACCGGCTTGTCCTGCAGGGCCTTGACCAGCAGGCCGTCGTAGTCGAGCGACTCGCGCAGCGCGTCGACCTGGCCGCGGAAGCCGCTGACGTCCTTCAGCTGGTGCGCGGCCAGCTTGTCGAGCACCTCGTAGCCGGAGCTGTTGTCGGCCTCGGCGAAGACGATGTCGAAGCCGGCCGCCTGCACCTCGTAATGGTCGGTCAGCTGGCTGACCAGCTGCGCGACGATCTTGCGGTTCCACGGGAAATGGCCGATTTCGGCGATGCTTTTTTCATCGATGTCGACGATGACGATGCGCGGGTCGAGCACCGGCTTGACCAGCCGCATGCGCAGGCCGGCGAAGAAGCTGTCCATGCGCTCGATGGAGTCGATGGTGATGCTGCCGGACACCTGCAACACGGCGATGGTGGTCAGCGCCAGTCCGAGCAGCCAGCGCGCGCCGTATTTCAATCCGATTTTTTTCAGCTGCTGGAGATTGGGGCGCACGCCGGTCTACCTTTTGGGAGAGAGGTTGGAACTACGGCGTGTAGCCGGGGATTTTGCTCTCGTCGATGGCGTCGATCTGGCGCTCGTCCATATTCTTGTGGGCGAACTGCAGATAGATTTTGCTGCGCATGAAAATGTCGAACAGATCCGGATCGATGTGGCCGTTGAGCGCGAAATTGCCGAGGATGCGCAGCGACTCCGACAACAGCTTGCCCTTCTTGTACGGCCGGTCGCGCGCGGTGAGCGCCTCGAAAATATCGGCGATCGCCATCAAGCGCGCCTGCACCGACATCTGGTCCTTGGTCAGCCCGCGCGGATAGCCCTTGCCGTCCATGCGCTCGTGGTGGCCGCCGGCGTATTCGGGCACGTTCTTCAGGTGCTTGGGCCACGGCAGCGACTCCAGCATGCGGATCGACACCGAGATGTGGTTGTTGATTTCCTTGCGCTCGCTCTCGGTCAGCGTGCCGAACTTGATGGTCAGGTTTTGCACTTCGCCGGCGTCGAGGAAGTCGCGCTCGGCGCCGTCCGGGCCGATCCAGCGCCGCTGGGCGATGGCGCGCACGCGGTCCTGGTCGGCCGCCGCCATGCCTTCGCCGCCGACGTTGGCCAAGCGCAGGAAGTCGCGCTCGGCGCGCAGCGTCGCCTGCTGTTCGGCCAGCTCGATGTCGATCAGCGCGATGGCGTCGCGCTCGGCGCCCGCCGCCAGCTGGCGTTTCAGCGCCGCGATTTCGGCGTCGCGCAGCAGCACTTCGAAGCGCGTGTCGACCATGTGGATGCGGTCGAAAATGGTTTCCAGCTTGGTGGCCTTGTCGACCACGTGCACCGGCGTGGTGATCTTGCCGCAGTCGTGCAGCAGGCCGGCCAGCCACAGTTCCTTGCGGTCGGCGTCGCTCATGCGGAACGCGGCCAGCGGGCCGGTCTCGGTGTTGTGCACGGCCTCGGCCAGCATCATCGTCAGCTCCGGCACGAACTGGCAGTGGCGGCCCGTGTACGGCGACTTTTCGTCAATGCCGATGTTGATCAGGTTGACCAGCGACTCCAGCAACTCCTCCAGTTGGGCGATCAGCTGCTGGTTGGTGATGGCCATGCCGGCCTGCGCCGACAGCGCCTCGATGAAGCGCTGGTCGGTCGGCGAGAACGCGCGGATGGCGCCGCCCTCCTCCTTGGCGTTGATCAGCTGGAGCACGCCGACCAGCTCGCCTTCGTGGTCGTGCATAGGCACCGTCAGGAACGATTGCGAGTGGTAATGGTAGTGGCGGTCGAAGGAGCGCATGCCGGAGAAGTTGAACTCGTCGGCCTGGTAGACGTCCTCGATGTTGACCGACTGGCGGCGGTTGGCCGCGTAGGCCGCGACCGAGGCCAGATTGTGTGCGCCGTGCTCGTCGAACAGCGGCACGCTGGGCAGGTTGATCGCCTCGCCGCCGGCGCCGCCCTGGTAGATGCCCAGCGTGTCGTTGACGGAAATCTGGAAGCGCAGCTGGCGGCGGTCCTCGCTGGGGCGGTACAGCGTGCCGCCGTCGGCCGCCGTCATGTTCTTGGCCACCATCAGTATCCGTTCGAGCAGCACGTCGACGTTGCCGCCGGCGCCCAATTCGACGCTCAACTCGGTGAGCTGGTCTAGTCTCTGGGCAATTTGCGTGGGGTTCAACTCTTGCATGGTTGGTTCTGATTTGCCTGTAGAGAGAGGGTATCGTTGTATCGCGCCCAAACCCGCCTCGCCTCTGCTCAGGGAGCGGCGGCGCCTTCGATGTCATCGATGCAGATCGCTGATACAGATCAATGCAACACTGAGCAATCCAGATACCTATTTTTTAGAAGTGTAGCTCTAGTGCAAGCTTATGTACATCGGCAAATGTAAATTCGCCATGGAAGTGTCGGCAATTCCCACCAGCAAGAGCATTGTGGCGCAACTATCGCACCAGAAACGCGGAAAAAGAGGCTATCATCGGGGGATCGCCACTTGCCTCTTCTATCATGAAGGATGCAGGAAAAACAACAGGTCGGACCGTGCCTCGGACGCGGCACCCGTCCACCAAAACGAGAGCGTCGCATGACGACTAGGGGCACAGCATGAAAGTCAAATTCTGGGGAGTGCGCGGCTCCATTCCCTCGCCGGGGCCGCGCACCGCGCGCTACGGCGGCAACACCACCTGCATCGAAGTGCGCAGCGACGACGACACCCTGATCGTGATCGACGGCGGCACCGGCATCTTCGCGCTGGCCCAGTCGCTGATCGCCAGGCAACAGCTGCCGGTGTACGCCAACATCTTCATCACCCACAGCCACTGGGACCACATCCACGGCCTGCCGTTCTTCACGCCGCTGTTCATCCGCGGCAGCCGCGTGCGGCTGCATGGCATCACCGACCCGGTGACCGGCAACGGCATCGAACACGTGATGGGCGTGCAGCTGCAAAACAGCTACTTCCCGGTCAGCGAAACGCAGATGGACGCGACCATCGAATACAAGACGCTCTACATCGGCGAGCCGGTGACGGTGGGCGACGCCACGGTCCACAACGTGGTGATGAACCATCCGGTGACCGACCTCGGTTACCGCGTCGAGTGCAACGGCAAATCGGTGTTCTTCACCGGCGACCACGAGCCGCACTACAACATCTACCCTAGCGAGCATGCCGAGCACGCGGCCTACCAGCGCCACATCGACGAGCGCAGCCGCGCCATCGACGCGGCCGTGCGCGGCGTCGACGTGATGATCGTCGACTGCTCGTACACGCGCGAGGAATATCCGGCCAAGCAGGGCTGGGGCCACGGCACCTTCGACAGCGCCTTTGCGATGGCGCTGCGCGCCGGCGCCAGACAACTGTATTGCACCCACCACGAGCCGACCCGTGGCGACGATGAACTCGAAGTGGTGTTCGCCGACGTGATGGCGCGCCACGCCGGACAGCTCGGCGACATGCAAGTGTTCCTCGCCTACGAAGGCCTGGAAGTGGCCGTCGCCTGATGCCCGATGCCTGAAGCCTGAGAGCCCACCCCATGAACGACGCCGGCAGCACCAACCCTGTCCCCACCGACGTCGATCTGCGGCTGGCTTTTTTCAAGAAGCTGCAAGAAGTCACCACCAAGATCCACGCCACCAACAACCTCGACGAGATCATGCTCGACCTGGGCATGGAATTCTGCGACCTGTTCCACTGCGACCGTTTCACCTTGTACGCGATGGACCACGAAAAGGATTACATCGTCTCCAAGGTCAAGACCGGGCTGACCACCTTCCGCGATTTGAAACTGGCGGTGACGCCGGCCAGCATCGCCGGCTATGTGGCGCAGTCGCGCAAGACCGTCAACATCACCGACGTCTACGACGACGCCGAACTGGCGCGTTTGTCGCCGGAGCTGCGCTTCCAGCGCGGCGTCGACCAGCGCACCGGCTACCGCACCCGCCAGATGCTGGTGGCGCCGCTGGTGACGGTGCAGTCGAATGAGCTGCTGGGCGTGGTCCAGTTCATCAACAACCGCGCCGGCGGGCCGTTTTCAACAATCTGCGAGGATGGCGTCAAGCAGCTGTGCGAGACGCTGTCGGTGGCCTTCAGCCAGCGTTTGAAGCCGCCGCAGATGGTGCGCAGCAAATACGACAACCTGGTCACCGACGCGCTGCTGTCGGCGCAGGAGCTGGAACTGGCCACGCGCTCGGCGCGCACCCAGGACATCGACATCGAGGACGTGCTGCTGGTCGAATTCGACATCAAGCTGCCGGCCATCGGCCAGTCGCTGGCCAAGTTTTTCTCGGTGCCGTACGAGCCGTTCAAGCCGGACCGCATCAAGCCGATCGACCTGCTGAAAAACCTCAAGCGCAGCTACATCGAGGAATGCGGCTGGCTGCCGCTGGAGGACAACAAGGAAGGCCTGACGGTGGTGGCGCTCGACCCCGAGCGCGTCTGCCAGACGCATATCGTCAACCAGATCTTCCCGAAGGCGAAGGCCACCTATCGCGTCACCAGCAACCATGAATTCCGCCAGATGGTCGACCAGTTCTTCGGCGCGTCCAGCGAATCGGGCAGCGTCGGCGACCTGTTGCTGGGCATGGAGGACGGCGACGAGGATGGCGAGGGCGGCTCCGCCGAAGTATCGGAGGCGGTCGAGAATGAGCTGGTCAAGCTGCTCAACAAGATCATCGTCGACGCCTATCGCCAGGGCGTCTCCGACATCCACATCGAGCCGCTGCCGGGCAAGGGCAAGACCGGCATCCGCTTCCGCAAGGACGGCTCGCTGGTGCCCTATATCGAGATCCCGGCCAGCTACCGCAGCGCGCTGGTGGCGCGCATCAAGATCATGTGCGACCTGGATATCTCGGAGCGCCGCAAGCCGCAGGACGGCAAGATCAAATTCAAGAAATACGGCCCGCTCGACATCGAGCTGCGGGTGGCGACCATCCCCTCGACCGGCGGCGTCGAAGATGTGGTGATGCGCATCCTGGCGGCCGGCGAGCCTATCCCGCTCGACAAACTCGGCGTGCTGCCGTTTAACCTGCAACGCCTGCGCGCGACGGTGGAAAAGCCATATGGCCTGTTCTTCGTCTGCGGCCCGACCGGCTCCGGCAAGACCACCACGCTGCACTCGGTGCTGAACTACCTGAACACGCCCGACACCAAGATCTGGACCGCCGAGGACCCGGTCGAGATCACGCAGAAGGGGCTGCGGCAGGTGCAGGTCAACCGCAAGGCCGGCCTCGATTTCGCCACCGTGATGCGGGCCTTTTTGCGCGCCGATCCCGACATCATCATGGTCGGCGAAATGCGCGACAAGGAAACCGTCGGCATGGGCATCGAAGCGTCGCTGACCGGCCACCTGGTGTTCGCCACGCTGCACACCAACAGCGCGCCGGAATCGATCGTGCGCCTGCTCGACATGGGCATGGACCCGTTCAACTTCGCCGACGCGCTGCTCGGCATTCTGGCGCAGCGGCTGGCCAAGCGCCTGTGCAGCGCCTGCAAGCAGGCCTACCATCCCGACGAGGCGGAAGTGGAGCTGCTGCTGACCGAATTCTGCGGAGAGCTGCTCAACACCGAGAGCTTCATCAAGGACGCCAAGGCCGGCCGCGCCGCCGTGCTGGCCGGCTGGCGCGAACGCTACGCCGACAAGGACGGCCAGTTCACCCTGTACCGTGCGCTCGGCTGCGACGAGTGCAACAAGGGCTATCGCGGGCGCGTCGGATTGCATGAGCTGATGATAGGCACCGACAAGGTCAAGAAGCTGCTGCAGGAGCACAGCCGCGTGGCGCAGCTGTTGGCCGCCGCGCTGGAAGACGGTATGCTGACACTGAAGATGGACGGCATCGAAAAGGTATTACTCGGTATTACCGACATCAAGATGGTGCGCGCGGTCTGCATCAAATAAACGTTGTGGCTCTGGAGTCCCCATGAACAAATCCGCTGTCCTGGTCGCCGCGTTGATCGGCATGCATACGCTGGCCCCGGCCGATGAACTGCTGGTGTCCGGCCGCGTCGAATCGATCTTGCTGCTGCCCTCCGGCTCCAGCAAGAATGCCGACGGCTCGCAACAGGTGTCGATATCGAACGCCGGCGGCTGCCAGCAAGCGACCATCAAGGTCAGTCATACGCTGCTGGGCAAGCCACAGCCGGCGACCATCACCATCGCCACCCGCCTGGGCGAATGGGGCCGGCCATCGCTGCCGTTGCAGGCCGGCGACATCCTGATCTACGCCGACGCGGGCACGCTGCGCTGGTCGGAACTGGCGCAGAAAAACGGCGTGGCGTTTTTCGAGTCGAAGCCGTTCAAAACCGTCGGCGGCGTGCAGATCGCCACGTTGCCGCATGACGGCGACGGCGACATCCCGCTGGCCAGCCTGGTCGACCAGCTTAAAACTCCGGCCCAATAAGCATGACGATACTGAACACCGCGCGCCTGCGCCTGGAACCACTCGACGACCGGCATTTTGATGGACTGTACGCGATCAACCGCATCCCCGAAGTGATGCGCTACCTGACCGGCAAACCCGACACGCCGGAGCAGACCACGGCGATGATAGAGCGCACCAAGGCGCAATGGGCGCAGCACGGCTATTCGTGGTGGGCCCTCATCGAACAAGAAGGCGGCGACATGATCGGCGTCGGCTGCATCCAGAACATCGAGCGCAATCCCGTCAATCCGTTGGAAATCGGCTGGCGCCTGCGCCCCGACAAATGGGGCAAGGGTTACGCGTCGGAAGCGGCGCGCGAGATGACGCGCTTCGCGTTTGAAACGCTGGACGCACAGCTGCTGTGTGCCGTTTGTCATCAGGAGAACGGCGACTCGGCCGCCGTGATGAAGCGCCTCGGCATGTCCTTCATCAGCATCGAGCACTGGTATGAAATGGACGTGGCGGTGTACGGCATGTCGCGCGCGAAGTGGCTGCTGGATCAACAGCGCGGTCTGGCATCGGCGAGATAAGCTGATAGTCGATGCCGGCGCAGCGGGAGCTTTCCTCCTTACCCCGCGCCATCGGGGAGCGGCGAAACGATAGCCGCCTTATAATCGGCGCATGGACTTAAAGCTCAATCTCAAACTCCGGCTGATGCGCGATGAAGAAGTCGCCATGGGACCGGGCAAGGCCGACCTGCTGGAGGCGATCGCGGAAGCGGGATCGATCAGCGGCGCGGCGCGCAGCATGGGCATGTCGTATCGGCGGGCATGGTTGCTGGTCGACGTGATGAACCGCTGTTTTCAAAAACCGCTGGTGCACAGCGCGGCCGGTGGCGCGCAGGGCGGCGGCGCGCAACTGACCGAGGACGGCCTCGCCGCGCTGGCGCACTTCCGCAACATGGAGGCGGCGGCGACCGAGGCCGCGCAGGCGCATCTCGACCAGCTGTCGCATTTGCTGAAACGCGGCGGCGCAAAAAAAGCCGGCGGAGGTTGACCTTTAACGCGGACCTTCAACGCTTATCTACAATATCGTGGGTCTTGGACGGGAAGCGCTATATATTCAGAAATATAGCGTAAAAGCCGGCTGTTCGCCACGACAGGCTTATTCAAACGTCGCGCCAGGGGCCGTCCGGCGGCGGCGCAGCCATTCGTCGGCGACGTCGCCCATGTTTTTGGGGACGCCATCGCGTATCCAGGCCATGAAATCGCGGTCGAACTTGAAATCGTCGCCGCATTGCAGCCGCAGGAAGCGGCGCACGTTCTGCGTGTTTTTATAAGCGCGATCGACCAGTGTCGCGCGCGTGATGTCCATGCCGTGCCAATCGAAATCCATCGCGATTCTCCGTTGCGGCGGCGTCGCCGGGAGGCCTATTCTATCGTGCAGTTCACCAGTCCGGGATCGGCGCTGATGCACGGCGGGATGGTGCTGCAGCCGATCATGGCCACAAGCGCCACCGTGTCATCGCGCCAGGCGGCGCGGCGCATTGTCCCGCCACGGCGAGCAATGATATGCTTGGGCTTCAAGCATCAATCCGCTCGACACTGGTCCGCCTTCCGCAAAACCGGGCACCTTGAGCCGGCAGCATTTGAACCTCTTTCATCAGACGCCACGCGCGTTTGCCGTCCACTTGACCGAGACGTCATCATGAGTACTGAAACCTTCATCCCCGGTAAAGACGCCGCGCTCGAAACGAGCATCGCCATCATGCAGGCCAAGCTGGCCAAGCGCGGTTTCAAACTCAAGGAATCGTCGCCGCTGCACCAGGTCGACGGCATCTGGTCGATCCACATGAAGGACAACGATTGCCCGATGCTATGCTCGAACGGCAAGGGCGCCACCGAACTGGCCGCGCGCGCCAGCGCCTACGGCCAATTCTTCGAGCGCCTGGCCACGCACTATTTCTGGGCCCACTACTACCTCGGCGCCACGCGCGCCCGGCGTCCCTTCGTCCACTATCCGCAGGAAAAATGGTTCGCCATCCCGAGCGACGAGAGCTGGCCCGACGCCATGCTGAACCCGGCGCTGCATGCGCTCTACAACCCGGACGGTGAAATCAACGCCAGCGTGCTGGTCGACCTGAACTCGGGCAACCTCGCGCGCGGCATCTGCGCCCTGCCCTATACCTGCTTGCGCGACGGCTCGACCGCTTATTTCCCTGTTAATATTATCGACAACCTCTATGACAGCAATGGCATGGCGGCCGGCAACACCTTGATGGAGGCGCGCAGCCAGGCGCTGTCGGAGATTTTCGAGCGCGCCATCAAGTACCGCGTCATCGCCGAGGGCCTGTGCCTGCCGGACGTGCCGGACGAGGTCATCGCGCGCCATCCCGGCATCCAGGCCGGCATCGCCGGCTTGCGCAATGCCGGCTTCGGCATCCTGGTGAAGGACGCTTCGCTGGGCGGCAAATATCCGGTGATGAACGTGACGCTGATCCATCCAAAAGATCAGGGCCTCTGCTCCAGCTACGGCGCGCACCCGCGCTTCGAGATCGCGCTGGAACGCGCCTTGACGGCGCTGCTGCAGGGCCGCGCGCTCGACTCGCTGCACGGCTACCCGGAGCCGGGCTTCGACCTGGGCGAGATTCACGCCGTGGCCAACCTGGAGACCCACTTCATCGATTCGAGCGGCGTCATCAGCTGGAACTTCATGGGCGACACGCCGGACTACGCGTTCTGCGACTGGCACTTCAGCGGCACCACGCAGCAAGACTACGACTGGCTGGTCAACGCCATCCATGCCGAGGACAAGGACGTCTACGTGGCCGACTTCAGCGAGCAAGGCGCGTACAGCTGCCGCATCCTGGTGCCGGGCTTTTCGGAGATTTATCCGATCGAGGATCTGGAATGGCAGAACAACAGCATCGGCAACGAGCTGCGTCCGCTGCTGGCGCGCCTGCACGACTTGAGCGTGCCGGAATGCGCCACGCTGCTGGCCGACCTGCAAACGTCGATCCTGAACGACGAGCGGCCGCTGTGCGACATCCTCGGCCTGGCGATCGCGCCGGGCACGCCGTGGGCGCAGCTGCGCATCGGCGAGCTGAAAACCTTGCTGGCACTGGTGGTCGGCGACGAGGAGGCCATCCTCGAAGGCTGCGACTGGGTCCGCCACGTCCAGGACCTGGCGCCGGCGCGCCGGCTGGTGTACCGCTGCATCGAGAGCATCATCAAACTCGACGAGGCGGACAATTATCGCCGCGCGCTGGGGCTGATGTTCGGCGCGCAGACCTTGCGCCAGGCCGAGGCGCTGCTCGACGGCAGCGAGCGTTTCTTCGGACTCGGCACGCTCGGCCCGGACTTCGAAGGCAGTGCCATGCACCAGAGCCTGCTGGCCGCTTACGACAAGCTGTTCGCCGCCGACGTGGAATAAATTTCGTCGTCATCGCCGCAGCGCTGACGGGGCTATTTTTAAAGTGGCGCGTCGACCAGCAGCTCCGGCCGCAAGGCGCGGATGCGCAGCTCGGTGAAGTAGCCGCCCGCCTCGTTGTAGCGCAGGTAGTGGCGGCCGCAATTCAGGCAGCGCGACACCTGGCTCAGATTGGCGGGATAGTAGCGCGGCGCGATCGGCGCATCTTCGCTGTCGTAGCGCGTGCCGTCCGGATGATATTCCGCGAACGTCGCCTCCGCATACGGGTCGTCGACCAGCGTTGCCACCTCCTCGAAACGCTCCAGCTCCAGCGACGTCGGCAGCTTCTGCCACGCCGCCAGCGGGACGCTGTTGCAGCTGCATTTGCCGGTCACCTGCGCCGACGCCGTGGCCAGTTGCATCAGGCCGGGGAAATCTATTTTCAACATGGTTGCTGCTTCCGGTGAGTGCGGCAGAATATCTGCGACGCCTAGCTGCCGATTTTACTGGAAAAAGCGTCCGGGCTTCGCCGAGCCCAACACAGCAAGCAGTGCTGTTACGATTTCAGCATTGCGCACGATCGGTCGTCATGGCGGCGCGGACCGTGCTGAATCAGGAACAGCATCCGGGTTCCCCTCCCGTCCGACGACAGCGGATAGCCGTGGCCAGAAACGACGACGGAACTCCTGCACCAGTCCTTGTAGTGCAGCACGCTGCCGTCCTTGGTGCTGACGGTGTTGGCAGTCAACACTGTGGCGAACGCGGCGGCGTTGGGCGCGGTTCGCCACAGCTGCACTGGCAAGCGCTTAAGAACGCTTAGAAACCGAGGCGACGCAAATCGTCGGCGTCGAGCGACTGGCCGCTGCGGTTCTTCACGCCCGGACGCTCGGCCACCTTGGCGCGCCAGGCGATCAGCGCTTCGCAGTCGGCCGGAATCGCGACACCGGAAAAGTCGCCGTGGATCAGCGCGGCAAAGGCGCTGATATCGACAATAGTGAACTGCTCTCCGGCCAGGTAGGGCTGGTTCTTCAGCACCTCATTGAAATCGCGCAGGCCCTTGACGTATTTGTCGCGCTGGCGCTCGGCCCATTCCTGGCGGCCGGCCCATTCCGGACTCTTGTACGGCAGCAGCGCGGCGCCCAGGCCTGCCGTGCCGAAGTGGAAGTAGGCGCCGATGGCGTCGATCAACTGGTCGTCGACACGCTTG
>Ga0209903_1000709_pt1 | contig 11134 bp, 9 predicted proteins | sample OrgsoiDNA2013051_FD_185801 | JGI IMG/M metagenome (GOLD analysis project Ga0209903, IMG submission 185801) | Permafrost soil microbial communities from the Arctic, to analyse light accelerated degradation of dissolved organic matter (DOM) -... | ecosystem: Environmental > Terrestrial > Soil >...
TTCCATGTTAATGGCTGGGGCACGCCTTACTGTTCGGCAATGGTCGGCTGCAAGCTGGTGTTGCCGGGGCCTGCGCTCGATGGCGAGTCGGTGTACGCGCTGATCGAGCAGGAGGGCGTGACGCTCGCCTTGGGCGTTCCTACGGTCTGGCAGATGCTGCTGGATCACGTCGACGCGCGCAGCGGCACGTTTACCTCGCTGAAGAGGACCACGATTGGCGGAGCGGCATGTTCGCCAAGCATGCAGAAGCACTTCGAGGATCGTTATGGCGTGGAGGTGATTCACGCCTGGGGCATGACCGAGACATCGCCGCTGGGCACGACGTCCTCGCTGATGGCCGAGCACCGTAGCCTGAGCCGCGAGGCACAGCAGCAAATGCGCTTGAAACAGGGGCGGCCGTTATTCGGAGTAGACCTGCGGATTGTCGATGACCGCGGCGCAGAGCAGCCCTGGAACGGCCAGAGTTGTGGCCATCTGCAGGTCAAGGGGCACTGGGTCATCAGTTCATATTTCAAGGATGAGTGCGAACAGCGCCTGGATGATGGTTGGTTCGCCACCGGGGACGTCGCCACCCTCGACGCAAATGCTTACCTGCAGCTCACGGATCGAAGCAAGGATGTCGTCAAATCCGGCGGGGAGTGGCTTTCGACAATAGACATTGAAAACATCGCTATGAGCCACCCGTCTGTCTCGATGGCTGCGGCGCTGGGAGTACCGCATCCCAAATGGGGCGAGCGCCCCATTGTGCTCGTCGCCAAGCGTGAAGGAGCAGTCGTGAGCAGGGAAGAGGTGCTAGGCCTCTACGAGGGAAAGCTGGCGAGGTGGCAAACACCGGACGATGTCATTTTCGTTGACACCATACCACTCGGCGCGACCGGGAAAATGCTTAAAACCGAGCTGCGCAAGTTGCTCGTGAACTACGAGCTGCCTGCCACGGTTGAGCGTCATGCTAGCTAGTTAATCTCTTCCCATCCACATACCAGAGACGCGCGTTGTCTCATGCGAATGGCTGCCTACGCGTGTGCATCTTTTTGACGTTCAGAGGCGTATTTTCCATGCTTGATTTTTCATACTACAACCCAACACGCATCCACTTCGGCAAAAACAAACTGTCAAAGCTGGATCAGGAAATTCCGGCGAACGCCAAAGTGCTATTGCTCTATGGCGGTGGTAGCGTCATCACGAACGGTACGTTGGCTGAGGTGAGGCACGTATTGGGGGACCGCTACCTCAGCGAATTCGGTGGCATTGAACCTAACCCAAGTTACGAACGCCTCAGCCAGGCAGTAGCACAGGTCAAGACTGAAGGCATCTCCTATATCCTGGCCGTTGGCGGCGGCTCGGTGATCGATGGTGCCAAGTACATTGCTGCTGCAGCCTGCATGGAAACGGATGGTTGGTCCATCCTAGAAACCGGCGGCCGCTGCATCGCCCGTACGCTCCCCGTGGGCGTCGTACTGACGCTGGCGGCAACCGGCTCGGAGATGAACAGCAGCGCCGTAGTTACCCGGGTATCCACCCACGACAAAATGTCGTTTGCCAGCCGGCACTGCTTCCCGACGTTCGCGATTCTCGACCCGACCCGGACGATGACGCTGCCTGCTCGGCAGGTCAGTAATGGGGTGGTCGATGCGTTCACTCATGTGGTTGAACAGTACCTGACATACCCCGTCAACGCCAAAGTCCAGGATCGTTTCGCCGAAGGACTGCTGCTCACTCTAATCGAGGAGGGCCCACGTGCTCTGAAAGACCCCGAGAGATACGAGGTACGAGCCAATCTCATGTGGACGGCCAGCCTCGCTCTGAACGGTTTGATCGGTGCTGGCGTACCGCAGGATTGGTCAACACACATGATTGGCCATGAACTCACTGCCATGCATGGCCTGGACCATGCCCAGACCCTGGCAGTAATTTTGCCAGCCATGCTCAGTGTGCGCAGGCAGGATAAATCGCAGAAATTGCTTCAGTACGCCAAGCGCGTTTGGGGTATTAACGAGGGAACCGAAGTGCAGCGAATAGAGGATGGCATTGCCCGAACGCGCGATTTCTTCGAGCAGATGGGGGTTGCTACACGGCTGGGTAGTTATGGCATCGATGCTGACGAGATACCCAAGCTGATTGAGCAGCTCGAACGCCACGGTATGAAGGCGCTGGGTGAGCGTCGAGATGTAACACTAGCCATCAGTGCCAAGGTACTTGAGCAGTGTTTGTAGTTCCGTCGTCGCGATCCATTTGCTGTTGGAAGCACCCATGAGTTGTTTTTCGGAGAGACGCAAACGTGGACAGTAAATTAGCCTCTGGCATACCGGTGTATATCGATGGCGATGGCCCCGACACCATTGTCATGCTGCATGGCTGGCCGGATACCCATGAAATATGGGAACAGCAGGTTCAGCACTTTAAGACCACGCACCGGTGCGTGAGATTCACCCTGCCAGGTTTCGATGATCCTGAAACGCGAGGGTTCTCTGTCAGCGAGATATCGAAGCTTATTCTCCACGTTGTGGATGAGGTCAGTCCGAATGTCAAAGTCATACTCATGCTGCACGATTGGGGCTGTCTGTTCGGATTTCACTTCGCTGCCCTTCATGCGCATAAGGTCGAGCGAATCGTTGCCATCGATGTAGGTGATGCAAGCTCACCAGCGTTCGTGCGCGGGCTGAGCCTGCGTGCCAAATTGATGATCTTCGCTTACCAGATGCCTCTGGCACTGACCTGGTACATGCAGGGCGCGGTGGGGAACTACTTGGCACGCGCGATTGCAAGATTTCTACGCTGTAAAGCTGATGAAAGCAGCATCCATGCGGGCATGAGTTACCCTTACGCCATGCGCTGGATGAGCGCTCTTGGAGGGTTGAAGGTGCTTGCCGGCCCCACTCAGCTGAAGTGCCCCATCTTCTACGCGTACGGGCGCTACAAGCCGTTTCAGTTTCAATCCCAGGAATGGCTACAAAAATTAAACGCCAATACGAGCTGTAAGACAGCGCTCTTCAAGTCCTCTCATTGGGTGATGGTGGACTGCGCAGAGAGCTTCAATAGCTCGGTGTCTGAGTGGCTTTCACTGAATAATTGATGCCGAGGTCCTAGTTGCAGTCCTATCGGCGGAAATCAACTGAATCGCTCCTGATTTTGTAGTCACTCAATGGCTGCTTATGGCCCAGAGTGTGTAAAAACGCCTTCGCGAACCCTTGCTATGATTTCTGAGGATTTCATCGCAAGGATCGCCCATGAAGCGCTTTATCCAAGGTGAGCATCGAGGCCAAAGCACCTTCCTTCCAGAGAGCCTCGACGATTACGTCACGGATACCAATCCGGTGCGCGTAGTCGACGTTTTTGTCGACGAACTTGACCTGGGCAAACTGGGTTTTGAAGGCGCCATACCAGCAGATACCGGTCGGCCGGCTTACCATCCCGCTGTCCTCCTGAAGATCTACATTTACGGCTATCTGAACCGCATACAATCGAGCCGACGTTTGGAGCGTGAAGCCCAACGCAACGTCGAACTGATGTGGCTGACCGGACGTTTGAAGCCTGATTTCAAAACCATCGCCAACTTCCGAAAAGACAACAGCAAGGCCATCCGAGGCGTTTGCCGCCAGTTCGTGGTGCTGTGCCAGCAACTGGAATTGTTCGGAGAACATCTGGTTGCCATCGACGGCAGTAAATTCAAGGCCGTCAACAACCGCGACCGCAATTTCACCAGCGCCAAGCTGAAGCGGCGAATGGAGGAAATTGAATCGAGTATCAATCGCTATCTGGCTGCGCTCGACGAAGCCGATCAGCAAGAACCCTCAATCACTCAGCCAAAAACTACTCGTCTGCAAGAGAAAATCGACAAGCTCAAAGCTCAGATGAAAGAGTTACAGGTCATTGAAATCCAGCTCAACGAATCGCCGGGGTCTCACTGACCGATCCAGACGCCCGCTCCATGAGGACTCGCGGCACGGGAATCGTCGGTTACAACGTGCAGACAGCGGTCGATACCCAGCACCATTTGATCGTTGCGCATGAAGTTACCAACGTCGGTTCCGACCGCGATCAACTTAGCTCGATGGCCAAGCAGGCCCGAGAGGCGATGGCGTCAGAAACGCTGTCGGTAGTGGCTGACCGAGGTTATTTCAAAAGCGAAGAAATCCTCGCTTGTCACGATGCCGGTATCATCGCCTATGTGCCCAAGCCGATGACCTCTGGAGCCAAAGCGGACGGGCGTTTCAATAACGATGCTTTCATCTATGACACAGCGAAAAACGAATACATTTGTCCGGCTGGAGAGACGTTGATCTGGCGCTTTTCCAGCGTTGAAAAAGGCCTGAAGTTACACCGTTATTGGAGTTCAAAATGCCAGGGATGCGAGTTGAAATCGAAGTGCACACCGAGCAAGCAACGGCGAGTTCGGCGATGGGAGCATGAAGCCGTATTGGAGGAAATGCAGAACAGGCTGAGTAACGCCCCGGAGATGATGCGGATCCGAAAGCGGACAGTTGAGTATCCCTTCGGGACGCTCAAGCAATGGATGGGCGCGACACACTTCCTGACCCGAAAGCTCAACGGGGTGAGCGCCGAGATGAGCCTGAACGTGCTCGCCTACAACCTGAAACGGGTTATGAAAATCATCGGTACCACTGGCTTGATGAACGCGTTAACGGCGTAAAAACCGGTCTTTTTTACCCCATTCAAAGGACTTTAAGAGGCAACTGAGCCGTTTTAACTGTTCCTGAAAACGTCGTGACCTTGATCAGTTTGCGAAACGTGAGCACAGTCTCCTAGCGTCTATATAGAAAACCCAATCTGACGTTTTTACACACTCTGGGCCGATAGCAGTCCTTAGGAAGTGCGGGCGCTGGACAAGCATGCGGGTACCACTATGGCCAAGCTACTTCGCAATGATCAGATCCGGTCCGTTGTTCCGAGCGCTCCCAACGGCAGTGTCGACCTGAACCACTCGAGCACCTCTGACTGCTCACTTTGGTGAAGCATCATCTGCTCGGCAAGCTCCTTTGGCGTGGCCGGGTTAAGCCATTCCCTTGTTCCAAGGCTGATGGTTGTAAGTTGCAATAATGTTCATGGCTTATCCTCCGCGTTGAGTAAGAGCAAGGGTGGATAAGTGCGAATCGGCTTGCGCTGGTTCCGCGCTTTCATTGCCCGACGGGTTGATTGTATCGATCCTGGATGCGCTCCAGCTCGCCCGAGTGGCGCAGCTGCTCCAGGGCGTGTGCCCAGGAGGCTACCAGTTCGTCGTCACAATCGCGGCTGAAGGCGATGTACAGCGATGAGCGATAGAGCTCGATGGGAATCTGCCGCAGCGTGCCGGGGGCGATGTTCAACTGACGGCTGTAGTAAGCCACCCCCGCAGCGGTGTCGCCTATGATGATGTCGGTGCGCCCGGCTAGCAGCATGCGATAGAGCTGCAGGCTCTCGGTTGCACTTTTTTCGAGGTTGTTGAAGCCCCGCGACTGCAGAGTCTCGGGTATTAGGCCGGCATGTCTCGTTGTGATCTGTGGGGCGTGCAGTAGCTGCTCTAAGGAATTCACCGGCTGCTTCGCATTGGCTAACTGATAGGGGTAAATGGACTCTTCCACGATCGGTCCGACCCACTTGTATAACGGTTCGCGCTCCGCCGTGCGGAATAGGGAATACATTATGGTCTTGGGCCGGGTCTTCAATGCGCGGGTGCTTCGCATACTGGGCAGCAGCACCACCTCAAAGTCATCCCCGGTCAGCGCCATTATGCCTCGAACGATCTCCGTGGCCATACCGGTGAGCTGATTGTTCTCCTGGTAGTTGTACGGCGCCCACTCTTCAGTAACGACCTGATACTGCTCGGCCCTGACGGGAGTGCCAAGTAATAGACAGAGCAGCGCGGCAGTAAGTGTCGAATGTTTCACGTGTTCTGCCTGGTGGGCTGTGCGGTGATCAAGGGTGGATCTGATTAAAAGGGCGAAATTAGTATAGACCCTGACACACGTCAAACGCCTGATGCAGTCCCGTAAACCGTCAACACGGCGATTGATACATACGAACCAGTACGCATGGCGCAGGTTTCTCAAGAGCGTTTAGCGGATTGCCTCTTATCGGTATCGGTTGGGAGACGTAGTGACCGTCCGGTTCTGACCGATTACTGCCCGTCGCGAAGGGCTGAAACCGACCCAGGCTGTGTGAAAACACCCGCAATTGTCTAATCTTCTGATCGTCGAGATCGTAGCGGGGGCGATCATGAAGCGATTTATTGAAGGTGAAGCTCGGACGCAAGTCACCTTGCTGCCGGAGTGTCTGGATGATTACGTAGCCGAAGAAAATCCAGTGCGCGTGGTCGATGTTTTCGTCGATGAACTCGACCTGGGCGCACTTGGTTTTGAGGGCGTCGATCCTGCCGCAACAGGGCGTCCGGCCTACCATCCAGCGATATTGCTGAAGATCTATATCTACGGCTATCTCAATCGGATTCAGTCCGGCCGCCGATTTGAGCAAGAGGCCGAGCGCAACGTCGAGTTGATGTGGCTAACGGGGCGTTTGGCTCCGGACTTCAAAACCATTGCCGACTTTCGCAAGAACAACGGCAGGCCATTCGCAGCGTATGCCGCCAGTTCGTAGTGCTTTGTCGCAACCTCAATCTCTTTTCTCAGTCGATCATCGCCATCGACGGCAGCAAATTCAAAGCCGTCAATAATCGCGACACCACTCACTCAGGGTAAGGTGAAGGCACGTATGCAGCAGATCGAGCAGAGCATTGATCGATATCTGGCGGCGATGGATTCGGCGGATCGGGCTACGCCCGAAGTGGCCGAAGCCAAAACAGAACGGCTGAAAGAAAAGATAGAAACACTGAAAAAGCAGATGCAGAAACTCAAAGAAATCGAGGCGCAGCTCCACGAAAGCCCAGACCAGCAGATCTCCCTCACAGACCCAGATGCACGCTCAATGGCCACGAGCGGCCGAGGCACCGGAACGGTTGGCTACAACGTACAAACGGCTGTCGACGACAAACACCATCTGATCATTGCCCATGAGGTGACCAACGTCGGTAATGATCGTGGGCAACTGAGCAATATGGCGAACCAAGCGCGTGAAAAAATCAAGGCTGAATCGCTAACGGCGGTGGCCGACCGAGGCTATTACAAAGGTCTGGAAATCCTTGTGTGCGAGCAAGCCGGTATCACTACCTTCGTACCGAAACCCCTCACATCTGGCAGCAATGCGGAAGGCAGATTCGGCAAGCAGGATTTCATCTATCTTGCGGCGTCGGACGAGTATCGATGCCCTGCGGGGCAGTTACTAACCAGGCGACATTCGTCGACGGAAGACGGCATGTTATTGCATTGTTATTACTTCTCAGGCTGCCAGTCCTGCGCAATGCAAAAGCAATGTACGACGGGTAAGGAGCGTCGGGTGAAGCGCTGGGAACATGAAGCGGTAGTCGACGCGATGCAGGTTCGGCTGGAGCATGATCCGGGGAAGATGAAGGTTCGCCGCCAGACTGTTGAGCATCCTTTTGGAACGCTCAAATATTGGATGGGAGCCACCCACTTCCTGACCAAAACACTTCCGCGAGTAAGTACCGAAATGAGCCTTCATGTGCTCGCCTACAACCTCAAACGAATGATGAGCATCTTCGGCATCGCAGGACTGCTTGAGGCGATCAGGGCGTGAATCCAGCCGCTTGGCCCGCCCGTTAGTAGCCGTTTTGGCCGCTGACGCGGCCCAAACGGCATTACGAACGTCTATGTAGCTGACTAAGGTAATTCGCGCTTCCGCCTGCTTATTCCACAGGCAATCCTCGTGACTCTCAGTTTTCGACGTATTTAGCGCGTTTTCACACAGCCTGGACCCAAAGCGGACGCTCCTGATGATGCTGGATTGTGCTTTTTCTACATGGGAAATGAGCGAATCCCGGCGTGAGTTCAGGTAGCGATCACTACCATCCATCTAGTCAAAGCAAGGTTCAGATAACGCGGGCAAGCTTTCAAGAAATGCGTCAATCTGACGCCTGCCTCGCAAGTGCAACGTAGGAATCTGCGGGCCAATGACTTGGCGCACTGCATCGATACCTGGGTGGTAGCCACGATCGAAATTCCATATGAAGTTCAGGAAGGTCAGGAACGCCCGGTCGAGTTTCTCTGTACAGCCTGCTGGAAGGTCTGAGCGAGGACGGTTCATGATGCTGCGCATGATCACCCGGGTGAAACAGGTGAGCCGCGGCGTATCGCGCCAAATGATCAGATCGGCACGGGGCAGGCGGAGGTCGAATGTGCGCCGGGAGTAGTTGCCCTCACAAATCCAGACATCCGTAGCGATCGCTTCGCTGACGCGTAAGCGAAATTGCTCGGCATCGGGCTCGACCCAGCGAGGCTCCCAGAACAGGGTGTCCAGATGCACGACGGGAAGGTCGAGGCGCTTGCCCAAGGCGCGGGCGAGCGTAGATTTGCTGCTACCGACATTGCCCAGAATTACAATCCGTTGCATGGGGACGTCCTGTCTCGGAAAAAGCCGGCGATTGTGCAGGTTTTGGATGGGCAATTAAAGTCTGACCAGAAGCAAACTGTCGTGAATCACCTCATCCACAGCAGATCAACGTCGCCCAGTTCGGGTGCTCACATCGACCCACACGGCCAACACCAGAATGCTGCCCTTGACGATCATCTGCCAATAACTGTCGACGTCGAGCATGGACATGCCGTTGTCCAGGCTGGTGATGACCAGTGCGCCGAGGAGGGCGCCGTAGACAGTTCCGGAGCCGCCGCGCATGGAGGTGCCGCCGATGAAGCAGGCGGCGATGGCGTCGAGTTCGCCCATGCTGCCGGCCGAGGGCGAGCCGGCGGCCAGGCGTGCGGTGTTGACCACGCCGGCGAGGGCGCACATCACGCCCATGATCCCGAAAATCCAGAGCTTCACGGTTTGCACATTGATACCGGACAGGCGCGTTGCTTCCATGTTGCTGCCCACGGAATAGATGCGTCGGCCGAAGACGGTCTGATTGGTCACGTAGCTGAAACCGCCCAGTAGAACCAGCAGAAGCAGGACCGGCACGGGAATACCGTCATAGCTGTTGAGGGTCTGGACGAAGCCGGCCAGCACCGCACCGATCAACAACACGCGTACTACGTCACGTACCAGTGAATGTGCCGTCAGGCCGTGAAGGGCGCGATTGCGCCGTTGTTTCCAGGTCAGAAGCAACGTTAGTGCGAATAGCAGAACGCCCAGGCCCGTGCCGATCGTGTGGGGCAAATAACCCTGGCCAATGTAGACGAGTTCCGGCGATACCGGGGCGATGGTCGTGCCGCCGGTAATCCCCAGCAAAATGCCCCGGAAAGCCAGCATGCCCCCCAGCCCGACGATGAAAGACGGAATGCGCAAGTAGGCGGCCATGTAACCGTTGGCGAGGCCGATCAACAGTCCGCACAGGGCGACGATGCTCAGGTTCGCCAGCAGCGGTATATGGTAGACAACGTCGAGAATAGCCGCGACGCCACCGAGCAGGCCCAGCAATGAGCCGACCGACAAATCGATCTCGCCGCTGATGATGACCAGCACCATGCCGCACGCAAGAATCCCGGTAATGGACATCTGGCGCAGCAGATTGGAGAGGTTGCGTGGTGTGAGGAATCCGCCCTCGGTCTGCCAGCTGAAGAACAGCCAGATAAACGCCACGGCAAACACCAGTGCGAGCATCTTGTAGCGGGTGAAGAGTTGTTTGACCTGATTCATTTACGCGGATTTCCGATCATTATTGTTATGACCATCAGACTGGCTGAGTGCGGCGGCGAGCACCTGTTCCTGAGTGAGTCCGTGGTTGATGAAGTCACCCCGCAACTGGCCTTCGCCGATCACCAGTACGCGGTCGGAAACGCCGAGCACTTCGGCTAGCTCCGAAGACACCATGATGATCGACACGCCTTCGGCCGCCAGCGCCCCCATCAGCTTGTAGATCTCGTACTTGGCGCCGACATCCACACCGCGGGTGGGCTCATCGAGAATCAGCACCCGGGGTTTGGTCAGCAGCATCTTCGCCAATACGGCTTTTTGTTGATTGCCACCGGACAGAGTGGTGATCGGCAGGAACGGGCTCGCGGTCTTGAGGTGCAGGCGCGAAATTTCTCGATCGATGCTGCCCAGTTCGGCTTCGGCATCGATGCGGGTCAGTTTCGAGTAACTGTCCAGCACGGCCAGGGTGATGTTCTGGCCGACTCCCAGGTCGGGAATGATGCCCTGGCGCTTGCGGTCCTCGGGCACCAGGCACAGGCCGGCACGGATTGACTTGAGCGGCGTGCGGGTGTCGATGAGTTGGCCGTCCAGCCAGACTTCGCCTTCGTGGCGACCGGGGTAGGCGCCGAACAGCGCTGTCACCAGCTCGGTGCGGCCTGCACCGACCAGCCCGGCGATGCCAAGGATTTCCCCGCGCTTGAGGCTGAACGAAATGTCGTCGACCCGTTTGCGCCTGGGGTTGTCGACGTCGTAGCAGGTGATGTGGCGGGCCTCGAAAATCACTTCGCCAATGTCGTGTGGCTCGGTGGGGTAGAGGTTGCTCATTTCCCGTCCGACCATCTGGGTGATGATCTGTGGAATATCCATGTCCGCCATGGCGGTCGTGGCGATGTGTTTGCCGTCACGGATCACCGAAATGGTGTCGCACACGGCGGCCACTTCATCGAGCTTGTGGGAGATGTAGACACAGGCAACACCCTTGGCTTTGAGGGCGCGGATGATGTCCAGCAATACCTCGATTTCCGAACGGGTCAAGGCCGATGAAGGCTCGTCGAGGATCAGCAGGCGTGCGTGCTTGTTCAGTGCCTTGGCGATTTCCACCAGTTGCTGATAGCCGCCGCCGTACTGCGAAACCGGCAACGATACGTTCATGTCCGGCACTTTCAGTTCACGCATCAGGGCTTCGGCGCGGTGAATCATCGCCGGGTAATTCATCCGTCCACCGGGCAGCGTCAGTTCATGGCCCATGAAAATGTTCTCGGCCACCGACAGGTCAGGAACCAGCGTCAGTTCCTGGTGAATGATGACTATACCAGCGGCTTCCGTTTCGCTGATCGATTGCGCCTTCAGCGGTTGACCTTCCCAGAGGATTTCACCGTCCCAGGTGCCATAGGGGTAGACCGCAGAGAGGATCTTCATCATCGTGGACTTTCCG
>Ga0209903_1000720_pt1 | contig 10967 bp, 9 predicted proteins | sample OrgsoiDNA2013051_FD_185801 | JGI IMG/M metagenome (GOLD analysis project Ga0209903, IMG submission 185801) | Permafrost soil microbial communities from the Arctic, to analyse light accelerated degradation of dissolved organic matter (DOM) -... | ecosystem: Environmental > Terrestrial > Soil >...
ACTTCGAATACTGCAACGCCGACGGCCAGCTCGACCCCTTGTCGCTGCACGCCGGCGCGCCGGTGCTGGCCGGCGAAAAGTGGGTCGCCACGCGCTGGATGCGGCAGCGCCGCTTCGTGCCGGCGGGTTAGGCGAAGATCACCGTCGTCCGCCACACTGTAACGGTACGCCCACAGATGTCCATGCCGGGTTAGCGGCTGTCCGGTTCACCAGGTTGATCTCCAGGCGATGCTGGCGTAGATGCGCGGAGCCCGCGGTGGCAAGTGCTGCCGTATGCGCGGGCCGCCGAGCTGATCACCGGCCTGTATGGCCTGTCGGTTCCCCGGCGACGTTGCTGGCATGGGGTGCAGAGGCTCGCACGGCCTTGCAGGGAGCGGCCGATCCTATTGCGTCGAAACGGCACCATGCCCCAGTCCTTGGTGCCGATGAGTCGGGCTTGCGCCTGGCTGGCAAATTGCATGGGATGCACGTGGCGGCGACCGACAATCTGGCCTGGTATGGCTTGAATGAAAAACGCGCTCTGGAAGCCATTGCGGCATTTGGGATACTGTCCAAGTGCGTCGGCGTTCTGGCGCACGACTGCTGGGCGCAATACTGGAAACTCGACGATGGCTTGCATGCCCTGTGCAATGCCGATTTGCTACCCGAGGGCACCTCGAAAAACCTGCCCAGCCATGGCATGATATCGCAGTGCCAATCTTGACGACCTAGCCATGATGAAACCCAACCTGTTTGCCGCCCAAGAGCGCGAAGCGAAACTATCGAAGCTGGGCGACTCGCTCGAACTGCTGGAGCGGCATGTCGACTTCTCCGCGCTGGCCGCGGCAGTTGATCGGGCAGCGCCGCGTCCGGGCCGCGAACGCGGCGGCCGCCCGCCCTTTCCGACCGAAGTGATGGTGCGGATCCTGTTGATCCAACAACTGTTCAACCTGTCGGACGAACAGATGGAATTCCAACTTCTGGACCGTCTGAGCTTTCAGCGCTTCGCCGGCCTGCGGCATTCGAGCCAGATCCCGGACCGCACAACCATCTGGATCTTCAAGGAGCGGCTGATCAAGGCGGGCGCCAGCGAAAGCGTGTTCGATGCCGTCAACCGCCAATTGGCCAAGCATGGTTATATTGCGCGTGGCGGCCAGATGATCGACGCCAGCATTGTGCAGGCGCCGAAGCAATCGCTGAGCAAAGAGGAGAAGGCCATCGTGGATGAGGGCGCGATGCCAGCGGACTGGAAACCGGCCCAGCGGCGCCAGAAGGACCTCGACGCGCGCTGGACTAAAAAAACATGGCAAGTCCTACTTCGCTTACAAGGTCTCGGCCAACGCCGACAAGCGCTACAAGCTGGTCCGCAAGATCAAGATCAGCACGGCCAGCGAGCATGACACCCTGCACTTCGAGGACGTGCTCGATCGGGGCAACACCAGCCGCGATATCCTGGCCGACAAGGGCTATGTCGATGGTGAGCGCGAGGCGCGGCTGAGCCAACAGGGTTGGCGCATGCATATTCAACGCAAGGGTAGCAGGGGCAAGCCCATCTCGGCTGCCCAGGAGCGGCGCAATAAACGCATCGCTAAGACCCGCGCTCGCGTGGAGCACGTGTTCGCCGGACTGGCGCAATTGGGCGGCAAGGCGCTGCGCTCGATCGGTCTGGCGCGCGCCACGCTGCAGCTGAACTGGAAGGTCGCGGCCTACAACCTGCGGCGTCTGGTCTACTTGAAGGAGGCCGGGATCGAGGCGTTCTGACGCCCGCAGTGCGTCCGGACAGCGTGAATTGAGGCTGGCAGCCACGAAACGGGCCACAAAAAGGACGCGACCGAGCACTTCGACCCGCATTAATACGCATCGCGCGCGCTGCCGATCAGGAAATCAGCGGTAATTCGAGGTGCCCTTGGGTATCTGCCACAAAAGAAGAGATTGAGTTGGTCGAACGCAACTTTGCCTGGCATGAGAAGAATAGGCGAGGGTGGAAAACTGCGAGCGATGGGATCAACCCCGGCTTGCAGGTCAATCCATCCAAATTAAGGCATTTCAGCAATTTTTCTGACTCATGGCCTTGGGCGGCTTTCGGCCTGTACTTCGTGGTTTCGAGAGATGTTCGCGATGACGATAGTTTCGACCTGCGATCAAGTCGAGCATGTCCCGCAGTAGCTTGCCGAGCTTTCTACCGATCCTTCCCGCCTAGCAGAAGAATGGGCATCAGTGGTTTGAGTGCGCTGTGGGCATAGGCGTGGTTCACGCGTTGGCTGCCAAGCGGATCGGCGTCGGCACGTGCGGTCAGGGCGACAAGTACCTGCAGGTTGTCGCAAACGATTTTGGCTGCGACGTCCTGGGCTACGGCTTGCTGGCTTAATCCGGTGACGTGCTCTAGGTTGAGCCGGTGCTTGAGCCGCTTGAACGCCTCCTCGGTGCCCCAGCGCTTATGGTAGAGCTCGGCAAAGCAGTCGGCCGGGTAGAGAGCGTCGTCGAACAGCTTGCTCATCAGAACGCGTTGCTCGCCGCTGGGTGAGACATTACGAACTAAACGCCCGCGCTGCGTTTTGCGCGGGCATTCGTAGTCAAGCGCGTCCCGCTTGTTTGGCGCGGGCAGCATGACGATGTGCTCAAGCGCGTTCGAACGGATGAACTGGTGTACGCGGGCGAAGCTGCGGGTATTGTCGATGCGCATGCAGAACTTGATGGCGCGGTCGTTGAGCACGGCGACCAGCCAGCGGCAGGGGTAGCCAGGGTCAAGCAGCAGCAGGTCGTCCAAGGAAAGCAGGTCCAGGTGTTCGAATAGGCACTGGCGCTCGCCGCATTCGTGGACGTTGTGCAGGGAGGCAGCGAGCATTAGATCAGGCTCCGGCAGGCACAGACCGAACAGGATTTGATAGGCCAGCGCGGTGCGCTTAACATGGCTGGCCCGCTGACCGAAGCGCACCGTCGAGGCGTTGGCGGCGACCGGGCGTGGCCCGCGCCGGCGCGGCACAAAGCTGTCCTTTTCGGGCCGCCGCGCCGCCGCATTGGCGATGCGGCGGCGATGCGTTAGAATCCTGACAAAAACATATTACGACGCGCGGTGCGCAAGCACCGCTTCTGTATGCTGAAGCACGCGCGTTGCCGAACCCAGGGCCGCAGTATTTTTAGATCGCAAACCAGTCATGAGCGCCAAAAAAGTATTGATCGTCTGTAGCCATTATTGGCCGTCCATCGGCGGTGTCGAAATCAGCATGGCGCAACTGGGCGCCGAACGGGTCGGGGCCGGCTACGCCGTCAGCGTCATGACACCGGCCTGGAGCGGCCGCACCGCCGACCATTACCGCGGCGCCGCCATCCTCGGCGTCGACCAGCCGTAGTTCGCCGCGGCGATCCGCGCGGCCGTCGCCTCGGGCGACTACGACGCCTGCGTCCTGATCCAGGACCCGAAGGGCGTCGTCATCTGGAGCCTGGACGGCTTGACCCCGCCGGCGTCGACCCGCCTGCTGATCCAGCCCATCATCAACGAAGAGGGTTATCGCCGCTGGCAGGACAACGCCGACTTCAAGACCCGGCTGGCGGCCATCCTGTCCACGGCCGACGCGGCGCTGACGATGACCCGCGACGGCCCGGACCACCGCTATATGCGCGACGCCGGCGTCGCCCCGGTGTACCTGCCCAACGCCAGCGCGGCGCCGGACCTGAGCGGCGGCGGCGATTTCCGCCTGCGCCACGGCATACCGGCCGACCGCTTCCTGACCCTGCACGTGGCCAATCTGCACGCGGTCAAAAACCATCTCGGCTTGATCGACGCGCTGGCCGACATGCCGCCGTCCTGGCAACTGGTGATGATAGGCGTGGCCGGCCCGAAGGACGATTACGTCGACGCGGTGCGCGCCAAACTGGCCGGCCGCCCGGAAATCCTGTTCATCCCCGGCCTGGCGCCGGATGGCGTGGCCGGGGCCATGCGCGCCGCCGACGCCGTGGTGCTGGCGTCGCACGGCGAGGGCTCGCCGATCACGCTGCTCGAAGCCATGTCCTACGGCAAGCCGTGGTTGGCCACGCCACAATGCGGCGCGGCCAATGATCACCTGGGCGGCCTGGTCTGCGAGCTGGCCGAGTTTCCCCGTTACCTGCGCCGCTATGCCGCCCAGCCCGCCCTGGCGCGCGCCGTGGGACAGATCGGCTACCGCCACTGGCAGCAATGTTATTGCTGGCCGGTGGTCTTGCAGGGCTGGGTGGACTTGATCGAATACGGCGAATTGCGCCGCTCCTTCGTGCTGACGGCGGAGATGGCGGCGGCGCGCGACAGCATGCGGGCGGACCCGGCCGCCGACCTCGTCGCGCCGCCGGCGGTGGCGCGGCCGCCCGTCGACTTTGCCGTTTTCAATCTCGACACCTATCGTAGCGGCCCGATCCGGTTTGGCTGGATCGGCGACGCGGCGGCCAATCCGAAAGAGGTGCACCAGCTGCTGCTGCCGGCCATGGGCCAGCGCCACGAAATGCACATCAGCAGCGAACTGGTGGACGCGGCGACGCTGGCCGCCTTCTTCAACGGCATCGATGTGTTGCTGGTGACGGGTGTGCAACGCTACATCATCGAGATGATACCGCTGGCCATCGCCTGCGGGGTGTTCCCGGTCGCCATCCGCCAGCGCTACATCGCCGAGCAGCTGGACGGCGGCGCAGCGGGGCTGCTGGTGGACGAGTCGGGCAGCGCCTTGCACGAGGCCCTGAGCTGGTGTGCCGACCACCCCGACGAAGTCCGGCGCCGCGGCTACCGGCAAGCGCAGATGCTGGCGCTGCGCCAGTCCGGCGCCTGACGAGGCGCGTGAAAACGCCCGCCGGTGCAAGCACGGGCGGGCGTTTTATCCGATGCGAACCGGGAGGGCTTAGCCGCCCCGTCGGTGTAGCAGGGAATTCATGCGGCGCAGCCGCATGCCTGCGGAACGGCTTGGCCATACCTGGCCAAGCTCCCCGCGCCTCACTTTTGGCGGCTTTAGCCGCCCCGGCGGTGTAGCAGGGAATTCATGCGGCGCAGCCGCATGCCTGCGGAACGGCTGGGCCATACCTGGCCAAGCTCCCCGCGCCTCACTTTTGGCGGCTTTAGCCGCCCCGGCGCATCATATCGAAGAACTCACTGTTGTTTTTAGTGGCCTTCATCTTGTCGAGGATGAACTCCATCGCTTCGATCTCGTCCATCGAGTACAACAGCTTGCGCAGGATCCAGATCTTTTGCAGCTGGTCCGGCTTGATCAGCAGTTCCTCGCGGCGGGTGCCCGATTTGTTCAGGTTGATCGCCGGGTAGACGCGCTTCTCGGCCAGGCGGCGCTCCAGGTGCACCTCCATATTGCCGGTGCCCTTGAATTCCTCGTAGATCACGTCGTCCATGCGCGAGCCGGTTTCGATCAGCGCGGTGGCGATGATGGTCAGCGAGCCGCCTTCCTCGATGTTGCGCGCGGCGCCGAAGAAGCGTTTCGGGCGTTGCAGCGCATTCGCGTCGACACCGCCGGTCAGCACCTTGCCCGAGGCCGGGATCACGGTGTTGTAGGCGCGCGCCAGACGGGTGATCGAATCCAGCAGGATGATCACGTCCTTCTTCATTTCGACCAGGCGCTTGGCTTTTTCCAGCACCATCTCGGCGACCTGCACGTGGCGGGTGGCCGGTTCGTCGAAGGTCGAGGCGACCACTTCGCCGCGCACCGAGCGCTGCATCTCGGTCACTTCCTCGGGCCGCTCGTCGATCAGCAGCACGATCAGCGTGCAGTCCGGGTGGTTGGCGGTGATGGCGTGGGCGATGTGCTGCAAGATCACGGATTTACCGGATTTCGGCGACGCCACCAGCAGGCCGCGCTGGCCCTTGCCGATCGGCGCGATCAGGTCGATGATGCGGCCGGTGATGTTTTCCTGGCCATTCATCTCGCGCTCCAGGCGCAGCGGCTCGTTCGGGTGCAGCGGCGTCAGGTTCTCAAACAATATGCGGTGTTTCGACATCTCCGGCGATTCGCCGTTGACCTTGTCGACCTTGACCAGCGCGAAATAACGCTCGCCGTCCTTCGGCGTGCGCACTTCGCCTTCGATCGAGTCGCCGGTGTGCAGGTTGAAGCGGCGGATCTGCGACGGCGAGATATAGATGTCGTCGGTCGAGGCCATGTAGCTGGCGTCGGGCGAGCGCAGGAAGCCGAAGCCGTCGGGCAGCACTTCGAGGGCGCCGTCGCCGAAGATCTGTTCGCCGGATTTCGCGCGCTTTTTCAGGATCGCAAACATCAGCTCCTGTTTGCGCAGACGCGCCGCGTTGTCGATGTCAAGACCGATAGCCATCTCTAATAACGCCGAGACGTGGAGGGCCTTTAATTCAGATAGATGCATAGTGTGTTGAGTTTCCCGTGACGGGAGATAAAGGTAGGGGAGGGAACTGCGTGGTGTTAGTTAATTGCTTGGCAATACAGACTCTTGCTTGCCGGCCGTTCAGGCGGCGCTGCGGGCGCAGCGTCGCCACATATTACATCAGATATTGCTGTCGATGAAAGAGGTCAGCTGGCCTTTTGCCATCGCGCCGACCTTTTGTGCCGCCGCCACGCCGTTTTTGAACAAAATCAGCGTTGGTATGCCGCGGATGCCGAACTTGCCCGGCACCAGCTGGTTGGCGTCGACGTCGAGCTTGGCGATCAGGATCTTGCCGTCGTATTCCTTGGCGACTTCTTCCAGGATCGGGGCGATGCTCTTGCAGGGACCGCACCATTCGGCCCAGAAGTCGACCAGCACGGGACGGTCGGATTTCAGGACGTCGGCCTCGAAGGAGGCATCGGTAATGTGTTTGATATTTTCGCTCATGGTTTTCCTCAAAGTGAGGTCAGTGTGGGATCAATAACGCCTGGGATTATGCCATTCTTGTCTGCAATCGCCCTATAACGTTGCCGGACTACAAGCAACACATGGAGGCTATTTACTCAATTTCAAATGATTTAGCTGGGAATGGCAAGAGGGTGGCAGGCGGGGATGGCTGAAATAATAACCCATTTTTCAAAAATGTGCGGCGGATTGTATAAATCGCCGTGGCGCGCGCCGGTTCCAAGCCGCCGGGCTTTTCGTCCGGGCCGCTGCCGCCGGCTTCAGACGGCCACGTCGCGGCGCGCCGCCGCCCGCGCCAGCAGCCCGGCCAGCTGTTCGCGCTGCAAGGGCTTGGGACAGGCGTCGAGCACGCTGATGCCCTGCGCCAGCGCCAGCCGGCGGGCCGTCTGCAGCACGCCCTCGTCGACGCCCGACAGCAGCACCACGCTGCCGCGGAACTGTTCCCAGGCGGCGCAGCGCAGGAATTCGATGCCGTCCATGTCCGGCATGGCCAGGTCGCAGATCAGCAGATGCGGCGCGCGCTCGCGCAGCGAGGCCAGCGCCTGCCGGCTGCTGGTCTCGGCGTAGACCTGGTAGGGCCCCTGCTCCAGTCCCAGCTCCTCGACCAGCTCGGTCAGCAGGGCCAGCATGAAGGCGTCGTCGTCGAGCAACAACACGCGCAGCGGCGCGGCGGCGCAGGGGAGGAGGGTGGCGTTCATCAGTCGTCGTCGGCAAAAGTGGTATGGGTCATGACTTGTTCGGTCACTTCTTCGAGCAGCGTCCACAGCCGCGCCACCATGGGCGTGGCGCGCGCGGCGGCGTCGCCGCCGACCGGCAGCAGTTCGAGCTCCTCGCACAGCCCGGCCATGCCGAAGGCGCCGACGGTGCGCGCCGCCGACTTGATGCGGTGGCCCAGCTCGCGCACCGCCTGCACCTCGCCGCGCGCCAGCGCCGCCTCCATGTCGCTGACGCCGGCCTGCGTGCTTTCCAGGAACTTGAAGGCGAATTTGCGCACCTTTTGCGGATGGTAGCCGAGCAGCTTGGCCAGCACCGACAGGTCGATCACGGCCGGATCGCCGGCCAGGGTCGTTTTGAAGGCCGGCGCGCGCGGCCGCGCCGGCGCGGTCAGCGGCGCGCGTTCGGGCAGCCAGTTGGCGATGGTCTGGTACATCAGCGCCGGATGGATGGGCTTGGAGATGAAATCGTTCATGCCGGCGGCGATGCAGCGCACCCGGTCTTCGCTGGTGGCGGTGGCCGTCATCGCCAGCACGTGCAGGTGGGCCAGTTGCGGGTCGGCGCGGATGCGGCGGGTCGCCTCCAGGCCGTCCATCAGCGGCATTTGCACGTCCATCAGCACGCAGTCGAACGCGGTCTGGCGCAGCAGCTCGAGCGCCTCGGCGCCGTTGTTGGCCAGGCAGACGCTGGAGCCGACCTCCTCCAGCATCTCCAGCGCGATCTGCTGGTTGAAGGTGTTGTCCTCGACCAGCAGGATGCGGGCGTCCTTCAGCGCCGCCATGACGGCCGAGGTGTGGGCGCTGGCCATCATCGCGGCGGCGGCGTCGCTGACCTGGTTGATCAGCGCCGGCACGGTCCAGTTCGACACGCCGAGGCGGGCCGTGAACCAGAAGGTGCTGCCGGCGCCGGGCGCGCTGCGCACGCCGACGTCGCCGCCCATCAGCTGGGCCAGCTGCTTGCAGATCGCCAGGCCCAGGCCGGTGCCGCCGTATTCGCGGGTGGTCGAGGTGTCGGCCTGCTGGAAGGAGACGAACAGCTTGTCCATCTCGGCCTCCGACAGGCCGATGCCGTGGTCGCTGACCTCGAAGCGCACCAGGCAGCCATGGCTGTCGCCGACCACCTGCTCGATGCGCACCTCGATCGTGCCCTGCTCGCTGAACTTGATGGCGTTGTTGGCGTAATTGATCAGCACCTGGCCGAGCCGCAGCGGGTCGCCGCGCAGCACCGGCGGCAACTTGGGATCGACCTCGAACACCAGCTCCAGGCCGCGGCTGGCCGCCTTGGGCGCCACCACCGTGGTCAGGGTCTGCACCACGTGGTCGAGCGAGAAGTCGACCTGCTCGATCTCCAGCTTGCCGGCCTCGATCTTGGAGATGTCGAGGATGTCGTCGATGATGCCGAGCAGGTGCTCGCCGGCGAAGCGGATTTTTTCCAGGTAGTCGCGCTGGCGCGGGTCGAGGTCGGTCTTCAGCGCCAGGTAGGCCATGCCGATGACGCCATTCATCGGCGTGCGGATTTCGTGGCTCATATTGGCCAGGAACTGGCCCTTGGCCAGGCTGGCCTCCTCGGCCAGCTGCTTGGCCTGGCCGAGCTGCTCGGTGCGCTGCGCGACGCGCTCCTCCAGATGCTCGTTGAGTTCGCGTAGCGCCTGCTCGGCCTGCTTGCTGTCGGTGATGTCGATCGACATGCAGATCAGATAGGCCGGCGCGCCGCGCTCGTCGAACACCGGCTTCTTGAACACGCGCAGGTGGCGTTGCTGCTGCTGCGTGCGGTGCCAGACGGTGTCCTCGAAGTCGACCAGGGTGCGGCCCTCGAACGCGGCGCGGTCCTGCGCGCGGTAGACGGCGTGCTGGCCGGGGCCGTGCATGGGCGCGTCGTCGCCGCCGGCCAGCTCGGCGTAGCTGAAGCCGAACTGCTGTTCGCAGGCGCGGTTCATCAGCAGGAAGCGGCCGTCCGGGTCCTTGATGAACAGGCCGGTCGGCATCATCTGGATGATTTCCTGCAGCCGCTGCTCGCCCTGGCGCACCGCGTCCTCGCTGCGCTTGCGGTAGCTGATGTCGGTCAGGCTGGCCACCACCATGGCCACGCCGCCGTGGGCGCCGTGGATGGGTTCGGCGTTCACCGACAGCCAGTTCAGCACGCCGTCGGGCTGGTGCACGCCCATCACCACGTCGCGCACCGGCTCGCCCGTGGCCAGCGCGCGCTGCACCGGGTGCTCGGCCGGCTCGATGGCGGCGCCGTCCTCGCGGATGCCGCTCCACAGGCCGGCGCCGTCGGCGGCCAGGGCCAGCAGCCGGTCGGCCGCCGCGTTGCGCTCGATGATGCGGCCGTCGCCGTCGAGCACCAGCAGGCCGTTGGTGACGGCGTTGAAGATCGACGCCAGGCGCGCGCTGGAGTCGCGCAGCGCGCTTTCGGCCAGGCGGCGCGCGGTGATGTCGGTGAGCATCGCCAGCGTGCCGGCGTGGCGGCCGCGGTCGGCGTGGATGGCGGTGGCCGACAACAGGCACCACAGCTCGCTGCCGTCGGCGCGGAAGAAGCGCACATCAGCCTGGCCGGCCTGGCCGTTGGCGTGGCGCTGGCCGTGCTCGCGCAACAGCGCGCGGCCGGCCTCGTCCATGAACTCGCCCATCGCCCGGCCCAGCATCTGCTCGGCGGCGTAGCCCAGCATGCGCGCCATGGTCGGGTTGACGAAGGAGGTGCGCTCGTCGGCGTCGGTCATCCAGATGCCCTCGGCGGCGGTCTGCACGATCAGGCGGTAGCGCTCCGAGCTGGCGTGCAGCGCCTCCTCGGCGCGCTGGCGCTGGGTCATGTCGCGCAGCGAGACGACGGTCAGGTCCTGGCCGGACAGGCGCAGCGGCGACAGATGCACCATGGCCGGGAAGTGCGAGCCGTCGGCGCGTTGCGCGCTGAGCACCCGGCCCGGCAGGTGCGGCCGCGACAGCAGCTCGCGCGCCCGGCCGGTGTGGCGCATCGCGTCCGGCACCAGCTGGTCGATCGAGCGGCCGACCAGCTGACCGTGGTCGTAGCCGAAGCTGCGCAGGCAGGCCGGGTTGGCGAAGTGCACCACGCCGCTCTTGTCGGCCACCATCATCGCCGCCGGCGTGGCGTCGAGGATGGCCGACACGCGCGCCTGGTCGGCGGCGGCCCGTTCGCTGATGTCGCTGACGGTGCCGATGGCGCGCAGCGCCCGGCCGGTGGCGTCGCGTCGCACCACCATGCCGCGCCCGAGCAGCCACTTCCAGCCGCCGTCGGCGCAGCGCAGGCGAAATTCGCAGGTAAGGATGGCGCCGCTGCCGGCCAGCGTGTAGGCCTGCAGATGCTCGCCGATGCGCTCGGCGTCGTCCGGGTGGACCTGCTTGAGCCATTCGTCGATGGAGGGCAGGTAAGTGCCCGGCGCGTAGCCGAGCAGCTCGCCGTAGCGCGCCGAATACGTCGAGCGCTGCTCCTCGATC
>Ga0209903_1000758_pt1 | contig 10451 bp, 5 predicted proteins | sample OrgsoiDNA2013051_FD_185801 | JGI IMG/M metagenome (GOLD analysis project Ga0209903, IMG submission 185801) | Permafrost soil microbial communities from the Arctic, to analyse light accelerated degradation of dissolved organic matter (DOM) -... | ecosystem: Environmental > Terrestrial > Soil >...
CCAATCATCGTATCCATGCCTAACGGCAACGCATCAATCACTTCATCCAGCCTGGCCTGCCGTGCGGCTTCGCGAATTTCTGCTTCCGTCGCATCCAGCTTGCCATAGGCGATGTTCTCGCGGATGCTGCCCCCGAACAGGAACACGTCCTGCTGCACAATGCCAATGTTATTACGCAACGAGGCCTGCGTCATGTCGCGGATATCCATCCCGTCGATACTAATAGAACCGCTGTCGAGTTCATAAAAACGCGGCAGCAGCGAACACAACGTGGTTTTACCTGCACCCGATGGCCCGACAAACGCCAGCGTCTCACCTGCTTTGATAGTCAGATTAATGCCATTGAGGATTTTGCTGGCTGGCGTATAGCCAAATACGACGTCGCGATAGCAAATATCACCGTGTAAATGTTCAACAACTTGCGCATTTGGACGGTCAACGATATCTGGCGCGGTATCGATAAGTTGAGTGAACCGTTTAAATCCGGCAATGCCTTTTGGATAACTTTCCAGCACCGAGGTGATTTTCGCCACCGGACGGAAGAAGACTTCAACCAGCAGCAGGAAACCAACGAAACCGCCATAGCTCAGCTGACCGTTCACCACATACCAGGTGCCAGCAATCATCACGATAATCTGAATCAGGCGCGTGCTCAGATAGCTCAGCGTCAAGCTGGCGGTCATGATGCGGTAGGCTTTCAGCTTGGTGGTGCGGTAGTTTTCGTTATCCGAAGCGAAGAGTTTTTTCTCGTGTGCTTCGTTGGCGAACGCTTTTACCACGCGGATACCGCCGATGCTCTCTTCGATACGGGCGTTGAAATTCCCCACCTGACCAAACAACCGCCGCCAGGTTTCGGTCATCTGCGCGCCGTAGCGGCTGACCAAAAACGTCATAAACGGCACAATAATGATGGTCATCAGCGCCAGCGGCAGATGCACGGTCGCCATTAAAATGAACGCGCCAATAAAGGTCATGATCGCGATAAACAAATCTTCCGGTCCGTGGTGCGCCACTTCCCCTACTTCTTCCAGATCCTTGGTAACGTGAGTAATGATGTGGCCAGTTTTGGTGTTGTCGTAATAGCGGAAAGAGAGTTTCTGTAGATGGCTGAATGCCTGACGCCGCATGTCTGTCTCAATACCGACCCCCAGTGCATGCCCCCAGTAGTTGACGATAGCCATCAAACCGGTGTTGAGCACATAGATGAGCAGCAGACCGACGGTCGCCGCCAGAATCAGCACGAAGTCATGGGCTGGCAGCAGTTTATCGATAAAGACTTTGATCGCCATCGGAAAGCCCAGCTCAAGCAACCCGCCCAGGATCGCGCAGCCGAAATCGAGGTAGAACAATTTTTTATAGGGAGCGTAATAAGAGAAGAAACGGCGGAGCATCATGCATCCTCAGTGGAAGAGCCCGGGCGCGGGCAAGTTCGCTAGTCTAAATGAAAACTGTTATCAACGGGAAGGGGGGAACGCTTTGGAAAGCGTTGGAAACCTTTAAATCTTTAAATTCAACGTTAAAACCATGACCGTCGGCCCACACCGACCAAGGGAGAAGCGGCGCCTCCCTTGGAACCCTGCGCTAATGACTCCGTTGCTTCGCAAGTTGGGATGGCCGTGTTTCAGGCACCTTGGTGATAGCCGCAAAATGTCGCCGCTTAGCGGTACCTTCGCTTCGGCTTCGAGCCATAGGTCTCGAACCGCTGGCTCAGCGCGATTTTTTGAATGCGGCCTCGACATTTTAAAAGATAAATACAGTCTGGATTTTGAATTTAGAAAAGCGTCGGCCGCGTTCAAAACGACGTCGAGGGAGAGGCGCAAAACCGCGTGGGGTTTTACGCGGGTTGAAGCCCGAACGGAGAGTACCGCGCAGCGGCGGAGCTTGCGGCTATAACAGAAATACCTGAAACACGGCCATTGTGACCAGCGCAGCTGCGGTGTCCCATGAAAGAGCCCGGGAGTCCAGAGGGCGGCGGCGACTGGCAGCCTTCTGGGCGGGTGTGGGCAGCAGGCCCACGGTTTTGACGTTGAATTTAAAAAGCCGGTTTGGTTGGCAGCCCAAGGTCTTGAATTTGAAGTTAAAGGAGATTCTAAAGACTCACTCTTTAGCCTTCCCCTTCCGCTTGATCACGATCCAACTGATCAGTCCCAGAATCGCGCCAAAAACGATAAACCATATCCCTAAAGCGAATTGCGGTGGCATTTCGCCATTCGTCGCATCGGGGTTACCGACCACCAAACCATGAACCACGGCGACGATACCGATAACAATCAGGATCAGGCTGTTACGCAGCAAACGACGCGGCAGGGAGAAGGGTTTTCTTTCAATGGCCATGGGGGCATCCTTGAGATCAAATTTGGAAAAAACGAAGGGCGCATCATAGCGCCCTTCTGTTTCTTGTCAAAATACAGCGTTCTGCAGCCGTTAGCGACGATTACGCACCAACTGATAACGTCGGGTGAGATACTCCACCGGCGCGCTCCAGATATGCACCAAACGGCAAAACGGGAACAGCAGGAACAATGTCATGCCGAGCACCAGATGCACGCGGAAAATAAACGCTACGCCATCAAGATGCGCCGCGGCGCCACCGTGGAAAGTCACCACGGATTGTGCCCAGCCAACCAGTTTCATCATTTCGCTACCGTCCATATGTTGGGCGGAGAACGGAATAGTGCTGAGTCCCAGCGCGCACTGAATCACCAGCAGTGCGATGATCATAATGTCGCCAAAACTTGAACTGGCGCGAACCCGGTCGTTGCTCAGACGGCGCCACAACAACATGCCGCCACCAATCAGCGTCATCACGCCACAGGCACCGCCCGCCCACATTGCCATTTGCTGTTTCACCGGCACCGGCAGGAAAGATTCATACATCCAGTGCGGCGTCAGCATCCCGAAGGCGTGACCGGCAATAATGCCGAGGATACCGACGTGGAACAGAGGCGACGCAATGCGCAGGATCTTTTTCTCCATAATCTGGCTCGAACCGGCACGCCAGCTGTACTGGCCGTAGTCATAACGCAGCCAGCTGCCGACCAGAAACACCGTGCCGCACAGGTACGGATAGATATTGAAGAAGAAGTTGTTGAGGAAGTCAGTCATTTGCGTGGTTCCCCCGCAGGTGTGTCATCAAGGTTCAGGTACTGTGGTGCAACCGCACCGGCGAAGCGTTTCTGATGCGCGGCTTCATCACCGCTGGCGCAGCTCTGCTCGCCGAGGAATTTAATTTGTTCCTCTTCCCATACCGCATCCAGCGCAGCCGGCGTGTCGTCACGCGCTTCCTGTTTAATACTGTCACGCACGGTTTGCGTGGCAATATCCGCGCCGGACAGCGCCAGCAGCAGGTCAAACAGTTCCGCGTAATGGCTGTTGCGTTCCTGCAAACGGGCGCTGAGCAACGCCAGAATTGGCGCGATATCACGCAGGCCGTCGCGCGCCTGCGGCTCATCACCGGTGGTCAGATATTCCAGATAGAGTGGCAGATAATCCGGCAGCTCGTGGCTGTCGATTTCCAGACCCGCTTCGCGATATTGCCCCATCAGATCCACCATTGCCTGACCACGGTCCCGGGATTCGCCATGCACATGCTCAAACAGCAATAATGACGTGGCGCGGCCGCGGTCAAACAGACCGGTGTAGGCAGACTGCGCATCCAGCAGATCCTGCTGGCAGAAATCCTGGATGTAGAGCGCCAGATCCTGGCGCTGCTGTGCATTCAGTTCAGGTGACTCATTCACCGCGTCGAGCAATTCCAGACGGTGTTCCCACACGTCGGCAGACGGGTAATCGAGCAGTAAACCGATAAGTCGTAAGCTGTTCATTAGCCTTTCCTTTCAGTTTTGGCACCGATGTCGATGGCATCAATACGTTTGCTGTTGAACAGATTGAATTTAGTGTCGCTGCCGTGGCAACCGTCGCCGAAGCTAAAACCACAACCTTTGGCTTCCGGGAAAGCTTCCCGCGCCTGTTCACGGTGGCTGGAAGGCACCACGAAACGGTCTTCGTAGTTGGCAATCGCCAGATAGCGGTACATCTCCTGTGCCTGAGCTTCGCTCAAACCAACCTGCTCCAGTGCACTGGTATCCACCACGCCGTCTACCGATTCGGCACGTTTAAAGTGACGCATCGCCAGCATACGTTTCAGGGCCAGCAGCACCGGTTCAGGGTCACCCGCTGTCAGCAGGTTCGCCAGGTATTGCACCGGAATGCGCAGACTTTCGACGTCAGGCAGCACGCCGGTGTGCGGCAATGCGCCCGTGTCGGCAGCGGACTGAATCGGAGACAGCGGCGGCACATACCAGACCATCGGCAGCGTGCGGTATTCCGGGTGCAGCGGCAGCGCCAGCTTCCACTCAATCGCCATTTTATAGACCGGCGACTGACGGGCAGCATCCATTACAGATAGGGGAATCCCGTCAATTTCCGCCTGAGCAATCACTTGCGGATCATTCGGATTAAGGAAGATGCTCATCTGGCTTTCGTACAAGTCTTTCTCGTTTTCTACTGAAGCCGCCTGTTCGATGCGGTCTGCGTCATACAGCACCACGCCGAGGTAGCGGATACGGCCTACGCAGGTTTCGGAGCAGACGGTCGGTTGACCGGCTTCGATGCGCGGGTAACAGAAGATGCATTTTTCTGATTTGCCGCTTTTCCAGTTGAAGTAGATTTTTTTGTACGGGCAGCCGGTCAGGCACATGCGCCAGCCGCGACATTTGTCCTGGTCGATCAGTACGATGCCGTCTTCGCCGCGTTTATAAATTGCGCCGCTCGGACAGGTCGCCACGCAGGCCGGATTCAGGCAGTGTTCGCACAGACGTGGCAGGTAGGCCATGAAGGTGTTTTCGAATTCGCCGTACATCTCTTTTTGCATATTGGCAAAGTTCTGGTCAGCGGAACGCTTACTGAACTCGGTACCCAAATCGTCTTCCCAGTTCGGGCCGCCGACGATTTTGTTCATGCGTTTGCCAGTCAGCAGCGAGCGCGGACGGGCCACAGGCTGATGTTTGCCCTCTTTCGCGGTGTGCAGATGCTGGTAGTCAAAATCAAACGGCTCGTAGTAATCGTCGATTTCAGGCATATGCGGGTTGGCGAAGATTTTATGCAGCAAGTTGGCTTTGTTGCCCATGCGCGGCTGCAGTTTGCCGTTGATTTTGCGGATCCAACCACCCTTCCATTTTTCCTGATTTTCCCAGTCGTTCGGATAGCCCAGACCCGGCTTGGTTTCCACGTTGTTAAACCACGCGTACTCCATCCCTTCGCGACTGGTCCAGACGTTTTTACAGGTTACGGAACAGGTGTGGCAGCCAATGCATTTGTCGAGATTCAGCACCATGCCGACTTGTGAACGAATTTTCATTTGGCTTTCTCCTGTGCTTTTTTAGGGAGGACTGCGGCCTGCACGTAGTCGTTGCCTTCGTCGTCTAACCAGTCGATTCGGTTCATTTTGCGCACAATCACAAACTCATCTCGGTTGGAACCCACGGTGCCGTAGTAGTTGAAGCCATAAGAAAGCTGCGCATAACCGCCAATCATGTGGGTTGGTTTCGGGCAGACACGGGTCACGGAGTTGTGAATACCGCCGCGCTGCTGGCTGATTTCAGAACCCGGAATGTTCACGATGCGTTCCTGCGCGTGATACATCATGGTCATCCCGGCCGGTACGCGCTGGCTGACCACGGCACGGGCGCTCAGGGAACCGTTGGCATTGAAAGCTTCGATCCAGTCGTTGTCTTCGATACCCAGACGCGTCGCATCCTCTTCGCTCAGCCAGACAATCGGGCCGCCGCGACCCAAGGTCAGCATCAGCAGGTTGTCGCTGTAGGTGGAGTGAATGCCCCATTTCTGGTGCGGCGTCAGGAAGTTCAGCGCCATCTCCGGGTTGCCATTCGGTTTGGCGTTGAGCAGCGGCTGCGCAGCGCGGGTGTCAATTGGCGGACGGTAAACCAGCAGGCTTTCACCGAAGGCGCGCATCCACGCGTGGTCCTGATAAATCTGCTGACGGCCTGACAGCGTGCGCCACGGGATCAGCTCATGCACGTTGGTGTAACAGGCGTTATAGGAGACGTGCTCATCTTCCAGACCTGACCAGGTCGGGCTGGAGATAATTTTGCGCGGCTGGGCCTGAATATCGCGGAAGCGGATCTTCTCATCTTCTTTGTTCAGCGCCAGATGCGTATGGTCGCGGCCGGTGTTGGCACTGAGGGCTGCCCAGGCTTTCACGGCAACCTGACCGTTAGTTTCCGGTGCCAGCGTCAGAATGACTTCGGCGGCGTCGATAGCGCTGTCAATGTTCGGACGCCCTTTAGCCACACCATCGGCCTTGGTGTAGTTGAGTTTTTTCAGCAGCTCAACTTCACTTTCGGTGTTCCAGTTGATGCCTTTACCGCCGTTACCCAGCTTGTCCATCAGCGGACCGAGCGAGGTATAACGCTCGTAGGTGTTCGGGTAGTCGCGTTCGACCACCATCAGATGCGGTGCTGTTACGCCTGGGATCAGTTCGCAGTCGCCTTTTTTCCAGTCTTCCACGCCAAACGGCTGCGCCATTTCAGCCGCAGAGTCGTGCTGAATCGGCAAGGTCACCAGATCGGTTTCCACGCCTAAATGACCGACGCAGACGCGGGAGAACTCTTTGGCAATGCCTTTGTAGATTTCCCAGTCGCTTTTTGAATCCCACGCGGGATCAACGGCAGCTGACAGCGGGTGAATAAACGGATGCATATCCGACGTATTCATGTCGTCTTTTTCGTACCAGGTCGCGGTTGGCAACACAATGTCAGAGTAAAGACAGGTGCTGGACATACGGAAATCAAGTGTCACCACCAGATCCAGTTTGCCTTCGCCACCCTGAGCCTGCCATTCCACCTCTTCCGGCATAATACCGCCCTGCACGCCGAGATCTTCTCCTTGAATACCGTGCTCGGTACCCAGCAGATATTTCAGCATGTACTCGTGGCCTTTACCGGAGGATCCCAGCAGGTTTGAACGCCACACAAACAGGTTGCGCGGGAAGTTCTGCGGGTTATCCGGTTGCTCTGCGGCAAAGCGCAGGCTGCCGTCTTTCAGGCTATCGACCGCGTATTCCTGCGTGGTTTTCCCGGCCTGTTTGGCCATTTCAGCCAGATTCAACGGGTTAACGCTCAGCTGCGGCGCAGAAGGCAACCAGCCCATGCGTTCGGCACGCACGTTGAAGTCGATCATGCTGCCGGTGAACTGGGATTTATCCGCCAGCGGTGACAGCAGTTCCTGCGGTGCAACGGTTTCATAGCGCCACTGGCTGGAGTGGTTATAGAAGAACGAGGTGCTGTTCATTTGGCGCGGCGGACGCTGCCAGTCAAGGCCGAAGGCCAGCGGCTGCCAGCCGGTTTGCGGGCGCAGTTTTTCCTGGCCAACGTAGTGTGCCCAGCCACCGCCGCTCTGACCGACACAGCCGCAGAAGATCAGCATATTGATCAGGCCACGGTAGTTCATGTCCATGTGGTACCAGTGGTTCATACCGGCACCGACGATGATCATTGAGCGACCATGGGTTTTATTGGCGTTGTCCGCGAACTCGGTCGCAATACGCACGATATTTTGTTGTGAAACCCCGGTGATCAGCTCCGCCCAGGCCGGGCTGTAGGCTTTCACCTCGTCGAAGGTTTTGGCGCAGTTTTCATCATTCAGACCACGCTCCACGCCGTAGTTGGCGAGGGTCAGGTCATAAACGCTGGCGACCAGCGCGGTGCTGCCATCGGCCAATTGCAGGCGCTTCACCGGCAGTTTGTGCAGCAGCACTTCTTCGAGCGCAACGCTGTTGAAGTGTTCGCTGACTGCGCCACCAAAGTAAGGGAAACCGACGTTAACCACATCGTCGTGCTTGTCCATCAGGCTCAGCGTCAAGCTGACTTCCTGCTGATCTTTGCCTTCACGGGCTTCCAGATTCCACTGACCTTTCTGGCCCCAGCGGTAACCGATAGAACCGAGCGGAGAGACCAGTTCACCGGTGGTTTCATCAATAGCGATGGTTTTCCACTGCGGGTTATTTTCCTGCCCGAGGTTATCCACCAGATCAGAGGCACGCAGCATACGGCCTGCGGCGTAATGACCCTCTTCACGCTCTTCGAGCATAACCAGCATCGGCATGTCGGTGTAACGACGCACGTAGTCGGTGAAATATTGGCTAGGATTATCGAGGTGGAAAGACTTGAGGATCACGTGGCCCATTGCCAGCGCCAGTGCGCTGTCGGTACCCTGCTTCGGCGCTAGCCAGTGGTCGCACAGTTTGGCGACTTCGGCGTAGTCCGGCGTGATGGCAACGGTTTTGGTGCCTTTATAACGCACTTCGGTGAAGAAGTGCGCGTCCGGGGTACGGGTCTGCGGAACGTTGGAACCCCAGGCGATAATGTAGGAAGAGTTATACCAGTCGGCAGATTCCGGCACGTCGGTCTGCTCACCCCAGGTCATCGGCGAGGCCGGTGGCAGGTCACAGTACCAATCGTAGAAGCTCAGACAAACGCCGCCAATCAGGGAGAGATAACGGGCACCTGCCGCGTAAGAGACCATCGACATGGCTGGAATTGGCGAGAAGCCGATGATGCGGTCCGGGCCGAAGGTTTTGGCGGTGTAGACGTTAGACGCCGCGATCAGTTCGTTCACTTCCTGCCAGCTGGAACGCACAAAACCGCCGCGTCCACGCGCCGCTTTGTACTGTTTGGCTTTTTCTGGCTGGCTGATAATCGAACCCCAGGCATCCACCGGATCGCTGTGCTGCAGCTTGGCTTCGCGCCACAGCTGGATCAGCTTTTTGCGCATCAGCGGATATTTCAGGCGGTTGGCGCTGTAGAGATACCAGGAGTAGCTTGCGCCACGCGGGCAACCGCGCGGTTCATGGTTCGGTAAGTCCGGACGGGTGCGCGGATAGTCAGTTTGCTGGGTTTCCCAGGTGACCAGCCCGTTCTTGACGTAGATTTTCCAGCTACAGGAACCGGTACAGTTAACGCCGTGGGTGGAACGCACCACTTTGTCATGCTGCCAGCGGCTGCGATAACCGTCTTCCCAGTCACGATTGGTATTGAGCGTCTGGCCGTGGCCGTCGGCAAAAGGTTCAGCTAACGTTTTAAAATAGCGAAACCGGTCAAGAAACTTGCTCATCCGGGACTCTCCTGTGCAGCCGCCTGAAGCGTGCTGTCGTTATGGTGTAAAGCGGGGAATGTCGACATTGCTCTTGGTACTCAACGTAACTGCGAGGGTAATCAGTACGGGCATAGGGCTAATTGATTGCGATCAACCCTGCGCCGTTAGGTGTTTTTTTATATAACGGCAAATACCCCCAAAGAGGTATGGCAAGCGCAGCGAGTAAGTTATTGATTAATATTATTAATAACGATTTTTATCTATATTGAATACGCTGGCAGGATAGCAGAGGAAAATTGGAGGTAGTGACGGGAAAACGGCCTGCTTTCGTACAAACCGTCCTGATTCACAGAAAGTTTTTGGCTTTATTCAGCAATGAGGCTTTAGTGATCACCCCGAGCAGACGGCGGGTTTCAGCATTTTCCAGCACCGGTAAACGCTCGAGCGGGGAGTCACTGAAGCTCGCCCAAGCCTGTTCATAGCTGGTGTTCTGATACAGCGTGGTAAATTCCTGCTCGATAAAAGGCGCGATCGGGCCGTCAGCATTCAGGCTGCCGTCGATAATGCCGCTGGCGAGCACATTGGTTGGTACCACGCCGAGAAAACGCTCCTGACGGTCCACCACGTACACATAGCGTGTGCGCTGCTTTAACCCTTCATTCACCACCTCAGCCAGGGTGGAATCCACCCCCATTTTCGAACAGGGAATGATAAGCGACGCCACCGAACTGTATTCAAACTCACTTTTGGCGGCAAATCGGGCATTATGCCGCGTCAGGACCGGATAGGTTCCGCCGGATTTCAGTCTTGAGGCCACCACGTAGGAAATCGCGGTCGCTAGCATCAGCGGGAACAGCAACGAGCTGTTGAGGGTCATCTCAAAAGCCATCATGATCGACATCAGCGGCGCATGGCTGGTTGCTGCCAACAGCGCACTCATCCCAATGGCGGCATACAATCCAACCGGACCGGGATCAAATCCCAACCCTTGCAAAAACGTACAGACCAGCGCGCCGCTAGCCGCACCTATCAGCAATGAAGGCGTAAACAGCCCACCTACCGCGCCGGAGCCGACGGTGATCGCCGTAGCGACAATCTTCAACACCAGCACCAACAGCAGCGACGTATGAAGATCGCCATCGTTGAGGATCAAATCAATCACTTCGAAACCGTTACCCAGCACCAGCGGTGACACCATCGCCACCAGTCCGACCGCCAGACCGCCGAGTCCGAGGCGCAGCGCGGGGTGCGATATCGGTTTCATCCACTGACGGACTTTATCGATAGAGGCGATAAACAGCGGCCCGAGCGTACCGGTCATTACGCCTATCGCCAGC
>Ga0209903_1000769_pt1 | contig 10363 bp, 10 predicted proteins | sample OrgsoiDNA2013051_FD_185801 | JGI IMG/M metagenome (GOLD analysis project Ga0209903, IMG submission 185801) | Permafrost soil microbial communities from the Arctic, to analyse light accelerated degradation of dissolved organic matter (DOM) -... | ecosystem: Environmental > Terrestrial > Soil >...
CGAAGTGGGAGCACGAGCTGGACCACGACCAGCTCAAGCGCGAGCTGGCCAACCCTAGCCACCTGCTGGCGGCCAACGATGACTACAACGAACCGGCAACCGGCACGCACCGTTAAAATTTAGCTTCGCAACGCAAACGGCCCCGCACAGCAATGTTCGGGGCCGTTTGATTTTGTCGGGTTTGTACCAGATCATCGACATCGCCAATCGCGCTGCTATATTGAATAGACAGACCCCAAGGAGGATGCCATGTCCATCATGACCCTGGAAATCGATGACGAGTTGCTCGCACAAGCGCGTTGCTTGTGCGCGGAGGCGGCCACGTCCAAGGCGCCACTGAACAACAACGCACTGATACAGGCTGCGCTGGAAGCGCTGATCCACGTTCAAGCTGGACGACAGCTGGCTGCGCTCGGTGGCAGCCAGCCCGACATCGAAGATTTTCCCTGCGATAGTTGGAGCGACTAATGATCTTGGCCGATACATCCATCTGGATCGATCATCTGCGGCGGCCAAATCCGAAGCTACACATTTTGCTTGATTTTGGCCAGATATTGATGCATCCGTTCGTCTTGGGCGAACTGGCGCTGGGTAGCTTTAGCAACAGGGAAAGGCTGCTCAAACAGCTCTATCAACTGCCGCAGGCGATCATGATTTCAAACAAAGAGGTCATACTTTTTATAACGAAGCACAAATTATTTGGGACCGGCATCGATTACATCGACGCGCACTTGCTGGTCGCTGCGCGCCATACGATAGGCGCCCAGCTTTGGACGCGCGACAAGAGACTATTCGCAGCGAGCACCCGCGTGGGGGTGGCATCGGATATGACGAGCTGAAACGGCCACAATATCCACCACAAATGAAAACGGCACGCAAGATTGCGTGCCGTTTTCATTTGCGCGAAATAAACGCTACCTTGCTTACACCGCCGACACGTCCAGCTCGGCGCCAGTGGCTGCCTTGATCTGCTCCTTGGTCACGCCGGGCGCCAGCTCGATCAGCTTCAAGCCCTTGTCGCCGACTTCGATCACGCCCAGGTCGGTGATGATGACATCGACCACGCCAACGCCGGTCAGCGGCAGATCGCATTTTTTCAGCAGCTTGTGCGAGGTCGAACCATCCTTTGCGGTGGCGACATGCTCCATCAGCACCACCACCCGCTTGACGCCGGCGACCAGGTCCATCGCGCCACCCATGCCCTTGACCATCTTGCCCGGTATCATCCAGTTGGCCAGGTCGCCCTGCTCCGACACTTGCATCGCGCCCAGGATGGCCAGGTTGATCTTGCCGCCGCGGATCATGCCGAAGGAGTCGGCCGAGCTGAAATAGGCCGAACCGGGCAGCGCCGTCACGGTCTGCTTGCCGGCGTTGATCAGGTCGGCGTCGACTTCGGCGTCGGTCGGGAACGGACCGATGCCCAGCAAGCCGTTTTCCGACTGCAAATACACTTCGATGTCGGCCGGCACATAGTTGGCCACCAGGGTCGGCAGGCCGATGCCCAGGTTCACATAAAAACCGTCCTGCAATTCTTTCGCCGCGCGCGCGGCCATTTCGTCACGAGTCCATGCCATAGTATTCTCCGTCTCAGTTGGCGCGCACAGTGCGCTGCTCGATGCGTTTTTCCGGCGTCGCGTTGACGACGATGCGGTGCACGAAGATGCTCGGCAGGTGGACGTCGTCCGGATCGATCTCGCCGATCTCGACCAGCTGCTCGACTTCGGCCACGGTGATCTTGCCGGCCATCGCCACATTCGGGTTGAAATTGCGCGCGGTCTTGCGGAAGATCAAATTGCCGGCCTTGTCGGCCTTCCAGGCCTTGACCAGCGACACGTCCGACACCAGGCTGCGCTCCATCACGTATTTTTCGCCATCGAATTCGCGGATTTCCTTGCCCTCGGCGACGATGGTGCCGACGCCGGTCTTGGTGAAGAAAGCCGGGATGCCGGCGCCGCCGGCGCGCAACTTCTCGGCCAGCGTGCCTTGCGGCGTGAATTCCAGCTCCAGTTCGCCGGCCAGGTACTGGCGCGCGAATTCCTTGTTTTCACCGACGTAGGAAGCGATCATTTTCTTGATCTGGCGGGTTTCCAGCAGCTGGCCGAGGCCGAAGCCGTCGACGCCGGCGTTGTTGGAGATGGCGGTCAGGCCGGTCACGCCGGAATCGCGCAAGGCGCCGATCAGCGCCTCGGGGATGCCGCACAGGCCGAAGCCGCCGACGGCGATGGTCTGACCATTCTGGACGATGCCGGCCAGGGCGGAGGCGGCATCCGGATAAACTTTATTCATACGTGTCCCTTTTCTTTTGTTAAGCTGAGTCCTTGGCAACGATGTTGATCTTGCCAAGCAGCGCATCAGCATAGAATACGGAAATCAAAAGTACAATACCGTAGAACTACTCTCCCACCACCGAAGATGACGCCACCGCAAGCTATCGATTACGAAACCATCTTCCTGCAGGCGCCGGTCGGCATGTGCATCTCGGAAAACCGGGTCATCCAGGCCTGCAACGAGGCCATGGCGGCCACCTTCGGCTACACGCGCGAAGCATTGCGCGGCGCATCCTTCCAGGCGCTCTACCCGACGCAGGACGAATTCCTGCGCACCGGCCACCGCATCGCGCCCATCATGTGCGCCAAGGGCCGCTATTCGGACGAGCGCATCATGCGCCGCGCCAACCAGGAATTATTCTGGTGCCACGTCACCGGCCACGCGCTCAAGCACGACGAACCGCTCGGCCCCGGCATCTGGACCTTCGAGGACGTCAGCGAGAAACGCCCGGTGACGGCGGAACTGACGGCGCGCGAACGCGAAATCGCCGCGCTGCTGGTGGACGGCAAGACCAGCAAGATCATCGCGCGCGACATCGGCCTCAGCCCGCGCACCGTGGAAATGCACCGCGCCAAGCTGATGCGCAAGTTCGCGGCGTCGACCTCGTCCGAGCTGGTGCACAAGCTGGTCGGCCTGCACCTGTAAGCATTACAAGGCCGTCATGCCATCGTCGGCCGAGATGATGGCGCCGTTGATGAAGTGCGAATCCTCGCCGGCCAGCAGCAACAGCAAGCCATCCAGGTCTTCCGGCTTGCCGGGACGCTTGCGCGGCAGCATGTCGATCAGCTTCTGGCCCTGCTCGCTGGCGAAATAATCCTCGTTGATCTCGGTCGAGATATAACCGGGGCAGATGGCGTTGGTGTTGATGCCGTACTTGCCCCACTCCACCGCCATGGCCTTGGTCATCTGCACCACGCCGGCCTTGCTCATGCAATACACGCCGATCTGCGGCAGCACGCGCAAGCCCGCCACCGACGCGATGTTGATGATGCGGTGTTGTTTTTTCGGGTCGCCCTTGGCGCGCGCGATCATGCGCTTGGCCGTCTGCTGGGCCACGAAGAAGGCGCCGCGCAGATTGGTGTCCATGATGAAGGCGTAGTCCTCCGGCGACACGTCGACCAGCCGTTGCGTGGTCGACACGCCCGAATTGTTGACCAGGATGTCGATCGGCCCGGCTTCCGTCTCGGCGTGCGCGATGGCCGACTTGATGCTGGCATAATCGGTCACGTCCAGGCTGACCACATGGGCCGCGCCGCCGTCGGCCTCGATTTCGGCGCGCAATTCCTTCAGGCGCTCGGTGCGGCGCGACGCCAGCACGACCTGGGCGCCGGCCTGGGCCAGCACTTTGGCAAAACGGGCTCCCAGACCACTGGAGGCGCCGGTGATGAGCGCAATCTTTCCCTCAAAGTTAACTTCTATGCCCACGAGCTACTCCCTCTATCTTGATATAAATAACGAATTTTCCGACGCTTGCGCTGTCTGAGCGTAATCATTACACAAATTGCCAGTATTAGATTGCGGCGTCTAATAATGTCCCTCAAAATGGCGCCAAAGTTGCATTCCGCTCCAAAAAGAAGCACACTCGTGCTAAATTTTTTCATTCTTATAAAAACAGACCATGACACAGCCTAATAATTTAGTTGAACAGTACGGCCCGCGCGACGCGATGGAGTACGACGTCGTCATCGTTGGCGGCGGGCCTGCGGGCTTGTCGGCGGCGATCAAGATCAAACAGCTGGCCGCCGAAAAAGGCCAGGAAGTCTCCGTCGTCGTGCTGGAAAAAGGCGGCGAACTGGGCGCCCACATCCTGTCCGGCGCGGTGATGGACCCGAAGGCGCTGACCGAACTGATCCCGGACTGGAAGGAACGCGGCGCGCCGCTCAACACCGCCGTCACCGAAGACCGCGTGCTGTTCCTGACCGAAAGCAAAGCCATCAAAACGCCCAACTTCATGCTGCCGGCCTGCTTTGAAAACCACGGCAACTACGTCATTTCGCTGGGCAATGTGGTGCGCTGGCTGGGCCAGCAGGCCGAGGCCTTGGGCGTGGAAGTGTTCCCCGGCTTCCCGGCCGCCGAAATTCTCTACAACGACGACGGCTCCGTCAAGGGTGTAGCCACCGGCAACATGGGCGTCAAGCGCGACGGCGAAGCCGGTTCCGACTTCCAGCTCGGCATGGAGCTGCACGGCAAGTACACGCTGTTCGCCGAAGGCTCGCGCGGCCACCTCGGCAAGCAGCTGATGGCCAAGTACGACTTAAACAAGGGCAAGGACCCTCAATCCTACGGCATCGGCATCAAGGAACTATGGGAAATCGACCCGGCCAAGCATCAGCCCGGCCTCGTCATCCACACCACCGGCTGGCCGCTGGACTCGAAAACCTACGGCGGCTCCTTCCTGTACCACCTGGAAAACAACCAGGTCATGGTCGGCTATGTGGTCGGCCTGAACTACGACAATCCCTATCTGTCGCCGTACGAGGAATTCCAGCGCTACAAGACCCACCCGGAAATCCGCGGCTTCTTCGAAGGTGGCAAGCGCATTTCCTACGGCGCCCGGGCGATCACGGCCGGCGGCCTGCAATCCTTGCCGAAACTGGTGTTCCCTGGTGGCGCGCTGATCGGCTGCGATGCCGGCTTCCTCAACATGAGCCGCATCAAGGGCAGCCATGCGGCCATCAAGAGCGGCATGCTGGCCGCCGAGGCCGTGTTCGAGGCGCTGGGCGCGCAACGCCAGCACGACGAGTTGGCAGCCTATCCGGTCGCCTTCGAGAAATCGTGGCTGCACGAGGAATTGCACGTGGCGCGCAACGTCAAGCCGTGGCTGAACAAAGGTTTGTACCTGGGCAGCCTGATGACCGGCATCGACCAGATCGTGTTCCGCGGCAAGGCGCCATGGACCTTGCATCACAGCCATGCCGACCATGAATACCTGAAGCCGGCCTCGCAATGCACGCCCATCCACTATCCCAAGCCGGACGGCAAGCTGACCTTCGACCGCCTGTCGTCGGTGTTTATTTCCAACACCAACCACGCGGAAGACCAGCCTATCCACCTGACGCTGAAGAATCCTAGCGTGCCGGTCGACGTCAACCTGGCCCAGTACGCGGGTCCGGAAGCGCGCTACTGCCCTGCCGGCGTCTACGAATTCGTCAAGACCGACGAGGGCGCCGACCGCCTGCAGATCAATGCGCAAAACTGCGTGCACTGCAAAACCTGCGACATCAAGGACCCGACCCAGAACATCGTCTGGGTCACGCCGGAAGGCGGCGGCGGGCCCAACTATCCGAATATGTAAGCAGATCAAGCAGCAGCGCAGCCGTCCGGTCTGCGCTGTTTTTCCTTTCGGGCAAGACTTCCCTCTGCGCCAGCCGAAATTATTGGACATGAAAACTTGGTCGTTCCAGGAAACAGACGGCTGGATACAAATTAAATGGAAGAATTTCCATAAAGCATTTAATGTCCCCTTCGAAACGGTCGTCTTGTACTTGGGAGAGCAGAAAGAATACGTTGCTCCGAACTGAATCCACCTACCAGGAGTTATTTCATGCTGAGCCTTCACACTAACAGCGCCGCCTTGTCCGCCGAAAACGCGATTTCGCAGACGCAAATGTCGCTGTCGACCTCCCAGACGCGCCTGAGCACCGGTCTTCGCATCAATTCGTCGGCGGATGACGCTGCCGGCCTGCAGATCGCGACTCGCCTTAAAGCTCAGACCAGCGGCATGGCCGTTGCCATGCGCAACACCCAGAACAGCATCTCGATGATGCAAACCGCCGACGGCGCGCTGTCGGAAACCTCCAACATCCTGAGCCGCATGAAGGATTTGGCGACCCAGGCAGCCGACGGCTCCGCCAGCGCCAACGACCAGACGGCAATGCAGTCGGAATACGACAGCCTGGCCAAACAGCTCGGCAACATCATGAGCAACACCACCTTCGGCGGCACCAAGCTGCTGGCCAACGCCGATTCAACGGCCGCGACCGGCTCCGCCGTCGGCAGCTCCACCGGCACCTTCGCCGCTGCCGGCGGCGTGACCTTCCAGATCGGTTCAAGCAGCAGCGAAACGATGACCGTCGACCTGACCGGCCAGATGAGCGCGCTGGATGGCGCCCTCGCGAAAACCAGCGCTTTCTATAATGGCGGCAACGCAACGGAACAAGGAACCGCAGCAACGGCTGCTACGACCAATGGTGGTTTGGGCTCGGAACTGATCGGCTTCACCGGCACCGTGGCCAACGCCAACGCGCAAATCCAGAACCTGTCGGACGCCATAGACGCCGTCTCGACCGTGCGCTCGTCGCTGGGTGCCAACGAAAACAGCCTGGACCACGTGTACAATAACCTGCAAAACATCAGCACCAACACCCAGTCCGCCACCGGCCGTCTGGAAGATACCGACTTCGCGGCTGAAAGCTCGAACATGACCTCGAACCAGATGCTGCTGCAAGCCGGTACCGCGATGCTGAAACAAAGTAACAGCATCTCGTCGCTGGTTATTTCCTTGCTGCAGTAATCGTAGTCTCTTCCTCATCTGGCGACAGAGCAGGATGCAAGGAGCCAACCGGCGATCCGGTTGGCTTTTTTTTACCCGTTTTTTGGCGGCTGCGAGCGAGCAAGATAGATGGCAATAGACCGCGTTTCCCCCTCCCCGTCGCCGCTGATCCAGCCCGACCGCGGCCGCGCCCAGCCGCAAGGCCAGCCGCCCGCACCGGGCGGCGGCGCGGGCGATGGTGTCGATGCGGCCGACGAGTTCGCGCTGGCGCCGCTGAACGCCGGCGAGGTCGGCATGCTGCTCGACGGCTTGGGCGGACTGGACGGTTCGGCCATGCCGGGCGCCTCGACGATGGCCCAGGCCATCGCGGCCGAGGCCGTACTGGCCAACGATCCGGCCGCCATGCGGCCCAATCAAATCTTCCTGACGCGCCAGCTGGTCTGGCATCCGCCGGACGCCGCGCTGATGGCCGGCTCCTGGTTTGTCATGGTGCGCACCTATGCCGAGCAGCGCGCCGCCTGGCTGGAGCAGGCGCGCGGCCAGCGCATGCCGTCCAGCCTGTTCATGGCCGACAGCGGCGAAAACCTGCGCGAAGGCCGGGCGCCGGCGCCGCTGGTGACGGAAATGGAACCGTGGCGCTTCGCCGTCTATGCCTGGGGCGCCGAACAGCTGGTGCTGCGGGTGCTGGCGCGCGACGCGGAAAGCGGCACCGACCCGCGCCGGCGCGGCCGCGCCGTGTTGCGCCTCGACGTGATGTTGCCGGGCGTGGGCCGGGTGATATTGCAGATGGAGCCGGCCGGCGGCGGCGTGATCCTGGAAGTGGGCGCGCAGCAGAGCGCGGCCATGGCGCATATGCGCGAGATGCTGCCGCGACTGGCGGCGCTGGTCAGCCGCTCCGGCCTGACCATACTGCGCTGCAAGCTGATGCGCGAGCTGCCGCAGCTGAGTATCACCCGCATCTATCCGACCCGGAACCAGGCGGCGGCGCTGACGCCGGCCATCTTCAAGGCCATGGCCGAGGTGGCGGTGCTGCTGTCGCAACCGCAGCCGCCGGACGACTTCTTTTTCGAACGAGCCTGAGCCAGCCACGGTCCAGGCCACAGCCCGGCGCCGTCCCCGCGACGGCGTTGTGCCCGCCATGCCGACGGTCTGCGCCGGCACGGCCACTGCGCTGGCCGCTATCCTGACCTAGCCGACCGTGCCGATGATGCTGACCTCGCGGTTTTCCGGCACCTCGTTGTACGACAGCACATTCAGCCCTGGCGCGAACAGCCGCGCGTAGCGGGCCAGCAATGGTCGGATTTGCGGCAACACCAGCAGCAGCGCCGGCGTGGCCTGCTGCTTCATCTGTTCGCGCGCCACCGGCATGTTCACTTGCAGCTGGGCCAGCAGGTGCGGGTCGATAGGGTAATTGTCCAGCACCACCTTGCCGGTCTGGCGCGCCTGGTTCAGCGAACCGAGCAGCATGTTCTCCAGGTCGCCACTCAGGTTGAAGGCCTTCATCTCCAGCTTCTGACCGAACAGGCCGGAGACGATCTGGCGCCGCAGCGCGCAACGCACCTCGGCCGCCAGCAAAATCGGGTCCTTGGTGGTTTCCGAGCTGTCGAGCAGGGTCGTGGCGATCGGCACGATGTCCTTGATCGACACGTTCTCGGCCAGCAGCACGCGCAATACGCGCAACAGCTGGGTGTGGGTGAGCGCCTTGTCCAGCGCCGCCGCCAGCTTGGGCGACAGCGCGGTCAGCCGCTCCATCAGCGCCGCCACGTCTTCATGGCGGAAGAGTTCCGGCAGGTATTCGCGGATCAGCTTGGAAACGTGGGTGGCGATCGCGCTCGGCGCCTCGACCACCTGGTAGCCGAGGCCCAGCGCGTTGGCCTTTTCGCTGGTTTCTATCCACGTCACCGGCATGCCATAGGCCGGCTCGACGCCGGGGATGCCGTCGATCTGGCCGTAGACGGTCGGCGACGGGATCGCCATCAGGCGGTCGGGGAAGACCTCGGCCTGCGCCACCACGCTGCCCGACAACACCACCGCGTACTGGGAAGCCTTCAGGCTCAGGTCGTCGCGCACGGTGATCGGCGGCAGCAGCAGGCCCATGGCTTCGGATATGCTCTGGCGCACGCCCTTGACGCGCTTGGCCAGCGGCTCGCCCTGGGCCTTGTCGATCATGCCGACCAGCTTGTAGCCCAGCGCCACTTGCAACTGCTGCACGGCCGGCAGGCTATGCCATTCGAGTTCGGGCACGCGGTCGTCGCGCAGCGCGGCCTCGATGGCGGCGATGCTGGCCGGGTCCGGCTTCTTGACGCGGGTCGCCAGCTTCCAGCCGACAAAGGCCAGCACCGCCGCGAACGCCAGGAAGGTTACCCACGGCATGCCCGGCACCAGGGCCAGCACGAACATCATGCCGGCCGCGCTGAGTATCACCGGCGGCGAGGCCAGCAGCTGGCTGCCGACTTGCTGCTCGAAGTCGCCCGAATCGCTGATCCGTGTCACCAGAATCGCGGCGGCGGCCGACAGCAGCAGCGCCGGGATTTGCGCGACCAGGCCATCGCCGATGGTCAGCAGCGCGTATTCGCGGAAGGCGTCGCCGAAGGACAGGTCGTGCATCAGCGCGCCGATGGCGACGCCGCCGACCATGTTGATGATCAGAATCAGGATACTGGCGACGGCGTCGCCGCGCACGAACTTGGAGGCGCCGTCCATGGCGCCGTAGAAATCGGCTTCGGCGGCGACGTCGGCGCGGCGCAGCTGGGCTTTTTCCTGGTTGATCAGGCCGGCGTTCAGGTCGGCGTCAATCGCCATCTGCTTGCCCGGCAGCGCGTCCAGCGTGAAACGGGCCGACACTTCGGAGATCCGCTCGGCGCCCTTGGTGACGACGGCGAAGTTAATGATCATCAAGATCACGAACACCACCAGGCCGACGACGAAGTTGCCGCCGATGACGACCTTGCCGAAGGCCTCGATCACCTGGCCGGCCGCCGCCGTGCCTTCGTGGCCGTGCAGCAGCACCACCCGGGTCGACGCCACGTTCAGCGTCAGCCGCATCATGGTGGTCGCCAGGATCACCGTCGGGAACACCGAGAAGTCCAGCGGCCGGCGCGCCGTGACGCTGACCAGGATCACGATCAGCGCCAGCACGATGTTGAAGGTGAACATCACGTCCAACAAAATCGGCGGCAGCGGCAAGATGATCATTGCCAAAATCACCAGCAGGAACACCGGGGTGGCGAACTTGTGGCGGCGCGCTTCAGCGACCAGCCGGTTCAGGAAATTCACGATACAACCTCACTCATGGCAGATGGTATGACCATCTCGTTGGGGAAAGCCGGTTGGGCGGCACGCCGGCCCGTACGGAAAGCTTGCAATTGCAGCACATAGTTCAAGACCTGCGACACGGCCTGGTAGAGCTGGACCGGGATCTGCTGGTTGACCTGGCTGGTGTTGTAGATGGCGCGCGCCAGCGGCGCCAGCGGCAGCACTTCGATCTTGTGTTCCTCGGCGATCTGGCGGATGTACAGCGCCATTTCGTCGACGCCCTTGGCG
>Ga0209903_1000770_pt1 | contig 10358 bp, 9 predicted proteins | sample OrgsoiDNA2013051_FD_185801 | JGI IMG/M metagenome (GOLD analysis project Ga0209903, IMG submission 185801) | Permafrost soil microbial communities from the Arctic, to analyse light accelerated degradation of dissolved organic matter (DOM) -... | ecosystem: Environmental > Terrestrial > Soil >...
GAATGCCAATACGGTCAGCTTCCTGCTCGTTACCCTGTGTAAAACTGATCATATTCTGCTGGGTCCCCGCCAGGGTACCGGTCAGCGCAGCCATACCGGCCTGCGGGCTGGCCATCGCCAGCAGAATCGAGCCGAGTGCGCCTACCCAAGTTAGCGGAGCACTTTTTTGTTGGTCTTCCATCGCGCGCGCCAGATGGCGCTGGGTGACGTGCGAGATCTCATGCGCCATGACCGAAGCCAGTTGGCTTTCGTTATCGGTATAGCGGAACAGGGCTGAGTGCAGTACCACGTTGCCGCCAAAGAAGGCAAAGGCGTTAAGCTCATCATTATTGACGATAAAAAAGTGGAAAGGCGTTCTCACTGAGTAAGCGCTGGCAACCAGCCGCTGACCGAGTTCATTGATATAATTATTGAGCAACGGATCGTTGATCAGTGGCGTACTGGCGCGCATCTGGCGAACATAGAAATCGCCCATTTGCATTTCCTGAGCGATACTGAGCGTGCCTCCGGCCGTGGTACCCATATCGGGCAACTGATCGGAGATCGTCGGTTTGTTTGGGTTGGAGGACGCGATAGGCGTGGTCCAGTAAGTGCTGTCATCTGCAAAGGCAGGGAGTGTCGCGCCTGCCAACACCGCGCCCACCAAAAGGGCGCTCAGCGTTTTGTTAAACCGCATTGCCATAATTAAGCCATTCCCAATGAATAGTTGATCACTCTGACGTAAACAGCCATAAGAGCTCTTCTTCCGTGAAACGGACTCCAGTACACTCTTGCGCAGGCACATTCTTTGCTATTTTTCTGATACTTAATAGTAGTCATCTCAGAAAATTTTGAAGCGTTTAACCGTTACACTCTGTGACAACTGATTCAGCAAAAAGTTACCTTATGGCTGGAACAGAGCAGCGATGCAGCAAGTGCTGTGCTCACCCGTTTTACAAGGATCTTACAGGAGCGATATCCGATGTTAGAGATGTTATTACAATGGTACCGCCGCCGTTTCACTGATCCACAGGCCATCGCCTTACTGGCAATTCTGGTCGCAGGGTTTTGTATTCTCTATTTTCTTAACGGTATTCTCGCCCCGTTATTAGTGGCGATTGTGCTGGCCTATCTACTCGAATGGCCGGTGGCCCGGCTGCAACATCTGGGATTATCCCGTACGTTGGCGACCAGCGTGGTGTTACTGATTTTCGCCGGTGTGGTGATGCTGGCGGTCTTTGTTATCGCCCCGGTTACCTGGCAACAGGGTATCAATCTGATGGCCGATCTGCCGAGCATGCTCAACCGTTTTTACGATTTCGCCGCTACCCTGCCTAAACGTTATCCGGCACTGGTTGACGCCGGGATCATCGATATGATGGCTGAAAACCTGCGCGCCAAACTTTCTGGCGTGGGTGACAATCTGGTGAAATTCTCTCTCGCGTCGTTGGTGGGCCTGCTGACGCTGGCGATTTATCTGATTCTGGTACCGATGATGGTATTTTTCCTGCTTAAAGATAAGGAACAGATGCTCAGCGCGGTGCGGCGCGTGTTGCCGCGAGATCGAGGTCTGGCGGGTCTGGTCTGGCAGGAGATGAATCAGCAAATCACCAATTATATTCGTGGCAAAGTGCTGGAGATGATTATTGTCGGCGTGGCGACCTATCTGGTGTTTTTCATCATGGATATGCGCTATTCGTTGCTGCTGGCGGTGCTGGTTGGCCTGTCGGTACTTATACCGTACATCGGCGCTATGTTGGTTACTATCCCGGTGGTGGTGGTGGCATTGTTCCAGTGGGGGATGGGGGCTGATTTCTGGACGTTGTTTGTCGCTTATCTGGTGGTTCAGGGACTCGATGGCAACGTGATTGTCCCGCTGCTGTTCTCTGAAGCGGTGAATCTCCATCCGCTGGTGATTATTCTATCCGTAGTGATCTTCGGGGGGCTGTGGGGATTTTGGGGCGTGTTCTTTGCGATTCCACTGGCAACGTTGGTCAAAGCCGTGGTTCACGTCTGGCCTGATGAACTGCTGAACGAGACGCCTTAGGGCGTTTTGTACGTTTTTAAACAAAATAAAAAAAGCGCGTCTGCGCTTTTTTTTATCTTATTCGCTATCGCGAAGCCTTACTTCTCGTTCAGATAAGCCATGACGATGTCGTGGTGATTACTGGTTTTGAAATCGTCGAAAACTTTTTCAACCTTACCGTTACCGTCGAGCAGGAAGCTGATGCGGTGAATGCCGTCGTAGGTTTTCCCCATAAAGCTTTTCTCGCCCCAGACACCAAACTGTTCGCAAACTTTGTGATCTTCGTCGGATAACAGCGTGAAGTTCAGCAGCTCTTTTTCGGCAAATTTGGACAGTTTTTCTGGTTTATCGGTGCTGATCCCCAGCACTTCTACGCCAGCTTCTTTCAATTGATCCATATTGTCACGCAGGCCACAGGCCTGAACAGTACAACCTGGCGTCATGGCCTTAGGGTAGAAATAGACCAGGACCTTCTGTCCCTGGAAGTCGGCCAGATTAATCTGTTCGCCGTCCTGATCTGGCAAACTAAATTGCGGCGCAGAATCACCGGCTTTCAGTGGGCTCATTTTATATCTCCGTCAATTGTCTTCATGCTGAGTGTTGCTCACGACATTAATACTGCCTTGCGCATTCAGTTCTGTACATAGCTGATGAAAAGCTTGCTCAATAATTGTCGCATCCGTGTTCGCCGGGCTATGGGCGGTTATCTGTATAGACAACTGAGCTGGATTCCCGCCCTCTGCCGGGCGGGTCTTTGACGCCAGTTCGGCAATGTTCATCTGGTGCGTATCAAACAAATCGGTAAAGCGTTCTATCAGGTGCGGTGAATCTTTGACTTCGACCTTAACCCACACAGTTGCTGGCATGGGTGGGCGTTCGTGGGCGCTGGTACGTTTCATCACGATCAACAACTCTAGCTCTGCGCCTTTTTGCGGCAGGGTAGACTCAATCAGGGTGATGGCGTTCCAACTGCCAGAAAGAAACATGATAAAGGTGAACTCGTCACCGAGCATCGCCAGACGGCTGTCTTCAATATTACAACCGCAACTGCTGACCTGACGGGTAATGGTATTCACGATACCTGGGCGGTCTGCACCTAATGCGGTGATAACAAGATAGTGTTGTTGTGGCTGCGGCAAAATTGCTCTTCCTGTCATGCTTGGGAGTATTCCCAAGGTAAACATAAAAAAAACCGCCGGACAAGCGCTTACAACACGTTGATTGCTTGCTTTTGCAGTGGTGTCAAAAGTACCATGAGTGACCTGTTTGTGGAGGGGAAGGTCAATGTTTACGGGAAGTATTGTTGCACTGGTTACGCCGATGGACGACAAAGGTGCCGTCGATCGTGCGAGTTTAAAAAAACTGATTGATTATCATGTGTCCAGTGGTACTGCGGCGATCGTTTCCGTAGGCACAACCGGTGAGTCGGCGACGTTAACGCATGACGAGCACGGTGACGTGGTCATGCAAACGCTAGAGTTGGCCGACGGGCGCATTCCAATTATTGCCGGAACCGGTGCTAACTCCACCGCGGAAGCGATTTCTCTCACCCAACGCTTTGAAAATACAGGCGTTGTAGGCTGTCTGACCGTCACGCCTTATTATAACCGCCCGACTCAGGAAGGTCTGTTTCAGCATTTTAAAGCCATTGCTGAACATACGGCCCTGCCGCAAATTCTCTATAACGTGCCATCTCGTACCGGCTGCGACATGCTGCCGCCAACCGTGGCGCGTTTAGCAAAAATAAAGAATATTGTTGCTCTTAAAGAGGCAACAGGGAACTTAAGTCGTGTTAGCCAGATCCAAGTGCTGGTTGATGATGAAGACTTCATTCTGTTGAGCGGCGATGACGCCAGCGGTTTGGACTTCATGCAACTCGGCGGCAAAGGGGTTATTTCCGTGACAGCTAACGTGGCAGCACGTGAAATGGCACAACTTTGTGAGCTGGCCGCGCAGGGCAACTTTGCCGAAGCGCGTCGCTTAAATCAGCGCTTGATGCCGTTGCATCAGCATTTGTTTGTAGAAGCAAACCCGATCCCGGTGAAATGGGCCTGTAAGGCACTGGGGTTGATGGCAACCGATACACTGCGTCTGCCTATGACGCCGTTAACAGATGCTGCCCGTCCGGTAGTGGAAAACGCATTAAAAAGCGCCGGTTTGCTGTAACTCTTAGGGAGATTTGATGGCCTGTTCATTAGTTCAAAAAACCAGATTGCAAAAGTCCATGGTCGCAAAAGTGGTGGGGGTTTCCCTCATTATGCTGTTAGCCGCCTGTTCCAGCGATCAGCGCTATAAACGTCAGGTAAGCGGCGATGAAGCCTACCTTGATGCACCTCCTGTCAAAGAGCTGAAAGCTCCCGCCGGGATGATTCTGCCACTGCAGAATGGTACCTATGATATCCCAACCGGTGAGCTGAAAGGCAACGTGGGCAAGCAGCTGGATATCCGTCCGCCAATGCAGCCACTGGCGTTGCTTAACGGTTCGCGTACCCAGTTCACGGGTGACAGCGGTACCGTATTGCTGGAAAACACCCCGCAAAACCGCGACCTGTGGAATAACGTGGTTAAAGCCGTTCAGCAAAATAACTTTAAAATTGCCAGCCGCGATGATGCTAACCAGACGCTGTCTACCGACATGGTTGACTGGAATCGTGCTGACGAAGACTTCCAGTATCAGGGCCGTTACCAGATCAGCGTTCAGCAGCAGAGCTACCAGTTAGCCCTGACGGTGAAAACGCTTGAGCTCAAACAGCAAGGTAAAGTCGTTACCGCACCGGCTGAAATCCAGCGTTACAACAGCCAGATGCTGAACTCCATTACCGCAAGTCTGGATAAAGTTCAGCAGGATGCACAAGCCCGTCTGGATAACCGCAAAGTCGGCGAAATTGACGTACAAAGCGGCGCTGACGACACCGGATTACCGGTACTGATCGTGCGTTCAACTTACGGTGTGGTATGGGATCGTCTGCCAAATGCCCTGGCGAAAGCGGGCATGAAAGTAACCGACAGCAGCCGTCCGCAGGGTACGCTGTCTGTGACCTACAAACCGTTGAATGACGACGCGTGGGATACCTTAGGTGCGAAAGATCCGGGTCTGACTTCCGGTGATTACAAACTTCAGGTCGGCGATCTCGACAACCGCAGTAGCCTGCAGTTCCTTGATCCTAAAGGACATGCCCTCAGCCAGTCGCAGAACGACGCGATGGTGACAGTTATGCAGGCGGCGTTCAACCAGAGCAGCACTGCGAAGTAAGACGTTATCAGAAAGGGGCTTCGGCCCCTTTTTACATCCTTTTGTTTTATCGAACGATGTTGCAAGTTTTACCACTACATATTGGAGTAACTTAAGATGCAAAAGTTAGCTGAGTTGTATCGCGGAAAGGCGAAAACCGTCTTCACGACTGAAAACCCAGACCTGCTGGTGTTAGAGTTCCGCAATGATACGTCAGCACTGGATGGTCAGCGCATTGAGCAGTTCGACCGTAAGGGCATGGTTAACAACAAGTTTAACCACTTCATCATGACTAAGCTGGAAGAAGCCGGTATTCCAACGCAAATGGAACGTCTGCTGTCTGACACCGAAGTGCTGGTGAAAAAATTGGATATGGTCCCGGTTGAATGCGTGATCCGTAACCGTGCTGCAGGTTCGCTGGTAAAACGTCTGGGCATTGAAGAGGGTCTGGAACTCAATCCGCCGCTGTTCGATCTTTTCCTGAAAAATGATGCAATGCATGACCCGATGATCAACGAGTCTTACTGCAAAACCTTCGGTTGGGTTAACGAAGAGCATCTGGCACGTATGAAAGAGCTGAGCTATAAAGCCAATGACGTGCTGAGCAAACTGTTTGATGATGCGGGCTTAATCCTGGTCGACTTCAAGCTGGAATTCGGTCTGTTCAACGGTGAAGTGGTGCTGGGCGATGAGTTCTCCCCGGATGGCAGCCGTCTGTGGGACAAGAAAACCCTCAACAAAATGGACAAAGACCGCTACCGTCAGAGTCTGGGTGGCCTGATCGAAGCCTACGAAGAAGTCGCGCACCGTATTGGTGTAAAACTGGACTGATCGGTCACGTTTTTTTTAGATTGACTGCGCAATCGTTTACGCGGCTTTAAAAGCCTCTTTGTCAGTAAAACGGAGGGTCATTTGACCGTCCGTTTTTTATTTCCCGCTATTTATTCTGCTGAATTTATTCTCTTTATGCTTATCTGCTCTAAAATTGCCGCATTGGGTCGATGGTATTTACTGAACTCATTATCTAGTCTTAAGAAAAAAGCAGGGAGATAAACCTATGCGTTGGCAAGGGCGTCGTGAAAGCGACAATGTAGAAGACAGACGTGGGCAAAGTTCGGGAAGCGGGCCGGGCAATTTTGGCGGTGGCGGAATGCGCCTGCCCATTCGTGGCAAAAGTGGCATTGTCATCATCATCGTGGTGCTGGTGGCCGGTTACTATGGCGTCGATCTCACACCGCTGATTGACGGTGGTCAGTCAGGCGGTACGCAGCAGGCGCAGACGCGCGCTCAGTCGATAAGCCCGAAAGATGATGAGCAGGCCAAATTCACCTCGGTAGTGCTCGCCTCGACGGAAGATACCTGGAAAGAAATCTTCCGGCGTCAGGGACAAACTTACGTTGACCCCAAACTGGTGATGTACCGTGGCTCGACCCGTACCGGGTGTGGTACCGGTCAATCTGTCATGGGGCCATTTTACTGCCCGGCAGATACCACGGTGTATATCGATCTCTCCTTCTATCAGGAGCTGAAAGATAAGCTTGGTGCTGGCGGCGACTTTGCGCAGGCCTACGTTATTGCGCACGAGGTTGGACATCATGTGCAGCATCTGATGGGCATTGATACTAAAGTGCGGCAGATGCAGCAGGACGCTTCGCAAACCGCCATCAACCAACTGTCGGTGAAGATGGAGTTACAGGCTGACTGCTTCGCCGGAGTGTGGGGACATAGTCAGCAACAGCAAAATATGCTGGAAGAGGGGGACCTGAAAGAAGCGCTCGACGCGGCGCAGGCCATTGGCGATGACCGCCTGCAACAGCGTGGTCAGGGGCGCGTGGTACCGGACAGCTTCACTCACGGCACCTCGCAGCAGCGCTATACCTGGTTCAAACGCGGCTTCGATAGCGGGGATCCTAACCAGTGCAATACCTTTGCCAGCCGCTAATTCGCTGTCAGTTCAGGCCATTCACCTCTGGTCTGTCTGAGGAAACTGTTCAATAATCATCGTTCGATCCTGAGAGGCCTGCGGGCCTCTCTTTTCTTACTTTATTGAAGCGCAGGGATAGCCATGGCCTTTCTCGATCCTACTCTCTTGATATTATTGGTGTTCGCCGGTCTCGGGATCATCAGTAATAACAGTGCCGTTACCATCGCGATGTTTTTCCTTCTCACCGTACGCATCACGCCGCTTAACCAGTTTTTCCCCTGGATAGAACGTTATGGGCTGACTATCGGCATTATTATTCTGACGATTGGCGTCATGGCCCCGATTGCCAGCGGTAAGATCAGCGCCAGCACGATGGTGCACTCCTTCATGCATTGGAAATCGATTCTGGCGATTGTGGTTGGCGTACTGGTGTCGTGGTTGGGGGGGCGCGGCGTAGCCCTGATGGGCTCTCAGCCACATCTGGTCGCCGGTCTGCTGGTTGGCACTGTGCTGGGCGTGGCGCTGTTTAAAGGTGTACCGGTTGGACCTCTGATTGCTGCCGGTTTGCTCTCCCTGATGGTGGGGAAAACCTGACGTGACGCAGCCGGATCCGGCACAAAAAATTGCCCTTCAACATCAGTTACAGCAACAGGGCGTGCGTCGCCTGCTGGTCATGAGCGGTGAAGCGCACTGGTGCGCCGAGCAGGCCGCAGCGTTCAGTGAAGGATTGAGTGGTGATTGGGTGTGGGTAAGTGACAGAGCGCCGCTATGGGCGGAGTCCGTCACTTTCTCTGCGGTTCACACCTTGCTCGGACAGGAAAAACGTCACGGAGTATTTGATGCACGGCTAGGGTTGAATGCGGAGGCGCTGGCCGCTTTTGCTGGTACGCTGTGCGCTGGCAGTTGGCTGATTTTGCTGGTGCCGCAATGGCAGCAGTGGCCGCTGTTACCTGACGCAGACAGCCTTCGCTGGAGCGAACATCCTAAACCTATTCCTACGCCGAACTTTATCCGTCGATTTCAGCAATGCCTTGAGCAGGATCCAGCCTGTATTATCTGGCACCAGCATCAGCCTTGCGCGTTTGCGCCGTTACCGGCAGCCCCCGACTGGATGCCACCGGACGGCCATCCGACGCCACAACAGCAGCAAATTTTGTCCCGCTTACTCAATGCCAGAGAAGGTATTTGGGTACTGACTGCCGCACGTGGTCGCGGTAAATCAACGCTGGCGGGCATGTTAGTCGCGAAGTGGCCGGGTAAATGCTGGGTGACGGCACCAGCCAAAGCGGCGGCGCAGCAGCTTTGCGAACAAAGTCGGGGGAAAGCGCAGTTCTGGTCACCAGATGCGTTGCTGGAATATTGTGAAGGCCAGACAGTCACCGGGACGGACTGGTTGCTGATCGACGAAGCGGCCGCCATTCCGGCAGCGTTACTCACCACACTGATCGGCTACTTCCCCCGTGTGCTATTGACCACCACAGTGCAGGGCTATGAGGGCACTGGCCGGGGTTTTATCCTCAAGTTCTGTGCCTCACTTTCTGAATGGCATGATCTACGCCTGGACGCACCTATCCGCTGGTCTGAGGCCGATCCGCTTGAGCCTTTTCTCGACCATCTTCTGCTGTTCAATGACCCGCCAGCCTTAATCCCTCAGGCTGAAAAAGAGCTTCAGCTTAGCCTTATAGACTCCGGACAGTGGCTGGCAGAGCCTGCTCTCCTGGCCGGTTTTTACGGCCTGCTGACCAGCGCCCACTACCGTACGTCGCCACTGGATTTACGTCGCCTGCTTGACGCTCCGGGTAACATGTTTGCTGCAGCCCGGTTACGGGATAATGTGTTGGGTGCCATATGGCTGGTGGATGAAGGTGGGTTAAGCGACGGGCTGGCTCACGAAGTCTGGGCCGGAAGGCGCCGTCCGCGTGGCAATCTGGTGGCGCAATCCCTGGCGGCTCATGCCGGGCAGGCTAGCGCGCCGGTACTACGCTCACGCCGCGTCAGCCGCATTGCCGTTCAGCCTGATATACGCCGCCGGGGTATTGCGCTGGCATTACTGGCGCAGCAGGCACGGTTGGCGGTGACGCAGGGGCTGGATTTTCTGTCGGTGAGTTTCGGTTATACCCCTGAACTGGCTGCGTTGTGGTGGCAGGCCGGTTACCGGCTGGTGCGCATTGGCACTCAGCGTGAAGCCAGTAGCGGTTGTTACGCCGCGATGGCCGTACTGCCGCTAAGCGATGCGGGACATATGATGAGTGACTCTGCGGCGCAGCAGTTGGCGCGTGACTGGTTCTGGCTGCAATGCCTTATCCCCCTGGATTTACCTTTTCCGGTGAGTCAAGATGCCGCATTGACCCATGCTGACTGGCAGGAACTGGCCGGTTTTGCCTTTGCGCACCGGGCGCTTGAAAGCAGTTATGCGGCGTTGCAACGTCTGCTATTGCACAGTGAATTACCGCTGGAGGCGCTGCGCGGCCATCTTCAGCAGGGGCAGAGTGCAGCCCAATGTGCTGAGAATTTACAACTGAGTGGACGCAAAGCTTTACTGAACCGCTGGCGCAGCGAAACTGCACTGGCCCTGTCAACTCTCGATGCTTCTCTCTGCCAGCACTGGCAGCACTTCACCTTGCCGCGCGTTGTTTCATTGGAATAAATGGAAAGAGTCATTCAATAAAACCCGGTTTACCCTGTATTTCTGCGCGGTATAGTGGCAGGAGAACAGCGCCAAATTGGGCATCATGCATTAAAGGGATCAGGAAAAATCATGGCCATAGAAAATATCATCGTCCAGCGGCCACAAGGCTCGGCAGAAAAGCTGATCCTGTTGTTCCACGGCGTGGGGGATAATCCGATATCGATGGGGGAAATCGGGAAATATTTCGCAGCTGCCTTTCCTCAGGCGCTGGTGGTGAGTATCGGTAGCCCGGATATCTGCGATTTTGGCCGTGGCTTCCAATGGTTCTCGGTGCAGGGCGTGACGGAGAAAAACCGTCAGTCGCGCATTGATGCCGCCATGCCGTTATTTATCCGCACGGTCCGGGAATGGCAGCAACACAGCGGAGTGCCCCCGCAGAATACGGTGCTGGTCGGTTTTTCTCAGGGAACCATTATGGCGCTGGAATCGACCAAGGTTGAAGCTGGCCTGGCGGGCCGAATTGTGGCGTTTAGCGGACGCTTCGGTAATCTGCCGGAAACCCCAATTG
>Ga0209903_1000771_pt1 | contig 10345 bp, 10 predicted proteins | sample OrgsoiDNA2013051_FD_185801 | JGI IMG/M metagenome (GOLD analysis project Ga0209903, IMG submission 185801) | Permafrost soil microbial communities from the Arctic, to analyse light accelerated degradation of dissolved organic matter (DOM) -... | ecosystem: Environmental > Terrestrial > Soil >...
ATCAACCTGAAGCAGTGCGCGGCCTCGAAGCCTTCAGTCACATCTGGGTGATGTTCATTTTTCATCAGACCATGGATGGTGGCTGGCGCCCTACTGTCCGCCCCCCACGTTTAGGTGGAAATACCCGTACCGGCGTATTCGCCACCCGTTCGACCTTCCGGCCAAATCCGCTGGGGATGTCATTGATTGAACTGAAGGGCATTCGATGTCAGGGCCAGAACGTTATTCTGGAATTAGGCAGTCTCGATCTGGTGGACGGCACCCCGGTTGTGGACATCAAACCCTATCTGCCGTTTGCCGAAAGCTATCCCGAAGCCCGAGCAGGCTTCGCGCAATCGGCACCACCGGCAGATATGGCCGTGGAATTTACCCCGTACGCCGAGCAGCAATTAGCGGTAAATGGCACAAGATACCCGCACCTGCGCCGATTTATCACGCAGGTTTTAGGCCAGGACCCTCGCCCTGCTTATCGTAAAGGTGAGGAACTGGAGCGAGATTACGCGGTAAACCTGTTGGAATTCAACGTCCGCTGGCGCGTGGACGGCGAGCAAAATCAGGTCTTGTCCCTCGACAAAAACTAATTTTCCATCCCTTCTCTTTTGACAGCCCTCAGTCGCTGGTAAACTAAGAAACTTTTCACGCTTTGGCTGCCCGATGGCAGCCCGATTGCAATTAGCAGTGCTAACGGAATCAACAAAACATGCGTACAACTCAATATCTGCTCTCCACACTGAAAGAGACGCCAGCCGACGCCGAAGTGATCAGCCACCAGCTGATGCTGCGCGCCGGAATGATCCGCAAACTGGCTTCAGGTCTGTATACCTGGCTGCCGACCGGTTTGCGCGTACTGCGTAAAGTCGAAAACATCGTCCGCGAAGAGATGAATAACGCTTGCGCTATCGAAGTCTCCATGCCGGTGGTTCAACCCGCGGACTTATGGCAGGAGAGTGGTCGCTGGGAGCAGTACGGTCCGGAATTACTGCGCTTTGTTGATCGTGGCGACCGCGCCTTTGTACTTGGCCCGACGCATGAAGAAGTGATCACCGATCTGATCCGTGGCGAAATCAGCTCCTACAAACAGCTGCCACTGAACTTCTTCCAGATCCAAACCAAATTCCGCGATGAAGTCCGTCCACGTTTTGGTGTAATGCGTTCACGTGAATTCATCATGAAAGATGCCTACTCTTTCCATACGACGCAGGAGTCCTTACAGGAAACCTACGACGCTATGTACGCCGCCTACAGCAAAATCTTTACCCGTATGGGTCTGGATTTCCGCGCGGTTGAAGCGGATACGGGCTCGATTGGCGGCAGCGCATCGCACGAATTCCAGGTACTGGCATCCAGCGGTGAAGATGACATCATCTTCTCAACCGGATCTGACTACGCGGCCAACATAGAACTGGCCGAAGCCGTTGCGCCTGCTACACCTCGCGCGGCAGCGAGCGAAGCGTTGCGTCAGGTTGCGACGCCAAATGCTAAAACCATTGCTGAGTTGGTTGAGCAATTCCAGGTGCCCGTCGAGAAAACGGTTAAAACGCTGATGGTTCACGCTACCGAAGAGAGCGGCCATAAACTGGTTGCCCTGCTCGTCCGTGGTGATCACGAGTTGAATGAAGTGAAAGCCGAGAAGCTGCAGCACGTTGCTTCTCCACTGACCTTTGCTACCGAAGCAGAAATTCGCGCCATCGTTAACGCAGGGCCAGGATCACTGGGTCCGGTTAATTTGCCAATGCCAATCGTGGCTGACCGTACTGTCGCCGCTATGAGTGATTTCAGCGCGGGTGCCAACATAGACGGCCAGCATCATTTCGGCATCAACTGGGAACGCGATCTGCCGTTACCACACGTTGCTGACATTCGTAACGTGGTCGAAGGCGATATCAGCCCGGATGGCAAAGGTACGTTGCTCATCAAGCGTGGTATTGAAGTCGGCCATATCTTCCAACTGGGTACCAAGTATTCAGAAACGATGAATGCCACGGTACAAGGCGAAGATGGGCGTAATCAGGTCATGACCATGGGTTGTTATGGCATCGGTGTGAGCCGCGTGGTAGCTGCTGCGATTGAGCAGAATCACGATGATCGCGGTATTATCTGGCCAGATGCAATTGCTCCTTTCCAGGTCGCTATCCTGCCAATGAATATGCACAAGTCATTCCGCGTTAAAGACGTTGCCGAAGAGCTTTACCAGACTCTACGTGATAAAGGCATTGACGTGATCCTCGACGATCGTAAAGAGCGTCCAGGTGTGATGTTTGCCGATATGGAACTGATCGGTGTGCCGCATCAGGTTGTGATTGGCGATCGTAATCTGGACGCGCAAGAACTGGAATACAAAAACCGCCGTACCGGTGAAAAACTGATGATTAAACAGAGCGACATTGTTGAACATCTCCTGAGCCAAATCCCGCGCTAATCCCTGGGCCTGACGTTGCTCCAATAAAAAACGCCCGTTTAATCGCGGGCGTTTTTTTATATCCAAAAGGGAAATCAGCCAATCATGGGCAGGCCTTGCTGGGATCAAACTTTACGTTGCTGTCTGCTACCAGCGATTTTTGGTTCTGCCCTTCGCCCGCCGGTGATTCAACGATGAAATGACCATCCATTGAAACGAACACCAGCTCCTGCGGCTTTTTACGCGCGGCCAGATAGCCTTGCTCCAGGGTCTTATTCCCTGACAACGGGAAGACTTTACCGGTCGCACAATCCGTGAAAGAGGCCACTTCAGCGCTGTATTGCACCATGCCGGAGAGTGTCATTGGGGTTTTAGGCATATCCTGCGCTGTAGGTTTCAACACGTAGTTAAATTGCGAAACAATCGGCGTTCCCGTGGTATCCAGCATCGCCAAATTATCGCCTTCCGGATGGAAATAACGTTTCTCGCCTTTGCTATCCGTGAGCACCAATTTATCTGCCGTACGCGCCCAGCTACCATAACTGGCAAAAGCCAGGTCGCCGTCTTTGGCTCCCAGATAGGTTTCCTGCAGGACGTAAGTTCCATCCTGTTGCAGAAAGAGCGAAGTTTCTATCCCACTGCAATCGGCACAGGGAGTGACGCCGCTAAAACTTTGCTGCATGGCCTGCAGGGGGACCTCACGATTCATCGCAGACGTATGGCAGCCGAACAGTGACAATGCGCCGAGCGCCAGTACCGCAACTATAATTACTTTTTTCACCGTCTTTTCCCTTTGCGTTTTGTCTCGTTGTGGCAACCGATATCTTCTGCTGCCACAGTTCAGCGTATTAAGACTGGCGAATCTTACCGCGCAATGCCTTTGTCGCACCCTTACGCACTTTTCCTTCCACGCGGCGGATTTTCGACCCTTTGGTCGGTTTCGTCGCCCGGCGCGGTTTTTCCACCACCATCGCCTGCGCAATAAGACTACTTAAGCGCGCGATGGCCGCTTCGCGATTTTGCTCCTGACTGCGATACTCCTGAGCTTTGATGACCACCAGCCCGTCGGCAGTTATCGAATGATGATTAAACGCCAGCAAACGCTCTTTGTAATAATCCGGCAGGCTTGAGGCTTTAATATCAAAGCGCAAATGTATCGCCGTTGACGTTTTGTTGACGTTCTGACCACCCGCACCTTGGGCGCGGATAGCCGTTAATTCAATTTCATTGTCAGGAAGTTCGAGTTTACCGGAAAGGATTAACACACTTATTGTCCCGCTTCTTTCCCATCAGACTCTTTCCATTCGGAAAATTTGATTTCCAAATTATTCTGAGCATCAGAAAGCCAAATAGTTCCATCCTGCAGTGTGGCCTGCAAAATCATATTACGATTAGCAAAACTCGTGAGTTGGGCCAGTAATGCATCATCAATGAACCTTACGGTCAGATTACTGAAACTGTTGGCTTTACTCTGTACTGATGGCCACCAGACTTTTGCCGCACGCTCACTATAAACATACAGCACCACTTGACGTGACTGATTGCAGGCTTTCTTCAGACGTTTTTCATCCGGCAGCCCCAGCTCCACCCATAACTCAATGCCACCGTGATCATTTTTTCGCCAGATCTCAGGTTCATCTTCGGCACTCAACCCGCGGGTAAAGCTCAGGCGCTCGTCGGCGTGACAGATCCAGGCCAGCAAACGCAGCATCATGCGCTGTTCGGTTTCTGAAGGGTGCTGCGCCAGCGTCAGGTTGGCATCGTGGTAAAAATTGCGGTCCATATCTGCAATATTGATTGCCGCTTTGTAGATCGTCGCTTTTAACGCCATGGGAAACCTCTTGATATTAGACGCACAGTGTACTTGAAAGCAGGCCCGGGCGGCCAGTTTAACGCCCTCTCAGGCTCGATTAACTGCCTCTGTGATAACGAGAAACCTGCATAAGCTCGCTGATAACTGGACCTTGCCTGTGCTATAGTCGTTTAATACTGAGAGTTTATCTTTCTGGGCTTTCAATACGATAATTACCCCAGCGGGATACGCTTTTAAGGAGGACCTATGCAACAGTACTGTGAGTCTGTACGCCGTAAATATGCGGAGATTGCCAGTGGTGATCTTGGCTATGTGCCCGATGCGCTGGGCTGTGTGTTAAAAGCATTGGACGATGTGGCGGCGAATGCCGAACTTCCGTCTTCCATCCGGGAACAAGCGGCCTATGCCGCTGCTAACTTATTGGTGAGCGATTATGTCGATGAATGATGAGTACCAACCCATCAATTGTGATGACTACGATAATCTTGAGCTTGCCTGCGAGAATGATGTGGTTTTGACGCTGACGTTACGTAGCGGAGAAATCGTTGAAGGAAAAGCCTGCGAGCTGTTAATGCGCAAAAAAGTCGAATATTTAGTCGTCGATATTAAAGGCGAAAAGCGCGACCTGCGTCTTGACCATATAGAAAGTTATGTTCATCCCCAAATAGGTACCGTGGTTGTCAGTATCGAGTAAGACAAGATACTTGTTCTCCCATAACGGGCAATCTCAGGATTGCCCGTTTGTATGTTCAGGGGAGGCTGGTATCGGAGCTGATTACTTCAGCGGGGTGAGGCTCGCATAATATGCTGCCAGATCGCTGATATCCTCATCAGTGAGTGAAGATGTAAAAGCCTGCATAACCCCCGCCTGTCCCGCACTGCGTTCACCTTTCTTATAGGCGTGCATCGCCAGTTCCAGATAAGCGTCGTTTTGACCTGCCAGATTTGGGTAAATGGGATTCGCCGCTTTACCACTTACGCCATGACAAGCCACACAGCTGGCAGCTTTTGATTGCCCCTTCTCAATATTTCCCTCTGCCAGCACCGGTTCACTTGCCAAACCTAATAATAGTGCGACACCAATCACGATACGCATTGCAGCTCCTGCGACGGGAGACCCCGCCTAAAAATCCTGGGTTAAATCACTTTTTACAGGGACACCAGACAATCTGCCATTGTGGTGCACCGGCTTGCGCTAGCGCCTGACGGGTAATAAATAGCCCCGGCGCAGCCATCAATTGTTCATTGTAATAAATTAGGGGTGTACGTTCACGCTGCCATGGCGGAACGCTAAGTTCTTGCCACAACTTTTTACTCTGCCGGGCATGCGAACGCCCGGCTTTTTCAATCATGCCTTTGGCCTGAAAGCGCACGTTGACCTGCTCATTATCGCGTGGAAGACGAATACTTTCAGTATCGTTGACCAGATGTTCTCTGACCTGCAGATAACCCAAGCCATCAGGCAGCTTCAGTGGTGTGGTAGTATCCCAGGTTAGAACTGTCTGCTGTAACGAAGCCATCGGCGGTAAAAGGTACAGACGTTGCTGAAAGCGGCGCACGCTGAAAGAGTTAAGTTGCAACAAGGGTTGTGCATCTTCACGGCTGAGGGCGACTTCATCCCAAAGACGCTGCAACTGCTCGCGCGAAGGCATACGCGCTCCCTGAACTGACAACCAGCGGCGTAATATTGCCTGACGGCGCTGCAGTGACATGAGCAGCATGCCTGTGATGTCCAGGCTGCCGTTGCTGTCTGTTAGGGTTTGTAGAGATTCACTCAGCAGTTCATCCAACAAGGCTTCCTGTTCACCGCACAGGGCTGCGCTGCGTGAAACTGCCTGTGAGAAATGTGGCCAACGCTCACAGAGAGTGGGCAATACGTTTAGCCTCAGGAAATTGCGGTCAAAACGCGGGTCTTGATTGCTGTCATCTTCAATCCATTGCAGCCCTGCATTCATGGCAAACTGCTCAAGCTGATGGCGGGAAAGCGCCAGAAAAGGCCGCAACAACCGGTAGCCATTACGCTCAGAATGAGCCGGCATGGCTGACAGCCCCGCCGGACCACTTCCACGCTTTAGCGCCAACAGAAAAGTTTCGCATTGGTCATCAAGATGTTGAGCGGTAAGCAGTGTCTCACCGGCACTAAGATGATCAGCAAAAGCCTGATATCTCGCCGCTCTGGCCGCAGCTTCGATCCCATCTTTTTTCGCGTCAAGGGTCACATTCACCACTTCCAGCGGCACCTGAAACTTCTGGCAAAATGCTCGCGCATGCGCCACCCACTGGTCGGCAAATTGGCTTAACCCATGATGAACATGAATAGCCCGCAGCGAAAAATCGGAATATGTCCCGGTGCGCAGCTGCACCAAAGCTGCCAGCAGTACGGTAGAGTCCAGGCCACCGCTAAATGCGATACACAATTTACGCGCATCGCCGATCTGGCCGGCAAGGTGCGTTAGCACGCTGTTTTCAAGAGACGCTTGTTTCATGATGGTTTAGCCAATTTCATAAAGCTCCAATGGCAGGCCATCGGGATCGCTAAAGAAAGTAAAACGTCTGGAAGTATAGGGGTCAATCCTTACCGCTTCACATGTGACTCCCGCATGAGTCAGCCCGGCAATGGCCAAATCAATATCGTCGACGCTGAATGCCAGATGGCGTAATCCACAGGCTTCAGGACGGCTAACGCGCAACGGGGGATGCGGAAAACTGAATAACTCCAGAGTATATTGCCCGTTGAGAGCCAGATCGGCTTTCCATGAGTCACGTTCTTCACGGTAAAATTCGTCTATCAGAGTAAAACCCAATACATCACAATAGAAGGTTTTGCTACGCGCATAGTCCGATGCGATGATCGCAATGTGGTGGATCTGGCATAAATTCAGCATAAAAGAGTCCTGTAAATTCTGATAAGCACGTTACTTAGCCCGTGCCAGGAGATCAACATCTGGTCCTCACAGAGCCGGGATTATTCGGCGGGTAGTTTAAGCACCTTCACTAAATACCGGCCATCTTCCGTGAGTTTGGCGCCATGGATATCGGTTTCAAAGCCCGGATAGTGTTCGCCAATCGAACAAAGCATGATCAGGAAATCCAGTACCGCCCGGCTCTCCTGGGTGATCATCTCACCAGGCATCACCACCGGCACGCCTGGTGGATAAGGCAGGATCATATTGGCTGCCACCTTACCAATCAGATCATCAATTTCGCACTCTTCGATGTGTCCACGCACCTGATGCTGGAACATATCGTAAGGCGTCATGATCATTTCTGGTAGTACATCAAATGCGCGGATCATGAGACTCGGTAGATCATGTTTACGGATCAGTTTATGGATGCCCTGTGCCAGATCCTGAATACGCATGTGCCGGTAAAAGTCCGGATCTTCGGCATAAAGATCCGGCAGCATGTTCTTCACGCGTAAATTCAGATCGTAAGCGCGTTTAAAGTCCGTCAGCCCACGCATCAGGCTCACCGATTTGGTTTTATCGATACCAATGCTGAACAGGAAAAGCAGATTGTAAGGCCCGGTTTTCTCCACCACCACGCCGCGTTCATCCAAAAATTTTGCCACCAGTGCAGCAGGGATCCCCTCTTCGGCCAACTGTCCTTGCTCATCCATTCCCGGAGTCAGAATAGTGACCTTGATAGGATCCAGATACATGTGGTCAGTATCGGCATTGGCAAAACCATGCCAGTTTTGATCCGGATTCAGCGGCCAGCATTCAGCTTCATTGATCTCTTCAGGCTGCCAGATATCGTAGAACCAGCCTTCAGTCTCCTCGCGCAAACGCTGGATCTCTTTACGAAAGTGTAACGCGCGTTCAACAGAGCGGTTGATCAGGCGGCGTCCCGGATTTCCGCGCAGCATCGCTGCTGCCGTTTCCGCCGACGCCACAATGCCGTAGTTAGGTGAAGTGGTGGTATGCATCATATAGGCTTCATTAAAGGTACTTTCGTCGTACTCACCTTTAATGTGGATCATTGAGGCCTGAGAGAATGCCGCCAATAATTTATGGGTAGATTGTGTTTCATAAATGACTTTTCCGGCTACACGGTCACCGCTCATACCACTTTTCCCATCGTATATCGGATGGAAATTGGTATACGGCACCCAGGCTGAGTCAAAATGAATGGAAGGTACATCCAGCGTTTTTTTGATGAAGTCAGTGTTGTAGAGCAGGCCGTCATAAGTCGAGTTGGTGATCACCGCATGCACTGGCCAGGTGGCATTTTGCGTCAGGGCGATTTTCTCCTCGATGCTCTCGCGGGTAAATTCACGCTGTGGAATACCACCAAGAATGCCGTAGGCATTCCGGTTTGGACGCAGATAGATCGGCACGACGTTGGTCATCATCATCAAATGTGCCAGTGACTTATGACAGTTGCGGTCAATCAGTACCGTACTTCCAGCCGGGGCCGCGTACATGCCGACAATTTTGTTAGCAGTGGATGTGCCATTGGTCACGATATAGCTCTGTTCAGCACCGAAAGTACGAGCAATGTACTCTTCCGCCTCAAGGTGTGGGCCTGTGTGATCCAGCAGCGATCCCAGCTCAGTGACCGAAATTGAGACGTCCGCCTTCAGTGTTTTCGCCCCAAAGAAATCATAAAAAAGCGTACCGACCGGGCTTTTTAAGAACGCTGTCCCGGCCATATGCCCTGGCGTACAAAACGTATATTTCCCCTCTTCCACGTAGCGGAACAGCGCTTTAGTCAGCGGCGGCGTAATGGTGTCGATGTATTCATCGGTATATTGCCGGATGCGCTTAGCGATGTCCTCAGCCGCATTCAGGGCATATTCAAAGAAATAGAGCACCATACGCATGTCATTTACGCTGACATCCAGCGAGGAGTGGGTATTAATGAACCCGTAAAGTGGCAGATATTCGTTCAGCTCGTTAATCTCAGTACACAGCTCTTCACTGTGCTGATCCCAGTCGAAAATAGTGCCACAAATGCGGGCATTGGTTTCAATCAGCTTGAGCAGATCGGCATTGTCCCGCGGATAAACGGTTTTAAAGCCAAGGTTCGTCAGTGCCAAATCCAGCTCTCGGATTGGCTCATCTTTGTAGTAGGCCCCTTCCGGGCGCATGATGGCGATAATATTCATCTGACAAATCCTTCTAATAAAAAAGGCCGTGCAAGCACGGCCTTTCGGAGTTTTTTAATGCCGGGATGAAACTCAGCAATAACCGTAAGTCATCAGACGCTGATAACGGCGGTTGCGCAGCTCTTCGTTACTCAGCACATCCAGATCGCTGAGATCAGCTTCAAGCTGTGCACGCAGTGAAGCGGCCATGGCAGGAACATCACGATGCGCACCACCCAGTGGTTCAGGGATAACCGAGTCAATCAGTTTCAGCTCTTTCAGACGAGGGGCAATAATGCCCATCGCTTCAGCAGCCAGCGGGGCTTTATCAGCACTTTTCCACAGAATTGACGCACAGCCTTCCGGTGAGATCACCGAATAGGTGCTGTACTGCAGCATGTTAACTTTGTCGCCAACACCAATAGCCAACGCACCACCAGAGCCTCCCTCACCAATAACGGTGCAGATCACCGGCACATTCAGGCGGGACATTTCACGCAAATTGCGTGCGATGGCCTCAGACTGGCCGCGCTCTTCCGCCCCCACGCCCGGATAAGCACCCGGTGTGTCGATGAAGGTAATGATTGGCAGCTTAAAACGCTCAGCCATTTCCATCAGTCGCAGTGCTTTACGATAGCCTTCTGGAGCAGGCATACCGAAGTTGCGGCGGATTTTTTCTTTGGTTTCACGGCCTTTCTGATGACCAATGATCATCACAGCACGCTCACCTAAACGCGCCAGACCACCAACGATAGCCTTATCATCCGCGTATGCACGATCACCAGCCAGCTCATCAAAATCGGTAAAGATATGTTTGATGTAATCCAGAGTGTAAGGGCGACGCGGGTGGCGTGCCAGTTGGGCAATCTGCCAGGCACCCAGATCAGAGAAAATCTTGCGGGTCAGTTCAACGCTTTTCTCACGCAGGCGTTCAACTTCCTCGTCCAGATTAATATCCAATTTTTCGTCTTGACGGCTGACTGCAGTCAGCGAGTCAATTTTCGCTTCCAGCTCCGCAATCGGCTGTTCAAAATCAAGAAAATTC
>Ga0209903_1000778_pt1 | contig 10274 bp, 5 predicted proteins | sample OrgsoiDNA2013051_FD_185801 | JGI IMG/M metagenome (GOLD analysis project Ga0209903, IMG submission 185801) | Permafrost soil microbial communities from the Arctic, to analyse light accelerated degradation of dissolved organic matter (DOM) -... | ecosystem: Environmental > Terrestrial > Soil >...
TCACCCCGCACGGTGATCCCATGTTCCTTGAGGGCGGCATATAACAACGCGCCGACCATCTGAGTAGGATCGTCCACCGTTATCTGTCGTGAGTAAGTTTCACCCTTCGCGGCAATCGTACCGCTCACCACAATTTGGTTGCTGCCCGCCCGCCGGTTGACGCTTAACGCTGTCGCATCGCCCGTGGTGGTGTTATTGATTAACGTGACGGCGTTCGTGGCGGGATACACGCTTATCACCGCGGGGGAAGTTTTGCTGGCACCGGGGCGCACCTCCACACGCACGACGTTAATGTCCCCTTCAGGATCAACGGTGTAATTCAGCGCAGAAATGGGTGCGGCGAAGGCGAAAAGTTCATCGTCCCAGCTCCAGCCCTGACCAAAAGGTACGCTGTCGAAGGCGCTGTCATCGAGCAGCAGACGCCCGTGAATTTGCCGGATACCCCGTTGCGCAAGCGAAGCCGCAAAGGCGTCCAGATCGGCAGGTTGCAGGGTCGGATCGCCGCTACCTTGTAAATAAATATCGCCATTCAGTTTGTCACCGCGCTGCGTACCGTTGGTCAGCAGGCGGGTGTCAAAACGGTAATCGGGTCCTAAAATCCCAAAAGCCGCCACTGACGTCAGTAGCTTCATGTTTGAAGCAGGCACCATACGCAGGTCACTGTGCGTCTGGTACAACACTTTACCGCTGTTGGCGTCACGTACGATCATTCCCGTTGACGCGCCCGCCAGCGCAGGTGCCGCGCCGACGGATATCAGCGCCTGGCTCAGCGTCTGGGCGTGATGCTGGCCCGTGCCTGAGGTCGCACATCCCGTCAGTGTCAGGATCACGGGCAGCAGCCATCCTGCTGTTTTCATGTTCTTGAATCCTTGTTGTTTGTTGAAATACATTCACTATTAAGCAGCGTCAGGAAATTCACCAGCAGCGGTGATGCAGGCCCGGCCCGCTGCAACATAAAGAGTTCAACGCAAGCTGAATGGTTTCCTGTCTGTAAAGGCAAAAATCGCACTCTGTCGTTGAAGGTCTGTCCTGCCAGAGATTCCGGCACCAATGCCACGCCAAAGCCACAGGACACTAACGCAATCAGCGTGCTGAGCTGCGCCGCTTCCTGCACAATTTTGGGGTAAAACCCTGCCTGAATGCAAAGCCCGAGCAACTGATGGTAATACCCGTCGCCCAGGCGTTCCGGCGTGAAGACAAAATCCTCCTGTGCTAACTGCCCTAAATCGATAGTTTTCTCTGCCGCCAGCCGGTGTTGCGCAGGCAGAGCCACCTGAATTTCTTCGGTTAAAAACAGCGCTGATGCGATCTCCTGCGGCATCAGCGCCGGTTTTCTCACAAATGCCAGATCGGTTTCACCCCGTTGTAACGCCTGAATTTGCAGGGCGGACGGCATCTCTTTAATCACCAGTTCCACTTGCGGGTAATTTTGTCTGAACTGCCGCAGCGGCTCCAGCAAGGTTGGATAGGCTGCCAGCGAAACCGAACTGAGGGTGAGTTTTCCTGCCTTTCCCCCGGCAATATTTCGCGCCTGACCGATCCCATCGTTCAATGCCTGCAACATGGCACCAGCGGTTTGCACGAAAGATCCCCCCGCTGGGGTCAGTTGCACGCCGCCCCGGTCACGGATAAACAGCGTCAGGCCGAGCTTCTCCTCCAATTGGCGGATAGCCACGCTCAACGGTGGCTGAGACATATGCAGTCGCAACGCCGCCCGATGGAAATTCAGCTCTTCGGCCACCACCAGAAACTGCTTTAGCACACGGGTTTCAATCATTCCCATTTTTCTCTCTGAGTTGGCATCAATACATTATGCGCAGGGTAAGCCGAGTTACTGATATTAATTTTATATCAGTTAGGCAGTTGAACGGTATTAACCATCGCGACGGCAGAGGGTTAACCTTGGGTTTTTATAGCGAGGTGATGGATGAATTTTACGAACAAAATTGCGGTGATCACCGGTGCGGGCCGGGGGCTGGGTCTGGCTTACGCGACTGAACTGGCAAGGCGTGGCGCAAAAGTGATACTGGCGGATGCAGGAACTGACAACAGCGGCGCGGGCAGCGATGCGTCGGTTGTACAGAATGCCGTGGCAACACTGGCGCGGCAGGGCTTTGAGGCGCTTGCCCATCATGGTGACTATGCGAATGAAGCCGACTGCCGGGAACTGATTGAGCAGGCGGTCGGCCGATTTGGCGGCCTCGATATTCTGATCCATAACGCGGGTTGGGTCGGTTACCAGCAGGTTGAGGAGACAGACCTGACCTTTGTCGATCGCGCACTGGGCATCAATTTATATGCGCCACTATGGCTGAGTAAATTCGCCTGGCCACATCTTAAAAAATCCAGAGCTGCGCGTATGGTGCTGACCACGTCCGACCGCGCCATGTTTGCTGAGTACGCGCAGCCGGGTTTGTGCGCCTACGCGGCCGGAAAGATGGCGCAGGTTGGCATCATGAATGCGCTGGCGATGGAAGGGAAGCCTCACGGTATTCTGGTCAACGCCATTTCGCCAGTGGCGAAAACCCGCATGTGGGGCGTCAGTGGCAAACCGGACAATCTGACGGCAGAGTCGGTGGTACCCGGCGCACTGTTTCTGGCATCAGAAGATAGTCAGGAGAGCGGCGTGATCCTGCGCGCCAGCAACGGGCAATTTACCGGCTGCCGCTTCAACGAAAACAGCGGCGTGCATTACCCTCTGGCGCTGGCGCGCATCAAGGCCGCGAGTCCCGAAAGTGTCCGCGACCAGTGGCTGAACATCAGGGAGTATTAAGATGATGCAGACCATCCGGCCCCGCCATTTTTCAGCGGTGCAGGCCTGTCTGGGCGAAAGTCCGGTATGGGATGCCCCGAGCGGCACGCTGTTTTATATCGATATCACGGCGGGGTAGATCCACGCCATTCAGGGAAGCCAGCCACCCCGGCTGATTTACCGTTCAACCTGGAGAGTGGGAGCACTGGCCTTGACGTCAGACGGCAACCTGATCTTTACCGATGACCGGCAGGTGGCATTGTTTGATTTACAGCGTGAAAAGGTCACGGCCCGCAGTCCGCAAGTGAGCAGCGAGCCCTCGTTCAGATACAATGACGGCGCTTACGATCCGCAGGGACGGTTTATCACCGGTCTGATGGATGAAGCACATTCGTTAGGGTCCGGCAGCCTGCACGGGTACGGGGCAGATCTGCAAAAAAGCGTGTTACTGAGCGGCATCCCGCTTTAAAACCCATCAACGGCGGGCCTATCTGCGCAATCACCTCAGAGGCTGAAAGGGCGTCGAAGACCACAAAATCGGCATGGCAGCCAGGTGTCAGACCGTAGTCTTTTAGCCGCAGATATTAGGGCGTGTTTTTCATCTTTTTGCTGACGTTTATCGTATAAAGCGATGGCCCAGAAGGTGGCAGGAACCGCCGCTGTTATTTTCAGAATTGATAATTCAAACCTATGACGGCGGAGACATCACTGTAACCGGAACCGCCAATTTGTTGTCCGACGTTACTCCAGACATTCAGATGATGGTTGAGCTTGCCTTCGACGCCCAGTTTGATTTCACCTAGGTTGCGCGTTCCCGCTTGTTGAACGGGCTCATCATCCAGTGAGACCGCAGTTTGTTGGCTGTTGTAAATCCAGTTCGTTTCAATATAGGTGGTGAACAGTTTGCCCGTTCCGGCATCCTGCGCAGCGACGCCATCACGGGATAACTTAATACCCACGCGGCTTTGCAAATTATTGTTCCCCTCGGAAGTGATGCGCGTGCCGTTACTTTCGGTGTGGTCGTCAGCCTGTAAACCGTCCCAAATCAGCTGAGCTTGCGGTGTCAGGTAGAACGAGGCCGTGTTACCGGCATATACCGGAATACGGTAGCCTGATTCAACTGAGCCACTCATGCCGTTTATGTCGTAATTCTCGCCGGGGAGTTGGTCGCCATTCACGCGGGCGTTGAGCCAGCTGTACTGCAACCAGCTGTCAGCATAGGCACCTTCTTGCGTACGGCTGTTCTGATACCAGGTAGCGTAAACGCCGCTGCTGTAGCCATCGACTTGTCCTTTGGCGCTGTATCCACTGCGATTAGCATAAGTGTTGTTGTGGGCATTACCGTAGCCAAACATTAGCCCCAGCCCCAGACTATCATCAGAACCAAACTGGCCCTTAGCCAGTTCGCCGCCGCCCTGAATGACATAACGATTGGTCGAGGTATCGAGCTGGCCGCTGCCATCATAAAACCCATTGCGTGAGCCGGTCTGACGCAGCCACAGGCTGGAATTTTCAGCCCGTCCGGCGCGGTCTTCCAGACGCTGATTAAACAACGAACTTGCCGCCGCCAGGTTGGCGATATAGCTGCCTGCTTCAGGGCGGACCACCGCATTCTCAGGCGTTGGGACAGGGGTAGGCGGAATAGGGGGCGTGGGTGGAGAGGGTAATTGATTGCGTAAGTACCAGTTGCCGTTGGCCGCATCAGGCAGCCCTTTTTGCAGGAAGTAATCATAAGCGCCTGCGACTGCGCGGCCATCAAGGGTGAAACTTCCTGCGGATTCCCCCGCAACCGAGATAATTTCAATGCCATTGATGGTGGCAGCGCCACTTCCACCGGCATTGTTGATATGGACACGAGTATCACCACGGCTATTGCCAAGGATCACCAGCTTGTCTGTCGCTGAGTGGTCATCACCCAGAACTGTACTGAGCGTCAGCGTGCCGCCGTTACCAAAATAGTCACCGTTGATGGTCAGGGTGCTGGCCGGCAACGGGCTGGCCATGATGATATTCCCGCTATTTATCACATTCCCCCCCACTGTCATGTTCCCCACAGCAGACTGAGAGAAGAGAGGTAAAGCATCGGCAACGGCCAGTACACCCTGGTTATTGATATTTCCAGCTATATTACCGTATCCCCCGAAGGTTGCATTTTCGGCAATGTTCAACTGGGAGGTAGCGAGGTTAACAGGGGTTGCGCCATTGCCGAGAATCAGCGTCCCGCTGTTAATCTGGGTGGTGCCTGTGTAGGTTTGGTTGGTTGTAAACTGCAACGCATTGTTGCCGTTTTTAATCACTTCACCCGTACCGCTGATGGTATGCAGGAAGCGCTTGTCCTGATTGTTATCAAAAACCAGCGTGGCGTTATTTAGAATATCGCCATTCACGCTGCCGCCAGCTCCGCCCGAACCCAATTGAAGCACGCCGCCATTGATGGTGGTCACGCCGGTGTAAAGGTTATCGGCGCTGAGGATCAGTGTGCTATTACCGTTTTTGTTCACGCTACCGTCGCCATCAATTACCCCCGAAAAAAACGTATCTGTTGTGTTGTTCAGGCTGAGTGTCGCACTGCCTAAGTCCACGCCTCCGCCGCCGGAGAGGTTATTAATACTTTGGTTGAAGTCATCAAGAGACAGTAATGTCCCCGTTGCTAACTGTACGGAACTGCTTTGTGACAGAGCATTGGCAATACCCGTCTGCAATGTGCCGCCGTTAACCAGGGTTGCACCGTCATAGACGTTATGCCGTGAAAGAATCAGTGTCCCCAGGCCTGCTTTAGTCAAAGTCTTACCATCCCAGCCGGTATCGGGATTAGCAATTTGATCAGCCAGTAAAGAGCCGAGCTCGAATTGCTCATCAGGGTTAGCAAGTGTGAAAACACCGTTGGCGACATCTGGCGTACTGGAGTGTGAGGCATACCAGTTCAGGCGGATGTTGACGTCATAATTTTGATTAAGCAGGTCTTTGTGCCCGGTGATCGTGGCGTAATCTACCGGCAACGTGGCACCACCAAGACGCAGTTCTGAGAAATCACCATCGAGGGCGCCGGGGATGGATGCGTTGATCACCCGGTAAGTACTGTCTGCAAGCTGCGCTTGCGGAGTTTCATCCGGAGTGCTGATGCCGGCAATATTCAGGGAGGAGAGTGTATCGAGCAGGACGGTTGAGGCACGAACCACCGGTTCAACATTGCCAACGACTAATGCGAAAGCGCCTTTCATATCAAACAGACCGCCCGTATTTACGCTGCCCTGCGCGGCAATACCGGTAGCAGCACCCGCAGCCGTGGTGAAATCACCGATGGTAGTGAACCCGACGTTAGCACCAATATTAAAGGCTCCGGAATTGACATTCACGCTCCCGGCTGAGGAACCAACATGGGTCAGTTTGGCGATGCCTGCGCCGTTTTTCTCAATGACACCGATACCGGACAACAGATTGACTACCGGGCTAATCGTCGCAAAGTTCAGATTCAGCAGGCTGTTGTTTACGATAGCGCCACTACCCAGCGCATTTCCTGACGTGGCAACAATAGCGCCGCTATTTATCTGCATCCCGCCACTCAACGTATTGATGCCTGAGAGGGTTAACGATTGAGCGCCATCTTTTACTATTTTACCGCTTCCGCTAATAGCACCCGACACCGCGGTATCAAGCGTATTGTCGATATCAAGGGTTCCGCTGCCTAAAGCAATATTGCCTGCACCGCCCAGATTGTTGGCCAGTTGACTGAAGCCGTTCAGATTAAGCGTCGCTCCCGAATTGATTGTCACTGACGAAGAGGAAGCGAAGGCATTATCAACATTGGTTTGCAATGTTCCACCGTTAATCAGGGTGCTGCCACTGTAAGTATTTTGAGTAGACAGTTGCAAAGTACCTGCACCATCCTGGGTCAGGGTTTTACCATCCCAGCCGCTGGTGAATGGGCCGGTTTGATCCGCTAAATTAACATCGACGTTGAAGGTGTCGGGTGCATTATTGAGGGTGAAACTGCCGTTACCTTGCGCGGGTCCGCCGAACCAACGCAGCCCGAAAGTCAGATTATAGTCAGAGTCATTATTCACCTTAGTGCCGGACACAATCAGGTAGTCTGCGGGGTTGCTGAAACCTAACTCACCAAAGTCACCCATAATTCCGCCAGGCGTAGTGCTGTGTAAAATATTGAGATTTTTTCTGCTGATAGAACTGGCGGAACCCGGTGCGCCGCTAAGACTTAGCGCGCCAGCTAACGAAATTTGCGTGGCAGTTGCGGCGGGGTGCAGCAGGTCCAGGGAAAGCTCGAGGCTTGCGTCTGCCTGTTGAATCATCTGCCCGGCAACCAGCAGGGAGGACAGCGGGCCAATTGAAGTCTGAGCGCCTGACGCGGTAGTGACGGCTTGCGTGTTAAAAACCCCGTTTTGGTCGAACGCTAGTGTGCCGCCATTGACGTTGATGTTCGGTTGGGAAGAGCCTATTCCCGTTAACGAGACACGCCCGCTATTTTGTTTTACCAGTGCGCCATTACCGGTGAGAACCCCTGAATACGCCGAAGTGCCGGTACGGTTAAAAGCCAGAGTTCCGTTATTGAGCACATTTCCGCCCAGCGTTCCTTGAGAGGCATTATTCACTGCGGCAGAACCGATGTTCAGCTGAGTGCCTGCATTTATCTGCGTACTACCGGTGCGCGAATCATCGCCCGCCAGCGTCAAGATGCCTGATGATAGAGTAAGGTTTCCTGCACCACTGATGCCACCGGCAAACGTATTTGTGCCGGAAAGGGACAACGTACCACCTGGGGAGTTGACGGACAGAACGCGATTGCTGATGAAGTCCCCCGTGGTCAGTAATGTGCCACCATTGAAAATCAATGTGCTGCTGTTTGCGCCCAGATTATTGTCTTGCGATACGGATAATGTCCCATCGCTGAGCAATGTTCCTCCGCTGTAGGTATTGTCCCCTGAAAGGGTGATTAATCCATCTCCCGATTTTTCCAGTTGGTATCCGTGGCTGGCATCATCAATATCGCCACTGATCGTCCCTGTATAGTTTGAAAAGACGGCGGTAATGCGTGTGTTACCTAATAGTGTCACCGGTCCGGCGGCGGTGGCGCCGCTGTCCAGGCGCAGTGCACCAAGCTGACCATAGGGTTCTGTCCAGCCATTCCCCTTAACCAGGATTGGAGAAGTGAAAATCGCCGAACTTCCCAGCCATAGTGTACCCCCGTCACTTACCACAATATGAGCCCGCGGCGCGGGGTTGGCACTGGTGGTTTGCAGCCTGGCACCTGCGCCAATCACCACATTACCGTTAAACGTGTTGGCATCGGATTGCAGTATATAAGACGACTGGTTACTCACGCCGGTACCACGTAAAACCAGTACGCCATCACCGGATATTGGGGTATTCAGGACCAGCTTGGAATCCGAACGGTAGAAAGTGACGGTACCATCATTAGAAATCGGCACATCAAGCTCACCAGTGGTGCCGCCGTCGCCAATTTGCAGAGAACCTTTTTGCGCCACCGTCACGCCAGCACCCTGACTGCTATTGGTCAATGTGCCACTGACTACTAATAAACCGCCACCGGCGATGAACAGAGAGGCGGGGGATGTACCGATTAAATTAATGTTGCCATTGAGATCCCAACGTATTCCATTCATCATCAAGTTTCTAAAACCGCTGCCGGAGCTTGTCCCCTGGATATTTCCGTCAAGCACCCCGTTGTTAAGAAGGAAAAGCGTGTTTCCTGTGCCGGTACTGATCAAATCTCCGTTGATCGCTGAGCCGCTATCTAACACCAAATTGTTATTGGATCCACTCAGCAATACTGCCGTTCCACCGGTTCCGGTGATGGTTCCGCTGTTATTTAGCGTGCTGTTGCTGGCTGCCAAATGGACGCCGATATTTCCGCTAATCAGCGCACTGGTCTGGTTAATTACTGTGGTGGGTGCAACAGCAGAATAGATGCCGTTGGCACTGCTGTTGATTGTTGCACCTGAATGATTGGTCAGTGAGCCGCCGTTAAGCAGCACGACACCTGCACTGGTTTCCGAGATTCCTCTGGCAGTGATCGCCCCATAATTATCAATAAAGGCTTGTGAGCTTATTTTTGATGACAAACTCACGCCGTTGCCGGCCGCCGTAATAGGACCTTGTAAACTCAACAGCCAATCTCGAGAAGCATTACCGCTGATACCATCACCGGAAGTGGTATTGATGGTCGACTGTGGAGGAAGAGCGAATGAGCTGGAAGTCGAGGAGAGTTGTTGCAAATTAACGGTGTGGGTCGATGACGGAATGGTAACCGCTTGTAGCGGAAAAATACAAAAAATCAGTAATGAACCCGTAACAACAGGTACCCAGGGTTTGCATAGTAAAGGCGCGGTACGGGTTGGAGTCATAATTTCCATACACCTTTATAATTATTTAATTTACATTAAATATACAATTTTTTCACAATTGTGATAGCTGAAAGCAAAATAATATCGACCCGCACACCGATTGACGGAGTGATTGCAGAGAAAAACAGATCGTTCTGTAACCGTGTGTCGCATTTATCACCTCCCCATTTTTAGGGGAAGTGATAAAAACCTTTATTGCCCCACAAATCTACTCGCTTTGCAGACGCTCCCCGGACTTCGCATCAAACAGATGAATATTGGTACTGTTGGCTTCCAGCCAAACGGGTTTCTCACTGCTTACACTGGCACGTCCCGCACACTGGACGTGCATCGGAAAACCGTTCCAGGTGACGTGCAGCAGGCTGCTTTCACCGGTGACTTCCAGTAGACGCAGTTCTGCCGCAGGCTGCAGGCTGTGTTCCACAATGTTGACATCGTGCGGACGCAGACCGACCGTCACCGGCTGGCCCTCTGAATGGCGCGCCTGTGCCCACCATTTTTCCGGGAGCGCGAACCATAACTGGCCGCAGCCCACACCCGGTGTACCGTTAAAGGTGAGGAAAACTCCGGCCAGTAAATTCATTGGCGGCGAACCGATAAAACGCGCGACAAACGTGTTAACCGGCTGGTCGTAAATCGACAGCGGTGAGCCTTGCTGCACGATGTAGCCGTCTTTCATCACCACAATATTGTCGGCCAGCGTCATGGCCTCGACCTGATCGTGCGTCACATAGACCGTGGTGGTGCGGAACTGCTGATGCACCGATTTAATCTCGGCCCGCAGCTCCATACGCAACTGCGCATCCAGATTCGACAGCGGTTCGTCGAACAGAAACACCTTCGGATTACGCACCAGCGCACGGCCCATCGCCACGCGCTGGCGCTGACCGCCGGAGAGATCTTTCGGCAGGCGCTGGAGAAGATGATCGATGCCCAGCACTTTAGCTGCCTGAAGCACTTTGGCCTGCTGCTCGGCTTTCGGCACTTTTTTGACCTGCATATGGAACGCCATATTCTCGGCTACCGTCAGGTGCGGGTAGAGCGCGTAGGACTGAAACACCATGGCGATATCGCGATCGGCCGGATCAAAATTATTGATCTGCACTTTATCAAGCAGGATATCGCCGTCTGACAGTGACTCT
>Ga0209903_1000782_pt1 | contig 10228 bp, 9 predicted proteins | sample OrgsoiDNA2013051_FD_185801 | JGI IMG/M metagenome (GOLD analysis project Ga0209903, IMG submission 185801) | Permafrost soil microbial communities from the Arctic, to analyse light accelerated degradation of dissolved organic matter (DOM) -... | ecosystem: Environmental > Terrestrial > Soil >...
GCAGCGTCCGGCTGACGCTGCGCGCCAGCGCCAACAAGGACATGATGCCGCCTTCGCCCTTATTGTCGGCACGCATGATGAAGGCGATGTATTTAAGCGAGACGACCAGTATCAAGGCCCAGAACGTTACCGACAGGAGACCGATGACGTTGTCCGTGCTGGCGGCGATACCACGGTCGGCGAATGCCGCTTGAAAGGCGTACAGCGGGCTGGTGGCGATGTCGCCGAATACGACGCCCAGCGCACCGAAAATTAAAGCAGAAAAGTGTTGATTGCTCGCGGCGGGTGGCAATGGTGTCGTCATGGGCAAGAATATACTACCAACGCGGACATTGATCGCGTACCTAAGTGAAACGGTACATGCCGGTGACGTGGTCGTCGAAACCCGCCATGCGGCGCTGGAACTTGCCCACTAGCTTGGGCTCGAAGCTCGACAGACGGTCGCGCGGCACGTCTAACTGTAACTCGCCGATCGGCGTCAACGCCTTCTTGGGGCTGCTGCCGTTGCGGTGGTTCTTGCTGGCTTGATCCTCGCTGACCAAATGGTGACTCAACTCGGCCGTCAACATGCGCTCGGCCAGCATTTTCTTCAACTGCCCGGCCGGACCGGACGCGCCAAGGATCGACTCGGCGTCCTTGTTCTCGACTTGGGCCAGTAACAGGTCGACCAGTTCAACAGCGAACGGGTACGGCGACCTCTGTTTCTTTGGTTTATTGTGGTCATTACGTCGGTCATGGAATTTCCCTGTCGGTATTATTTCATGACTCCGCTTCACACAGAAAATCTGAGTGGTTCTATTTGCGCAATAGCGTTCTAGACGCTAATCGCTGAGCCTTTTATCTTAAGAACCTTCCAAATTTAGAGAGCAAAGGCTGGTGAGTTATGTGCATACGCTTAGTCTAGAACGCCAAAACACCAGATCGCCTTCTTCAGGCCAGCGCAACTTAGTGGGTGTACGCCGACGGCAGCTGGTGTTGCTAACGGTTTCGTGCAGTCAGCAGAATTCTAAAAGTTCTACGGTGTGGCTGCCACACTAGATCAGCTAGTTAACGCCATGTACGCAAACGTATTGCAACGTGCGGCAGATGTCTGTGGGTTGCAGTTCTGGGAACCGGCCATGCATAACGGCCTGACGCCAGCTCAGTTGCTGGTGTCGTTTAGCGATAGCGCTAAAAATATCGCCAACATTACCAAGATCATCGGCCAAGGCTTCTCCTACACGCCGTATCACGGTTAATTAAATTAATAATCAACTATAGAACATCAACCGCCATCATGAGCACTGCCATCACAACATCTCAGGGCGATAATGTCCCAATCAGCATCGAGAACCAAGTCTTCTTCAACGGTAAGTTTATCGACGTGCCAGACCACTCGCCAGAAGCACTGTATCAGCAGTTCGTTACCCTGGTCGGTGATCTTGGTAGCACTGTTGACTTGGTAGAAAAACAGTTCGCCGGTGGCCCGGGCGGCGAATCGAACGAATACTCGGTAGCGCTCAAAGCCGGTAAACTCAATACGTTTCAGTTCTGTGTGCTGCTCCTGATCTATAACCGCTTTCTCAAGATGGCGGCATTAGGGGCACGGCATTAGGGGCAGATTCGACATTCGGACTCAAGCTCAGCTGCGGAGTGCAGTCGGCTTGCGGCCTTAATTTATGTTCGATTAAAGGTGTCCTATGGGAAATTTATCGCAAAAATCGCCTGCGGCGATTTCCTTGATCGGACGAATCGGAGCGGCTTTGCGCTGGCAAGCGCAAAGCCGCTCCGCGGGCGGCTCGCATGCGAGCCGAATTCCCCGCTACGCCCCGCGCCCGTACCGGACGAGGTTTCGATGGCCGCCGCCGCAACGGCTAGGATTAAAAACAAAGGCCCCGTGCTTGCGCACGGGGCCTTTGTTTTTAATCCAGTGGTGGAGACGGCGGGAATCGAACCCGCGTCCGCAAGCACTCTACAGACAGTTCTACATACTTAGCACTATCATTTAATTTAACCTGTACAGCACGGATGTGCACGTTCTGGACAAGCGATTCACCTTAGATTTAGCGCGGATTGAAGTGACCCCTCACAGCGCGAGTCCCTGTAAATGACTCCACAGCTTTTAACGGCCCACCCCAGGGACGAAGTGTTGTGGAGCTAACAGCAATTAAGCTGCCAGTGCGTACGAGTTATCGTTTGCAGTTAAGTTTTTTCAGGTTGTATTTACGAGGTGGCCCGCCCTCGGTATGCCCTGCGCTGCTTTGCAACCCACGTCGAAACCAGGTCGTCCCCACAGAAACTCCATTGTAGCGCAATATGGCCGCGCGCAGTAGATCACCTCTATCGCGCTAGGCCTTGACCTTTTCCGGCACCACGCGCGTGACGCCGATCTCGCCGCCCAGCACCACGCAGTCGATGATGTGGGCGCGCGACGCCGCCACCCGCTCCGACTGCAGCTCGTGATACTTGCCCGCCTGCGCCAGCCGCAGGTCGATGCGGAAGCCCGCCACCTTGTGCGCCGCCTGCACCTCGATGATGCGCCCGCGCCGCGCCAGCATCTCCTGCGCGCTGCGGGTGCGCGTCGACGGTTCCTCGAAATACTTGATCAGCGCGCACTCGATCAAGTCCATCCTGTCCTTGGTCAGCGCGTCGACCGCCACCGGGTTCTGGTTCTCGGGCAGGTCGGCCGGGTCGCCCTCATCCGACGTCACGGTCACGTTCATGCGCTGGATCAGCAGCAGCATGTCGCTGTCCTCGCTGTGCTGCTGGTGCAGCTTTTGCACGGCGGTCAGGCGCGCCTTGGGCAGCCGGCCGGCCGGGTCCTTGGTCTGGCCCACGTATAGCAGCTTGCTGGGGAATTTGACGTCGTTGTCGTAGTTTTGCAGCACGTCGTGGATAGACAGCGCTTCGACCAGGCCGCCCCAGTTGAGTGTGACGAAGTGCTCGCTCAGCGTCACCACGGGCTTTTTCAGCGTGGCGGCGAACGGCACCTCCAGTTCGATGGTGACGTGCTGGCGCTCTTCCTGGATGCCCACCAGCAGCGGTATCGTCAGCTTGAGCGAGAAGAAGCCCCACTGCGTGGCACGCTTGGCGTCGAAGCGCACGCGCGGGCGCGTGACGACAAAGTACAGCAGCCGCTTTTCCGCCGTCGCCTCAAGGTCGAACTGCATGCGCCGCAGATAACGGCCCACCGGATCGCGGATGTCGGGAATGCTGGGAAAGCCGGCAACCAGGTCGTACCAGTGGAACTTGGCGTCGCTGACGGTGACGTTCCAGGTTTGCGGGGCATTGATCAGCGCGGGCACGTTGGCCAGCAGATCGCTGTACGGTTCCGGTATGTCGGCGATTAGATCGGGATAATCGCCAGTCATGTTCTTGTGCTCCACTATCGAGTCGGGGTTGGGGACTTGTTTAGTATAGTACTTTAAACCTGATATTTCCACGCGGCAATATATTTCAATCCGGGGCGCATGTTTCCTTGATAATAAACCCTGGCGGGCCGCGTGTCAGGCTGCCAGTGCGGTATCGCGGCCGGACAAGGTATTTTGTAGCAAAGCGAGCAAGGCCCGCGGTGTGGCCAGCAGGTGGTCGGCGTTCCAGGTGAGCGGCTCGTGCGGGCCGCAATAGCCCCAGCCGCAGGCGATGGTCGGCATGCCGGCGGCCTGGCCGGCCTGGATGTCGCGCAGGTCGTCGCCGACGTACCAGCATTGCGACGGCGCCAGGCCGAGGCGGGCGGCCGCTTCCAGCAGCGGCGCCGGGTGCGGCTTGGCGTGGGCCGTGGTGTCGCCGGAGACCACGCAGCCGGCGTGCGCCAGGCCGATCAGCGGCAGCAGCGGGTCGGTGAAGCGGGCCGGCTTGTTGGTGACGATGCCCCAGGCCAGCCCGGCCTGTTCGATGCCGGCCAGCAGTTCGGTGATGCCGTCGAACAGCGTGCTGTGCACGGCGATGGCGGCCTGGTAGTTGTCGAAGAAGCCGTCGCGCAGCGCGGCGTAGCCCTGGTCCTGCGGTGTCAGGCCGAAGGCGACGCCGAGCATGCCGCGCGCGCCGGCCGAGGCGGTCGGGCGCAGCAGCGCGTAGTCGGTCGGCGCCAGCCCGCGCGCGCTGCGCAGCAGGTTGACGGCGGCGGCCAGGTCGGGCGCGGTGTCGGCCAGCGTGCCGTCGAGGTCGAACAAGATGGCGCGCGGCGCGGTCGGGGAGGAGGGCTGGCTCATGGCGGCGTAAGGAAGGGCGGCGGCCGTGGCCGCCTGTGGAGGGTGGGCGCTCAGAGCGGGCGGCGGGTCGCCACCAGATAGTTCACGCTGGTGTCGTCGTTGAGCGAGTAGAACTTGGTCAGCGGGTTGTAGCCCAGGCCTTTCAAGCCCTGCACGTCCAGTCCGGCGCTGCGGGCGAATTGCGACAGTTCGGCCGGCGTGATGAATTTGTCGTAGTCGTGGGTGCCCTTGGGCAGCATGCGCAGCAGGTATTCGGCACCGATGACGGCGTACAGATAGGCCTTGGGATTGCGGTTCAGCGTCGAGAAGAAGACCTGGCCGCCCGGCTTCACCAGCGTGGCGGCGGCGCGCACGATGGCGCCCGGGTCCGGCACGTGCTCGAGCATTTCCATGCAGGTGACGACGTCGTACTGGCCGGCTTCGCGGGCCGCCATGTCTTCGGCGGCGATCAGTTCGTAGCGCACCTGCACGCCCGATTCCAGGCTGTGCAGGTCGGCCACTTTCAGCGCTTTTTCGGACAGGTCGATGCCGGTCACCGTGGCGCCCTTGCGCGCCATCGATTCGGTCAGGATGCCGCCGCCGCAGCCGATGTCGATCACGCGCTTGCCCGCCAGCGGGGCGCGCGCGTTGATCCATTCGAGGCGCAGGGGGTTGATTTCGTGCAGCGGACGAAACTCGGACGTGGGGTCCCACCAGCGGTGGGCCAGCTCACTGAATTTTTGCAGTTCTAAAGGGTCGGCGTTCATGGGCTGAATGATAGCGGCAATTGCGCCGTCGCGCGATTGGAAAACAGTGCCGGGACGTAAAAAACCCCGCCAGGGCGATGCCGTGGCGGGGTTTGAAGGACTGACCGGCGTGCCGGCCAGCGATGCTGCTGATTACTTGCTGGTGCCGACCACTTCGATTTCGACGCGACGGTTTTTGGCGCGGCCTTCGGCGGTTTTGTTGTCGGCCACTGGCTGGGTCTTGCCCTTGCCTTCGGTGTAGACGCGGTTCGCTTCGACGCCCTTGCCGATGATGTAGGCCTTGACGGCTTCAGCGCGGCGGATCGACAGCTTCTGGTTGTACTCTTCGGTGCCGATCGAGTCGGTGTGGCCGACGGCGATGATGACTTCCAGGTTGATGCTGCCCAGTTTCGAGGTCAGGTCGTCCAGCTTGGCTTTGCCTTCCGGCTTCAGCACGGCCTTGTCGAAGTCGAACAGGGCGTCGGCGGCGAAGCTGACTTTCTGCGCGGCGACGACTGGCTTCGGTGCCGGTGGCACGACTGCCGGCGCTACCGGAACGACCACGACTGGCGGCGGCGGCGCGACGCATTTGCCGTCGACCAGCGTCTCTGGATCGGTGCACAGTGGCAGGTCGCAACCTGGCACGGCGTCGGCCGGGGTCCAGTAGCCGGTGCGCCAGCACAGGCCGTACGGGTCGCGCGCGATCACGCCGCGGGCATCCTGCACGTAGGCGCTCTTAGGCGTGGCGGCCTTGATGTCTTGGGTCACCGGTGCGAAAGGTGGCGACGTAGGCGTCGGGGTCTGGGCCATGGCCGAGGCGGCGAAAGCGGCCGTTACGGCGAACAGCGAGATGATTTTTTTCATATTTTTTTCCTTTCGGGGGTGATATCCGCAGCTTGCGCTGCGCGACGTAGGTACAACGTGGGGCGAATTTTACCACGAGGCACTTCTGTGACGGGCTATCGATTGCGAAACGTGCAATTGATTTCTCGTCCATTTTGCCACAGGCGATGTGCGCGCACGACCATGGTTAAATCAAACGTGAGTCGTATTGGTGCAGAATGTTGTTTAGTTGCAACGCAATGGCGGATCATAGTGGATAAATGTGTCAGGAAGATTACATTTGCGTTTAGGAAACACCGACCCACGCGGCGCGTCGCGCGCGGCGCGGCCTCGCCCGCACCGGCTGCCGCCCCGATCGGCGCCAATTCCGCGCCCGGAAATGCGCTGCCGGCCGGGCGCCCATGCTAAAATCGTGCGCTTGTTTGTTTGTCCAGCGGCCCAGCGGCCGGCCGGGCGGCAGGCCAGGGTATGCAGTCAGCGCGGCACACATGCGTAGAAGATAAGTTAACCAAAGTCAAACGACCCGCCAATGGATCAATTCGCAAAAGAAACAATTCCGATTTCCCTCGAAGAAGAGATGCGCAAGAGCTACCTCGATTACGCCATGAGCGTGATCGTCGGCCGCGCCTTGCCCGACGTGCGCGACGGCCTCAAGCCGGTCCACCGCCGCGTCCTGTTCGCGATGCACGAAATGAACAACGTGTGGAACCGTCCTTACGTGAAATGCGCGCGCGTGGTCGGCGAGACGATGGGTAAATACCACCCGCACGGCGACGCCTCGATCTACGACACGCTGGTGCGCATGGCGCAGGACTTCTCGCTGCGCTACATGCTGGTCGACGGCCAGGGCAACTTCGGCTCGGTCGACGGCGACAGCGCCGCCGCGATGCGTTACACCGAGTGCCGCCTCGACAAGATCTCGGCCGAGCTGCTGGCCGACATCGACAAGGACACGGTCGACTTCCAGCCCAACTACGACGGCAAGGAAAAAGAGCCGACGGTGCTGCCGACGCGCGTGCCCAACCTGCTGATCAACGGCTCGTCCGGCATCGCCGTCGGCATGGCCACCAACATCCCGCCGCACAATCTGCATGAAGTGATTTCCGGCGCGCTGCACGTGCTGCGCAATCCGGACTGCAGCATCGACGAGCTGATCGAACTGATCCCGGCGCCCGACTTCCCCACCGGCGCCACCATCTACGGCGTCTCCGGCGTGCGCGAAGGCTATCGCACGGGCCGCGGCCGCGTCGTCATGCGCGCCAAGACCCACTACGAAGAGTACGGCAAGGACGGCGGCCGCACGGCCATCATCGTCGACGAGCTGCCCTACCAGGTCAACAAGAAGTCGCTGCTGGAGCGCATCGCCGAAAACGTGCGCGACAAAAAACTCGAAGGCATCTCCGACATCCGCGACGAGTCCGACAAGTCGGGCATGCGCGTGGTTATCGAACTGAAGCGCGGCGAAGTGCCCGAGGTGGTGCTGAACAATCTGTACAAGCAGACCCAGTTGCAGGACACCTTCGGCATGAACATGGTGGCGCTGGTCGACGGCCAGCCGCGCCTGCTGAACCTGAAGCAGATGCTGCAATGCTTCCTGTCGCACCGCCGCGAAGTGGTCACGCGCCGCACCGTGTTCGAGCTGCGCAAGGCGCGCGAGCGCGGCCACGTGCTCGAAGGCCTGGCCGTGGCGCTGGCCAATATCGACGATTTCATCGCCATCATCAAGGCCGCGCCGACGCCGCCCGTCGCCAAGTCCGGCCTGATGGACCGTTCGTGGGATTCGTCGCTGGTGCGCGAAATGCTGGCCCGTACCGGCGAAGGCAACACCATCGGCGGCATCGACGCCTTCCGTCCCGAGCATTTGCCGAAACACTACGGCATGCAGGCCGACGGCATGTACCGTCTGTCCGACGAGCAGGCGCAAGAGATTCTGCAGATGCGTCTGCAACGCCTGACCGGCCTGGAGCAGGACAAGATCGTCAACGAGTACAAGGACGTCATGGCCGAAATCGCCGACCTGCTCGACATCCTGTCCAAGCCGTCGCGCGTGACCACCATCATCACCGACGAGATGACCAAGATCGCCGGCGAATTCGGCGACCCGGCCAAGGACCCGCGCCGCTCGTCCATCGAGCACAACGCGACCGATCTCGGCACCGAAGACCTGATCACGCCGCAGGACATGGTGGTGACCTTGTCGCACACCGGCTACATGAAGGCGCAGCCGATTTCCGAGTACCGCGCGCAGAAGCGCGGCGGGCGCGGCAAGCAGGCCATGGCGACCAAAGAGGAAGACTGGATCGACCAGCTGTTCATCGCCAATACGCACGACTACATCCTGTGCTTCTCCAACCGCGGCCGCATGTACTGGCTCAAGGTGTGGGAAGTGCCGCAGGGCTCGCGCAACTCGCGCGGCAAGCCTATCGTCAACATGTTCCCGCTGCAGGACAACGAGAAAATCACCGTGGTGCTGCCGCTGTCGGGCGAGAACCGGGTGTTCCCGGAAGACCATTACGTCTTCATGTCGACCAGCCTGGGCACCGTGAAGAAGACGCCGCTGAAGGACTTCAGCAATCCACGCAAGGCCGGCATCATCGCGGTCGACCTGGACGAAGGCGACTTCCTGATCGGCGCCGCGCTGACCGACGGCCAGCACGACGTGATGTTGTTCTCCGACGCCGGCAAGGCGGTCCGCTTCGACGAGGAGGACGTGCGTCCGATGGGCCGCAACGCCCGTGGCGTGCGCGGCATGAACCTCGACGAAGGCCAGCGCGTGATCGCGCTGCTGGTGGCCGAGAACGAGCAGCAGTCGGTGCTGACGGCCACCGAGAACGGCTACGGCAAGCGCACGCCGATCACCGAGTACACGCGCCACGGCCGCGGCACCAAGGGCATGATCGCGATCCAGACCAGCGAGCGTAACGGCCGCGTCGTCGCCGCCACGCTGGTCGACACCACCGACGAGATCATGCTGATCACGACCGGCGGTGTGCTGATCCGCACCCGCGTCTCCGAGATCCGCGAGATGGGCCGCGCCACGCAGGGCGTGACGCTGATCGCTGTCGAAGACGGCACCAAGCTGTCCGGCCTGCAGCGCGTGGTCGAAACCGACATCGACGAAGTCGAACTCGAACCGGGCCCGGACGGCAAACCGGTCGCACCCGATGTCGCATCCGATGCCGCGCCCGACGCCGACGCCGAGGCCGCGCCTGAATAAGGCTAGCCACAGCAGCACGTCCCGCTTCGAGGTTTGAAGCGGGACTGGCGGGGCCAGGGTTGTTTGCGCGGAGAAATGCGACAATAACACTGGTCCCGTTTTTTATTGCTCAGCTCATTATCATGAAAATATCATGAAAAAAATCATAGCAAGCTTGTTCGCCACGCTGGCCCTTGCCAGCGCTTCGGCTTATGCGCAGGACAGCGCGTCGGCCGTCGATCCCGCCGCCACCAAGGCCGTGCAGCAGCTGTTCGCGGCGATGAATTACCGCGCGCTGATGCTGGGCGCCATGCAGCAGATGTCCAAGAGTTTCGACGGCCAGATGCGCGGCAACGCGCAAGCGGCCATCAACAACAATCCCAAGCTCAGCGACGCCGACAAGGCCAAGGCGCTGGCGGACCTGAACACCAAGCTCGATGCCGCCACCAAGTCCGTCAACGCGATCCTCAACGATCCGGGGCTGGTCGATGAGATCCTCGACGCCACGGTGCCGATCTACGCCCACAACTTCAGCGTCGCCGAGATCGAGCAGATCGCGGCGTTCTACCAAAGTCCGGTCGGTGCCAAGATGCTGGCCGTGACGCCGCAGCTGATGAGCGAAGGCATGCTGGTTGGCCAGCGCATCGTCGGGCGCAAAATCGGCCCCCTGATCCAGCAGCTGCAATCGCCTGCAAAATAACAAGGAACACCACGTGACCCCAATCTACAACTTCTCCGCCGGCCCCGCCGTGCTGCCGAAGGAAGTGCTGGCGCAAGCCGCCGCCGAAATGCTGGACTGGCATGGCAGCGGCATGTCGGTCATGGAGATGAGCCATCGCGGTCCCGAGTTCATCTCGATCTACAAAGCGGCCGAACGCGACCTGCGCGAGCTGCTGGCCGTGCCGGACAACTACCGCATCCTGTTCATGCAGGGCGGCGGCTTGTCGCAGAACGCCATCGTGCCGATGAACCTCGTCGGCCGCAGTGGTGCCGCGCAGCCGCCCGTCATCGATTTCCTGCACACCGGTTCCTGGTCCGGCAAGTCGATCAAGGAAGCGGCCAAATACGCCAGCGTGAATATCGCCGCGTCGTCGCAGGCGGCCGGCTACAACGCCGTGCCGCCGCAGTCGCAATGGCAGCTCACGCCAGGCGCCGCCTATCTGCACATGTGCACCAACGAGACCATCGACGGCGTCGAATTCGATCTGACGCGCGTGCCGGCGAAGCTGGACGGCGAATTCGCGGCGACGCCCATCGTGGCCGACATGTCCTCG
>Ga0209903_1000785_pt1 | contig 10188 bp, 7 predicted proteins | sample OrgsoiDNA2013051_FD_185801 | JGI IMG/M metagenome (GOLD analysis project Ga0209903, IMG submission 185801) | Permafrost soil microbial communities from the Arctic, to analyse light accelerated degradation of dissolved organic matter (DOM) -... | ecosystem: Environmental > Terrestrial > Soil >...
CGGCACGGCGTTTTTCCTTGGCCTTGTCGAGGCAGATGGTGGTGAAGAATTTGTTGTAGCAGATCGCTTCGGCGGCCGCGTACTCGTTGGCCACGACGGCGCGGCCGGCGGCCACCTCGGCCACCTTGGCGTCCGCCTCGGCCACCGAATGCGTTGCCGGCACCGAATAGACGCCGGGGCTGTGGTTGGCCAGCACGGTGGAGGTCAGGCTGGCGGCGTCGACCGGCTGTTGCGCCACCGGCGCGACGGAGGATGCCCTCGGCAGCGGCGTGACGGACGACGCCGTCGGCACGGGCGCCGGCGCGGCCGCCGGTGCTGGCGCGGCGGCCGTGTCCGACGGCATCGGCTCGGTCAGGATCGCCGGCGTCTGCGCCTGGGTGGTCGTTGCCGTCGTCGGCGGCACGGCTTCGGGCACTTGTGCCAGCGCCGCCGTCGTCGTCGTGAAGGCCAGCGCCAGCATCGTTGTTCTTATCGTTAGTGCCATTGCGTTATCCTCAATTACGTCACGCCAGCGCGTCGGCTGCGCCGCGCTGCTCTTTATCCATGTACTCGCGCGACTGCATCTCGACGATGCGCGACACGGTACGGTGAAACTCGTTGGCCATCATGCCGTTGGTGTACAGCTCTTCCGGCGCCACCTCGGCCGACATCAGCAGCTTCACATGCTGGTCGTAGAACACGTCGATCAGCCAGGTGAAACGGCGCGCCTCGGACGACATCCCCGCCGACATCATCGGAATCCCGGACAATATCACGGTATGGAAGCGGCTGGCGATTTCCAGGTAATCGTTTTGCGAACGCGGTCCGCCGCACAAGGTCGCGAAATCGAACCAGATGATGGAGCCGGCGCGGCGCAGCGCGCGGATTTCGCGCGCCTCGATCATCACGCGCGGGTCTTCGTCGGCGCGGTCGGCCAGTTTGGCGTAGGCGGCGCGCAGCGACTTGTCGGTGGCCGCGCCCAGCGGCGTGTAGTAGGACTCGACCTGCTCCAAAGCGCGGCCGCGGTAGTCGACGCCGGCGTCGACGTTCATCACATCCATCTTCTCCTTGATCAGCGCGATGGTCGGCAGGATGCGGTCGCGGTGCAGGCCGTCCGGGTACAGCAGCTCGGGATCGTAGTTGGAGGTCATGATGAAGGACACGCCGTTGTCGAACATCGCCGACAGCAGGTTATACATGATCATCGCGTCGGCCACGTCGGAGATGTGGAACTCGTCGAAGCAGATCAAACGGTATTTCTTGGCGATGCGGCGCGCCACCTCCTGCAGCGGATCGGCGATGCCGGTCAGCTCGTCGAGCTGGCGGTGCACGTCGCGCATGAATTCGTGGAAGTGCAGCCGCGTCTTGCGCACCAGCGGCACCACCGAATAAAAACTGTCCATCAAAAACGATTTGCCGCGCCCCACGCCGCCCCACATATACACGCCGCGCGGCACGTCGGGACGGTTGATGAGGCGCTTGAAACTGTTCGAGCGCTGCGCCTTGAACGCGACCCACTCGTCATAAGCGATTTGCAGCCGGTCGACCGCGCGGCGCTGGGCGGCGTCGGCCTTGAAGTCGCGCTGCTCCAGCGCGTGCTCGTAAAACTCTTGGACGTTCATGTGATTCGATTCAGGACAAAGAGGCTGCGCATGAAAAAACGGCGGGCGCCGCACCGTCCCGCAGGGGACGACGAGGCAGCCCGCCGCATGCGGCTTAGAAGTTCAAGGTGCGCTTGTCGATCGCCAGCGCGGCTTCCTTGGTCGCTTCGGACAGCGATGGGTGGGCGTGGCAGATGCGCGCGATGTCTTCGGCCGAGGCCTTGAATTCCATCGCCACGACAGCTTCCGAAATCAGCTCCGAGGCCATCGGTCCGATGATGTGCACGCCGAGGATTTCATCGGTCGTCGCATCGGCCAAGAACTTGACGAAGCCGGTGGTGTCGCCCAACGCGCGCGCGCGGCCGTTGGCCAGGAAGGGGAAGCTGCCCGCCTTGTAGGCCACGCCTTCGGCTTTCAGCTGCTGCTCGGTCTTGCCGACCCAGGCGATTTCCGGCGAAGTGTAGATGACCCAAGGGATGGTGTTGAAGTTGGTGTGGCCGTGCTGGCCGGCGATGCGCTCGGCAACGGCAACGCCCTCTTCTTCGGCCTTGTGCGCCAGCATCGGGCCGCGCACCACGTCGCCTATCGCCCAGACGTTCGGCAGATTGGTTTTGCAGTCGTGGTCGACGGCGATGAAGCCGCGCTCGTCCAGCGCCAGGCCGGCCTTGTCGGCGGCCAGGCCATCGGTGTTCGGCGTGCGGCCGATCGAGATGATCAGGCGGTCGAAGGTGGCGCTGACGGCTTCGCCCTTGGCGTTTTCATAGTCGACGGTGACGTTGTCCTTGCCGGTCGTGATCTTGCCGATTTTGCAGCCGAGGTTGATCGACAGGCCCTGCTTGGTGAACTGCTTCAGCGCTTCCTTGGCGACTTGCTCGTCGACGGCGCCGAGGAATACCGGCAGGCCTTCGAGCACGGTCACTTCGGCACCCAGGCGGCGCCACACGGAACCCATTTCCAGGCCGATGACGCCGGCGCCGATCACGCCCAGCTTCTTCGGCACCACGCCGGTCGACAGCGCGCCGTCGTTCGACAGGATCAGTTTTTCATCGAACGCTGCGCCCGGCAGCGCGCGCGCGTTGGAGCCGGTGGCGACGATGACGTGCTTGGCGCTGATGCTGTCCGAGCTCGGACCGGTGATCGTCAGCGGATAGCCTTCGGCCGTGGCGGCGCCGGCAAATGCGGCGCGGCCGTGGAAGAAGGTGACCTTGTTTTTCTTGAACAGGAACAGGATGCCGTCGTTGTTTTGCTTGACGACGGTCTCTTTGCGCTTGAGCATTTGCGGCAGGTTCAGCGACAGGCCGGCGACGTCGATGCCGTGCTCGGCGAACGAATGGCCGGCGTGCTCGTAGTGCTCGGACGATTGCAGCAGCGCTTTCGACGGGATGCAGCCGACGTTGGTGCAAGTGCCGCCCGGTGCCGGGCCGCCCTTGGCGTTTTCCCAGGCGTCGACGCAGGCGACGGAGAAGCCCAGCTGTGCGGCGCGGATGGCGGCGATGTAGCCGCCGGGACCGGCGCCGATGACGACGACGTCAAATTGTTTTGGAGTGCTCATTATTTTAATTCCCAATCATGTCTTCGTCCGGGACGAAGATCCATAGCAGTAGGTAAATCACCAGTCCGAATCCGAACGAGAGCGTGAACAGCACGAAGATCAAGCGCCAGATCCACGACTCCATGCCGGAGGCGCGACCGAGGCCGCCGCACACGCCGCCCAGCCAGCGGTCGTTGCGCGAACGCCGGAAGCGGTTCAGGTCGCTCGCGAATTCCGAGTCCGGGTTCGGCGGCGGCGCGCCTTGCTGGCTCGTGTCGGCGTTCAGCAAGCGCGCCTTGGCGCGGGCGAATTCCTCGTCGGATAAAGCTCCCGCCTGATGCAGTTCGTGCAAACGCTTGATTTCTTCGGAGACGATCATGCTGTACCTCTCGTTGAAAAACCCGGCCCCGAAATCGGAGCCGGGTTCGAACCGGTGATGATACGGAGTCTTACAGGTCCAGCAGCAGGCGCGCCGGATCTTCCAGCGCTTCCTTCATGGCCACCAGGCCGAGGACGGCTTCGCGGCCGTCGATGATGCGGTGGTCGTAGGACATGGCCAGGTAGTTCATCGGACGCACAACCACTTGACCGTTTTCGACGACGGCGCGGTCCTTGGTCGCGTGCACGCCCAGGATGGCCGACTGCGGCGGGTTGATGATAGGCGTCGACAGCATCGAGCCGAAGGTGCCGCCGTTGGAGATCGAGAAGGTGCCGCCGGTCAGGTCGTCCAGCGTCAGCTTGCCGTCCTTGGCCTTGGCGCCGAATTCGCCGATTTTCTTCTCGATGTCGGCGATCGACAGCTGGTCGGCGTTGCGGATGATAGGCACGACCAGGCCGCGCGGCGAACCGACGGCGATGCCGATGTCGAAGTAGCCGTGGTAGACGATGTCGTTGCCGTCAACGGAGGCGTTGATGATCGGGTACTTTTTCAGCGCGGCCACAGCAGCTTTAACGAAGAAGGACATGAAGCCCAGCTTGACGCCGTGCTCTTTCTCGAACTTGTCCTTGTACTTGTTGCGCAGGTCGATCACCGGCTGCATGTTCACTTCATTGAACGTGGTCAGGATGGCGTTGGTCGATTGCGACTGCACCAGGCGCTCGGCGATACGGGCGCGCAGGCGGCTCATCGGCACGCGCTCTTCCGGACGGTCGCCCAGGTTGGCGGCGGCCGGCATGGCCACGGCTTGCAGCGCGGGCTTGGCGGCGACCGGGGCCAGAGGCGCGACGGCCACGGCGGCTGGCTTGGCGGCGGCGGCGGCCAGGGCGTCGCCCTTGGTGACGCGGCCGTCCTTGCCGGAACCGTCGACCTGGCCGGCCGTCAAACCGGCTTCGGACAGGATCTTGGCGGCGGCCGGCATGGCGACGTCGCCCTTGTTGGCGGACGCGGCTGGCGCGGCGGCGGCAGGCGCGGCGGCGGCTGGCGCGGCAGCGGCTGGCGCGCTGGCGGCGGCGCTCGCGTCGGTGTCGATGACGGCGATGATTTCTTCGGCGACGACGGTGGTGCCGTCGCCCTTGATGATCTTGACCAGCACGCCGGCGGCGGGCGCCGGCAATTCCAACACCACTTTATCGGTTTCGATGTCGATCAGGTTTTCGTCGCGCGCGACGCTGTCGCCGACTTTTTTATGCCAGGTGAGCATGGTCGCTTCCGCCACCGATTCCGACAGCTGGGGAACCTTTACTTCGATTTGTGCCATTCTAAAACTCCGTTTTTTGTTTGTGAACGCGGCACCGCTGCCGCCCGCTTGCATAGCGGGCGGCGCGGCGCTCCGTGATTATTTGGTGAGGATGAAACCCTTGAGCTTGGCGAACGCCGTTTCCAGCAATTCCTTCTGCTGCGCGTAGTGCTTGTCGTAGTAACCGACGGCAGGCGACGCCGACGCTGGACGACCGGCATACGCCAGGCGCTGACCCGCTTCCATGCTCTCGAAGATGTTGTGCTGGATCTGGAACCATGGTCCCTGATTTTGCGGCTCATCCTGCGCCCAGACCACTTCGGCCAGGTTAGGGAACTTCTTCAATTCGGCAGCGAACGATTTGTGGGGGAATGGATACAGCTGCTCGACACGGATAATCGCCGTGTCGGTCTGGCCGCGCGTCTTGCGGGCGTTGACCAGATCGTAGTACACCTTGCCGGAGCAAGCGACGACGCGCTTGACCTTCTTGGCGTCGATTTTCTCATCGACTTCACCGATGACGGTGTGGAACGCGCCCTTGGCCAGGTCGGTCAGCGGCGAGCCGGCGTCCTTGTTGCGCAACAGCGACTTCGGCGTCAGGATGACCAGCGGCTTGCGGAACTGGCGCACCATCTGGCGGCGCAGCAAGTGGAAGATCTGCGACGCGGACGTCGGCTGCACCACTTGCATATTGTTGTCGGCGCACAGCTGCAGGAAGCGTTCCGGACGGGCCGACGAGTGCTCGGGACCCTGGCCTTCGTAACCGTGCGGCAGCATCATCACCAGGCCGCAGGCGCGGCCCCACTTCACTTCGCCGGAGCTGATGAACTGGTCGATGACCACTTGCGCGCCGTTGGCGAAGTCGCCGAACTGGGCTTCCCAGATCGTCAGCGTGTTCGGTTCGGCGCTGGCGTAGCCGTATTCGAAGGCCAGCACGGCCTCCTCGGACAGCACCGAGTCGATGACGGTGAACGGCGCCTGCGTCTCGGAGACGTTTTCCAGCGGCACGTAGGAACCGGCATCCCACTTTTCGCGGTTCTGGTCGTGCAGCACGGCGTGGCGGTGCACGAAGGTGCCGCGGCCGGCGTCCTGGCCGGTCAGGCGGATGGCGTAACCGGACGCCACCAGCGAGGCGTAGGCCAGGTGTTCGCCCATGCCCCAGTCCAGGTTCATTTCGCCGCGGCCCATGGTGGCGCGGTCGCCGAGGACTTTTTCCACCAGCGAGTGGACCTTGAAGTTTTCCGGCACCGTGGTGATGCGGGTGGCCAGGCGCTTCAGTTCCGTCATCGGCACGGCCGTGTCGGCGCTGTCGGTCCACTTGCGGTTCAGGAACGGCAGCCAGTCGACGGCGAACTTGTTCTTGAAGTTGGAGATGACCGGGTCGACCGTGTGCTTGCCGGCGTCCATGGCGTCGCGGAAGGCAGCGACCATTTTCTCGCCGCCGTCGGCGGGAATCACGCCCTGCGCCACCAGCTTGTCCGCGTACAGCTTGCGGGTGCCTGGGTGCTGGCCGATTTTCTTGTACATCAGCGGCTGCGTCAGCGCCGGCGTGTCTTGCTCGTTGTGGCCCAGCTTGCGGTAGCAGATGATGTCGAGGACGATGTCCTTCTTGAATTCCATGCGGTAGTCGAGCGCAATTTGGGTAGCAAGAACGACAGCCTCAGGATCGTCGGCGTTGATGTGCAGCACCGGCGCTTCGATCATCTTGACCACGTCCGAGCAGTACAGCGTCGAACGCGCATCGCGCGGGTCGGAGGTGGTGAAGCCGATCTGGTTGTTGATGACGATGTGCACCGTGCCGCCGGTGCCGTAGCCGCGGGTCTGCGCCAGGTTCAGCGTTTCCATCACCACGCCCTGGCCGGCGAAGGCGGCGTCGCCGTGGACCAGGATAGGCAGCACTTGCGCGCCTTCCTTGTCGCCGCGACGGTCCATGCGGGCCTTGACCGAACCTTCGACGACCGGGTTGACGATCTCCAGGTGCGACGGGTTGAACGCCAGCGACAGGTGGACCGGGCCGCCCGCGGTGGAGATGTCGGACGAGAAGCCCTGGTGGTATTTGACGTCGCCGGCCGGCAGGTCTTCACCGTGCTTGCCTTCGAATTCTTCGAACAGGTCTTGCGGGGTCTTGCCCAGCGTGTTGACCAGCACGTTCAGACGGCCGCGGTGGGCCATGCCGATGACGATTTCCTGCACGCCTTTTTCGCCGGCGCGCTGGATGGTTTCATCGAGCGAGGCGATGAAGGTTTCGCCGCCTTCGAGCGAGAAGCGCTTCTGGCCGACGTATTTGGTGTGCAGGTAGCGTTCCAGGCCTTCGGCCGCGGTCAGGCGGTCGAGGATGTGGATTTTTTTCTCGGGCGTGAAGTTCGGCGTCGAGCGGATCGACTCCAGCTTCTCTTGCAGCCAGCGCTTTTCGGCCGGGTCCGAGACGTACATATACTCGGCGCCGATCGAGCGCGTGTAGGTGTCGCGCAGGAAGTTGATCAGGTCGCGCAGGGTCGCGGTCTCTGGTCCGAAATAGGTGTTGCTGATGTTGAAGACGATGTCCATGTCGGCATCGGTGAAGCCGTAGAAGCTCGGCTCCAGTTCCGGCAGCGATGGACGTTCCTGGCGCTGCAGCGGGTCCAGATTGGCCCAGTGGCTGCCGAGGTAGCGGTAAGCGGCGACCAGCTGCGTGGCAGCGACGCGCTTGCGGCCCATTTCGGCATCGGCCGAGGCGCTGACGGTGCGGATCGGACCGGCCTTGGCGCGTTCGGCGAAGGAGGCGATCACGGAGGCGTGGGCGACATCGGGTTTGTTGCTACCGTCGACGGCCGGCACGTGCTGCATGGCGTCGAAGTAGCCGCGCCAGTTTTCTGGCACCGAGCCCGGGTTGTTGAGATACGCCTCGTACAAGTCTTCGACGTACGGAGCGTTCCCACCAAACAGGTAGGAGTTGGACGTAAATTGTTGCATCATATTGCTCACCTTTCTTCGCGCTTCGCGAGATTAGCGGGTTAATCTAACCTTCCGCGACACGGCCTGACCGGTTAGCGGATTGCACATCAAGTTGTGGGGAAGGGCTATGTTTCTTACGATACTGTAAAAACGGCCATTCAGAATAGCACCGGTATTGTATCGCAACAACCAATTCAGCGACTAAATTCGCCAAGAATAAGCTGGTCTTAAGGCTGATTGACACCGGCTTTTCGTCGCAGCCGCCCGCAATATTGGCAGCTCGCTAACGAAGCGTGGCGGCGGGCGCTGGTATTACCCCTGCCCTGCGGCATGGATGCGGGCATGGCGGCACTAGACAAGCGTGTCTAGATATTTTATTCTAAGTACCTGCCCGTTTTATCGTCCCGCCATGACCAGCTCCGCCCCGACCAAACCGACTCCCTCCGAACTGGAAATGCTGCGCCTGCTGTGGCAGAGCGGCCCGGCCACGGCCAGGCAAGTCCACCAGGCGGCGCTGGAAGCGCGTCCCGACATGAACTACGCCACCGTGCTGCGCCTGCTGCAAGTGATGCACACCAAGGGCCTGCTGACGCGCGACGAAAGCCAGCGCGCCCACGTCTACGCGCCGGCGCAGGAACAGGACGCGCTGCAGACCAGCCTGATCAAGGAGCTGATCCACAAGGCCTTCTCCGGCTCGGGCAAGGCGCTGGTGCTGGCCGCGCTGCGCGGCGGCCACGTCAGCAAGAAAGAGCGCGCGGAAATCCAGGCGCTGCTGGATCAGGACAAGTAAGCGCGGCGCATCAGCAAGTACCCCGGTCGCGCCGGCCTGCGTGCTCAATGCGGCTGCGGCAGCCAGATATCGAAACGCGTCTCGCCATCGCCGCCGGGCGCCAGACGGTAGGGGAAACCATGCCGGTTCAGCACCTCGCGCACGAACAGCAGGCCGATGCCCTGCCCGCCCTTTTTGGTCGTGAAGAAGGGCGCGAACAATTGGTGCGCCGGCACGTCGCCCAGCCGGTCGCCCGAATCGATCACCGACAGCCGCACGCCAGCCTCCTCGCGCGCCAGCGCCAGCCGGATGTAGCCGTCCACACGCGCGCCGTCGGCTATGGCCGCCTCGACCGCCTCCACCGCGTTCTTGACGATGTTCAGCAGCGCCTGCTCCATCAGCGGCTGGTCCAGCGCCTGCGGCGCGATGTCGTCGCAGCGCAGCCATTCGATGCGGATGGCGCGGCTTCGGCACTGCTCGCTGTACAGCCGCACGATATCGTCGAGCAGTGAACGCAGCTCGGTCGGCCGCGGTTCCGGCGCCGGCATCTTGACCACGCGCGTGAAGCGCTCGATGAACTGGCCCAGGCTGGCGTTGCGGCGCCGCACGGCGACCACGGCGGTGCTGAAGTCGACGCTGTCGCGCTCATTCAACTGGTCGCTGTAATACAACAGCGAATCGAGCACCGAGCCGGTCGCCGCGACCGTGTTGTTGACTTCATGCGCCAGCACCCGTACCAGTTTTTCGTAGGTGTCTTTTTCCGAACTGGCCAGTTCCTCGGTCAACTCCTCGATGAATAAAAAATGCCGCTTGAAACCGCGATCGAAAAAGTGGCCGCGCTGCGCGCGATAGCGCCGGCCGTCGGGATCGCCGAGCAGGCGGCTCTCGCCCAACGGCAGCGCATCGAGCTGCGCCAGCAGACTGACGCTGCGCGCCCGCGCCGGCTCGGCCAACGTGGCGTTCCAGCCGGCGCGGCCGTCCAGCCAGGCGGCCAGCGGCTTGCCCGTCGGATCGGCCAGGCCGAGCAGCTGTTCCGCGCTGGCGTTGAGCAAGCTGACCCGGCCATCGTAATCGAACACGACGACGGCGCTCGGCGTCGCCTCCAGCAGACGGTCGAGGAAGCCCTGCTGTTCGCCCAGATGCAAACGCTCCTGGTAGAGCACGCCCAGCATGCTGTTGAACTGCTGCACCAGCTGCTCCAGCTCGGCGCCGTCGCTCATCTGCAGGCGCGCCGCGTAGTTCTGGTCCTGCAGCAGATCGTGGAAGCGCTGCGTGTAGCCTAGCGGCTCCAGCGCGCGCCGCATCAAATGGAAGCCGCCGGCCAGGCTCATCACCAGCAGCACTTCCAGCGCGACGAACAACCACGGCTGCGTGCGGTACAAGGCCACCGTGAACACAAAAAACAGCAAATGCAGCGCCAGCAGATAGGCGGTCAGCCGTTGGCGCAAGCTCATGGCGCGGCCTCGTCCGTGGCCGACTGCGCCAGGCCGTGGCGGTCGAGCCGTCGGTACAGCGCCGTGCGGCTCAGCCCCAACGCCTTGGCCACGCGCGAGATATTGCCCTGATGCTGTTCCAGCGCCCGCGCGATCATGTGGCGTTCCACCTGCTCCAGCGTCATGCCGTCGACGCCCAGCCGTTGCTGGCCGCCGCCCTCCTGTTGCTGCTGCGCGGCGATGAAGTCGGCCTGACCCAGCAGCG
>Ga0209903_1000814_pt1 | contig 9895 bp, 8 predicted proteins | sample OrgsoiDNA2013051_FD_185801 | JGI IMG/M metagenome (GOLD analysis project Ga0209903, IMG submission 185801) | Permafrost soil microbial communities from the Arctic, to analyse light accelerated degradation of dissolved organic matter (DOM) -... | ecosystem: Environmental > Terrestrial > Soil >...
AAAAGCTTCAGGGCGGGGCGGGCAGCCAGGCACGTAGACGTCCACGGGCAGGAACTTGTCCACCCCTTGAACGACGGAGTAGATGTCGTACATGCCACCGGAGTTGGCGCACGAACCCATGGAGATAACCCATTTAGGTTCGAGCATTTGCTCGTAGAGACGCTGAATGATCGGCGCCATCTTGATGAAGCAGGTACCGGCGATAACCATGAAATCCGCCTGACGCGGCGATGCCCGGATAACCTCGGCGCCAAAGCGCGCGATGTCGTGGGGCGCCGTGAAGGCGGTGGTCATTTCCACGTAGCAGCACGAAAGACCGAAGTTATACGGCCACAGGGAGTTCTTGCGCCCCCAGTTGATCGTGCCGTTAAGCACGTCTTCGAGCTTGCCCATGAAGATGTTTTTGTGGACTTGATCTTCTAACGGATCGGAAACGGTTTCCCGCTCGCCAATCGGATACTGCTCGTTAGGAGCATCGGGGTCGATCCTGGTGAGATTGTATTGCATTGCCAAAGCCTCATTGTTTCAGCTTCGCCTGCCGCTTGCGACGAGCTTCCGGAGCCCAGTCAAGGGCGCCCACTCGGAACAGGTAGACAAGACCTGCCAACAGAATTGCTATGAAAACGAGAGCTTCGACGAATCCGGTCCAGCCGCTTTCGCGGACGGACACAGACCAGGCAAAGAGAAAGAGGGCTTCGATATCGAAGATCACGAAGAGCATCGCGACCAGATAGAATTTGGCTGAGAGCCGCAAGCGGGCGCCACCTGTAGGTAGCATGCCGGACTCGAACGGTTCGTTTTTGCTGCGGCCCCAGGCTTTTGACCCTAGGAGGCTGGAGACGCCGAGCATGAAGGCGCAGAGGCCGACGACGCCCAGAAGGAAAATGGCAAAGCCCCAGTTGTGGGCCATGAGTCCTGTCGCTTCGGGCATGCTGGTAATCCTTAACAGAGAGCAAAGGTCTCTGAGCTTGAAAAGAAACAAAGCAGTGACGATATGTCGCAGCAATCAATCGCGGTGATTTTATGGCTAAACACCGAGCAAGTAAAATTCCTATAGCGAAATTATTTATAGGAATAAGGACATAGCGCACCTCCAAGGGCCTGCAGCCCATGCGGTTCGGGCATTAGGGGGCATTTCATCAATTATGTTTTGTAGGGAATGTAACGAACAAAGTTGTTGATAAATGATAATCAGTATCGTTTGTGCTGGTTTTTAAACTGTTTAACGGGTGGGTGGCCGGGAAGTTGTCTTATATAGCTGTTACTGCAAGTAGCAGCCTAGGTCGTTTTACCGCAGTTTTCTGATCGCCATGCTGCTCTGGATCAATATTTTTTGCCCTTGTAGGAGCGAGCGGTGCGGCGATCCGACTTGCCCGCGAAAAACGATGACGCGGTATCCCTGAAAAACCGCGGCGCATTCTTCGCTCCTCCAGGATTGGGTGAAATTCCAGGCAAAAAAACGCCCCGAACCAGTCGGGGCGTCTAGAGGTGCGACGCTGCGGTTAGTTTTCTATCCGATCCGCAACGGCCGTTTGCTCAGTTACAGCCAATCAGTGGAACTGTTCTTCTTCAGTCGAACCGGTCAGCGCGGTCACCGAAGACGAGCCACCTTGAATTACGGTGGTCATGTCGTCGAAGTAGCCGGTGCCCACTTCCTGCTGGTGAGCCACGAAGGTGTAACCCTTGGCAGCGTCAGCGAACTCTTGCTCTTGCAGCTTCACGTAGGCAGTCATGTCGTTGCGGGCGTAGTCGTGCGCCAGGTTGAACATGCTGTGCCACATGTTGTGAATGCCGGCCAGGGTGATGAACTGGTGCTTGTAACCCATGGCGGACAGTTCGCGCTGGAACTTGGCGATGGTCGCGTCGTCCAGGTTTTTCTTCCAGTTGAAGGAAGGCGAGCAGTTGTACGACAGCAGTTGGTCCGGGTATTCCTTTTTGATCGCTTCGGCGAAGCGACGAGCTTCGTCCAGGTCCGGCTTGGCGGTTTCGCACCAGATCAGGTCGGCGTACGGCGCGTAAGCCAGGCCGCGAGCGATAGCCTGGTCGAGACCGGCGCGTACTTTGTAGAAGCCTTCCTGGGTACGTTCGCCAGTCACGAATGGCTGGTCGTACGGGTCGCAGTCCGAAGTCAGCAGGTCAGCGGCGTTAGCATCGGTACGCGCCAGGATGATGGTCGGCGTGCCGGCAACGTCAGCTGCCAGACGAGCAGCGGTCAGCTTTTGCACAGCTTCCTGGGTAGGAACCAGTACCTTGCCGCCCATGTGGCCGCATTTCTTCACGGAAGCCAGTTGGTCTTCGAAGTGAACGCCGGCGGCGCCTGCTTCGATCATGCTCTTCATCAGCTCGTAAGCGTTCAGTACGCCGCCGAAACCGGCTTCAGCGTCAGCCACGATTGGCGCGAAGTAGTCGATGTAACCTTCGTCGCCCGGGCCTTTGCCGGCTTTCCACTGGATCTGGTCAGCACGACGGAACGAGTTGTTGATGCGCTTGACCACGGTTGGAACCGAGTCCACCGGGTACAGCGACTGGTCCGGGTACATCGATTCGGCGGAGTTGTTGTCCGCAGCTACTTGCCAGCCCGACAGGTAGATCGCCTGGATACCGGCTTTAACTTGTTGTACAGCCTGGCCGCCAGTCAGGGCGCCCATGCAGTTGACGAAATCTTTCTCAGGACGGAAGGACGGCTTGGCACCCTGGGTCACCAGGTTCCAGAGCTTCTCGGCGCCCAGTTTTGCAAAGGTGTGCTCAGGTTGAACCGAGCCACGCAGACGGACGACGTCAGCAGCGGAGTAAGCGCGTGTCACGCCTTTCCAGCGTGGGTTTTCAGCCCAATCTTTTTCAAGGGCTGCAATTTGCTGTTCGCGTGTCAGTGCCATGGAGATAAACCTCGTCGCATAGGTCTGGGGTGGAAAATTCCTGCTCCTGCCGAGTACGCATATTTAGAGAGGCGTAAAAGGCTGCTCGCTGACCAGAAGCTTAGGCGGTCAAGTCGGATTCGGCGGGGATGGCGACGGGATGAACGATGGGCTCGAGGGGAAGTGAGCAGGTAAGGGCGAACTGGCGAGCGCATTCGGGCGTCGTGGGCCTCTATACGAACTTCAGTGTGGTGCCGGGTTACCTAATTACGCTTCCGTCCCTCGGGACAACTTCGTTCCAGTCGGCAACCTCGTCAAACACACCTTGTGGGCGGTACAGACACGAAGCGGCTCGCGGGGTAGATGCGAGCAGCGCCTCGAAGGCCCTTGCCAGGGCCCCTGATTAGCGGGAGCGAGGCCATCATGCCTTTGCTTTTTTGGCTCGTCAAACGTTTTGTAGTGCTTTTTTTCAGGCACTACATCTTTGGTCTAATACGACTAATCAGTCAGTTTTTGGTGCTTTAGTCCAGCGTGTCGACTTTCACCCGCAAGGTCATGTCATCCCGACCCTGAGTAGAGTAGCTGCGGGTTATGCCCTGTTTGTCGGCCTGAGTCTGGCGATTCACGCCGGCCAAGGTGATCCACTCGCCCAGGCGCCCCGTGACAGTTGTGTCGGTACTTTGCACATTCACTACATCGGGACGTTCCTGGCTCATGCGGTCACGGTTGGTACTGATCGCCAGGTGAACGATGTTGCCGGTGACGCTGGCGGTGACGTAGAACCCCTGGGTGACGTTGCGATACTGAGTCTGGCTTTGCACGCGACCGTAAGTATCGGTTTGCGTGCTGGTCAGCGGCACGCTCTGGCCAACCTGGATCAGTGCCGGCGAACCTTCGCTGGCCTGAACCTGCTGGATGCCGCCGTCACGGCTGTCGGTGCTGCGATTGATGATCCGAGTCTGGCTCGGCGCGGCGCCGTTCACGGAGTAACCCTGATCGCCCTGGAAGTTGTTTTCGTTGGTGTCGACAGTGATCAGCAGGCGTTTGGGTGCGGTGTCGAGTTGGGCGATGAAGGTCTTAAGTTCGTCGATCTTGTCAGGTTCTGCGTTGACGATCAGTTGGTTGCCATAGGCGCTGACCTGGCCGTCCTTGCCAATAAAATTCTGCGCCACCGGCAGCATGTCGGCGCTGGTGCGGTAGCTCAGGGGCACGATCTCGGTGGCGGCCATGACCGAAAAACTGCAGGTCAACAACAGCGTGGTGAGCAGGGTGCGTAGGGACATGTCCGTTATCTCCGCTTTCTAAAGGCTTGATATTGCCAGTTTGTCGGCCCAGGGTGGGGCAAGTTGAATCGTAGACAGCAAAACGCCCCGGCATCCAAGGATGGCGGGGCGATTTGATGGTGTTCACAGGCTGTTTTTGTGGCGAGGGAGCTGGCTCCCGCTGGGGCGCGAAGCGGCCCCAAAATCTTGGGTCTGCTGCGCAGCCCAGCGGGAGCAAGCTCCCTCGCCACAAGGGCTAGGCCGAATGCCGAACCATGTCCACATGCGGTATCCCGGCTTCCAGGAATTCCTCACTGACCAGGCTAAACCCCAAGCGCTCATAGAACGCTGTGGCCTGTACCTGTGCACTCAGCATCTGCTGCTTCAGCCCGCGCTTCTCGGCCTCGCCGATCACCGCTTGCATCAGCGCATCGCCGACTTTCAAGCCGCGCCAATCCTTGAGTACCGAAACCCGGCCAATGTGACCATCGGGCAGCAGGCGGGCGGTGCCAATCGGAAAGTCGCCTTCGAAAGCGAGGAAATGCACCGCTGTGGCGTCATCGGCATCCCATTCCAGCTCAGGCGGAACGGATTGCTCGGCGATGAACACCGTCTCACGAATGCGCCGTATCTCGGCGATATCCTTCTGCCAGTCTGCGACACGAACGTGGATTTTATTCATCAGCAAACCCCAGGCTGCCTTGCTTGACCAGCTCGCACAGCAGGCCGCGGCCGTCTTCGTCGTTCAGCCAGTCACCAAGGTTATCGGTGTGCAGGGCGTCAGCAGCGCAGATCAGCTTCAGCAACTCGCGCAGTTTGCCCGGCAGGTAACGGCTCTGGCCGCTGGCGAACAGCAGCAGGTCGTCATCGACTTCGGACCAGGCCATGCGCGCGCTTGGGTTGCGAATAAGCACAGCACCTTGTTCCAGGCTGGCGAGGAAGTCTTCTTCTTCGATTTCTTCCGGGCCGACCACCAGTTCCGGGTAGCGCGGCTCGGTCATGTACTGGCCGAACCAGGTCAGCAGCAGGCGCTCGTCGCTCATGTGCTCGGCCAGCAAAGCTTTCAGGCGATCAAGGGCGTCGTGCTGGATCTGGTGCGGATCGACTGCCGGCAGGGCGTCGGCATCGGTGTAACGCTCTTCATCTGTCAGGAACTGGCTGAGGAAGTCGGTGAAATGAGTCAGCACTTCAGAGGCGCTTGGGGCGCGGAAGCCGACCGAGTAGGTCATGCAGTCATCAATCGCGACGCCGCAGTGAGCCAGGCGCGGCGGCAGGTAGAGCATGTCGCCCGGTTCCAGAACCCACTCATCGGTGGCTTCGAAGTCGGCGAGGATGCGCAGGTCTGCGTGTGGCAGCAGCTTGCTCTCGGAATCGCACATCTGGCCGATTTTCCAGTTGCGCTTGCCGTGGCCTTGCAGCAGGAACACGTCGTAGTTATCGAAGTGCGGGCCGACGCTGCCACCGGGGGCGGCGAAGCTGATCATCACGTCGTCGACGCGCCAGCTCGGCAGGAAGCGGAACTGCTCCAGCAACTCGCCCACTTCTGGCACGAATTGGTCAACCGCTTGAACCAGCAGGGTCCACTCGGTTTCCGGCAGCTTGCTGAATTCGTCTTCGGCGAACGGGCCGCGGCGCAATTCCCAAGGACGCTCACCGTGCTCGATCACCAGGCGCGATTCAACTTCTTCTTCAAGCGCCAGGCCGGCCAGTTCGTCGGGATCGATCGGGCTTTCGAAATCGGGGATCGCCTGGCGGATCAGCAGCGGTTTTTTCTGCCAGTAGTCACGCAGGAATTCGCGTGCCGTGATGCCACCCAGAAGTTGAAGAGGAATATCAGGATTCATGTGTAACCTATTGAAAAAATGCACTTTTCAGACGGGAATAAAAACGCCCGGCGCTGCCGGGCGTCTCAAAAGGGTCAAGCGGTCGATCAGATGCGTTTGGCTTGCTCTACAGCGTTACCGATGTAGTTCGCCGGGGTGAGCAATTTCAGCTCGGCTTTGGCTGCGGCTGGCATGTCCAGGCCGTCGATGAAAGTTTGCAGCGCTTCAGGGCTGATGCCCTTGCCGCGAGTCAACTCTTTCAGCTTCTCGTACGGGTTTTCGATGTTGTAGCGGCGCATCACGGTCTGGATTGGCTCGGCCAATACTTCCCAGCACGCGTCCAGGTCGGCAGCAATTTTCTGAGCGTTGAGCTCAAGTTTACTGATGCCTTTGAGGCTGGCTTCGTACGCGATCACGCTATGGGCGAAGCCGACACCGAGGTTACGCAGTACGGTGGAGTCGGTCAGGTCGCGCTGCCAGCGGGAGATTGGCAGTTTGCTCGCCAGGTGCTGGAACAGTGCGTTGGCGATACCCAGGTTGCCTTCGGAGTTTTCGAAGTCGATCGGGTTGACCTTGTGCGGCATGGTCGACGAGCCGATTTCGCCAGCGATGGTGCGCTGCTTGAAATAACCCAGGGAGATGTAGCCCCAGATGTCGCGGTCGAAGTCGATCAGGATGGTGTTGAAGCGGGCGATCGCGTCGAACAGCTCGGCAATATAGTCGTGCGGTTCGATCTGCGTGGTGTACGGGTTGAAGCCCAGGCCCAGCTCGTCTTCGATGAAGGCGCGGGCGTTTTCTTCCCAGTCGATTTCCGGGTAGGCGGAGATGTGTGCGTTGTAGTTGCCGACAGCGCCGTTGATCTTGCCCAGCAGCGGAACGGCAGCGACTTGAGCGATTTGACGCTCCAGACGGTAAACCACGTTCGCCAGCTCTTTGCCCAGGGTGGTCGGCGAAGCCGGTTGACCGTGGGTGCGCGACAGCATTGGCACGTCAGCGAAACGGATCGCCAGTTCGCGGATGGCTTCAGCGGTCTGGCGCATCAGCGGCAGCATCACGTCATCACGGCCTTCGCGCAGCATCAGGGCGTGGGACAGGTTGTTGATGTCCTCGCTGGTGCAGGCAAAGTGGATGAACTCGCTGACCTTGGCCAGTTCCGGCAGCTTGGCCGCTTGCTCTTTGAGCAAGTATTCGATGGCTTTAACGTCGTGGTTGGTGGTGCGCTCGATCTCTTTGACACGCTCGGCGTGCTCCAGAGCGAAGTTGTCCGCCAAGGTGTTCAGCACCGCGTTGGCTTCGGCGGAGAACGCCGGCACTTCGCTGATGCCTGGGTGGGCGGCCAGGCGCTGGAGCCAGCGCACTTCAACCAGAACGCGAGCACGGATCAGACCGTATTCGCTGAAAATTGGGCGCAGGGCCTGGGTTCTGCCGGCGTAGCGGCCGTCAACAGGGGAAACCGCAGTGAGCGAAGAGAGCTGCATGGGGTGTTCTCGGACAGTCGGGCAACGAAATGGGGCGCGTATCATACATGAAAAATTCCGCCGGTCCGTTGCCAACTGACCGGCGTACTACGCGTTACTGACTACAAAGCGGTGTTGCGGGCGCGGTTCAGCTGCTGCGCATCAGCGGGTAAAGCTCTTTGAGCAACTTGCGACGGCTAATCACCAGCTGCCAGCGATGGCCACCCAACTGCCGCCACAACCGCGCCGAACGAATCCCGGCGAGCAACAGCGCGCGGATCTTCGAGGCGTTGCTCGGTTGCTGCAAGTTACGCATGTCGCCGTGGACCTGGATCCGTTGGCGCAAGGTGCTCAGGGTGTCCTGATACAGCGCACCGCAGGCCGCGATCACGTTTTCGTGGGCCGGACCGAAGTGCTCAACCTGGGATTGAATCTGTGGCAGGCGCTTGCCGATCACCTCGAGCATGTCGCCACGCTTGGCCAATTGACGCTCAAGACCCAGCATCGCCAGGGCATAACGCAGTGGTTCGCGCTGCAGGGTGCTCGGGTCGCGTTCCAGGGCACCGATCAACGCGCGATAGCCTTCACGCAGATTGATGTCGTCGCCGCCGTAGACTTCCAGGGTGTCCTTGGGGTCGCGAATCAGCAAGCTGCCGAGCATGCACGTCAGGCCGGCTTCGCTGGTCTGGCCGCTCTTGGCGATCTTGTCCACCAGCACGGCGGCGAGAAACACGCCGCCCAGTGCCGTCAATTGCTCCTGAGTCGGGCTCATTGCTGTGCGCCTTGAGGAGTGCCTTTGCTGGTCCACGGCTCGGCAATTTCGATCACGCCGCCGCCGAGGCAGATTTCCCCGTCATAGAACACCACGGATTGGCCTGGGGTGACCGCGCGTTGCGGGTCATCGAAGATCGCGCGGTAGCCGGTGGCGGTCTTTTCCAGCGTGCAAGGCTGGTCGCTTTGGCGATAACGGACCTTGGCGGTCAAACGGCGGGATTCGCTCAGATCAATCGGGTTGACCCAATAGATGTCCGAGGCGAGTAGGGCGCGGGAGAACAGGTACGGGTGATCATTGCCCTGGCCAACGATCAGCTCGTTGTTGACCAGATCCTTGATCAGCACATACCACGGCTCGTCACTGGCGTCTTTCAAGCCGCCGATGCCCAGGCCCTGGCGCTGACCGATGGTGTGGTACATCAAGCCGTGGTGACGGCCAATGACTTCACCTTCGGTGGTCTTGATCTCGCCTGGCTGCGCCGGCAGGTACTGCTTGAGGAAGTCGCTGAAGCGGCGTTCGCCGATAAAGCAGATCCCGGTGGAGTCCTTTTTCTTCGCGGTGGCCAGTTCGTGCTTCTCGGCAATCGCGCGGACTTCGGGTTTTTCCAGCTCGCCGACCGGGAACAGGGTCTTGGCGATCTGTTCACCGCCCACGGCGTGCAGGAAGTAGCTCTGGTCCTTGTTCGGGTCCAGGCCCTTGAGCAACTCGGTGCGGCCATCGATGTCGCGGCGGCGCACGTAGTGGCCGGTGGCGATCAGGTCGGCGCCGAGCATCATGGCGTAGTCGAGGAACGCCTTGAACTTGATCTCGCGGTTACACAGGATGTCCGGATTCGGCGTGCGCCCGGCTTTGTATTCGGCCAGGAAGTGTTCGAACACGTTGTCCCAGTACTCGGCGGCGAAGTTGGCGGTGTGCAGCTTGATGCCAATCTTGTCGCACACAGCCTGCGCATCCGCCAGGTCGTCCATGGCGGTGCAGTATTCCGTTCCATCGTCTTCTTCCCAGTTCTTCATGAACAGGCCTTCCACCTCGTAACCCTGCTCGATCAGCAGGAGAGCGGAAACGGAAGAGTCCACGCCGCCGGACATGCCGACAATGACGCGCTTCTTTTGTGTGTCAGAAGGGGCTGGATCACGCATAGGGATTCAATGAGTGTCTTGAAAAAGGACGCGATTCTAACAGGCCGAAGCCCGCAAGGCTAAAGAGAAGGGCGGATCAGTTCGAGACCGAAGTGTTTACCGTCCAGATAATCATCGATGCAGCGGATGATCAGCTCACTGCGCCAGTTTGCGCGCTGTTCTACCAATTCGTCACGGGTCAGCCATTTGGCGCCGACGATGCCGTCATCCAGCTGATAGTCGGGGTGGTGTTTCAGCGCTTTGGCGGTGAAGCAGACCCGCTGATAGGTCACGCCGTTGCTCGGTGCGGTGTAGAGGTAAATGCCCACCACGCCCGTCGGCTCGACGTCCCAGCCGGTTTCTTCGAGGGTTTCGCGCACGGCGGCTTCGATCAGGGTTTCGTCCGGGTCCAGATGGCCGGCGGGTTGGTTGAGTACCGCTTGTCCGCCCTTGAGTTCTTCGACCATCAGGAACCGGCCGTTGTCTTCGACGATAGTGGCGACGGTGATGTGGGGTAGCCAGGCCATAGGACTTCCTCGATTCTTACTGTTTGAACACGATCAAATGTTGGAGCGGGCTTGCTCGCGAATGCGGTGGGTCAGTCA
>Ga0209903_1000825_pt1 | contig 9837 bp, 8 predicted proteins | sample OrgsoiDNA2013051_FD_185801 | JGI IMG/M metagenome (GOLD analysis project Ga0209903, IMG submission 185801) | Permafrost soil microbial communities from the Arctic, to analyse light accelerated degradation of dissolved organic matter (DOM) -... | ecosystem: Environmental > Terrestrial > Soil >...
GGTGAAGAACGTGCGTTCCGTTTTATTGAGGAAGAGAAGAAGAGTTTCCTGAAACGCCTTTTTGGGGGATAAACCATGGCCTTGTTAGATTTCTTTCTGTCCCGTAAAAAGCCGACAGCCAATATAGCCAAGGAACGGCTACAGATCATCGTAGCAGAGCGACGCCGGGGGGACAGCGAGCCCTCCTACTTGCCAGACCTGAAGCGCGACATTTTAGCGGTGATCTGTAAGTATATTAAGATTGACCCTGAAATGTTGCAGGTTCAATTCGAGCAAAAAGGTGACGATATCTCCGTACTGGAGCTGAACGTCACCCTGCCGGAATCGGAAGAAACGCCTAAATGACAGCAGTTGAATTGCCTGTTTTGATGGTTTTTCTGCCAAAATAGTGCCCCCTTGTTTTTCAGGGGGGCTACTTAAAAGTAACTCGTTTAATTTTTACACTGTATAAAAGCCCACTGTTTAAATAGCCAGTTTTTAATTTTTATCTCTCTCTTTTCTTTTTTCCTGCAAAATTCTGATTAAGACTCCTCCCATTTAGCCTTGTCTTCATTCGTTTTAGTGTGGCCTCATGCCTTTTCACTCGTCATGTCATTACGGATTATTAAAACGACGGCTGGAATAAAATCTAGACATAAAAAAAGAGCGGAAATAATTCCGCTCTTAATATCTCTTCACTGAATTTAATATCCCTTAAGGGACGTCGAATCAGTAATCTTTCAGTATTTCTGCCAGCCTTTCCGCTAACAGTTTACCGCGCCAGCCACTGATTAATTCTGGCTGAGATTCCTTGTTCTTTAACTTCCAGTGGCTACTGAGCAATTGGTTAATCTGGCGGCGTGAAGCCAGCAATTCGACGCTCAGTCCGCTCTCTTCGCTCACCGTCTGAATCAGCGCTTTAATGTCTTTGAAGACTTTGCGATAGCCCGCCTGGTCGATCAGATTGAGGATAGGTGCAGGAAGTTCAGACTCATCGAGCGCATTGGATTCTTCTACCAGCGCCAGCAGCGTGCGGCCATGATAACGAATCTCCGGGCCGCTCAGGCCAAGGGATTCGAGCTCACCCAGCGAACCAGGCTGATAACGCGCGACCTGCCAAAGGTTTTCTTCACGCACAACAAAATTCACTGCCAGGTCACGCTGACGCGCCTGATTAAGGCGCCACGCGGCCAGCAGCTTCAGGCAGCCCAGCTGACGCGGACGCAGCTGGAAAGCATTGGTGATTTCGAGATAAGCCATTTCCGGTTGCAGCACTTCTTTGCGGCGGCGGCACAGAGCCAGACACTCATCCAGCGCGGCGTCCATCCACCCTGCTTCTTCGGTTTCTTTCATCAGCTGATCGGCAAGCGGCAACAAGTACCAGACGTCTGCGGCAGCGTACACGCACTGCTTTTCGCTCAGGGGACGGGCAATCCAGTCGGTACGCGATTCACTTTTATCCAGCTCCACGCCGGTCGTTTCCGCCACCAGACGCGCAAAACCACAAGACAGCGGACGACCGCTGAACGCGGCCAGAATCTGCGTATCAATCAGCGGCGTGGGCATCACGCCAAACGCGTTGAGGAAAACTTCCAGATCTTCGCTGCCCGCATGCAGGAATTTCACCACATCAGGATTGGTCAGCAGATCGATAAAGGGTTGCCAGGCGGTGATCGGCAAAGGGTCAATCAGCGTCAGCTTTTCGCCGTCAAATAACTGGATCAGGCCCAGTTGCGGGTAATAGGTGCGAGTGCGGACAAACTCGGTATCCAGCGCAATTTTACTGTGCGCTTTGGCCTGAAGGCAAACCTGCTCCAGTGCGTCATTGGTAGTAATCAACTGATAATTCAAATCTTAATTCTCTTAATCATAACTGCGTTATAACGTGACAACGCCGGACAATGCCGGCGTTGGGAGTCTGACCACGACTGAACAGCGCGCTAACCGTTATGCAGCGTCCTGTTTGGGATCGGCTTTCGGTTTTGCCTGTTCATCGCGAAGTTCGCGCCGGAGGATTTTTCCAACGTTAGACTTCGGTAACTCGTCGCGGAACTCGACTATCTTCGGGACTTTGTAGCCGGTTAATAACCGGCGGCAATGTGCCAGGAGTTCTTCGCTGGTCAGTGACGGGTCTTTCTTCACCACGCAAATTTTGACGATTTCACCCGACGCGTCATTCGGTACGCCAATAGCAGCGACCTCAAGAACCTTGTCATGTTGTGAAACCACCTCTTCAATTTCGTTAGGGTAGACGTTGAAACCGGAAACCAGAATCATGTCTTTTTTACGGTCAACAATCCGTATGAAACCCTGCTCGTCCACTGTAACGATATCGCCCGTCGATAACCAGCCATCTTTTAGCACCTCATCGGTGGCCGATGGCCGTTGCCAGTAGCCCAGCATCACCTGCGGGCCACGTACCAGCAGCTCGCCCGGCTCGCCTGTGGCGACATCCTGACCGTTATCATCCACCAGCCGTATTTCCGTCGACGGCACCGGTAATCCAATGCTACCGCTGTAATGCTTCAGATCGTACGGATTGCCGGCCACCAGCGGTGAACACTCGGTCAGACCGTAACCTTCCAGCAAATGTTTACCGGTGAGTTTTTCCCATTTATCCGCCACCGATTTCTGCACCGACATCCCACCGCCCACCGAGAGACGCAACGTTGAGAAATCCAGCTCGCGGAAATCTTCGTTATTGAGCAGCGCATTGAACAATGTATTCACGCCACTGATAGCGGTAAATGGATACTTCGACAGCTCTTTCACCATGCCCGGCACATCGCGCGGATTAGTGATAAGCAAACTGCGCCCCCCCATCTCGAGGAACAGCAGACAGTTCACGGTCAGCGCGAAGATGTGATACAGCGGGAGCGCCGTTACCACCAGTTCATGCCCCGGTCGCAGCAGCGGCGCGTAGGCGGCTTTCGCCTGCTCCAGATTCGCCTGCATATTGCGATGAGTCAGCATCGCGCCTTTCGCCACGCCGGTCGTGCCGCCGGTGTATTGCAAGAACGCCAGATCGTCATTAATTACATCAGGCTTGATGTATTGCAGACGACGTCCACGCTGCAGGGCAGTGCGAAAAGAAATTGCGTTGGGCAGATGGTATTTTGGCACCAGCCGTTTGACATATTTGACGACAAAATTCACCAGCGTGCCTTTGGCCGCCGAGAGCTGATCGCCCATGCGGGTCAGGATCACGTGCTTTATCTGCGTTTTGTACACCACTTTTTCCAGCGTATGGGCAAAGTTGGAGACAATCACTATGGCGCTTGCGCCGCTGTCATTAAGCTGATGTTCAAGCTCCCGCGGCGTATACAACGGATTGACGTTAACCACTACCATACCGGCGCGCAGAACACCAAACAGCGCAATCGGGTATTGCAGCAAGTTAGGCATCATCAGTGCTACACGATCACCTTTCTGCAAACCCAGTTCGTTTTGCAGATAGGCGGCAAAGGCACGGCTGCGCTCTTCGAGTTTTCGAAAAGTCATTACCTCGCCCATGTTGATGAAAGCCGGGCTGTCGGCATAACGCAACGTGGCGTTCTCAAACATTTCGACCAGCGAGCTGTAGCGGTCGGGGTCGATGTTCTCAGGAACATCTGCCGGATAACGTTTTAGCCAAACCTTTTCCAAGGTATCACTCCTGAATTTGTTACCGTCTCAATTCGATATGCGACGAGTTTTATCACGTCTTTAACAATATTTTAACTCAGCTTACCAGTTGCGTTTTAAACAATGTCGAGGTTGAGAGGCGGGTCACTATTTACCTGCCATCCGTGGCAAAAAAAGAAAAAGGCGGCAATTAAGCCGCCTTAACAACGATCTCATCCGTCTGTTATTTCTTCGGTGGCGGCACAACAGGTTGCGCACCGTGGGCAGGAGGTGGCGTCCCATGCGGCGGAGATCCGCCACGCTGGGGTTTCCCACCGTGAGGCGGTCTATTCGGTGACGACGCTCTCCACCCGTGCGGGCCCCATGTCATACCAGCCGGGCCCGAACCCCGGCCCAAATCCTCGCCCCCAGGAATCATAAGGGCCTCCATAGCCCCAGCCCCACGGCCCCATCGGCTGCGGCGGCATGACGACCTGCTGCTGGATCCGCCAGCGTTATAGCTGTTGACGTTCACCGTCACGAAATCATACGACGTCTCGCCAATCTTACCTTTCTCAACGCCGGTAATCGGCCCGACCACGGTGACCAACTGGTTGCGGTAATCGACCGGATCCACAAACCCGTTGATGTAGGCCAGAATGCGCCCGCGTGATGCTGCGCCTAAAATCGGTCGCGCACTGTCATCAAGAGGAACGGTGGCAATTTCGAGGCGGGTTTTGTTTTGCAAATTAGTGATGGAAACTACTTTGCCGCCAAAACGCGACTCCTGCCCGACGTACAGATTCGGCGCGCCCTGCACCGCTTGTAAATTCATCTGCGGCGTGGCCGTCGTGCCACGAATTTCATCGGGAACGGTGACACACCCGGATACAATCAGCACGCTCAGTGCGACTGCACTCAACGCCAGTTTTTTACCTTGTATAGCTGAGAACTGCTGAACTGTGGACCACTTACGCATTGCAATGACTCCTGTGCATACTCTCAACTCTGACCGCTGTTTTAGGGACAAGTTGCCGTCATTCCCGGCCGGGCAGCTTTTTCCACGTCACTTCATTACGCAGATAGGTGGGTTCAGCGTCTTGCGGATCCACGCGAACGCCGTTTTCCCAGAGCTGAAGCGCCAGCGGCAGCATGTCTTCCGCCTGCGGCAGTAACATTTTGCCATCAAATAATTCTGCAACAGAAGATTCACCCAACAAATGTGGATAGGTTTCCCAGCCGGTACCAACGGTGGCAAACCGCCCCGACAACTCTGCTGCATGCACCAGAAGCTGTTCCGGCTTGATCACTTTTTCCGTGCCTTCGCCGTGCCAGGCTCCTTGCGTATCGCGGCTGAATTCGCCCCAGTACACCTCACCCATACGGGCATCAATGGCGGCCAGCACGTGTTCTGCGCCAGTCTGGCGATACGCGCCCTGCGCCATGGTTTGCAAGGTCGAGACGGGCAGCAACGGCAATTCTGCGCCAAACGCCAGCCCCTGAGCCACGCCAATGCCGATACGCACGCCGGTAAAGCTGCCCGGCCCACGGCCAAAGGCCAGTGCGTCCAGCTGACTGAGCGTCAGCCCGGCTTCGGCGAGGATCTGCTGCACCAGCGGCAAAATACGCTGCGTATGCTCGCGGGCGCAAAGTTCAAAATGAGCGAGCGTTTCGCCCTGATTGTAAATCGCAACCGAACAGGCTTCTGTCGCCGTATCAATTGCTAAAATTCGTGTGGACATGCCAAACCTCAGGCGGGGGATTGAATGAGTTAAACCCTTTTTTGCGCGGCGGATCCTAGCATAAACAACGGGCTATTTCTGCTCTTCAACGTTTTGTAAAAAACGGATCGCTTGCGCCAAATCACGTGTGCGCGGTGCGGGTGGCAGGCTGTTGAGGAAAACTTCGCCATACGGGCGCATCACCAGCCGGTTGTCGCAAATCACCATCACGCCGCGATCGTCGGTATCACGGATCAACCGCCCAACGCCCTGCTTGAGCGTGATCACCGCATCGGGTAATTGTACTTCATTGAACGGATCGCCGCCGCGCAGGCGACAATCCTCAATACGGGCTTTCAACAACGGGTCGTCCGGCGAGGTGAACGGCAATTTATCAATGATGACACACGACAGCGCATCACCGCGTACATCGACACCTTCCCAGAAGCTGCTGGTGGCAACCAGCAACGCATTGCCGGCTTCAACAAACTGCGCCAGCAGCTGGCCTTTACTGGTTTCGCCCTGCAACAGCACCGGCAAGGTCAGCGTCGCGCGGAACTCTTCAGCCAGCTCACGCATCATCTGGTTCGACGTACACAGGAAGAAACAGCGGCCTTTATTGGCTTCGATCAGCGGACGCAACATCCGGGCCAGCTGTTTCGAAATACCGCGAACGTTGGTCTCAGGCAGAAAGCGCGGCACGCACAACATGGCCTGCGTGGCGTAATCAAACGGGCTGGGGAGCAGCAGGGTTTCGGCGTCATCCAGTCCCAGACGGTCGGTAAAATGATGCAGCTGATCGTTCACCGAAAGCGTCGCGGAGGTAAAAATCCATGCGCCCGGTTTTTCTTTCATCATGTCACTGAATTTATCGGTGACTGACAGCGGCGTCAGAGCCAGCACGAAGTTACGCGAGTTGCATTCATACCAGTAGCTGTAGCCGGGAATCGAGACGTCTTTCAGGCGCTTAAGACGGTTGCGGTACAGCGTGGCGCGCTCGAAGGCGGCATCCAGCAAAGCTGAACGGCCAAGCGACAGTTTGACCACGTCGTAGCAAAGCTCCAGTGCATCATCGAGCAGTAACAGCGCGCGCTGGATCGCTGTCTGGCTGAGCACGTCACGCAGATTGCCACGAAAACCGGGCTCGCCGAGCGCCAGACGGAAATCCATCGTGCTCTGGCTCAGGCGGTCGGCACTTTTCTGCAACTGCACGGAGTCACGTACTTCGGTGCGGTAAGCGATGTTGATATCTTTCGCCATGTCCAGCAGCTGGCGGCTGGTGAGCTGCTGGCCAAAATACTGGCTGGCGATATCGGGGATCTGATGGGCTTCATCGAAAATCATCACGTCGGCCTGCGGGATCAGTTCACCAAAGCCGCTCTCTTTGACCACCATATCGGCCATAAACAGATGATGGTTGACCACCACGACGTCAGCATCCATCGCCTTACGGCGGGCTTTGACCACGAAGCACTCTTTGTACAGCGGGCAGTCGCTGCCGAGGCAATTGTCGTTGGTGCTGGTGACCAGCGGCCAGACAAAGCTGTCTTCCGGCACCACGTTGCAGGTGCTGATATCGCCCTCTTCCGTGTTGCTCGACCAGTGACGAAGATGTGCCAGCTCGCTCAGTGCCTGACTGGCGAGATCGCCGCCAGACAGCGACTGCTGTTCAAGACGTTCCAGACACAGATAGTTTGAGCGCCCTTTCAGCAGCGCCAGACGCCCTTTGAATTTCAGCGCGGCGGCGACTTTAGGCAGGTCGCGGGAATAGAGCTGATCCTGTAAGTTTTTAGAGCCGGTGGAGATGATGACTTTTTTGCCCGAGCGCAATGCCGGGGCGAGATAAGCGTAGGTTTTGCCGGTGCCCGTACCGGCTTCCACCACCAGCCCCTGCTTTTCGCTGATGGCTTTGCTGACGGCCTGCGCCATCAGACGCTGAGGTTCACGGGGTTTAAAACCTTCAATTTTCTGCGCTAAGGCGCCGTCTGTTGCAAAATCGTCTGTCACGCTGTCTCTCTACCTGTACGGATCAGCAGTGATTATGCCAATCCCTTGCCTTCACTACCACCGCCATCTGCCAATCCAACGCATTCAGCCTTTGTGATACCCTTACAACCATCAATAAAAAGTGACTAACCGGAGCACACAAATTATGACTATCGAAAGGATCCGACCTGAGCCACGCATGTCCGATGTGGTCATCCACAACGACACGATTTATTACACCGCCGTACCGGAAAACCTGGATGCGAATGCGAAAGATCAGACAGCGGAAACGCTGGCGATCATCGATGCGGTACTGACCGAAGCCGGTTCAGATAAAAGCAAAATCCTCGATGCCACGCTGTTTCTGGTACACAAAGAAGATTTTCCGGCCATGAATGAAGCGTGGGACGCGTGGGTTTCTCCAGGCAATGCACCGGTGCGCTGCACAGTGCAGGCCAATCTGATGAACCCGAAATATAAGATTGAAATCAAAATCATCGCCGCACGTTAAGGGCTGACATCAGACATAAAAAAACCTCCCGCGGGAGGTTTTTTATTTGACGGTTGCAAATCAGTTCGCTGCACCTGATACGGCTTCTTTGGCCAGCTCAGTAATCCGTGCGTAATCGCCGCTTTCCAGCGCGTCCGCAGGCACCAGCCATGAACCGCCGATACACAACACGCTTTTCAGCGCCAGATAGTCACGGTAGTTCTTCGGTGTGATCCCGCCGGTTGGGCAGAAACGCACTTGCGGGAACGGCCCTGCGATCGCCTGCAACGCTTTCACGCCGCCGTTGGCTTCCGCCGGGAAGAATTTGAACTCGCGCAGGCCGGCATCCAGACCCATCATCAGTTCAGACACGGTGCAGATCCCCGGAATAAGCGGGATGGAACCGGCATTGGCCGCTTTTAGCAGCGCGTCGGTCAGGCCCGGGCTGATGGCAAACTGCGCACCGGCTTCAGTGACGTCGGCCAGTTGCTGTGGATTCAGTACGGTACCGGCACCAATGATCGCTTCAGGCACTTCTTTCGCAATGGCACGGATAGCGTCCATCGCACACGCAGTACGCAAGGTGACTTCCAGTACACGCACGCCGCCGGCAACCAGTGCCTTCGCCAGCGGTACCGCGTGTTCCAGCTTATTGATCACAATCACAGGAACAACCGGCCCTGAGGTCAGAATTTGTTCCGCGCTTGTTTTCCAGTTTTTCATCTTGTTCTCCGTTCATGCCCGCAGGCATCGTTGTGATTGATGGCGCGCCCCTGCCACAGGGTCCGGCAAATGAAACTTTGCCGGAAACCGACCACACCCGATTGGACAATACTACTATTCCTAACTGCTAAAAGCCTTGATGTGACATAAAAAAACGCTGCATGAGCAGCGTTTTTCTGATGAAGCCTAGTTACTCGAACTCGTTCCATGAACGGCCGTCGCGGGTGATCATCGCCACAGACGCCACCGGACCCCATGTCCCGGACTGGTACGGTTTTGGTGCTTCGCTTTCCGCCGCCCACGCGTTCATGATGGAGTCGACCCATTTCCAGGCTTCTTCCACTTCATCACGACGGACGAACAGTGCCTGGATCCCACGCATGGTTTCCAGCAGCAGACGCTCGTAAGCATCGGCGATGTGCTGCTCGTTGAAGGTTTCGGTGAAGCTCAAGTCCAGCTTGGTGGTTTGCAGACGGTGTTTGTGTTCCAGACCCGGTACTTTGTTCAGCACTTCGATCTCGATACCTTCATCCGGTTGCAGACGAATGGTCAGCTTGTTTTGCGGCAACTGCTGGTAAGAATCACGGAACAGGTTCAGTGCAGGGTTTTTGAAATACACCACGACTTCAGAACATTTGCTCGGCAGACGTTTACCGGTACGCAGGTAGAACGGCACGCCCGCCCACTGCCAGTTATCGATATCTACGCGAATAGAAACGAAGGTTTCCGTGGTACTGGATTTTTTTGCACCCTCTTCTTCCAGATAGCCAGGGACTTTTTTGCCCTGCACAAAACCGGCGGTGTACTGGCCGCGCACGGTATTTTCGCGCACGTTGGACTGGTCGATGCGGCGCAGAGAGCGCAGCACTTTCACTTTTTCGTCACGGATGCGGTCAGTGCTCAGATCAGCCGGTGGAGACATGGCGATCATGGTCAGGATTTGCAGCAAGTGGTTCTGGATCATATCGCGCATCTGACCCGCTTCATCGAAGTAACCCCAACGGCCTTCGATACCCACTTCTTCCGCCACGGTGATTTGCACGTGATCGATGGTACGGTTGTCCCAGTTACTGGCGAACAGGTTGTTGGCGAAACGCAGCGCCAGCAGGTTCAGAACCGTTTCTTTACCCAGATAGTGGTCGATACGGTAAACCTGAGACTCGGCGAAGTATTCCGCAACCTGATCATTGATAACCTGAGAAGATTCGAGGGAATGGCCCAGCGGTTTTTCCATCACGACGCGCGCAGGTTCTTTATTCAGCCCTGCTTCACCCAGACCCCGGCAGATCGCCCCGAAGTGGCTTGGCGCAATGGCAAAATAGTTAATGGTGGCGC
>Ga0209903_1000829_pt1 | contig 9793 bp, 10 predicted proteins | sample OrgsoiDNA2013051_FD_185801 | JGI IMG/M metagenome (GOLD analysis project Ga0209903, IMG submission 185801) | Permafrost soil microbial communities from the Arctic, to analyse light accelerated degradation of dissolved organic matter (DOM) -... | ecosystem: Environmental > Terrestrial > Soil >...
GAGATCAAGTTTTCTATTTTTAATATCATGATTTCTAGACATATATTTTCCAATTTCAACCCTCGATATTTTCACGACAAGCTAAAATTACTTATCGAATATTTTAAGCAATGATTTCCTTATCATTTTCAGCGCCATTTTTTATATTTACACATCGGCCACCTGATTTATCACCTCATAAATATTCAAAAATAATTAATTAAATCCATGGGATAATTTTATTTTACTCGGCCAGTGTAAAACAGTCCAAAAATGGACTGTTTTACACTAAATAACCATCCAGATATATATGGAAAATTAATAAATGAAAGGAAGGTGCCGTAAGAGAAGGGAGGGTTAATAAACGAGAGGGAAAGATTTTATGATACATTCTAACTTACCATATTTAATTTCTATATATCCACCCCGCCTTAGGTCAGATAAAATTTTCATTACGCCACTTCGCGCCAAACCAGTACGATCAAGGATAAAATTTGCGACGCTCGTTTTAAGACGCTTTTCTTCAGGGAGTTCGGCAAGCTCTAAGAGAAGAGTACAGATTGTTTCGTACGCAGGTTTCGCAATGAGTAGAGCCCCGCGTTGTGACTCTATATCGGCAATGAAGGAGTGGTAAGTAATGACTTCTCGTACCAACGCTTTCTCAGTGAGCAAATCTATTGCCCGTGTTTGTGGCAAAATATAAATTTGACTCCCTTCGGAAGCACGGAATTTGTAGGTATCAAAGCGATAAATGGATCCCAGTAAACCGAATACGTTAGGTGCAGAAGCCGTAGCAACCAGAATATCTTCTTTTACTCTTCGTAGAAGCGAAATTTCTCCCGAAAGTTGTAGGATAACAGAGAGGATGGTTTCTTTTTTATTAATCAGTTCTAAATTCCCCCCCCCTGCTTTTTGTGTATTAACTAATTTTGCCTCAGGAAGCAAGCAGTCTATAAGGCGCTCTATTTCTACAACAGGTTTTTTAGCTGGACATGCCTCTTTCAAACCTGAACGTATTTCATTCATAACTTTACCTCATAATTTCAAAAACTTATGTATAGCGACGCGCTCCATATGAACTTTATGTTGAATAATTTAACTTGAGGAGATCTCATACTATTCATCTAACTACGCTACAACATCCTATCTTTACCAGCAATCATCCATTTATGGATGGAAATAAAAATTCCCTCGAAAGTTTGATATGACCATAATAACTATAGAGTTTACTAATGTTATGAACCATACAGCTAAGTCCCATAAGGAATACAATCTTAAGTCAATGGTTTTAAAAGGAGTGTAATACGAATGAAAAAAGAAAAAACCGATTCATTAAGAGAAATTCTTAATCAGAAAAAAACAATCTTAACATCAGTTACTCATGAGAAATTCGATTTTAATTTCTTTCAAATTTTCACGGAAATTTATAAACAATCAAGTATCAGTAAAGCAGCTCAAGCCCTTGACCTGCCCATATCAAACGTTTCCCATAATTTATCAAAGCTCAGAGAGTACTTTCAGGATCCCTTGTTCATTCGTCAAGGAAGTAACTTCACTCCCACAAAAGAAGCGCACAATATTTATGATTTAATAGAAGATAATTTAGGAAAAATTCGTACAGAACTTCGCAGAATAACACGAAAAAGCACTCTCGTTGTGCATGCATCACCTTATTTCTCTGTGAGATTACTTCCGTCACTTTCCAAGTTTATTTGGAGCGTATCCAGTGACTGTGAAATTTTCCATAAATCCCTCTATGAAGAAAATCAGTGCAGTGACCCTTTGCTAGGCGATGTCATACCCGATATCACTTTTGAGTTTTCGGTTAGCCCTAGCAAGTCAATGATTAGCCTACCTATTTTAACGGAAGAAATGTGCTTCGTATGTGCGGAACATCATCCACGGATAAAGAGTTCATTGACTGTATGCAATTTTGATAAAGAGGTTTTTGTAAACTTTCATAAAAAGCGAAGCACATTTATGAGTAACAGGTCAGAGTCTTTCCCTTTTGACAGTTGCCCTCCATTAATGAATAGCGATTCATTATTTGCGCTGCTTTCTATTATTAGTACATCTGAAGAAATTGGTATTATCCCACGCTGGTTATTCGATACTTTCAAAGACTCTTTTCCTTTGAAAATCATACAGACACCCATCACTTTATCGCCACTGACTATTTATTTAATTCATCCTCGTTTAACATCTAAAAATCCAGTTTTGGAAAAAGTAATCAAACAATGGGCCAATCAATGTAACTCACTACGATAAATAATCCGCTTAAAATTAAAAATCCTGCAATAGGATCATTTTAGTTTTTATTTCCTATAAAATATCGCACAAAAACCTTGCTTACTTAAAGATAATTTTATAATGAGATAGATGGTAAGGCCGCTAATAATAACAAGCAGGATTGTGCATTGAAATTCAGCCGCTGAATTTTATTCTTGCGGCTGAATTTAGGATCGGCACTTTTTCTTTTTAAGCCGATGCGCCCTGACCATTACCTAAGCGGAAGATGGCGACCGTTTCCTCCAGATTGACCGCCTGTTCATCCAACGAAGCGGCAGCATTAGCCGACTGTTGTACCAAAGCCGAGTTTTGCTGCGTCACAGTATCCATTTCAGCTACGGCTAACGCGATCTGGCTAATACCACGGCTTTGCTCTTCGGATGCCGAGGCTATTTCATGGATGATGCTGGTGACGTGGCCGACGGACTCAACGATCTCCTTCATGGTATCACCGGCTTTCCCCACCAGCACCGAGCCGCTGTTAACTTTACTAACGGAGAGCCCAATCAGGGTTTCGATCTCTTTCGCTGCTTGCCCACTGCGCTGTGCCAGATTACGCACTTCACTGGCAACCACGGCAAAACCACGTCCTTGTTCCCCTGCCCTTGCCGCTTCTACTGCATCGAACTAACCGCGATATCCTTCATCACGCCGACCACATCGCTGACCAATTTTCCACCGCGACCGGCAGTGTCAGCAGCGGACGAAGCCAGTTTACTCGCTTGACTGGCATTGTCGGCATTCTGCTTCACTGTCGCAGTTAACTCTTCCATGCTGGCTGCCGTTTGCCCAAGCGCAGAGGCTTGCTGTTCGGTTCTTGCAGAAAGGTCGATATTGCCTGCGGCAATCTCGCTTGATGCGCGAGTGACCTGAGTCACGCCTTTTCGGATGTCACCAATTATACCGCGCAGATTCTGGTTCATCCCTTCGATAGCGCGCGTCAATTGCCCGACTTCATCCCCGCTGCGACTGCTGATATGTGCGGTCAAATCTCCTGCGGCAATACGCTGTGCAACGTCCAACGTGTGCCGCAACGGCAACGTGATCTGACGCGTCATGCGCCATGACAGCAGCGCCCCAATCACAATCGCAGCAATAATGATGATCAGCATTTCTTTAATAGTACGGCTGACTTCTCCGCGTGTGTACGCCATCTCATGATCCAATAACTGATCCGAGGCAGAAGTCAGCGCCAATCCCGCGGCAGCCAAATGATTGCTGATCTGTACCGCGTCACTGCCTGCTGGTGGATTTAGCGTTTGCTGCCAGCTTTCACGGTAGCGCTGAATATTTTCCGGCATGGCATCTACCTGAATCTGATCCACCGGTTCCCAGCGATAAGTCGCCACTTCCGCCAGCTTAGTTTCCAGCTTATCCAGAGCCAGACGATTTTGTTCGACAAATTTTTGGTCATGACTCGCCATATAAGAGAGCCGGGTGTATTTCGCCTCACTGAGTAAATCATTGACGTTTTTCAGCAGCGTGGCTTTTTCGGCCCGCTCATAAATACTGGTCAGATGATAAATGCCCGAGGCGGCGATGGAGAAACCGAGTAGCAAAACCAGGGTGAATCCGGCAGCTAACTTGGTAGCAATGTTGGCGTTAGAAAAAATGCGAGTGATCCCTGAAAATAAACTCATCCTGCTCTCCCTATTATTATTGCTTATAAATGACTAAATAAAATGTATTGGTAGCGGGAACAGTTATCGACAAAGAGGTCACAAGGTTTATAGGGAGATGAAAATAATTCTTATCAATGGCACGAAGGGCTCATCGGGATAAACATAAAAAAAGCCCCAGAATATGGGGCCTGAGGCTTTTTGATCTCAATGACGGTTTTTCTTCAAAAAGGAAAACCATTAGCCTTCTTAATTTCTCACGTCGAGAATACTGACCCACATTGGGCCTTTGCCAACCGGATACTCTTTCAACGTGGTCAATGCGCCGGTAGTTTGGTCAATCTTCGCCACTTCGATAGCGTCTGATTTTTGACCAGCAGTGATAACAAACTGGCCTTTATAGTCAATGTTAAAACCACGTGGCTGCTTTTGGGTGGCGTGGTGGCCGGTCAGCGTCAGTTGTCCGCCGTCCTCAGAGACATTCAACACCGAGATGAGACTTGACGTACGATCGCAGGCGTAGAGGAATTTACCATCGGGCGTGATGTGAATATCTGCCGCCCAACAAGTACCGTCGAAATCAGTCGGCATAATATTCAGTGACTGCACGCCGTGGTATTCACCGCTGGTGACGTCTTTCTGATACACGTCGACGCTACTGTCTAGCTCATTGACACAATATGCGAAATGCTGATTAGGGTGGAACGCCATATGGCGTGGGCCAGCGCCAACCGCCGTTTGCAACGCATGCGGCGTGTGCGGTGTCGCCTCACCTTGCACGTTGAAATCAAACAGACGAATACGGTCTTCTTTCAGCGCAGGGATCATTAACAGCTGATTAGTAGGGTCGATATTCGCTGAATGGGGGGCCTGAATGTCTTCGAGTACGTGAATCGGCGCTTTAACGATACCGTCATGATCAATCGGATGAATACTGACATTATTGAAGCTGTAAGACGCTGAAAACAGAAAACGTCCTTGCAGATCAGTTCCTACATGAGTCGGGCTGCCGGGCAGTGGCGCCATTCCCGCTTGTTCCAGTTTACCCTCGTGATCGATGCGGTAAGTGAGGATGCCAAATTCAGGACGCACGCCAACATACAGGCGATGACCATCAGGATGGATCACCATCGGCTGAACTTGACCAGGCACATCAACGATTTGCAACGGGTTTAGTGCGCCGTCTTCACCAAGACCAAACACATGGATTTGCTGGCTCTCTGGGCTGGCAACGTAGACAACTTGCTTCATGACATCTCCTTATTAAAACCGGATAAAATGTTATTCGGATAGGCGTAAATTCTTTCAAGCGTAGCTCAGGTTACCACGATAACCCAGCCTGTGGCGGTTAGCTTTATGCTGTTAGATCAGGTTTTATCAGCTGTTTTTAAGGTGTAACATGGGCGGAATTTCTTCAATTTCCTGACAATCTTTTGGGCTGACTATGACTTATCGCGTAATCGCACTGGATCTCGACGGCACGCTGCTCGACCGTCAAAAACACATTCTTCCTGAATCGTTGGCCGTTCTGGCGACAGCACGTGCGCAAGGCGTCAAAGTGATCGTGGTAACCGGTCGCCACCATGTGGCAATTCATCCGTTCTATCAGGCGCTGCAACTGGACACGCCTGCCATCTGCTGTAATGGCACCTATTTATATGATTATCAGGCGCGAAAAGTCATGACTTCCGATCCGCTAGATAAAGTAAAAGCCAAAAAAGTGGTCGATTTGCTCGAACATCACGGGATCCACGGCCTGCTGTATGTTGATGATGCCATGCTGTACCAGAATTTAAACGGACACGTTAGCCGTTCGATTGTCTGGGGCGAAAACCTGCCCGAAGGCCAGCGCCCAAATATCGTTAAAGTGGACAGCTTGCGCGACGCGGCTGATAACGCACAGTCTATTTGGAAGTTCGCTACCTCCCATGAAGATCTCAATGCACTACGCGCCTTTGCAAAACAGGTGGAAGACGACGTCGGGTTGGCCTGCGAATGGTCTTGGCATGATCAGGTCGATGTCGCGAAGCACGGCAACAGCAAAGGCCGTCGATTGCAGGAATGGGTCGAATCACAGGGCATGAGCATGGCCGACGTTATCGCGTTCGGCGATAACTATAACGATCTCAGTATGCTGGAAAACGTGGGTCTTGGCGTCGCCATGGGCAACGCCGATGACGCCATCAAACAGCGTGCGGCGCTGGTTATTGCAGACAATGAACATCCCGGCATCGCGCAAGTGATCCGTGAGAAAGTGCTGAGATAAAATCAAAGGGCGCAACAGAACATTGCGCCCTTGGTCACTTTAGCGGCTCAGCGAAACGCTTTTGATCTGCGCGTATAGCCATTGACCGGAGCGGATCATCAGCTCATCACGCGCCCACGGAGTGATGCGCGCCCAGATAATATGGTCTGCCATCGCCAGTTTCACTTCCACTTGCGAGCCGATTTCCAGACATTCCAGCACTTTGGCAGGCAGAATATTGCGGATACTGCTGTTGTTGGCGGTAGGTTGCAATACCAAAGAGACGTCGGCGGCATTAACGCGAACGCGCAGCAAGGTGCCTTCTGGCGCATCCACTTTACCAATCCATAGACGCTGATCACCAATCGCCAACGCTGTCATGTCATAGCGTGGATGATGTTCCAACACGCTGACGTTTAACACGCTGCTTTGCTCTTCACGCGGCAACCATGGGCGCATAATATTGCTGGCCCACACGGCTTCTAAATCGCCCATCGTCAGTACGCTGCCGTTATCCAGAACCAGAACTTTATCGGCCAGCCGCAGAATTTCATCCAGACTGTGCGTGACATACAAAATTGGGACATTGACCTCTTTTGCCAGCCTTTCGAGGTAAGGCATCAATTCGCGCTTACGCGGTAAATCCAGCGCCGCCAGCGGTTCATCCATCAGCAAAATCTCAGGAGCGGTCAGTAAAGCGCGGCCAATCGCCACTCTCTGCTTTTCACCGCCCGACAGCGTTAGTGGAAAACGGTTAAGCAGAGGTGCAATACCGAGCAGCGATACAATGCTGTCGAACTGGCCGCGCATTGAGGCCGCCATGCCATATTGTAAATTGCCCTGCACGCGATAATGCGGAAACAGCCGCGCATCTTGAAAAACGTAGCCGATACGGCGCTTTTCCGGCGGCAGGAAAATGTCTTTTGTCGTGTCAGATAGCACGCGGTCATTAAGCGCGATGCGCCCGTTATCAGGGCGGGTCAAGCCGCCAATGGCGTTAATCAGCGACGTTTTCCCTGCGCCAGACAGACCAAAAATCGCCGTGATACCCTGCGCAGGTAAGGTCTGCGTAACTTGCAGGGTCAAATCGCCAAGTTGCTGGCTGAAATCAAGTTCGAGCATCAGCCCCCCAGACGGATTCGGCTGCGTTTGGCCAGCCAGTCAGAAATCATCAATGAAGCCAGCGACAAGATGATCGCCAAAACGCAAAGCCGAGCAGCGGCACCCTCTGCGCCGGGCGTTTCAATCAAGGTATACATCGCCAAAGGAATGGTGCGGGTTTCGCCGGGAATATTCGAAACGAACGTAATGGTCGCGCCAAATTCTCCCAGAGAACGAGCAAAGGCCAGGACAATACCCACGATAATACCGGGAACAGAAAGTGGCAGTGTAATGGTGAAGAACACGCGCCAGGGCGACGCACCGAGCGTTCTTGCCGCCAGCTCCAGTTTGGTATCGACCGCTTCCAGCGCCAGACGGATGGCGCGAACCATTAACGGAAAAGCCACCACCGCCGACGCCAAAACTGCGCCGTGCCAGCTAAAGCTAAAACTGAAACCGAACCAGTTATAGAGCCATTCGCCGACAATGCCGCGGCGCCCCATCACCACCAGCAGCAAATAGCCGATCACCACTGGCGGTAATACCAGCGGTAAATGGATAATACTGTCGAGCAGGGATTTACCGGGAAAGCGGCAGCGGACCAAAATCCACGCCATCAGAATACCCAGTGGCAAGCTGCACACCACGGCCAAGCTGGAGACCTTCAGGCTCAGAAGTACCGCCTGCCACTCATATTCACTCAACATCATTCTTTCGGCGCAAATCCATAGTGTTTGAAAATGGCTGCAGCGGCAGGCGTTTTGAGATAGTCGTAAAACGCGGTCACGACAGGATTTTCATGGCCTTTAACAATGGCGATGGGGTATTCAACCGGCTTGTGACTCTCGGCTGGGAAAGTCCCCACCACTTTTACTTTTTGGCTAGCCAACGCATCAGAACCGTAAACAATACCTAACGGCGCTTCTTCGCGTTCGACTAATACCAGCGCCGCACGAACATCACTGGCGCGAGCTAACTTAGGTTCGAGCGTGGTCCATGCGCCAAGTTTTTGCAGGGCTTCTTTTGCATAAATTCCCGCAGGAACGTGGTCGGGGTCACCGACGGATAAACGGCCGTCGCCTAACAGCGTGGCCCATTGGGTTTTGTCATTGATATCAACATGGTCGATTTTACTGGCTTTCGCTGCGATCAGCACCAGATCGTTACCCAATAATGTATAACGGGTGTTTTCAACAATTTGCTGCTTACCGATGCTGTAATCCATCCATTGTTGGTCGGCTGAAATGAACAAATCGGCAGGAGCGCCCTGTTCAATTTGACGTGCCAACGTAGAGGATGAGGCAAAAGAAGAAACGACCTGAACGCCCTTCTCTTTCTGATACTGTGCAGCAATGTCTTGTATTGCATTCGTTAATGACGCAGCAGCAAATACGGTAACTTTATCAGCTGCTTGCGCCTGGAAACTTAATCCACTGACCAGCACGCTGGCCGTCAGTAATTTACCCCAAGAAGTCTTCATCTGTTATTTCCTCGTTTATGAAAAGCATCCGTTATATATGCGTTAATATAGCGTGGAAACTAGGGTTGTCATTCGATTTATCGGCAGGGCTTTGGAGAACTTAAAGGTTTTTGATCTTGGATAGGAAGAAAGGGGGCGAAACGTGGTTTTTAAGAGAAAAGGCAGAAAAAAGAGATAAAAAAACCCGGCTCATCGCCAGGCTTTTCTGAAATCTTGTGGCTAACTCAGCGCTCTTGCTGCTGGTTACGGCTTTCTTTGGAGTGACCAATGTTAGAAAGAACGTTAAACACTTCACCCAGTCCCCAAATAAGCGCCAGGATCACAGCGATGAAGATAGGAACCATGACCACCGCAAACACCAAACTTTCTAAAATCTCTAACATGATAGCCTCACTTAACTGGCTGACACACGCCATAAAGGCGGTGATAAAAGCACATCTGTTGTTGATAATAGCAGCCCCTACATCAGATTACTTTAGCTTTTAACCAACTTAGTGCCGCAAAGGTTTATGTGAGTGCATGGATCGGTAACAATAACGCAAACGCATTTTAAGGAAGCCCACCATGCACGCTGAAATCTTGTTAACCCTGAAATTACAGCAAAAGCTTTTTGCCGATCCGCGTCGTATTGAATTGCTAAAGCAGGTCAAAATCACCGGTTCTATCAGCCAGGGGGCGAAACTGGCGGGGATCAGTTATAAAAGTGCGTGGGATGCCATTAACGAAATGAACCAACTGGCTGACCAGATTCTGGTCGAGCGCAGCACCGGCGGCAAAGGCGGCGGCGGCGCGCTGATCACGCATTATGGCGATCGCCTGATCCAGCTCTATGACCTGCTGGCGCAAATTCAGCAAAAGGCCTTTGACGTTCTGAAAGAAGATTCTCTGCCGCTCGACAGTTTACTGGCAGCCATTTCGCGCTTTTCTCTGCAAACCAGTGCGCGCAATCAGTTTTTCGGCACGGTCATCGGTCGCGACCATCACTGCGTTCAACAGCATATCGACGTCTTGTTAAATGACGGTCACACCCGTATTCGCGTTGCGCTGACCGAACAAAGTGCCGATCGCCTGTCACTGACG
>Ga0209903_1000837_pt1 | contig 9716 bp, 11 predicted proteins | sample OrgsoiDNA2013051_FD_185801 | JGI IMG/M metagenome (GOLD analysis project Ga0209903, IMG submission 185801) | Permafrost soil microbial communities from the Arctic, to analyse light accelerated degradation of dissolved organic matter (DOM) -... | ecosystem: Environmental > Terrestrial > Soil >...
CGATTATGTCGAGATGTTTTATAATGCTAAACGCCGCCACAGTGCCTGTGAAGATCAACCCCCTGCAGTTTATGAAAGTGCCTGGTTCATGAGGCACGCAACAGTCTAGGAAACTAGGGTCTATTCAAATCTATCCATAGCAGTATTTGTCTTGCTTCTAAAAGGGGATGAACTCTGCATGCTCCGAAGGTCTAATACGGGCTGGATGGATGGTTGCTTTAGCTTACCGGCCGGTGGGCTAGAAAAAGGCGAAACACTCTCTACCGCTGCCGCCAGAGAGCTAAAAGAAGAGACAGGGGTCGATGCAATTCCTTCAGAATTGGCCCTTGCGCATACCATGCATGTGTGGACGGAAAACCGTTCATGGATAGGACATTATTTTATTTGCCGAGAATGGCGTGGTGTACCTTTCCTTGCAGAACCTGACAAGCATGCCGAAGTAAGCTGGAAGAACATGTCGGATCTGCCAGAAGAAACAATACTCTATGTAAGGCAGGCTATTGAAGCCATTAATGCTGATGAGAGTTACTCAGAGTACGGCTGGGACACAGGTAGGTAACCTCTGCTGCATAGCAATGTTTCCGCTCCTCGTCAGTATGCATATGCAAAAGGGGGGCTATGAGCGAGGAGCGGGCCTATCGGCTCCGAGTGTAGGCTGCAATATCATAATGCAGTTTTTAGGTGCAGCGAGGCATCCTGCATCACGTTAATTGGGGCAGAAATCATAGCGATTAGCAGCCATAACCGCATTTTTTCAGGAAGACAGTATGGTGAACAGCCTGCTTTGATTAGAGTTTCAACATTCATTAAGTCCTCTAGCCTCTTTCTGCCAGTCTGTCACCTCAACATTCAATCACCGTCGTACTGTGCTCTTGCTACCCGGAAATAGCTGGCGGATGTGATAATCCAGGACCATAAAGGTAACATCCGCAGAAGCATTTCTTTTCCCATATCTGTAATCGCATAAACCACCCGGGGCAATTTTTCCTCGTAATCATAGCGGGATATAAGCCCGTCCCTCTCCAGATGGCGCAGTGTTCGCGTCAGCATTCTTTGAGTGACATCCGTAAGGTAGCGGCGTACCTCGCCATAGCGAAGAGGTCCGTTGGTACCGAGAATATGCAGCACGCCCAGCGACCAGCGATTACCTGCATGCGCCAGGATCTCACGTTTTAGGCCCTCATCATCGTTGCTTAATTCCTCACAGAATTCCTTTGAAAATTGCAACAGCGCTTCCCGTTCAGACTTCATATCACCTCCAGTATCATGTGTGTGCCTAATTGAACCAGGCCATGTCAGGTGTCAGGATGACGTTTTAATACAACAGGAAGCAAGAATGAATTCCGAAAAAAAACCGATAGATACTGTTCTTGTACTCGGAGCAGGAGAGCTTGGTATTCAGGTATTGAGAGCGATGAGTAATAAAGCGCATGAACATACCCATGTAAAAATTAGCGTGTTACTCAGAAGAGAAGCCGCTCATGCCGTTTCTGGTTCACGCAGGGCGCGGCTGGATGAACTGATGAAGCTTGGAATCGCTGTGGTCGAGGGCGATCTGCAGGAAAACAGTATTGATGAGCTGAGTGAGCTATTTGGTTCTTTCGACGCCGTCATCAACTGCAGTGGTTTTGTCGGCGGGCCGGGAACGCAGATAAAAATTACGCAGGCGGTATTGAAAGCGGCTGTAGCCCGCTACTTCCCATGGCAGTTTGGCGTTGATTATGACGTTGTCGGTAAAGGCAGCGGGCAACAAGTCTGGGATGAACAACTTGAAGTTCGCCACCTTCTACGCCAGCAGAACGCGACAGGGTGGGTTATTGTATCTACAGGTATTTTTACCAGCTATCTGTTCGAACCCGGTTTTGGTGTGATTGACGCACAAAGTAAAACTGTCTGTGCTCTGGGAGACTGGCAACATGCGGTAACGCTGACCACACCTGAAGATATCGGCCAGCTGACTGCAGACATTTTCTTCCATCAGCCCACTTTCCGAAACGAGATTGTCTATATTGCAGGTGATACCCTGACTTATAGTGAACTTGCTGATTTAATGCGTGCCTACTGGGGCACTGAAGTAAACAGAAAATTACTGGACGGGCAAAAGCTTCAGGATGATGTGCAGCACAATCCTCAAGATGTCGGGGCAAATTACCGACTTGCTTTCGCACGGCCTGACGGAGTGGCCTGGAATAAGAGCAATACTTACAATCAACGTCAGGGAATTGCAACTACAACGGCCAGTCAATGGCTTGCAAAACAGCATGGCATGTAGCACTTCGGTACTGTTAAAAGCACAACCTTAAGCGGTGCATACCAAAATCAGATGCCGACGTTGTTAATATATTGCTCTTTGTCTTCAGCGCAAAAAACATCTGGCAGTTTTGCTGACAAGGCGATTTGCCCACATATCCAAAAAAAGCCAGAACTAAAAGTGTTAGCCCTAACATACTTAGGGAGAGCCTTTGCCTTGGATCAAGGTTTCAATGTCTGCTTTTGGCACAAAACTGCCCCTTCCAAGGACGTGGGGCAGCGACGAGCGAGGAGCGGAAGTTCGCTAATGCTGACCCGAATATGCTCCAGAGTGAAAAGAATAATACAGGTTTAATGGTATAATTAAGGGTCAGTTCATTTTTGAAAACGGATAAATGCCAGTCTATGCGACTGACAGAGGAAGTTTCCCATGGAAAATTATCGGTTACATCGCGGCAGGCTTATCGACCATATCCAACTTGTAGTAAACAACTTCGAAACAAGCAAAGCGTTTTACGCAGCTGTACTGTCTGTTCTGGAGATCCCTGTAATAAATACAGACGACGATTATATCTGGGCAGATGAACTTGTCATTTCTTCAGTAAAAAGTCCCGCATCTGCAGGTGAGTTGACAGGGCGACATCATCTGGCTTTTCAGGCCAGGAATCGTGAAACGGTGGATGCTTTTTACCATGTGGCACTCTCTCATGGTGGGCGAGACAATGGAGCGCCTGGCGAAAGAACCTACCATCCAGGTTACTACGCGGCTTTTGTGCTCGATCCTGATGGTAACAACATCGAGGCTGTTTACCATGGAGAGGCAGAGCGCAGTACGCAGTCTGTGGAGATTAGCTTCAGTCTTTGAGTCACTCATGTAAGTATGCCACCTTGGCGGATAATACAATCTGTCAGGTTCGAACCATACCTTTCTCGATATCCGCTTTTGGCACTCTGCAGCCCCTCAAAAGACCTCCGGCAGCTGTGAGCGAAGAACTGACGCTACTCTTGGAAAATAAATTCTGGATAGCATCGACTTGAAAGTGTCCGGGCTACTTGTGGTAATTCACTGTTTTAATACGTGATTTATGTTAATGACGCCCCTAAATACTTATTAGCCATGAAAATGAACAAATAAACAGCATCTGTTATAAAATATCAGCATGCATTCTGTTCTGAAATCAATGGAGGTGAGTGAGATGGTTGATGAAAACATGCTAATTACTGATAGTAATGAGCTTGAGCAACTTTACGGTGCGGTAGCAAAACCTTCTTTAACTAAGGTGACAGACCATATTCATCCTGCCTACCGACCCTTTATTGAAGCATCAACATTTGTGGCGCTTGCGACATCGGGACCGGATGGTCTGGATGTATCACCAAGAGGTGATCCTGCAGGCTTCATTTACATCGAGGACGCTAAAACTCTACTTTTGCCTGACCGCCGGGGTAATAACCGCATTGATAGTCTACACAATATTTTAAATGACAACCGGGTTGCGCTTCTCTTTTTAATTCCCGGCATTGGCGAAACTTTGCGTATAAGTGGGACAGCTGAAATACGTAAAGACCCAGCTTTGCTTGATAAATTCGCAATCAACAATCAATCCCCTAAAACGGTGTTGCGCATTTCAGTGGAAAGCGTTTTTTTCCAGTGTAGTCGAGCAATCATTCGCTCAAAACTCTGGGATCCTGCCGCACAAATTGAGAGGCAGGCCCTTCCCAGCACAGGGAGTATCCTGAGTATGATTTCTCAGTCAGAAATTGATGGTTTGGCTTACGACGAGGCCTTGCCGGAGCGATTGAAAAACACACTTTACTGATTCTTTCGCAAAGCGGTCCCCGACACAGGCAGGGCTTAGCTGCTCGCAGAAAAAGCGACGCCACTACCAGAGCAGCTTGTATAATGTGTGAGTAACGTCTGCTCCTGGCACAGAGCGGACCTGAGCTCTGCATGATCCGCTTTGAGCGAGAAGCGGACGTCAGTGACCGCAATGGCCTCTCCGGCAGGGCAGGATCCGATCTTATTACGTATCACCTCGATTCAGGCCAGCAGCCACTGCCAAAAGTAAGGCTGCAGTTGCTAACCCAGAGGCCAGCCAGAGTGTATCTGTCAGGGCCAACATATCTACGATCTGACCCCCGCTCCATGATCCCAGCGCAATCCCTGTATTGAATACCCCGACATAAAGCGCAGCGGCGATCTCCACGGCACAGGGGGCGGCTTTCATCATCCAGGTCATCAGTCCGACAGAAAGCCCACCGTAAGCCAGCCCCCAGAAAATGAGGACACCACCACCACCTGTGACCGATTGCCCGGAGGTAATGAACAGTAACGGTGTTAACACAAGACCTGTCGCAATCACAATCAGGGTGAATGTCGTATAGCGCGCTGCGGTGATGCCCGCCAAAAAATTACCGGCGATGCCGGCAACACCGTAGGCGAACAAGATGGCACCTATCCACTGCGTATCAAATCCTGACACTGAGATCAGTAGCGGGCGCACAAAGGTAAAGGCCACGAAATGACTTGTTACGAGCAGCAACGTCAGGAATAAGCCTGCTTGTATTTTGCGGTTGCCAAGTTGGGCAATGAACTGGCTAATGTTAGCCGAACCCGTAACGGGCAACACCGGAATGACTACAAGGTGGAAGACCAGCACCAGTGCGCTGAAAATTGCCATGATTCCAAATGCCCAGCGCCAGCCGATGACATCGCCAATAAACGCACCCAGGGGCACGCCCAATACCGATGCAGCGGCAACACCACCGAAGATAATGGAGGTTGCCAGGCCAATAGCATTCTCCGGAACCAGACGTGAGGCAAGACCGCCCGCGATTGCCCATATTCCCCCCATGCAGAAGCCAACCAGAATCCGGGCTGCGAGCATTAAGATCAGATTGGGTGCCAGCGCAGAGGCAAGATTTGCCATCACCAGCAACGCCAGCAGGCCACACAGTATCCATCGGCGATCTATTCCACCCGATGCAATGACGACAAATGGCGCGAATAAAGCTGCCAGCAATGCTGGTAGGGAAATCATCAGACCCGCTCTTCCGGTGGTGATGCTGAGTGTCCCGGCTATGGATGTCAGCAAGCCCACCGGGAGCATTTCTGTTGTGACAACAGAGAAAGTCGCCAGACCGACAGCAATCACTGCTGTCCAAGAGTTGCGAACAGATTTCATGGTAGAAAATGTATTCATCATTCAGATCCTGGAGAACGCAACCAGCTCAGGCGCGATTATCCTGCTTGTGTAGGGTTAAATGACTTAAAAGTGCCATGAGCAGTACCAGGATTCCGGCACATAAGGCGACGTAAAATCCAACCCGTGGTTCACTGCTATCAACAACCTGACCGGCGATTGCGGCGCCCAGCGCAACGCCCACATTCAGCCCGGCCAGCAGCCAGGTCATGCCCTCTGTTAACTGGCTTTCAGCAACCTGGCGTTCAATGAGCGACATGGCCACGATCATGGTTGGGGCGAAAAAAAGGCCCGCCACCAGGACGGCTGCCGTCAGCGCGGTAAGATTTGTGACCAGTATCAGTGGGACAGTGGTTGTGGCAGTTGCCAGCCCGCCCAACCACAACAGCCGATGGAGCGGGGTTTTCAGTTTGAGTGAGCCATAGAGTAATCCGGATAGACACGAACCAACGGCATACGCTGATAAAACCAGGCTGGCAGCTGCCGGGTGCCCCAGTTGTCCTGCGTAGGCGACACTCACGATATCAACCGTGCCGACAATGACGCCCATTGCCACCATCAGCAGCGCCAATAGCCGTACGCTTGCCATATGAATGACCGAACCAGAGCCAATTTTGCAGCAGGAGGGCGCCATAATCGGAGGTTCCGTGCCGCGCTGTATCACCAGTGCAAACACGCCTAAAAACAGCAAAAGTGCCGTGAGCAGCAGACCTGCCTGGGGAAACAACGCGATGGAAAGGCCAATCGAGAGGGGCGGGCCAACAATAAACGTCAGCTCATCGAGCACCGTTTCAAGCGAATAGGCTGTCTGCAAACGCGGCTGGCCCCGGTACAGCGCCGTCCAGCGTGCCCGTACCATGGCAGACATACTGGGCATAAACCCCGTCAGGAATGCGCCGAAAAACAGGACCCAGTTGGCAACATTCCAGTGGGAGCAGGCTATGAGGATGAGAAAGCCGGTGCCACTGATAGCCGAAGCCGCAGGCAAAACCCGATGCTGCCCATAACGATCCACATATCGGGAGATCCGCGGTGACAGCAGGGCGTAGGTCAGAACAAAGGTCGCGGAAATTGCTCCGGCCAGCGCATAGCCACCGCACTGCTGCGAAAATAGAGTGATAATCCCGATGCCTGCCATCGGCAATGGGATCCGCGCAAGCAGACCAGCAATAGCAAAATGTCCCGTGCCAGGGACAGAAAAAAGGTCTCGATACAGATTAGCCATCATAATCTCCGGTAGCATTTGCTTGCCACCACGAGGTGACACAGCGACAATACATACAACGCGTATGAATCCAATCCTATATTCATACGGAGTGTTTGTAAATAATCATTCATGTCGTATGTAAGGGGAAAATTATGGTTCGCCGAACCCGCGCTGAGATGGAAGAGACAAGAGCCACATTGTTAGCAACTGCGCGTAAGGTTTTTTGCGAATATGGCTACGCTGAAACCTCGATGGATGATCTGACTGCGCAGGCAGGGCTGACCCGTGGTGCGCTTTATCATCATTTTGGTGACAAAAAAGGATTGCTGGCGGCAGTTGTGGAGCAGATCGATGACGAAATGGATCAACGCCTGCAGGGGATTTCCAGTAATGCAGCAGATCCGTGGGAGGGCTTTTGCAATCGCTGTCGGGCTTACCTCGAGATGGCGCTGGAACCTGAATTTCAGCGCATTGTGTTGCGTGATGCAAAAGCGGTACTGGGCGGTTATTCACCTGAATCGCAACGTCATTGCGTGGAATCCATGCGGTGCCTGATTCGCAATCTGATTCAGCAAAGTGTCGTTGATGACGTCGATCCGGAGGGATTGGCTTCGCTGATTTACGGTAGCCTGGCAGAAGCGGCATTCTGGATTGCCGAAGGTGATGAAAGCGAGACGCGGCTGACAAAAGCCATTACCGCGCTGAATCTGCTACTTCGCGGATTGCGACGTGCTGACTGATACTCACGTCGGCACTCGCTGGTAAGGGGTGTCCGCGACTGGCACAAAGCTGCCTACGACCAGGGGCAACTATGAGCGAGAAGCGGACCTTACAATCAGATCGAGTTAACGGGGCGGCACATGGATAGCCAAGTGCCAAACTCAGCTTTCCCCATCCTGTTTAGTTTTAGCCGTCAGCTGGTATCTGTCTATCAGCGATGTTTTCGTTCATGTTCGATTAGCCATTCTTTGCGCGCGATGCCCCCGCCGTAACCGGTCATCGAACCATCTTTGCCGATGACTCTGTGGCAAGGAATAACTATAGCTATTCGGTTTGCTCCATTTGCGGCGGCCACCGCTCGTACTGCGTTAGGTTTTCCAATCTGCCCGGAAAGAGCTTGATAGTGTGACGTTTGTCCATAAGGAACAGCACTTAGCCCCTGCCAGACGGAGCGTTGAAAATCACTGCCTGGAGCATCGAGCGTGAGCTCAAACTGTTGTCGCGTTCCGGAAAAATATTCACTAATCTCTTTTTCCGCTTGTCGGGTATGGCTATTCTCCCCTGACATTATTCGAGCATTCAGCAAACGTTGGAGATCACGGAATTCCGTCTCTAGCATTCGGCGGTCGGTAAACTCCAGCAGGCAAACTCCACATTCCGTAGCACAGACGAACATTGGGCCTAGGGTCGTGGTAAATCGTTGAATTATAATTATCTGAGTCTGCTCTGTTGGAGCAACGCCCGTAAGTCGCTTATAGGTATAAGCAAAACCACTCAATGATTCGTAGCCATTATCAAAAGCCACATCGGTGGCTGCGGACCCACCTTTTAGCTCCTGAAGTGCGATATTCACCCGCTGCATTCGTTGAAATGCCTGGAAGGTAATACCGTGGTTTTGTAGAAACCAGCGTCGTACCCGCTCGGGGCTGATATCGTGCTTACGTAGCGCAGTGTCGCTTATTCGTGTTTTAGGGTTAGCGCGCACGAGTTCAAGTGCTTGTTCGATAAAAAACGGAGCTGTGTGCGCATTTTCAGTGGGTCGGCACACTTTGCAGGGGCGAAAACCTGCATCTAGAGCAGATTTAAAATCTTTATAGAACTCGACATTCTCACGTTTTGGTTTCCTCGCCCGACATACCGAAATACAAAATACCCCCGTTGTTTTGACACCAACGAAAAACACCCCTGTATACTCCGAAGCGCGCTCAAGTAATGCCTGATACCAGACATTGCACTGGGCATTATCGAGAACTTTCATCAATGAAAACTCCTGCAAATGTTTGCTGCGACTGGATAAGTAGCATTAAATCTTTAAGTTTCGATTGAATGGCTGAATGAACGAAATTTCCCATAGAAATGCGACTTACACCCATTTTCCCCAGCCTTTCGAACGTGGGAAGATCTGGCATACACATGACGTTTAATGGAATATTAAGCTCTTTGGAAAAGGTCTCAATATCTTTTTCTGACGTCAGACATGGGACAAAAAGCCCGTTTGCCCCCGATGCTTCATAAAGTCGGCCACGTAAAAGCGTTTCCTGTAAAGCATGTTCATGATTAAGCAGGTATGTATCAGTACGGATATTAAGAAATAGTTGATAACTCTCGTTGTTCAACGCATCGCGAATCTCTTTTAATTGACTGGAAAATGCAACCGCATCATCAAGTTTTCTGACACCATTAACAACTCTGCTATCCTCAAGATTTATACCAACAACGCCAAGCTGCGCGAGACGTTTAAGATTGGACGTTATCTCATCAGTTGTGCCACCAAATCCCGCTTCTACATCAACACTTAATGGTAGGCTACTGACGGATTGGATACGTGTGACAATGTAGAGCAATTCATCAAAAGACATTGCTTCTCCATCTTCGTAACCTAACGTTGCGGCAATCGCTGCACTTGAAGTACCCATGGCCTGATAGCCCGACTGGTGCGCCATAATTGCACTAGCAGCATCCCAGACATTGGCGATGAGTAATGGTTTGTTTTGATGGTGAAGTTCCGTGAAGTTCATGATTATCTCCTTTAATAAAGTACAGGATGAATCTAGAACATCCGATGAAACACTCACAACCGAAAATTAGACGACCATTTTTTTAAACCGCTATAAGAACTGATCTGCTCGCTTTTGATTAACATAGCTGGTGCTAGAACGTCCTCTTCTGGTAAGACGGAGAACTGCTGAAGGCTCGTTAGGTCTGCTTTGAGCGAGAAGCGGACCTCCAGACTCACAAATTCATCATCATGCCAATAGCAGCGAGCTTCTGGGTAAGTTTTACTTAATATATCGTCCTCTCAGCTAGAACCTTTTAGGTTCAATACTGTATTTAAT